>Ga0070698_100001506_pt1 | contig 25840 bp, 24 predicted proteins | sample KBSK1502metaG_FD_65477 | JGI IMG/M metagenome (GOLD analysis project Ga0070698, IMG submission 65477) | Corn, switchgrass and miscanthus rhizosphere microbial communities from Kellogg Biological Station, Michigan, USA - KBS K1-50-2 metaG | ecosystem: Host-associated > Plants > Roots >... | reverse complement strand
GGTCATACGACTTGCGCCCAGTGGATTAATCAGGTGAGAATCTAACTAAGAGCCTCCGAAAGGCGTCACCGAGATATGCACTTCTAGCAACAAGATATGCGGCCGGTCTGTGACTTTGCGCACACTCGCTCGACGTCGCCCACTCAGCCCTGGCTCTTTCGCGCGTCGGCGATCAGCTGCTTCAGGGTTGCGGCATCGACGGCGCCGGGCACGAATTGCTTGCCGATCACGAAGGCGGGCGTGCCGCGCACGCCGAGCGCGCTCGCCAGCGCCAGGTTGCGCTCGATGATCTGCTTGAGCTTGGGATCTTCCATGTCCTTCTCGAGCAGGGCGCGGTCGATCCCGGCCGACTGGGCGAGTTCGAGGATCTTGTCGCGGTCGAGCTTGCCGGTGTACTCCATCAGCGCATTGTGCATCGCCAGGTGCTTGCCCTGCTTGACGGCGGCCAGCGCCGCCAGGGCTGCGACTTTCGACGCCTCGCCCAGGATCGGCAGGTCCTTGTAGATCACCTTCACCCTGCCGTCGGCGCCGACCACCGACTTGATGGCCTGGTGGGTGCGCTTGCAGTAGGGGCACTGGTAGTCGTTGAAGTCGACGATGACGACGTCGCCGTTCGGATTGCCGCCGATCGGATCGTCGGCGTCGCGGAACAGTTCGGTCTGCTTGTCCTGGATGACGTTTTGCGCCGCCGCGTCGCGCTGGCTGTCCTGCTTGCGCTCGAGTTCCTGCATGGCCTCGACCAGCACTTCGGGGTTGGCGAGCAGGTAGGCGCGAATGCTCTTGGCCAACGCCGTCTGGTCGGCCGGCGCGCTCGACGCGGCGGCGGCCGCGAGTCGGGAAGGCGTGGTGACCCGCCCGGCGACGAAGGCGCCGGCGACGACGAGGGCGGCAGAGATGACGAGAAGGATCGAACGCATGTGCTGATCTCCAGAGCTGCCGGATTATCGCCGGCCTGGCCGCGTGTTGATATAGGCCTTGATGTCCTGGGCGCGCTGCCAGGCCGGCGTGCCGGATTGCAACTGGCGGGAAGCGGCGTCGGCATGAGCCTGCGCCTCGGCGCGCTGGCCGCGCAGCACCGCCATCTCGGCCCGCGCCAGCGACGTCATGCCCGGGTTGTTGAGCTTGGCATAGCCCGCCGCCATCAGCCGCCACAGGTCGAAAGTGCCCGCCTCCTGCTGCATGGCCAGTTCGAGATTGCGCACGGCTTCGCGGTCGTTGTCCGGCTTGTCGGTCTCGAGCAGGGCGCGGGCAAAGTCGATCTTTATCACGGCGGCGCTGGGCAGCAGCTGGACGGCGCGCCGGTAGGAGGCGATGGCCTCGTTGGCGCGACCGTTTTCATACAGCATCTGGCCGCGCACTTCGTGGAAGTAGGGATCGTTGGGGTATTCCTTGAGCAGCCCATCGATGCCGAGCAGCGCCGATCCCAGCGCCGCCTTGCGGTACCAGGCGATCGACCGCGCGTAGCGCGCCGGCACCGAGCGGTCGGCTTCGGCGAAACGCTGCAGGGCGACATCGGGCGTGATGAAACCCATCAGCTTGGCGACGATGCGGTGATGCATCGCCAGGAATTCCGGCGAATCGGGCGTGTTGGCGTAGGGCGAGCGCGCCACCGCCTCCTCGAACGACGCGATGCGCTCCGGCGTGAGCGGATGGGTCGAGAGGTAAGGATCGCGCCGGTTGAGCTGCAGGCGCTCTTCCTTCTGCAGCACGCGCAGGAATTCGACCGTGCCCTTGGGCGACTGGCCGGTGCGCTGCAGAAAGGTTATGCCCGCCTGGTCCGCCGAGTGCTCCTGGGTCTGCGTGTATTTCAGGAACGACAGCAGCGAACCGGGAGCATTGGTGGTGCCGGCGCCCGTTGCCGGGCCGCCCCGGCCGGCGCTGCCGCCCGAGGTCGCGGCTCCGGCCATGGCGCCGCCGGCCAGGATCATCTCGAGGATCTGCAGCGTCGTCAGGCTGCGCAGCTCCTCCTGCATGCGCGCCAGATGGCCGCCGGCGATATGGCCGCTTTCGTGCGCCAGCACGCCGATCAGCTGATTCGGCGTCTCGGTGCGCATGATCAGGCCGGTGTTGATGAAGATCCGCTGGCCGCCAGCCACGAAGGCGTTGAGCGTGTTGTCCTGGACGATCATGATCTCGACGGCGTTGGGATCGAGACCGGCGGCCTTCCAGATCGGCACCACCATGGTGCGGATGTCGTTCTCGATTTCGGCGTCGCGGATGAGATTGAGCCGTTGACCTTGCTGCGCGCTCGCGGCACGAAGCGGCGCCAGCGCGAACAGCGCGAGACAGAAGAGGGTGGTAATGCGTTTGAACACGGGCGGCACGAGGTCTCGGCAGGCTAGAAACGCGCATCGGCCGCGTCAATTGCGCAAGCTGGCGCTGGCGGGCATGTTTTTGCTGGCCGCTTGTGGCCAAAGTGAGACGGACCGCGAGAGCGATCGCGCGGCCAACGCCGCCAATCCCGCCGGCCTGTCTTTCTATAAGCAGGGTTTGTCGCGGGTCGTCGCCGCGGGCTCGTCGTTCGCAGCCGTTGCGGCCGACGAAAGCCGCGCCGCCGAGATCGGCCGCGACATCCTGCTGAGCGGCGGCAACGCCACCGACGCGGCGACCGCCATGTACTTTGCGCTCGCGGTGACCCTGCCGTCGGCGGCCGGGCTTGGCGCATCGGGCGCCTGCATCGTGCATGACGACAAGACCAAGACCGCCGACGCCTTCGTGTTTCCGCCGGTCGCCGCGCCAGGCGCTATTGCCGGCCAGTCCTTCGCCGTGCCGTCGGGCGTGCGCGGCATCACCTTGATGCATATCCGTCACGGCCAGTTGCGCTGGGAGCAGACGGTCGCGCCGGCCGAGCGGCTGGCGCGTTTCGGCGTGCCGGTGTCGCGCGCGCTGTCGCGCGACCTGCAGGCAGGCGCGTCGCTCCTCGGCACCGATCGCGAGATGCGGCGCATTTTCGCCAAGCCAACGGGCGCCACCCTGACCGAAGGCGACAGCTGGGTCCAAACCGATCTCGCCGGCACGTTGGGCGTGATCCGCCAGCGCGGCGGCGGCGAATTCTTCCAGGGCGCGCTGGCCCGCACCTTGTCCGAACAGGTCTCGCAGATGGGCGGCAGCCTGCCGCTCGAGGCGCTGCGCAATGCCGTGCCGAAAGCGGGACCGCCGGTCTCCGAAGGCTTCGGCACCTTTGCCCGGCGGCTGATCTATGTCGCGCCGCCGCCGGCGGCGGGCGCTTTGGCGTTGGCTGGCTGGAAGGGCCAGGCGCCGGTTGGCCCCACACCCGCCGACTCGGGTGGCTTCTCCAGCCTGGTCGCGGTCGACGGCAAGGCCGGTGCGGCCGCGTGCACCTTGTCGATGGGCCAGCTCTTGGGGGCGCGCATGATCGTGCCCGGCACCGGTGTGCTGCTCGCCGCGCCGACACCCGACGCCGGGTCGGTCAGTCCCGTGATCATCGCCAATCCGAGCAACGGCGAGTTCACGTTCGCCGGCGCGGGCGGCGGCTCGCCGACGGCGGCGCAGGCGACCGGAGCGGTGGCGCGGGCCACCGTCGAGGGTGGCCAGAAGCTCGATGCCGTGCTGCAGGCGCGGCAAGGGCAGGGCGGCACCGTCAACGCCATCGTCTGTCCGTCGGGCCTGCGCAGCGGCGCCGACTCGTGCAGAGGCGCCGTCGATCCGACCGGCGCCGGGCTGGCGCTGCCCGCCGTCGGCCGCTAGGCGCGCGGCATGTCGGGCAAGCTCTCGCGCCGCGGCGGCGCGGTCGAACCGTTCATCGTCATGGACGTGATGGCGGCCGCCGCCGAGAAAGAAGCGGCCGGCGACACCGTCATCCATCTCGAAGTCGGCCAGCCCAGCACGCCGGCGCCCAAGAGCGCGCTCGCCGCCGCCCATGCCGCGCTCGATGCCGACCGCATCGGCTACGTCGCCGCATTGGGCATCCCGGCGCTGCGCGAGCGCATCGCGCGCCACTATCGCGAGGCCTACGGCGTCGACGTCTCGCCCGAGCGGGTGATCGTCACGACCGGATCGTCGGGCGGCTTTCCGTTGGCGTTCCTGGCAAGCTTCGACGCCGGCGACCGCGTGGCGCTGGCCGCGCCCGGCTATCCCGCCTATCGCAACATCCTGACGGCGCTCGATCTCGAGGCCGTCGACCTGCCGACCACGGCCGCCGATCGCTTCCAGCCGACGGTCGAGGCGCTCGCCAAGGCAGGGCCCATCGACGGCCTGATCGTGGCCAGCCCATCCAATCCCACGGGCACCATGGTGGGTCATGCCGAGATGAAGGCGCTGGCCGCCTGGTGCAACCACAACGGCGTGCGGCTGATCTCCGACGAGATCTATCACGGCATCGTCTACGAGGGCGACACCGTGTCGGCGGTCGAGGTGTCCGACCAGGCGATCGTGGTCAACAGCTTCTCGAAATACTTCTCGATGACCGGCTGGCGGGTCGGCTGGTTGGTCGTGCCGCCTGAGCTGGTGCGGCCGATCGAGCGGCTCAGCCAGAATTTCTTCATCTCCGTGCCGACCCTCAGCCAGCACGCCGCGCTCGCCGCCTTCGACGGCAAGGACGAGCTCGACGGCCACGTCCGCCGCTACCGCACCAACCGCGATCTGCTGCTGGCCGGCCTGCCGGCGGCGGGCTTCGATCGCTTCGCGCCGGCCGAGGGCGCGTTCTATCTCTATGGCGACGTCGCCCATCTCACCAACGACAGCCGCGAGTTCTGCCGGCGCATGTTGCGCGAGACGGGCGTGGCGACCACCCCCGGCATCGACTTCGACCGCGCGCGGGGCGCCGGCACGCTGCGCATCTCCTTCGCCGGCTCGACCGCCGAGATGGAGGAGGCGGTGCGGCGGTTGAAGGCCTGGAGACGCGTATGAGATGGCTCGCGATGGCGCCGCTGCTGCGCGCCGATGGGCCGTTCGCGCGTTAAATGCGCATCCATCTGTCGTCCTGAGCGAAGCGAAGGACCTCATCGCCGCTTGCCACGGGCATGAGATCCTTCGCTGCGCTCAGGATGACTGAAGGGCGCGGAGGTCCGGTCCGCTTGTATTAGTGCAGCTTGCGCCGGTCGCGCATCGGCGCCGATGCCACCATCGTCTGTCCGGTCTCGATCGGCGGCGCCGGGCCGGAATGATGGCCGATCATGCGCCAGCCTTCGCTCAGGCGGACGAAGGTGTTGGTCGCCATGAGCTGGCCTTCGGGCAGGATCTCGCGGCAGACCACGATGGCCAGCCCGGGGCGGCCCATCACCCATTCGCCCAGGCAGCGCACCTTGGGCGCCTCGGGATGGCGCAGGATGGCGCGCCAGCTCGCCATGATCTCGATGCGCTCGTGCAACGGCGCCTGGCCGGGATGCAGGCACACCAGGGCGCCGGTCGGCGCCCAGATCCGGTCCATCGCCTGGGGGTCGCGCTCGCTGAAGGCGCGATAGAAGGCGCGGTTGGCGGCGAGCACGGCGTCGCGCTCCTCGTCGTCGAATTCCGCCAGGAGTGGCGGCGGGCGGGTCGGACGGCGCGGCATTCGTCTCTCGAAACTCCCGGGTTGCGCGGCCTAGGATTAGCCGACAGAGAAGGGACATCCAACCGCCGAGATGACGATGTCGATCCCCAAGCTCGAATTTCCGCCGTTCCATCTGCCGCCCGAGGCCGAGGCGCTGCGCGTGGAAGTCCGCGCCTTCCTCAAGGAGACGCTGCCGCGGCTCAAGACCGACGACCGCTTTGCGAGCTGGAACACGCGCTCGCCCGAGTTCAGCAAGGCGATGGGCAAGAAGGGCTGGATCGGCATCACCTGGCCCAAGCAATACGGCGGCAGCGAACGCAGTTTCCTCGACCGCTACGTCATCACCGAGGAGCTTCTGGGCAACGGCGCGCCGGCCGGCGCCCACTGGGTCGCCGACCGCCAGTCGGGACCCTTGCTGCTGCGCTTCGGCAGCGAGGAGCAGCGCCAGGCGATCCTGCCGCGCATCACCGCCGGCGAATGCTATTTCTCGATCGGCATGAGCGAGCCCGACTCGGGCTCCGACCTCGCCTCGGTGCGCACCCGGGCCGAGCCGGTGCAAGGCGGCTTTCGGGTCAACGGCACCAAGGTCTGGACCTCGGGCGCCCACCGCAACCACTATTGCATCACCCTGGTCCGCACCTCGGGCCAGCATGGCGATCGCCACAAGGGGCTGAGCCAGCTCCTGGTCGACCTCAAGACGCCGGGCATCACCATCCGTCCCATCATCAACCTCGCCGGCCGCCACGACTGGAACGAGGTGACCTTCACCGACACCTTCATTCCCGAGAGCTGCCTGATCGGCAACGAGGGCGACGGCTGGCTGCAGGTCACCAGCGAGCTCGCCTTCGAACGCTCGGGTCCCGAGCGCTTCATGCAGAACTTCTACATCCTGCGCGAGCTGGTGCGCGTGCTCGGCCGCCAGCCGGCCAAGCGCGCCAGCGCGATCCTCGGCCGCCTGGTCGCGCGCCTGTGGACGCTGCGCCAGATGTCGGTCGCCGTCGCCGGCATGATGCAGGGCGGCAAGTCGCCCGCCATCGAGGCGGCGCTGGTCAAGGATCTCGGCACGATCTACCAGCAGGACCTGCCGGAGATCGCCCGCGCGATCGCCGAATCGGACGCCACGACCGAGCAGGACATGGCCGATTTCCTCGACGTCGCCCAGTACGCCACCATGATGGCGCCCTCCTACACCATCCAGGGCGGCACGACCCAGGTGCTGCGCGGCATCGTCGCGCGCGGCCTCGGTCTGCGCTGAGCAGCGAGAACGACGATGGACCGCGACACCCGCGACATGCTGCTGGAGACCGCCGATCGCTTCTTCACCCAGCGCTGCGGCCGCGACGTCGTGAACGGCGTCGAGAAGGGCGCCTGGCCGGCCGATCTCTGGCAGGAGATCGAGGACATGGGCCTGCCCCTGATCGCCGTGCCCGAGGACAAAGGCGGCGTCGGCGGCACCCTGGCCGACATGCTGGCGCTGCTGCGATTGGCCGGCGCGCACGCCGTGCCGGTGCCGCTCGGCGAGACCGCGCTTGCCAACCTGTTGATCGCCGCGGCCGGCGGCGAACCCAAGCCCGGCCCGGCGACGCTGGCACTCGGCAATCTTGCGCTGAACGGCGGACGGCTGAGCGGCAAGGTCGAGCGCGTGCCCTTCGCCGCGGTCGCCGAGCGCGTCGTTGCCGTCGTCGGCAATACGCTGGCCGTGGTCGCCAAGGCCAACGCCAAGGTCGAGGCCAGGCCGAGCCACGCCGGCGAGCCCTACGGCACGGTGACGTTCGACAATGCCGCGACGGAACTGAGCGCCGCCTCGCCGGCGAGCGCCGAGCGCGCGTTCGAGCTGGGCGCCGTCATGCGCGCCATGCAGATGGCGGGCGCGGCCGACAAGGTGCTGGCGATCGCCGTCGAATATTCCAAGCAGCGCGTGCAGTTCGGCCGCTCGATCTCGACCTTCCAGGCGATCCAGCACATGCTGGCCGAGCTCGCGAGCTGCGTCGCCGCCACCATCGCCTCGGCCGAGGCGGCGGCGCGCGACGCCGACGAGGGCGGCCTTTTGGACGGCGGACGCTTCTCGATCGCCGCCGCCAAGAGCCAGGCCTCCGAGTTCGCCCAGCGCATCGCCGCCATCTCGCACCAGTCGATGGGCGCCATGGGTTTCACCCACGAGCACATCCTGCATCACTACACGCGAAGGCTCTGGGTGTGGCGCCGCGACTTCGGCAGCGAGACCTTCTGGGGCGACAAGATCGGCGCCGCCTTCGCCAAGGCCGGACCCGATGCGCTGTGGGCTTCGCTCAGCGCCAGCAAGTACGCGGCATAGCCCAGGCAGCGAGCCGTCACCGGGGCTGCCCTTTCGCTTGGCGAGTTGGGCGGTGAATTTCCGCATTTTCCGCAATTTCCGCTAACGATTTTCAGGGTCGAGTCGGTTGGTCGGCGCAAGATAATTATCGGTATTTCTGGCATTTCCGCCGGTCGTATTGGCTCGCTTGCAGGCGTCGAAGGCGCTCCATGGATCGTCACGGGCTGTGGTTCGGATACGACCTGCCCGATATCAGAACGTAAGTAAACTTCTGACATTTGTCAAGTGATACTTCCAAGGGCGGATCCGAATAAGTGCCCTCCATGAAGCGCCACTGGATGGCGCGCTCCCAGCAAACGCCCATGGGTTGTCAGTGACCTGGGACAGGCGCACTATGGTGCCGCGTCAGTACCGATAGTCGGAGTATCTCAGCGTAAACCTTCGTCCCGCCCAGGGAGGTTTAGCAGATGTCCGCGTCCGTCACGCCTGCCTCGCCAGCCGATTTGCCGTGGTGGAAGGAACCCACCAAGGACCAGTGGTACGCCTACATCGCCGCCTGGCTCGGTTGGACGCTCGATGCGTTCGACTTCACCATCTTCCTGCTGATCATGCTGCCGATCTCCCAGGAGTTCGGCGTGCCGATCACCGCGGTCGCGATCGTGTTCACGCTGACGCTGTGGATGCGACTGGTCGGCGCCACCGCCGCCGGCTGGCTGGGCGATCGCATCGGCCGCAAGGCGCCGCTGATGATCTCCATCCTGTGGTACTCGATCTGCAATTTCATCGCCGGTTTCTCGCCCAGCTTCACCTTCCTGCTGGTCTTCCGCACGCTGCTCGGCATCGGCATGGGCGCGGAATGGCCGGCTGGTGCGGCGCTCGCCATGGAATCCTGGCCGGCCCGCTCGCGCGGTTTCATGAGCGGCATCCTGCAGGGCTCGTGGGGACTGGGCTTCGCGCTGTCGGCGGCGGCCTACGGCCTGCTCTACGACGACATCGGCTGGCGCGGCCTTCTATGGATCGGCATCCTGCCGGCGCTGGTCGTGGTGTGGATCCGCTTCTACGTCAAGGAGCCCGAGGTGTGGGCCGAGAACAAGCGCCAGCAGGTCGAGAAAAAGGCCGAGGTCAAGGCGCCGCTGTTCGTGATCTTCCGGCGCGAGCACCTCTACAACACGCTGACCGGCTGCGCCTGGATGGCATCGGCCTTCTGTGTCTACTACTCGATCTGGGCGCTGTTCTCGACCTATCTTCAGAAGGAGCTGCACTGGACGCCGGCCATGGTCGCGACGCCGGTGTTCGTCGCCAACATCGTGGTCTTTGCCGGCAACGGCCTGTGGGGCGCCCTGGCCGACTGGTTGGGGCGAAGGCCGGCCATCTACCTGCCGGCCATCATCGGCATCTTCGTCACGCCGCTCTATCTCTGGACCACGGACCCGGCGTTGATCGTCGGCGGCTTCATCCTGCAGGGTATCTGCGGGGGAGCGATCTACGGCCAGAACCCGAGCTATCTCTGCGAGCGGTTCCCGACCGAGGTGCGCGCAACGGCGTCGGGCTTCGTCTATCACCAGGGCGCGATCTGGGGCGGCTTCGTGGCGCCAGTACTGAGCTACTTTGCCGTCGAGATGAAGCTGGGCTTCGCCATGCCGATGATGATCAGCACCATGCTGTTCCTGGTGCTCGTCGTCGTCTTCGTGCTGATGGGCCCGGAGACCAAGGGCAAGGTCCTGACCGCCGATCTCGAGACCCTGAAGGCGGCGGACTAGCAAAGCTGCCTCTCTAACTCGAGTCAGGTCCCATTGCGAAGCAATGGGTAGGAGAGGTGGTGTCCGCAAAAAACGACGCTGTCATCGCGCGCGGGGTAACCCCCGCGCTGAAGCGCAGCGAAGGATCTCATGCCGGTGGCAAGCGGCGATGAGGTCCTTCGCTGCGCTCAGGACGACATGAGGCCCACCTCACCCTCCCGCGCTACGCGCGGGCCCCTCCCTCTCCCCCCGCGATGACGCGGGCGGCGAGGGCATCTGACGCGATGTGCGATATCGCCGGAGAGGCATGCCGCTGTTCGTCGGCGTGCTGTACAAGGCAAGGATGATCAAGGTTCTCTTCGCGGCCGTGCTGTGCGGCCTGAGCGGCGTTGCCCTGGCCCAGGACGCCATGACGGGAGCGATGAAGCCCTTCGCAGCGGTGCCGTTCGCGGCCGATCCCGACGTGGCGTGCCTTGCCTCGGCGCTCGAGACCGGGAACCCCGCGAGCGGCGCGTCGACGTGGATCCTGAAGGCACCGTCCGGCTGCGTCGTGCCGTGGCATTCCCACACCGCCCAGGAGCAGCTGATCGTGGTTGCCGGCGAGGTGATGGCGGAGATGACCGGTCACCCGCCGGCCCTGCTCGGGCCCGGCGGGTTCGCCATGATGGCCGGCCGCATGGCGCACCAGTTCACCTGCCAGGGCAGGGACGCGTGCCTCATGTTCGTCGCCTTCGATCGGGCCTACGACATCAAATGGGGAAAAGCCGGCCGCTGAGCGCGCCTCATTCGATCACCTCGTCGGCGCGGACGAGAATCGCCGGCGGCAGGGCGATGCCGATGGCCTTGGCGGTGCGAAGGTTGACCACCAGATGAAACTCGGTTGGCTGCTCGACCGGCAGGTCGGCGGGCTTGGCGCCCTTCAGGATCTGGTCGACATAGTCGGCGGCGCGCCGATAGCTCCGGCGCCGGTCGACGCCGTAGGCCATCAGCCCGCCGACGGCGACGGCCTCGCGGGTGACGAACATCGACGGAAGCCGATGCGCCACGGCAAAGGAAACGATGTCGGAGCGGGCGCTGTCGGTCGTCGGATCCTCCAGCACCATCAGCCCGGCCTGTGCACCGTCTTTCAGACCGGCGAGCGATGCCGTCACCTCCTGCGGCGTGCGCGCGCGCAGCACGACCAGTCCGACCTGCTGCCCCGCGGCGGCGCGCTCGAGATCGGCGAGCGCCAGCGCGCTGAACGGCGTGTCGGGATTCATCAGCACGGCGAAGCGCGCGCCGCCCGTCACCTCGCGCAGGAGGTCGAGCCGCTTGCCGCTGAGTTCGCTCGCCTGGTCCGTGGTGCCGGTCACGTTGCCGCCGGGCCGGTTGAGGCTCGCCACCACGCCGGCGCCCACCGGATCGCCGACCCTGGTGAAGACGATGGGGATGGTCGAGGTCGCGGCCTTCAGCGCCTTGGCGGTCAGCGTGCCGAAGCCGGCGATCAGGAGATCGGGTCGCGACGCGACGAGCTCGGCCGCCAGCGGACCGAGCCGCGCCGGATCACCCTCGGCGGAGCGCTGCTCGATTTCGAGATTGCCGCCTTGACGGTAGCCCAGCTCGGCGAGCCGCACGATCAGGTCGGCCATGTACTCGCTTTCGCCGACCGCCAGCATCAGCACGCCGAGGCGAAAGCGGCGGACCACAGTTTGCGCCTGCGCCATCGCGGGTAACATCGCACCGGCAAGAAGCAGGCGCCGCCTCATTCGATCGCCTGGTCGGCGGCGGCAAGGAGATGGCGACGGTGAAGCATCCTTCGTTTCCTCCCTCGCCGTCACCCCGAGCGGCGCGCGTAGCGCGTGTTTCCTGCGTCAGCCACCGTGCAGGTGGTCGAACAAGAAGACGCGATCACTCGGCGCCAAGGGGCTGGAAAGAGAGACGACCTTTCCATTCACCGAAGCGGCATACACTTCGTGCTTGGCGCCGATCAGCGTCGTGAGGTCTTCCACCGTCGCGTTGTCGGGGAGCCGCACCATCGTCGAGCCAACGCCCCTCGGCGCGAACCGGCGCAGGTTCCCCCACAGCGTCACGCTCACCTGCATCATTCGCCGTCTCCATGCCTGGGCAACGCGATCTTTTCCGCCGTGATCGGCAGCGACTGGACGCGGACCCCCGACGCCACGGCGATGGCGTTGGCGATCGCCGCCGGTGGTTGGATGCAGGGCGGCTCGCCGACGCCCTTGGCGCCGTACGGTCCGTTAACGCTCGGCTTTTCGATCAGGATGCATTCGATGCGCGGCATGTCCATCATCGTCGGCATCTTGTAGTCGGTCAGGTTGGCGTTCAACACCCGGCCGTCCTCATAGACGATCTCCTCGCTCAACGTCTGGCCGATGCCCTGGGCGACGCCGCCCTCGATCTGGCCCTCGATGTAGGTCGGATTGATCGCATATCCCACATCCTGCGCGACCACGTAGCGATTGATCGAGACCTCGCCGGTGACGCGGTCAACCGACAGGTCGACGGCATGGGCATGGTAGCTGTGGCTGGTCCAGGCGGGCAGCGGATGGTGCTTGACCCGGTTGGGATCGAAGGCCGGCATCGGCTGGATGGCGGTGCCATGCGAGATGAGCCCCCCGCCGGCGCGTTGCGACAGGGCGGCGACCTCGGCGAGAGACAGGCGCCTCTCGCCGCTGATGACGCTCTTGTCCGCGAGGCGCATGTCGTCGGCCGGCACGTTCCATTGCGCCGCCACGATCTCGAAGATCTGCCGCTTCAGGTCCCGGGCGGCGGCAATGCAGGCATTGCCGACCGAAAACGCCGTGCGGCTGCCCTGTGCGCCGTAGTCGTACGGACAGGAATGGGTGTCGACGTCGGTGACGTTGATGTCGGCAAGATCGACCGCGAGCTCCTCGGCGAGGATCTGCGCCGCTCCCGTGAGCGCGCCGCTGCCGAGCTCGACCGCTCCGCTGACCAGCGTCACGGTTCCGTCCGGGTTGATCCTGACATAGACTCCGGACGAGCCGCCGGTCGTCAGCCACCAGCTACAGGCGATTCCCTTGCCGCGCCCCGCGCCGGGCTTGCGCTCGTTCCAGCCGATCGCCGCCGCCGCCTTGGTGAGGCACTCCTCGATGCTGACGCTCGCCAGCGCTTCGCCGGCCGGCCCCTTGTCGCCTTCGCGATAGACGTTGCGCAGGCGGAGCTCGAGGGGATCGATGCCGAGGTCGTCGGCGATCAGGTCCATCTGCGATTCAACTGCAAAATTTGCCATCGGCCCGGCCGGCGCGCGGAACGAGCCGGTCGCGCCCTTGTTGGTGTAGACCGCGACGCCTTCGAACGCGAGGTGCGGCGTGCGATAGGGGCCGGCGAGGACCTGCAGCGCGATGGCGACCGTCGCCGGACCCGAATTGGCATAGGCGCCGCAATCGATGACGACCCGGCCCTGGCGGGCCAGCAGCCTGCCGTCGCTCGTGACACCGGTCTTGAGCGTGACGACCGTCGGCTGGCGCGGATAGGCGTCCGTCAGCTCCTCCTCGCTCGTGGTCATGAGCTTGACCGGCCGGCGCGACTTGCGCGCCAACCACGCTGCGTAGTGCTCGACGCCGACCCTGAGCTTGCCGCCGAAGCCGCCGCCGATGCCGGGCACGATCACCCGCACCTTGCTCGCCGGCAAATCGAGCACCTCGGCCAGCATGTTCTTCATGTCGAAGGGAAGCTGGGTGTTCGTCCAGACGATCACGTCGCCGTTTCCGTCCCAGCTCGCGACCGCAGCCCGCGGCTCGGTGTAGCCGGGATGGACGTGCTGCGTCGTGAAGCGGTGCTCATAGATCCGATAGGCCTCGGCAAAGCCCCTCTCGATATCGCCGTCGCCGATCGAGGAACGACCGGAAATATTGCCCTCGCGGGCAAAGACCGGCAGGGCCTCGTAGCTGTTCCAGTCGGAATGGACCAGCGGCGCGTCAGGCGTCATGGCGATCTCGGGATCGAAAACCGCAGGCAGCGGCTCGTACTCGATCTCGATCGACCGGACGGCCGCCTCGGCGATTTCCAGGCTGGTCGCGGCGACCGCGGCAATGGCCTCACCGCGGAACCGGACTTCGCCATCGGCGAGCATCGTGCGGTCCTTGATGGCCGTGCCGAAGCGGATCTGCGGAACCTCACCGGCGGTCAGGATGGTCCGCACGCCCGGCAGCGCGCGCGCCTTGGAGACATCCAGCCTCGCGATCCGCGCATGCGCTTGGGTGCTGCGCAGGATCTTGCCGAACAGCATGCCCGGCAGCGCGAAATCGGCGGCGTAGACATGCTTGCCGGTCACCTTGCCGATGCCGTCGAGCCGGTTCAGGCGCTTGCCGGCAACGCGATGTTGGTGGGAACTCATGATGTCCTCTTCGCCTCTTCAGGCCACGAGTTGAGCTGGCGCGCCGCCGCGATCACCGCATCGACGATCTTCTGGTATCCCGTGCAGCGGCAGAGAGTCCCAGACAGGGCCTCGCGGACTTCGGCTTCGCTCGGGATATGGCCGCGGCATTCGTCGAGGAACGATTTCGCCGTCAGGATCATGCCCGGAATGCAATAGCCGCACTGCACGGCGCCATGTTCGATGAAAGCAGCCTGCAGCGGATGCAGGTGTTCGGGATCGCCCAACCCCTCGATCGTGACGATCGAATGGCCGCTGCACTGCTCGGCGAGCAGGATGCACGAATTCACCGCCTTGCCGTCCAGCAACACCGTGCAGACGCCGCATTCGGCCTCGAGGCAGTTTTCCTTCGTGCCGGTCATGCCGAGCTCGCCGCGCAGCACGCGCAGCAACGACCAGTGAGGCTCGACCATGACGTCGTGGCTCTCGCCGTTGATCAAGAGGTCGAGCGCATGCCGCGTCATGGACCACCCTTTGCGATGCGATCGGCGCAGGCGGCGAGCGCCCGCTCGACGAGGGTCGCCACCAGGAGCTTGCGGTAGCGCGCCGAGGAGCGGACATCGTCGATCGGCGTCGTCCTCTCGGCGGCGATCCGCCCGGCCGCGCGAAAGGCGCCGGCGCCCTGCTTCTCGACCAGCGCTTCCGCCTCGGGCATGCGCATCGTGCGCGAGGCCGCGGCGCCGATCGCGATCCGCGCCTTGCCATTGTGGACCAGGTGGGCGGCGACGCAAATCACGGAAATCTCCATCGCCTTGCGCCGGCCGGCCTTGAGGAACGAGGTCGCACTCGCAGCTGGCGGCTTGTCGAAGCGCACCGCCGTCAAGATCTCGTCGGAACGGCGGTCGGTACGGCCGCGCTCCACCAGGAAGCGGTCGAGCGGCAGGGACCGGACCCCAGCCGAGCCGCGCAATTCTACCGTCGCCTCGAGCGCGAGCAGAACGGGCACGAGATCGGCCGCCGGCGAGGCATTGACGATGTTGCCGCCGACCGTGGCGATGTTGCGCACCTGGCGGCCGCCGATCACGGCCGAGGCCTCGGTGAGCGCGATGAGCTGCTTCTGGAAGCCGGGATAGGTCACGACCGCATCGTGCGTCGCCATGGCGCCGATCATGTACCCGGTCTCGGTCTCGACGATCGTGTCGAGCCCGAGCCCGGCTAGGCTGATCAGGTGTCGGGGCGCCAGCCGTCGCCGGTTGATCTGGATGATGAGGTCGGTGCCGCCGGCGATGAAGCGCGCCGCCTCGCCGTGGTCGCGGGCAAAGGCGATGGCCGCATCGATCGTCTCGGGCCGGTGGAAGGAAAAGCCCATCGCGCGGTCCTTACGGCCGCCCCTTGACGCGCGGCCAGACATCCTTGCCGAGCGTCACCAGCGTCTGTTCGGCCGTCGAGCCTGCGCAGGCGAAAGGCATGACCAGGAAGGAATCGACGCCCGCCTCGTTGAGCGCGGCCATGTGCGCCGCGACCTCGGCGGCGGTGCCGGCGAGCGTAAAAGCGTCGACATGGCGGTCGGTCACGAGCGGCAGGAGCGGCGCATAGGGCGCGGCACCGTCGGCGTAGCGGACATTGGCGAACGGCGCGATCGCTTCCGGTGCGAGGGTCAGCCCCTGCGCCTCGGCGGTCATGAACTTCAGCCGTCCTGCCGCCAGCATCCGGGCGACGCCCGGCCGGACCGCGTCGCGCGCCTTCTTGCCATCGGCACCGACGCAGGCATTGAGCCGGGCGACCACCTTGACGGCGCCGGGATCGCGGCCCTTCTTCTTCGCGCCTTCGGCGAGCACGGCGCGGAAGGCCTTGACCTCCTCGACCGAGCCGCAGCCTTCCATGATCGCGCCGTCGGCGACGCCGCCCGTCATGCGCTGGCCGAGCGGCCCGTTGCTCGCGACATAGACGGGAATGTCCGATCTCAGGGGCTTGAAGGAGAGCTTGCCGTTGTTAAAGCCGATCACGTCGCCATGAAAGTCGACCGTCTCGCCCTTCAGCAGCTCGCGCACGACATGGATGGCCTCGCGCACGGCAGCGGCCGGCTTCTTGCGCACGACGCCGAGCTCGACGAAGCCCGAGATGCCGGCACCGAAACCGAGGATCGCGCGCTGGTCCGAGATCTCGTCGAGCGTGGCGATCGCCATTGCCGTCAGCGCCGGATGACGGGAGAAGGGGTCGGTCACGCAGGTCCCGAGATGCACTCTCGAGGTGTGCTGGGCGAGGATCGCCAGGGTCGAATAGACCTCGCGGTAGAAGCGCTCGTCGGCCACCCAGAGCGTGTCGTAGCCGTTGGCCTCCGCCAGCTTGGCGCGCTCGACCATCTGCGCGATCGGCACGTTGCCCAGCATCAGCAGTTCGAGAGACATGTCAGCAGCTCTCCTTCACGCGGCCTCGTTCCAGGACGGCGCCGAGAAGGCGGCGAAGCGTGGGGCCGTCCAGTACTCGTCATCGAATTTCATGCCGACCTCGCAGCCGGCGCGCATCAGCAGCGTGACGATACGCGACTTCTCGTTGGCCGAGATCATGGCCGCCGAATAGGAGATGCAGATGGCGACGCTCTCGCCGCTCTCGCGATCATGCACGCAGACGGCGAGCGACTCCACGCCGGGCAGGCTCTCGTCGGTCGCCTGGGCCCAGCCCTTCTCGCGGACCGCGGCGAGCGCCGCCAGGAGATCGTCCATCGTCTGCGGCGCATTGGGCGACGGCGGCTGCAGCGGGGCCGTATGCAGCGCCCTCACGGCCTCGTCGTCGAGCCGCGCCAGCAGCGCGCGGCCGCTCGACGAGCAGAAGGCCGGCAGTCTGTCGCCGGGAGACGTCACCACGCGCAACGGCCTGCTGCCGGGCCTCATCCGTAGGCCGAGAATATCGGTGCCATCCCGGATTGCGACGTAGCCCGTATGCCCCGTGCTCTTGGCGATCCGGGCCAGCACTTCGTCGGCATGAACGCTGAGCGTCGAATGGGCGCGATGACGCCGCGACGTTTCGAAGATCAGATTGCCGACGCAGTAGCCCGAGCTACGATCGGCGAGCGCGAGCAGGCCGGCGCTGGACATCGCCTTGAGCAAACGCGACGTCGAGCTTTTCGGCAGGCCAAGCAGTTGCGCCACTTCGGTCACCGACAACAGGCTTCGCTCCGGCGTGAACAGACGCAATACCCGGCCGACATTTCCGACTGCACCCATTGATCCTCCGGAAATTCCATTTTTGTGCCGTCCGTAACCTATAAATGGAACCTGGAGCTGCGTAAACCGGCAAAAGACCAAACATGGCGCTCGTTGTTCCACTCAGCGCACATTGATTGACAATAATAGAACGATATGGACTGATTGGCGCGGGGAGTGGGAGGGGTATTCATGAAGATCAAATCGCACAGGCGCACGTTCCTGAAGCTCTCGACCGGCGCGGGAGTGTTGGCGCTGGGCGGCGTCGCCGCGCGACCGGCGTCGGCGCAAGGCGCGTCGACGCTCACGCTCGCCTGGGACACCGACATCGACAGTCTTGACCCGCACGTCTTCAAGTCGGTGGGTGGCTACGCCGTCCAGTGCAATCTCTACGATCCGATGGTGTCCTGGAAGGTGCGGCCGGTCGACGGCACGGTTGGCCTGTCGCGCTCCTCCCCCAACGAGTTCGAGGGAAGCATCGCGCAATCCTGGTCGTTCGAACGCGACGGCGCCACGGTCGTCCTCAAGATCCGTCCCGGCATGACGTTTCCGAGCGGGCGGCCGATCACCGCCGAGGTCATAAAGTATTCGCTCGATCGCGCCCTGCAGTCGCCCGGCTACATGCGCTTCATCCTGCCGCGCATGCTGCAGATCTCCAAGCCGGAAGACATCGTGGTGCGCGACGGCAGCACCATCGCCATCAACATGAAGGGGCCGACCCCACAGCAGATGGTGCTGAACCTGCTCTCGCTGATGACGATCACCGCGCTCGATCCCGAACTGTTGAAGCCGAACGCGACCGAAAAAGACCCGTGGGCCGCCGATTGGGCCAAGCGCAATCCCGCCGGTTCCGGCCCTTACACGCTGGCCGCGAACACGCCGGGCGTCGAGGTCGTGCTGGAGGCGCGCAAGGATCACTGGCGCGGCGCGCCGGCGTTCCAGCGCATCGTCTTCAAGTTCGTGCCCAACGAGGCCGACCGGGTGCTGCTCTTGAAGCGCAAGGCCGTCGACCTCGTGGTCGGCCGTCCCGGCCTGTCGCCGCGCAGCATCAAGACGTTCGAGGGCGACAAGAATTTCAAGATCGTGAGCGTACCGGATACGACCTGCCATTGGCTGGCGATGAACCAGACCAAGCCGCCGCTCAACGACGTGAAGGTGCGCCAGGCCATCAACTACGCCATTCCCGTCGCCGCCATCGTGCCCAACGTCCTGCTGGGCTACGGCGCCGCCATGACCTCGCCGGTGCCTGCGCTAACGCCGGGTCACGATGCAACGCTGTCGCCCTACAAGCAAAACCTCGACAAGGCCAGGGAGCTGATGAAGCAGGCCGGCGTGACCCAACCGGTCACGCTCGACCTGGCGGTGCGCATCGGCTGGCAGCCGCACGAGGAGGCCGCGGTCTGGATCCAGCGCGAGTTGGAGAAGGTCGGCTTCAAGATCAACATCACGCGCCAGACCGACGCGACCTTCCGGCAGCTCGCATCGAAGGGCGACCTGCAGCTTTCGATCGAGTCCTGGCAGTCCTGGGTGAACGATCCGTTCTTCCATCTCGTGCCGCTTTTCCACAGCACGTCGAAGGGCACGAATACCGCGTTCTATTCCAATCCCGCCCTGGACAAGATCCTCGACGAAAACTACCACGAGCCGAATGCCGAGAAGCGCCTGGCGGCGGCCAAGGCCGCCCAGAAGATCGTCATCGACGACGCCGTCTGGGGAATGCTGTGGTACGACAACTGGACCCGGGTCATGCGGGCCGACCTGGTGGGCGTCGAAAAGCGCTGGGATACCTTCGAACGCTTCACGGCGATGAAGCTCGCGTGAGCCGGATCTGAAGGCGCCGGCCGTTCCGGTCGGCGAAGGGAGGTTCGGTGGCTTTCCTCGGCTACTTCCTGCGTCGGCTCTCGCTCGTCATCCCGACGCTGATCGGCGTGACCATCATCACCTTCACGCTCACCTACGTCCTGCCCGGCAATCCCGCGGTCGTGAAGGCGGGCCCGCTGGTGTCGCCCGACGTCGTCGCGGAACTCGAAAAGTCGATGGGCTTGGACCAGCCGCCCTGGGTCCAATACTGGCGATACATATCGGGCGTCCTGCGGGGTGATCTCGGCGAGAGCGCGTCGACCGGGCGGCCGGTGCTGGAGGACTTCAAGCAGCGCCTGCCGGCGACGCTCGAGCTGACATTGGCGAGCCTGTTCATCGCGCTCGTGCTCGGCATCCCGCTCGGCGTGCAATCGGCCGTCCATCGCGACACCGCGATCGACCACATTGGCCGTATCGTCGGCGTCGCCGGCGTGGCGATGCCGACCTTCTGGACCGGTCTTCTGGCACTCTATGCCTTCTTCTACCTGCTGGGCGTCGCGCCGCCGCCGCTCGGACGAATTGGCGCCGGCATCGCGCCACCGCATGCCATCACCGGTCTGTATGTCGTCGACAGCCTGTTGACCGGGAATTGGCCGGCCCTCGGCTCGTCGCTGCACCAGCTCATGCTGCCGGCCTTCACGCTGGGGCTGAGCGTCATGGCGCCGATCGCCCGAATGGTGCGCTCGACGATGCTGGAGATCCTCGAGTCGGACTACATCAAAGCCGCCTGGGCGGCCGGCATTCCGCGGCGTCGGGTGATCTACGGCGATGCGCTGGCCAACGCCCTGATTCCTCTCGTCACCATCCTCGGCATCGTCTTCGGCTTCCTGATGGCCGGCAACGCGGTGGTCGAGAGCGTGTTCGCCTGGCCGGGCATCGGCAATTACGCGATCGCTTCCCTGATGACGAAGGATTCCGGTCCGATCCAGTCGTTCGTCCTGTTCGTGGCCTTGCTCTACGTGATGGTGAATTTCGTCATCGACATCGTCTATGGCGTGATCGATCCGCGCATCCGGCTCGATTGATGGCCGACGTCACGCGTTCACCGCTCGCCCCACTGACCCCGACCTCCGCCGCGCTGCGCCTGGTCTGGCTGCGCATCCGGCGCAATTGGCCGTCCGCGATCGCGCTCGTCCTCATCGTCGCCATGATGCTGGCGGCGCTGCTGGCGAACTGGATTGCCCCCTACGAGCCGGACGCGACCGATGCCGAGGCTGCCCTGCGCGTGCCGTCGCTTCACCATTGGCTGGGAACCGACATCTACGGCCGGGACCTGCTCTCGCGCATCATCTTCGCCGCACGCGTCGACCTCACCGTCGCTTTCGGTGCGACGGCGCTCGCGCTGGCGATCGGCTCGACGATCGGCGCCGTCGCTGGCCTCTACCGCGGCCTGGTCGACCTCGTGATCATGCGCTGCGTCGATTCGATCATGGCATTTCCCGCCTTCATCCTGGCCATGGCCATTACCGCCGCTCTCGGCAACAGCGTCACCAACGTCCTGATTGCGATATCGCTGACCCAGATCCCCAACTATCTCCGCCTGATCCGCGGCGAGATCTTCCGCATCCGGGAAATGGAGTACGCCGACGCCGCGCGGGTGGTCGGCAACCCCGCCTGGCGGATCATATTCATCCATCTCCTGCCCAACTGCCTGCCGCCGATCATCGTGCAGGCCACGCTGGCCATGGGATACGCGCTGCTGACGATGGCGGCGCTGTCGTTCATCGGGCTCGGCATCCAGCCGCCGCAAAGCGAATGGGGCTCGATGACCGCGGAGGGCGCGCAGTACATCGTCACCGGCGAATGGTGGCTGTTCCTGTTCCCGGGCTTGGCCATCGTCCTGATGGTCCTGTCGTTCAATCTGATCGGCGACAGCCTGCGCGACTTCCTCGACCCGCGCATGCGGGGCGTGCGATGAACGCGGTCGTCGAGGTCAAGGACCTGTCCGTCCGCTTCGCCACCGATCATGGCGAGGTCGCAGCCGTCGACCAGGCGAGCTTCGACGTCCGCGAAGGAGAGATCCTCGGCCTGGTGGGCGAATCGGGCTCGGGAAAGTCGGTGACCGCGACGGCCATCCTTCGCCTGATTCGCAAGCCGGGCCGTCTGGCGCACGGCAGCATCATGCTCGGCGGACGCGACCTCTGCCAGTTGCGCGAGGACGAGCTGCAGCATATCCGCGGCACCGAGATCGCGATGATCTCGCAGACGCCCCGGACCGCGCTCAACCCGCTGATCACCGTCGGCCAGCACGTCGCGCGCCTGTTTGCCCTGCATGCCGGCCTGTCGAAGGCCGAGAGTCGCCGGCGCGCCATCGACATGCTGGCGCTGGTGGGCATTCCCGAGCCGGCGCGGCGCGCCCGGCAGTATGCCCATCAATTCTCCGGCGGCATGTGCCAGCGCGTGATGATCGCGATGGCGCTCGCCACGTCGCCTCGCCTTCTCATCGCCGACGAGCCGACGACCGGCCTCGACGTCTCGACGGCGGCCCGCATTCTCGACCTGTTGCGCGAGCTTGGCCCCAGGACCGGCGCGTCGATCCTGCTGATCACCCACGATCTCGGCGTGGTCGCTTCGACCTGCCAGCGCGTCGCCGTCATGCATGCCGGCCAGATCGTGGAGGTGGCGCCGGTGCGCTCGCTGTTCCACCACCCGGCGCATCCCTATACACGCGCGCTGGTGCGCTCGATTCCCCGGATCGACCGCGAGATCACGATGGAGCCGATCCCTGGGGCGGTGCCATCGCTGCTGAACGTGCCCGCCGGCTGCCGCTATGCCGGCCGCTGCCCGTGGGTCGAGGATCGTTGCCGGCGGCTGAAGCCCGTCCTGAGGTCGGTCGCGCCCGGGCATTCCGTCGCCTGCTTCGCCGTGGAGGATGGTCGTGTCGCCGCTGTGTGAGGTCGACGATATCAAGGTCCACTTCGCCTTGCGCGGATCGGCGGCCTGGCTGCGCGCGCTGAAGGACGGAAAGCCGGCGGTGGTGCGCGCGGTCGACGGCGTGTCGATCAGCATCGACCCGGGATCGATGCTGGGGCTGGTGGGCGAGTCGGGCTGCGGCAAATCCACGGTCGCCCGCGCCTTGGTGCGGCTGGTCAGGCCGACGGCGGGAAGCATTCGGTTCGACGGCACCGAGCTCACAAGTCTCAGCGACGACGAATTCAACAAGATCCGGCCGAATCTGCAGATGGTGTTCCAGGATCCCGCCGCGTCGCTCAATCCGCGCCTCTCGGTGCGGCGCGTGGTCGAGGAGCCGATCAAGCTGCACACGGAACTGAGCGCCGCCGAACGGCGCGAGCGGGCCGAGGCGGTGCTCGAGGAAGTCGGTCTCGGCGCCGACCTGGCCGACCGCTATCCGCACGAGCTTTCGGGCGGACAGTGCCAGCGTGTCAATATCGCCCGCGCCCTGGTGACGAACCCGCGGCTGATCGTGCTCGATGAGCCGACCTCGGCGCTCGATGTCTCGTTGCGCGCGCGTGTCATCCTGCTGCTCGAGGAGCTTCGCCAGCGGCACGGGCTTTCCTATCTGTTCATCTCGCACGATCTGGCGTCGGTGCGTTACCTGGCCTCGCGTGTTGCCGTCATGTATCTCGGCGTGATCGTGGAAGAGGCGAGCAGGGCGGAGCTGTTCGACCATCCGGCGCATCCCTACACGCGCGCGCTGCTCGCGGCGGTGCCGGTGCCCGATCCCGATGCCAAGCGCGATCCCTTCGTCCTGTCCGGCGAAATCCCGAGCCCGATCGACATTCCGACTGGCTGCCGGCTGCGCACGCGTTGTCCGCTTGCCCAGCCGGTGTGCGCCGAGCCGGTACCCATTCGCGAGGTCGCCCCGGGTCACTTCGCGGCCTGTCACCTCGTGTAGGCTGATCCTTTCAACCGACGACAGCAGGAGACATCCAGATGGCAGTTGTTCGTTATGTCCTCGTGAAGCTCAAGCCCGGCGTGGCGGTCGACGAGTTCGAGCGCTTCGAGCGCGAGGTCGACTACGTCAAGGCGGCAGAGAACCCGTCCATCGTCAGTTATCGCACCCATCGCATCACCGGCCTCGACACCGGCATCGAAGGCGGACCCTGGGATTTCATGGAGCGCATCGAGGTCACCAGCCAGGCCGACTACGAAAAGCAGGCGGCGACCGGCAGCAAGGCGTTTCTCGACCTGCTCTATACGAAATACCTCGACCGCTCGAAGACCGTTTCGATCTGGTCGGAGCGGATCGAACCCTGAAGAACGGCACGGGAGAGCAACAATGGCGATCGTGAGATATGTGTTCGCGGCGTTGAAACCCGGCGTCGACCGCGAGGAATACGAGCGTTACGAGCGCGAGGTCGATTATGTCGTCGCCGCCAAGCTGAAATCGATCATCTCCTACCGCACGCACCGGCTGACGGGCGTCACCCCGCAGCTCGGCGGCGGCCCATGGGACTATATCGAGCGCATCGAGATCACCGATCGCGCGGCCTACGATGCCGAAATCGCCACGCTCGGCAAGGACCTGATCAGCGAACTCTACGAGAAGTATCTCGACAGATCGAAGACCAAGTCCGTGTGGACGGTGCTCGTCGACCCGTGAGCGACGCGCCCAACCTCGAGGGCAAGGTCGCCCTGGTGACCGGCTCGTCGTCCGGCGCTGGCGCCGCGATCGCGCGCGAACTGGCGCGCCGTGGCGCTCGCCTCGCCGTGCATTGCCGCGCCTCGCTCGACCAGGCCGAGGCCGTCGCCGGCCGCATCGTGGCCGACGGGGGAGCGGCGTCGGCCTTCCAGGCCGACCTGTCCCGGGACGGCGCAGCCGAGGGGCTGGTGAGCGAAGTGGAACGGTCGCTCGGACCGATTTCGGTGCTGGTCAACAATGCCGGTCCGTTCGCCGACGCGCCGTTCCGCACGCTGGTGCCGGCTGTCTGGGACGAGATCATGTCGGTCAACCTCAGGGCGCCCTATCTGCTGGCCCAGAAGGTCGCCCCGACCATGGAGCGGCTGGGCTGGGGGCGTATCGTCAATCTCGGCGCAACGTCGGGCTTCGTGCGCAGCCACTCGGTGTACGGTCTTGCCAAGGCTGCGCTGCTGCATCTTACCGAAAGCCTGGCGCTCGAGTTCGCGCCCTCGGTCACGGTCAACGCAGTCGTGCCCAGTCAGATTGCCAGCGAACGAACCGACACGATGCCCGCCTACAAAGCGGCGGCCATCGCAGGCACGCCGCTCGGCCGCCTGGTGACCGAGGAGGAGATCGCGCGGATGGTCGTGCTGGTCTGCTCGCGCGACTTCAATTTCGTCACGGGACGTGCCATCGTCATGGACGGCGGCCGCACGCTTCCCCGCTTTCCCCGCATTGGCATTTCCGGGAGCTGATCGGAGCCCCAAGTCCCGCGGAGTGACCTGAGATGTTCGACCTGCGCCTGAGGGCCTCCAGGCCCGCTCATGATCTGTCGTCCTGAACGCAGTGAAGGACCTCATCGCCGCTTGCCACCGGCATGAGATCCTTCGCTTCGCTCAGGATGACATGAGCGGGCCTGGAGGCCCGCGCTCCGGCAAGATTTAAGACGCTCCCTGCATCAGCGGCGCCACCAGCCGCGCTTGGGTTTCTCGGGCGGGGCCTCGATGACGGGCACCGGCGGGGGTGGCGGCGGTTCGGGCTGGGGGGCCGACGCGACGATGGGCGAGGGCGGCAGCGGCAGCGGTGGTGCGGCCTCGACATTCACCGCCGGGCCGGGATCGTAGGGCGCGTGGTCGACCGGCATGCGCCGATCCGGCATCTGCTCGACCGGCACGCCATCCAGCGGTACCACCGCCGTCATGACCTCGCCGCGCGGTTCGTCATGGTGGGGCCCATCATGGTGAGGCCCGTCATGGTGGGGCTCGTGGCGCCACGGCTCGCTGCCACCGGCGTCGTTGGCCGCATGGTCGCGCGGCGCGTGCTCGCCGTCGCCGTTCTCGCGCCGCCGGCGACGGCCGCCGCGACGTCCGCGGCGGCGGCGGGCATCGCCGCGGTCGCCCGCGCTTCTGTCGTCGCCGCGTTCGCCAACGCGACCATCGTCGCCGCGGTCGCCGTCGGCTTGGGCGTGGACGGCTTCGCCTTCGGCGCCGTCATGGTCGTCGCGATCGTCCTCGGCGGCGCCATTCGGTCCATGGTCGTGCCCGTGATCTTGGCCCTGAGCATGGGCCTGCTCGGGACCGCGCTCGCCGGCCGGATAGCCCTCGCCCGCGGCCAGCGGACGATCTGAGTCGCCTCGACCGCGCCGGCGCCGCCGGCGCCGGCGGCGGCGACCGCCGTCGCCGTCCTCGCCGTCGGCGCGCTCGCCGATCAGGCCGGCCAGGCCGGGCTCGCGCTCGTCCGAGGCGTCTGATTCGTCGGCCGGCAGGGCGTCGTTGGCCGCGACCTCGTCGTAGCTGGCGCGCGCCAGTTCGGGGCCTGGCCGGTCGCGCTCGCCGCGATGGCCGCGCACGCGCTCGATCTCGCAGTCGGCGGCGTGCAATTCGTCGTCGGCCTCGATCGACACGACAAAGCCGTAGCGCTTCTCGATCTCCGACAGGGTGTGGCGCTTCTGGTTCAACAGATAGAGCGCCACGTTGGGCGGCACGCTGACGGCGATCTCGCTCGCCCGCTTGCGCACGCCTTCCTCCTCGATGGCGCGCAACGCGTGCAGCGACGCCGATTCGATCGAGCGCACGCGGCCGGTGCCGGCGCAGTGCGGGCAGATCTCGGTCGAGTGCTCGAGCAGGCTGGGCCGCAGCCGCTGGCGCGACATCTCGAGCAGGCCGAACGCCGAGATGCGGCCGATCTGGATGCGCGCGCGGTCGTGGCGCATCGCATCCTTGACCTTGTGCTCGACCTGGCGCTGGTGGCGCGTCTCCTCCATGTCGATGAAGTCGATCACGATCAGGCCGGCGAGGTCGCGCAGGCGGACCTGGCGGGCGATCTCCTCGGCCGCC
>Ga0070698_100001504_pt1 | contig 25867 bp, 25 predicted proteins | sample KBSK1502metaG_FD_65477 | JGI IMG/M metagenome (GOLD analysis project Ga0070698, IMG submission 65477) | Corn, switchgrass and miscanthus rhizosphere microbial communities from Kellogg Biological Station, Michigan, USA - KBS K1-50-2 metaG | ecosystem: Host-associated > Plants > Roots >... | reverse complement strand
CAGCCTCAACCTCTCCATTGAAAATTCAATCTCGCCGCTCCGAGCCTCTCCTATTCTGCATTCGACTCGGATTAATTTTCATGAACTTTCGCGGGCCGTAGGGCCTAGTCGACAACTGAGAGTGTCCCGGCCTTTGCCAGCGCATGACCCAACCTGCCTCGCGCAACGAGCTTTCCTTCTGCTACGCTGCATACGTTATGCGACCACCCCGGATCCTGTTTTTTCTAGTCGCCCTCGCTGTTTCCGCTTTCGCTCAAAACCTCAAACCAGTGGCCGACCGTCTCGCCGCCCAGAACGCCCTTTTCGACGAGCAGTACGAGTCCGATCTGGGGAACTTTCCCGAGCGCGCCACCGCCTTCGGTGACTATCGATATAACGACAAGCTCGGCGACCGCTCACTCGATGCCATCGCCCAGTTCCACAAGACCGACGAGGCCTTCCTGACTCGGCTCGAAGCTATCCCGACCACCGGGTTCTCCGACCAGGACCAGCTCTCTCACGACCTCCTTATTCGTGTTCTCCGGCAGCGCATCGCCGACTACGACCTCAAAGAGTACGAGATGCCAATTAACCAGCAGAATGGCGTCCACACCGGCCTCGCCGACCTGCCGCTTTCGGTCCCACTCGACTCCCTCAAGCACTACGAGGACTACATTTCCCGTCTTCATCATATCCCCCGAGTCCTCACCCAGACCACCGAAGTCCTTCGCGCCGGCATTAAAGACAAGCTCATGCCCGTCCGCTTCCTCATCGAGAAACTCTCCATCCAGTGTCAGGGCATCATCGACGCCGACCCTTTTCTGCTTCCGACAAAAAAGTTCCCTGCAGAGATTTCCGCCGAAGACCAGAAGCGCCTGACCCAGCAGATCACCGACGCCGTCAACACCGACGTCATCCCAGCCTATAAAACTTTCGCCGCCTTCCTCCGCACCGAATACGCGCCCCAGGGTCGCACCACTTTGTCCGTCACCTCTCTGCCCAACGGCGAAAAGCGCTATCAAAACGACATCTACGCCCGCACCACCACCCACATGAGTCCGGACGAGATCCACCAACTCGGCTTGCGCGAGATCAACCGCATCCAGGCCGAAATGCTTGCCATCGCAAAAAAAGAGGGCTTCGCCGACCTCGCTTCATTTCGCGCCTCGTTCAAAACTAATTCCAAATACATCCCCACCTCCGCCGAGCAGATCCTCGAGGACTTCCGCCACTCCATCGCCCAGATGGAGCCCAAACTCCCGGAGCTCTTCACTTTGCTTCCCGAGTCGCCAGTCACCGTCGAAGCCATCCCCGCATTCCAAGCCGCCGCAGCCACCCACTACGTCACCGGCACTCCCGACGGCAAGCGTCCCGGCCGCGTCGTCGTCGCCACCTCCAATTTCGCTGAGCGCTCGCTCATCAACGACGAGGCCATCGCCTATCACGAAGGCATCCCCGGACATCACCTGCAGCTATCCGTGCAGCAACAGCTCGCCGGATTGCCCAAGTTCCGCCTGCGTGGTCTCGGTTTCAACGCCTACATCGAAGGCTGGGCCTTGTACGCCGAGCAACTCGGCAAAGAGGTCGGCTTCTACCAGGACCCCGTCTCCGACTACGGCCGCCTCTCCTCCGAACTTTTCCGCGCAGTGCGTCTGGTCGTCGACACCGGAATCCACGCCAAAGGATGGAACCGCGACCAGGTCGTGGACTTCTTTCGCAAGTCCGAAGCCGTGGACGAGCCCACCATCCAGTCCGAGACCGACCGCTACATCGCGTGGCCCGCACAAGCCCTCAGCTATAAGCTAGGCCAACTAAAGATCCGTGAACTCCGCGACCGCGCTCAAAAAGAATTGGGCCCCAAATTCGACATCCGCAAATTCCACGACGAAATGCTCGACGGCGGAACCCTCCCCCTCGATCTTTTGGAAGCCCGCACCGCCAAATGGATCGCCCAGCAAAAAATGAAATAGCGCTGGACGCTTATGGATAACTGGCATGGGGAGCCGTGTAGGGGCGGTTCCTCATTGCCACTGTTCCCATGTGCTATCACTGCATCTAAAAACTCCACCGGGGGCGAGGCTGCAACCTGCTGATCCTTCGCAGTCGAAACCAGGGGCCCGTACCGTTGCAAAACACTATTGTTTGCGGAACGCACTAGCGATTGAAGGTTCGGTGCCTGGGCGAGATCTAAGCTGTGCGCCCTTGTGTCGTGCTTCGCGCAACACTCGAACGATTTATGGATTCTAAATAGTGTTGGAGCCGATCCTTGCTTTCATCGGGAAGGTGGGTGAATTTGATCCCATTGCCAAACGACGGATGACTGCTGACAACCACGCCGGTGGCAGAGATCTTCGTATCCCCAATCCAAAGGGTAATTTCTAGATCCGTTGAGACCTTCTGAGTAAAGCTCATTTCGACGTACAGACCGCCCAGGCAGATATCTTGCGTCTGTGCTCGCAACGGCACAGTGACGGTTGCGCGGTGCAGTTCAACCGGAAGAACAGCCTTAACCCTTGGATACTGGCGCGGCGTCCACTCCATGGCTTTTCTCCTTAAATTTCGGGGGAGGCAGTCGCCCTCTCAGTTGCAGGTTCGCTGCCAAACCAACCCCTGTCCGTGATGGTTGATCCTGTTGGTCTCTGCCTCCCAGGGATCGAATCGGGATGCCAAAATATGCGGCAACGACAAATCCGGTCATTCACGCCGGGTTTCGACTGAGTTACTTTTGTACCCCACGCATGGGAGCCGTCCCTACGGAAGGAATCAGGGCGGGCAGGCCCACCCTCTTCGTCTCTAATATTTCCTGGCGCGATCACAACTGATGATGCCCCACCCTTCGCGTATTTTGTTCAGCTCCATGACCTCCTTTACGAAATGTCCCGAGACATCCTTTGCACTCCCGGCGCGCGATTGCGCTATCCCGATTGGGGGCGCGCGCAAGCTCAAGGTGCGGCTGGCGGGCGAGGGGGTGCAATTGCCCCGCAACACGATTCATCGCATTGTGCAGCGCCACGATCTCGTGGGGCCTCAGGAGCGATACCCCGCTCCCAGCCAAAAGCTAGAAGCTAGACGCCAGAAGCCAGAAGCGATGAGGTTTATAATTCCATAAGCAATGACTGAGCTCATCAAGAAGAAGCTAAAGGAAGAGATCGACGCGCTCGAACACGAGCTGATCCACGAGTTGCCCAAAGAGATCAAGAAAGCCGCGGCCCTCGGAGACCTGAGCGAGAATGCCGAATATCACATGGCCAAGCAGCGCCAGGAATTCGTCAAGGCGCGCGTGCGCCAGCTCGGCAAACGGCTCGCCGATCTCTCCATGGTCAACATGAACAACATCCCCCGCGACAAAGTGGGATTGGGTTCAACCGTAAAGGTCTTCGACAATACCAAGAATCAGGAAGTCGAATACAAGCTGGTGACCAGCGAGGAGTCCGACGTCTCCGCCGGGAAGATTTCTACCACGTCTCCCATCGGCCGTGCCCTGCTCAATAAGAAAGTCGGAGAAACCGCCATCTTTGTCACTCCCAATGGCAAACGGGAGATGGAGATTCTGACCCTCCGCACCATTCACGACGATGCTGAGTTGAGCGGAACCGGACTGAACCGAGGGGGAGATGGCGAGGCCAAAGCCTGATGGCCGCATCGTCTACCACGCCCTCAGTCAGGCGGTCGTCGGCCAGATCATGGACCAGCGCCTTTGGCCGCGCCTGCGGAGTATTGCTCGCGACCATCGTCCGCTGGCTGGCCCTCTCGCGCATTAATCCCAACGTGCTCACGTTCATGGGACTGTTGGTAAATACTTGGGCCGCAATCCTGTTTGGTTCTGCCACACCCGAAAATCAGAAGCGGATGTTTTTCTACGCCGGATTGGTCATCATCTTTTCCGGTTTTTTCGATCTGGTCGATGGCGAAGTGGCACGCGCCACCAATCGCGTCACCCGCTTCGGCGCATTTTTCGATTCTGTGGTCGACCGCTACAGCGATGCTTCTCAGTTCCTCGGCCTGCTGGTCTATTACGCCCGCAGCGACCGTTTCTTTTATGTCGTGCTCACTGCCTTCGTCATGGTAAGCGCCATCATGGTCAGTTACACCCGCGCCCGCGCCGAATCGCTGATCGGGTCCTGCCGCGTAGGCTTCATGGAACGCCCTGAACGCCTCGTGTTGGTGATCATCGGAGCACTGTTCAACCGTATGGCGCCTGTGCTTTGGGTAATCGCAGTACTGTCCACGATTACGGTGGTCCATCGCATGCGCTATACCTGGACCCGCACGCAGGACCCGCCGGTGGCCGCGAAAGCCAGCCAGGCCGCGTAAATTCTCGTTTGAAAATGTGCCCCCACGCGCCGTTATTCCGTAGCAGTAGCCATGGTGCTAGACTATCCCGTCTTTTTGTCAGTTGTGAGGACGCTCCTTGCCTTCTGATCCCGTTCTAGTGATTCACGGCGGCGCGTGGGCTATGCCCGACGATATGGTCGACGCGCACATCAACGGCGTGCGCCATGCATTGGCTGCGGGATGGCGCGTGCTCGAGCGCGGCGGCTCATCCCTAGACGCGGTCGAGGAAGCAGTCGTCATTATGGAAGATGACGAGACCTTCGACGCCGGCCGCGGCAGCTTCCTCAACCGCGACGGCAAAGTGCAACTCGACGCGCTCATCATGGATGGAGCCACTCTGCGCGCTGGAGGAGTTGGATGCGTGGAACGGTTGCGAAATCCAGTGCGTGCAGCGCGCAAGATCCTGAGTGAGAGTCCGCACGTCTATTTCGTCGGAGAAGGCGCGGAGCGTTTCGCAGCCGAGCACGGCGTCGCGCTGTGCAGGAACGAAGACCTGATTATCCCGCGTGAGGTTGAGCGTCTGCGCGCGTATCAGGCGCAGACTTCGAGCGGAGGCGACGATCTGTTCGCACCGGCGATTTCTCACGACACCGTCGGCGCCGTTGCGCTTGACCGCGACGGCAATATCGCCGCGGCTACTTCTACTGGAGGCACACTCAACAAGGCTCCCGGACGGCTGGGCGATTCATCGCTAATTGGCTGCGGCTGCTACGCGAATAACGAAAGCGCCGCCGCTTCGACAACGGGATGGGGAGAGCCCATCATGAAGGTGGTGCTGGCAAAATGGACCGCTGATCGCATTGCCGCTGGAAACCTGCCGGAGTGGGCAGCGCAGGAATCCATGAATTATTTGAAAGAGCGCGTGAATGGACATGGCGGGATCATCGTGCTCGACACACACGGACACTTCGGCATCGCCCACAACACCCCGCGCATGGCCTGGGCTTTGAAGACAAAGAAGAGGGAAGAGGTTGGCATCGAGCGTCAATCCTAGCGCGAAAACCAGCGCGAAAATCAGATGATGGTGCCACCAGAGGGAGTAAACTGACGGCGATGGCCCCCTCTCAGTGCGCGAATATGCCACGGAAGCAATCCAGTATTGGGAGCCGCGCCGGGTAATCTGTAACCTGGCCCTCGCGGCTGTGGTTGTAGCATATTTGGTGACAGCATACCCGGCTTCGAAGCAAGGCTTGACCACGGACTCCATTCTGGTTTTGTTTCTTTTGGCGGTCGTGGCCAACGTCGCGTATTGCGCGGCCTACCTTGTCGACATTTTTGCGCCGATGTCTGGCTTTCGCGAACTTTGGCGGTCGGCACGCTGGATTTTGTTTGCGGTCGGTCTTACTTTTGCAGCGATCGGAATGTTCCACTTCCAATCCGGCTGAAAAAACTGCTACAGCCATCCTTTGGTGCGGGCCATTCGCGCGGCTTCTACTCGATTTCCTGCTCCCATCTTGCTGATGGCTTCGGAGAGATAATTCCTCACTGTACCTTCGGAGAGGCTTAATTCGGCAGCGATATCTCCGCTGGACATGCCCTCGCCAGCCAGGCGCAGCACCTGACGCTCGCGGTCAGTAAGGGGATCGATTTCTCCCCACGCTTCGGTGGCTAATTCGGGGTGAATCACGCGCGGACCTTGATGGACTCGTCTTACAGCTTCGGCGAGCTCTTCGGCTGGCATGTCTTTGAGCAAATATCCGTTCGCGCCTGCCTCCAAAGCGCGACGCAGGTAACCGGCGCGGGCAAAAGTCGTGACGATCACGACGCGCGTCCCGGTGCGGCGACGTTTGAGTTCTGCGGCCACGTCGAGTCCGCTCATCAGCGGCATTTCGATGTCGGTGATGAAGACGTCTGGCTTGTGCGTGAGCACGGCCTCGAGTGCTTCTTTGCCGTTGCGGGCTTTGGCCGTCACCTTGATGTCGCCTTCGATTTCGAGCAGCGCAGCGAGCGCCCCCAGCACCATGCCCTGATCTTCGGCGAGGACCACACGGATCGTCTTGCGGTTCTCTTTGAGGGAAGGCATTAGCTGGGACAGTTTTCCTTCTCGGGTGAAATTTCCGTTATGAGAGGCAGCGTGATGGTTATTTTTGTGCCCGCTGCGGTTTCGCGGTGGAGCGTGCCCCCGAGCATCTCGACGCGTTCGCGCATGCCGCGCAGTCCGTTGCCTTCGGTTTGGAAGCCGCCTCGACCATCATCGTGGATTTCAAGTCGGCATGATCCATTCCGCTGCTCCAACCGCATTTGACAGCTGCGAGCGTGGGCGTGCCGTACGACATTGGTCACAGCTTCGGGCACAGCAAGTGACAGAACGCTTCCCTGCACAGCCGGGATTTTCAGCGTGCTTGCGGCATCGCATTGAACGGCGAGCCCGGCTGTTTCAAGAGTAGATTTCGCCTGAGCCAGTTCCGCCGCCAGCCCGTGGGAACGATAGCCGCGAATTGCGTCGCGGACGTCGGACAACGCCTTGCGTGAAATCTGTTCGACTTCGCATATTTCTTTTCCCGCGCGTGCCGGGTCGCGCTCCATCAGCTTGCCCGCGAGTTCAGACTTAAGAATGATGACGGAGAGCGTGTGCCCGAGCACGTCGTGAAGGTCGCGAGCGATGCGCTCACGCTCGGCGACGGTTGCGAGATGTTCAATTTCTTCCTGGGCACGGATTAACTTCTTGTTGGTGCGGTTGCGCTGAGCGAAGTGGATATTGCTGGCGCCCACCACGAAGGAGAGGCCGCAGGCAAACAAGAGAAACCACCCGTTGAGATGGAGGGCCCACCACGTCAATCCGGCAGCGGCTTCCACCGCCAGAAGGATCTTGACCGCGTCCAACTCGGTGGTGACGATAAATGGCGCGCAGGCAGCGGCGAAAATAAAGAACGTGGTTGAGCCGCCGTTGTACCTGGCATACGCCGCCCCCAGCAGCACCATGGCGGCAATGTGCATCAGTGCCTGGCGCCGGCCGACCCAGAATATTCCGAAATAAAGAAACAGGAATACGACCGTTCCGAGAATCGTGAAAAACCACTGTCGCGGGCCGAAGTGGCCAGCGATCGGATCAATCAAGAAGAAGCCGAAATACAGGACGGAATAGAGCGCCCAGACGTATTCGCTGTTCTTGGGCAAAAGCCTCACGAAATCACTCCGTACTCAACTTATCACTATCGTCAATGACGCCCAGCACGCGCCGCTGGTCCCGCAATTCCCCAAATCATCAGCGCCACCGGGATCAGAACGAGCAGCCAGCGAGTGCCGCCGTAAAATGCTAGTAAGCCTAACAGCACAAGGACAATTGCCCGACTCGCGGACTTCTTCGATTCCCGACTCATAGAATCTTCCTCTGCAAAAGTACGCATCTCATCCATATAGTTTTCCCTGGTCACGTTGGAACCCGATGCGGGCGATTCCGAGGCAAATGAGAGTCAAGGCCAGCAAAACTTCCCAATGCGTGGCGGCGGATTCATGGCGCCCGCCTCCGACGACTCCCAGCGCGAGTTGTGAAAGATGGTAAGGCGGCAGTACCAGCGCGATCTGCCGCACCATTTTGGGCAGGAACATATAGGGAACCCATAGCCCGCTGCAGAACGACATGGGGAGATAAATCAGGTTAATGACGGGGGGCGCGGAGTTTGGTCCGGCAAAATAGCCAACCGCCAAACCCAATGCAGAGAAAGGAAGCGAGCCTGCCACCAGCGTTCCCAACAGCTTAGCGAGATTGGCAAGCGGTAGCCGTACTCCCCCGAAAGCAAAGCCGAGCAACATGAGCAACGACACCACGATCGCACTGAAAATCATACTCAAGACGACTTTCGCGGCGAAATAGGCAAAGGGCGGCATGGGGCTGGCGCGCTTCACCTGCAGCCAGCCAAGTCCGCGATCGGCGGCCAACCCTGCCGCCGTCCCAAACAACGACGCCCCCATCACTCCAAACGTGCCGTACGTTGCCATCAGGTAGGTCGGAATGGTTGTGCCCCCAATCGATTCCCTGGCATTGAGCACCAGCCCAAACAGCACGTAGAACATCAGAGGGAAGCTGAGCACCGATAGGGTGTAGACGCGCAGGCGAAGGTTCTTCAGAAACTCGTACTTCGCTTCTTTCAGGTAGATGGTCAGGGTGTGACCCGGCGAACGCTGGGGCAGGGCGTTGTATAGTGGCGTTGAGGCAGCACTCATAGCATTTTCCTCCGCGCAGATCGTTGCGCCTATTAAGTTCTGGCTAATTCTGTGGAGCGGCACTCATGCTGCTGTCTTTGGTCAAAGCCAGGAAGGCTTCTTCCAGCCCGGCGCTGGAGATCTCCAGACCTGAGAGCAACGGGTCGAGTGTGAGCAACTCCCGAACAACGGACTCCGCTTCGCCGGAGTGAATCTCGACTGCCTCGCGATCCTCCCGCACTTCAACCACCCCTGGAATCTGACGCAGACTGGTCAAGCCGAGCCCGGTAATGCAGCGGATGCGCTTGCCACTGGTCTTGGCTTTGATTTCCGCTGGCGTGCCTTGGGCGATGATCTCACCACGGTTGATGACCGCGACGCGATCGGCCAGCGCGTCGGCCTCCTCAAGGTGGTGCGTGGTGAGCAGAACGGTCTTGCCCCGCTCCACCATGCGCCGTATCTCGTCCCACAACATTCGCCGACTCTCCACGTCGAGACCGACTGTGGGCTCGTCTAGAAACAACAGATCGGGATCACCGCAGATCGCGAGCGCGAACAAGACACGCTGTCTCTGCCCGCCGGAAAGATCTCCAAACTTACGCTCCGCCAGCTTTTCGAGCCCGGCGCCGGCTAGCACCTCAGCGAGCGGCAGGGGCTTGAGATAGTAGCTGGAGAACAAATCAATATGTTCACGCACGCGCAGCGTTTCCGGCACACGCCCCACCTGCAACATCGCGCCCACGCGCATGCGGTTCTGAGGATTGGTGGGATCTCCGCCGAAAACGCGGACTCTGCCGGCACTGGGCTGCATTAGTCCGAGCAGCAATTTCACGGCGGTGGTTTTGCCCGCGCCGTTAGGGCCAACAAGAGCTACGAGTTCGCCGGCATGCACGGCAAAGTTCACACCCCGGAGCGCAGGCACTTGGCCGTAGTTCTTGCTCACCGCCGCGAGGCTAGCAATGTCGCGGGTTACAGTTGAGCTCGGTGTGCTCCTTATTTTTTCAAGGGTTGCGATCATTTTCTGCTCTCCCGTTGCAATCTGTCCTGGAACTTGTTCCCACCCCGAGATGGCATCATCATGGAACCTCTCCGAACGCACCAGTGCGGATTATCATGCAGGCGGCCTGACAATTGTCATTTTTGGTGAGCAGTACTGGCAGTTCCGTTGTCGTTCTGGCTGAGTGAAATTCCTAAGGCGGGAAAGCAATAGTCGGCCTGGCTACGAAAACCCGAATAAAACGCGGAGAATTGCGTCCTCGGTTCGGAGTTGCTTTTTTCGATTCTTGTTACGAATTCCGAACAGACACAGAAAATCCACAGCCCCAAGCCCGGCGCTGGCCGCAATTGCTTTGGTGGACGGCATGCTAGGGTCGCCTGACAGGGCAAGGGTAAAAAGCAAGTTCGGAAATCGTAACAGGTATCCAGAATATTAACATTTGCACAAATGCACACAACTACTGAAAGGCTTGATATGATGTCCCCCACTCTCTCAGGAGGCACTTAGCATGCTCCCGGCTGCCGGAAAGAACCTTCGTACCTTGCGAGAGAAGCTTGGGCTCACCATGCGTGACGTCGAAACTTCCAGTGCGCGCATCGCCGAGAAGTATCGCAATGAAGAGTTCTCCATTCCGCCCAGCCGTTTGTCTGATGTCGAGACTAAAGGAATTCTGCCCAGCATTTTTCGTCTTTATACCCTGTCGGTAATCTATCGCCGCGATCTGCGGGAACTATTGGCCTGGTACGGGGTTGACATGAACAACATGGCAGCCGACCTGGGCATGGTCACGCCGCCCAGATCGCACATCTCGGACGTGCTTTCGGGGCTAGCCGCGGTGCAGGTGCCGACCCGCATGGATCCTGCCTTTGACGAACGGCGCACTACGAATCTCGGGCGCATGGTGGAGCAGTGGGGATTAGTTCCGTTGGCTTATCTGTCTCAGTTCGCGAACAGCGACTTTACATACGGCTACATTGGGAACCAGGATTTCACCATGTTTCCCCTGCTGCCGCCCGGCAGTTTTGTTCAAGTGGATGAAGCGAAAAACAAGGTGGTGGAAGGAGCGTGGCGGTCGGAGTACGAACGACCCATTTACTTCGTCGAGACTCGGGACGGCCACACCTGCTGCTGGTGCGGCATGCGGCGCGATGACATCATCCTGCAGCCACATCCGTTGTCCCCGGTTCCGGTCAGGATTTTGAAACATCCGCAAGAAGCGGAAGTCCTAGGGCAGGTCGTGGGAGTGGCTATGAAGTTGACCGAGTGGCGCGCTCTTGAGACTTCTCCAGCGACGAAAGCGCCACCAGCACTGAATTAAGATGACGGACGGAGGCCTCGTCCTGCTGGGCTGGCAGCAATTCATTCAATTGCCCGCACATCCCCTGAACATATGTTTCCGAGGAGACTCCGCTCTCCTGGCTGGACTCTCGCAAATCTTCTAGCAATGAATTTAGTGGAGTCCTAAGAACGCGGCTAAGCACCTCGCCATGCGCCGCTTTCAGAGCCCGATCTGACGGCTCGGGGCCATGCACCAGCGACATACCCCAGTGCCGATAGCCGCCCTCGCGGTCCCGCAAAGAGGCTAGATACGCCAATTTTGCCAGCAGGCCCGAAACGGCGGCCAGCGTGGTTTCTCGCAGATCCTGCAAAGCTGATTTAAGCGTCATTGGCTACGAACACCGGGACTACGAACGCCCTCTGTTACGAATTCCGGAATTTCGACGGTTCAAAAACTTTTTACCGCCCAAAGGGCGCTCATGAAAATATCACGGACCAGTTTTTCCGACAAGGAGAAAAATACCGTGAAAAGAATCCTGCTCATCCTGGGTGCTGCCGTATTGTTCGTTAACACGTTTTTGATTCCTACCATCGCAAATGCTGACACCCCAGGCGGCACCAGTTGCGGGGGCACGTGGTGCAAGCCGTAATTGCCCGGTAAACTTACGAAAAACGAACACGAGCCCAATCGACATTGCCGCGCGCGGCGAGTCGCGGTATAGTGCCCTCCTACGACTATGCTGCGGCCACACTCACTTTTTTGGCACTATCTTTGGATCGCGCCGAATTTGCTGTTGGCAGTCCTGGCCGCACTGATGTGGCGGCGAGGACTGCATAAGCGTTTCCCTGTTTTCTGGATTTATGCGCTCTTCGAAGCCGTTCAGTGGGCTATTCTATATCCCCTCGACATTCTGCCATCCGTAACGCCTGAAAACTTCTGGAGAGCTTACTGGCTGAGCTTGCTGGTGGAGACTCTGGTAACGTTTGTGCTGGTCTCCGAGATCTTCACTAATGTTTTCCGGTCCTATCCCAGCCTTGCACGGCTGGCCAAGCTCCTAGTCCGCTGGACAGGGGTTTTGCTGGTCATCGTCGCCGCGGTGACTGCCGCGTATGCGCCAATTGACAACCCTCATTGGCTCATTCCGGCTTCCCACATTCTTCAGCAGGCGGTTTATATGATTGAGTGTGGACTTGTCTTGTTTCTCTTCGTGTTTGCGGCCTACTTCAGACTAACGTGGAACCGAGCGGCGTTTGGGATTGCTCTCGGACTGGGTGTCTCGTCTTGTATCCATCTTGCCACTTGGGCGGTAATGGCCAATGGGGGGTTAGCGGAGCGGCGCTATCTTCTCGATTTCGTCAACCTGGCCACTTTCCATGCCTGCGTCTTGGTGTGGTTTTACTATCTTCTTGTCCCCCAAAAGGCTACCACTAAGTCCGCGGTTCGGCTGCCCGAGCACAACCTCGAAGTCTGGAACCGGGAACTGGAGCGCTTACTTCAACAATGACTCTCGCCCTCTTTATCGTCACTGCCGCCGCCATCGCGCTGGCAATCATCCTGCAGATCGCGATATCACGAAGCCTTCAAACTTCGCGAACTGCCGGACTTGGCGCCCGCATCCAGCCCATCGACGTGGAAGCATTTCGCAACCTCGTGGATCCCGCTGAAGACGACTACTTGCGGCTGCGCTTGCCACCGCCACAGTTTCGTCAGGTCCGCCGGCAGCGATTGCTGGCTATGGCTGCCTATGTCAAAGCGGCCGGAAGAAATGCTGACGTCCTCATGCGGATTGGTCACGCTGCTCTGGCCAGCTCCGATGCCCGCGCGGTGCAGGCTGCGCAGCAATTGGTAAGTGAGGCGGTCCTTCTGCGCCGCAACGCCTCCCTGTCACTGGCGAAGATTTATGTGGCGATGGCTTGGCCGAACTCCGGTCTCGCCGCCTCGCGTGTCGCCGACGGCTACGAGCATCTGAACGGTTCAGCGATGCTTCTGGGCAGACTGCAGAATCCGACGGTCCCGGTGCGCTTGTCGGCTGCTTTGCGATGATGCAATCTTGGCGCCCATCACCGCAAGTGAAGTCGGTTCGGAGATAACCAACTCGTTCCCGCCCCCCGATCCTTCTTGCCTTCGGCCGCCTTTTTGATATACAAACCTGCGGGACCTTTTCCTTCCAACATGCTTGTACTTACTTCGACAGCCGTCGGAGTTGTTTCCGGTGCGAGCCCTGTCGCATTGGCGTGCTCCATGGAGACTCTATGATCCGTATGGTGAAGGCCGTTTCTGTCTCATTCGCCCTGCTGCTCTCTGCGCTCGCCTTCGGGCAGGGTGGCTCGGCCACCGGCGACTTGCACGTGACCGTGAAAGATCCCAAAGGCAATCTGGTCACGAACGCGACTGTCACGGTCAAAGATCAAGCCAAAGGGCTTGAGCGTGGCAGCACCGGCGATGGCGTGGGCGGATACAGTGTGCGTCTGCTGCCGCCGGGAACCTACACCGTTACTGTGGATGCGCCCGGCTTCGCTAAGACCGAGACGACCGACCTTGCGGTTACGGTCGGCGAGATGGCCGAGCTGCCGGTGACGCTCTCGATAGCCGGCAGCAAGGAAGTAGTGACGGTGAGCTCCGAGACGGAATTGGTCGAGACCTCGCGGACTTCTACGACTGACACCATTGGCCAACGCCGCATCGATAATCTGCCCATCAACGGCCGCAACTACATCAACTTCACGCTGACCGATTCGCAGGTGGTTCGCGATAACGCGCCCAACACGGGAGCGGCTCCGACGTCGGGACTTAACATGAGCGGGCAGCGGGCGCGGTCGAATCTGGTGAACGTGGATGGAGCCGACGCGACGGATAACTCAGTGAACGGCGTGCGCTCGACCGTCTCGCAAGAGGCGGTGCAAGAATTTCAGATCATCACCAACAGTTACGCTTCGGAGTATGGCCGCGCCTCCGGCGGCGTCGTGAATATCATCACGCGGTCGGGGTCGAACGACTTTCACGGTGACATTTTCGGCTATTTGCGCAATAGGAATTTCCAGGCGGTGAACCCATTTGCGGTTTGCCAAAATCCGCCTTGTTCAAAGCCCGCCTACACGCGTGTGCAAGGCGGTGTTGCCTTCGGTGGACCGATCAAGAAGGACAAGACCTACTACTACTTTTCTTACGAGCTTACGCGGCGGCATGAGACCGGGTTTTCCAGCATTGGGCGGAACAACTTCGACTTGGTGCCATTCGATACGGCTACCACGGCGGGAGGACTGTTGCCTCTTCCGTTTGGCACAATTCAGGTGACCAGTGATCAGGCAAGGTTCCTGGGTCCTAAACTTCAACAGCTGGCCATACAAGACCCGACTACGTTCGGTGCCATTGCTCCCAGCGTGCCGAGTTATGAATTCCTCGTGGGCGCGTCTTCCGGCATGGCGGTCAACGGAGCTTGGCCGCAGGCGCTCACCGGTATAGCGGGAATCAGTGGTTTTCCCACGACCTGCTCGACACCGCCGTGCTTTGTGCCTGCTTCCTACCAGGCTTTGGCATCGCAAGAAGGAAACTTCCCCGTTTTTGAGGGCACCAGTCTTTATTCGCTGCGTCTTGATCACAACATCAGCGCCAACAATCGCCTTATGCTGCGCGCCAATGTTAGCCCCAGCACGGTCACGGGCATTGAAGTTGGCGGCCAAGACCAGCCATTCGGGCAGAACGCTTATTCGCGGACCTCTCAGCAAACCTATCGGGACGTTGCGGGAGTGGCGCAGGACAGCTGGACGATCGGCAACAACAAGGTGAACGAATTTCGCTTTCAGTACGCCCGCCGCGGGCTTTCTTACTTCTACAACACCGCGATTCCGGGAGGAGCTGACCCCGCCGTGAACATACCCGGTTTCGCGTTCTTCGGTCGCGAGCCGTATTCCTACATACAGCGGGTCGAGAAGCGCTATCAGTTCACCGACAATTTTTCCTGGAGCATCGGTCGCCACGACACGAAGTTCGGAGGAGATTTCAATTATCTTCCTATCAGCGCCACCTTCACCGTGAACTATGGCGGCGTGTATGACTTCGGCTCCGTCGCTGCCTTCCCATCCCCTTTTCCTGTCCTCAACGCAGTGCAGGCTTACGGCGCGGGCATCCCCGCCGATTTTATTCAGGGTCTCGGCAGCCCCAGCGATTCGTTCCATAACATTCCTATTGGATTTTTTTGGCAAGACTCGTGGCGCATCCGTCCGAACTTCACCCTGAACTACGGCCTTCGCTACGACGTCGAGATTCCTCCGAAGTTCAAACCACCCACCGCCCTTGCGCTTACGGGCTATAACTATCTGGGATTGCAAAAAGGCATTCAGACTGACAAAAACAACATCCAGCCTCGGATTGGTATGGCGTGGGATCCGAAGGGGGACGGCAAGACCGTCGTCCGTGCCTCCTACGGCATGTTTTACGATCATCCTTTGTTAGGTCTGTACTTCTTGGGAGACGCCTCGGATGGTTCCACCAGCGGCCAATTAGCCTTCCCCGGCACCGAGGCGTGTACGGCCGGGCCAGGCAATCCGGCCAACCTGAATGGAATTCCAATCTTTCAAGGACTGGTCACCACAGCACAATGCGCACCCGGCCCATCGGCTTTGGTTCCGGCGTTGGGCTATTTGCCAAATCAGCAGCAGTTCCAATCGCTTAACTTTTCTCAGTCGTTATTCCTCAACCAAAACTACATCACGGCAGGTTTCCCGCTCGCCTTTCAGCCCTTCGGTTATCCGCAAGCCAAGAATTTCGTCTACGCTTATTCCCAACAAGCAAATCTCAGCGTCGAGCGCGACCTCGGTGATGGGTTCGCGTTAAGCCTGGCCTACAACTTTAACGGTGGGCGACACCTGAACCGTCCCATCAATGCCCACACCATCCGTGGCGATTTGATGCTCAACAATCTGAGTGCGGCCGTCGCAGCCGGAGTCAACCAGCCAACTGACAGTCCATTCCTTGTGAGCGGTTGTGGGATCGGCTCCCGGGGACCGTATGTCCCGGCGGCTCTGGTGAATTTTTTCCGCCCTGGTGGCCTAAACCCGTCTGTCGCCGAAGCCGTGATCGCCCAGGGTGGGACTGCGTGCGTCGGTTTGGCAAATACTGTTCTGCAGACTGAAGGGCTCAACGCTGGTTGTAATCCCGGTGTCAGCCTGGCTAACTGCGTTCCTTTCGGGGACATGGACGCCAACTACTCCAATGGAAGTTCCATCTACCATGGTTTCAGCGCCAACTTGCGCAAGCGTTTCCGCAGTCATTACGAATTCCTCGCATCCTATACCTGGTCGCACGCTATTGATGACTCGACCGACCTGCAGTCCACGCTCACGCCACAGGATAGCTACTTTCCTGCACTGGACCGTTCCACGTCTCTGTTCGACCAGCGCCATCGTTTTGTACTCAGTGGCATCTATCAAACCGGCAAACTAGGAAGCGGATTCGCCGGTAGGATTTTCAGCGACTGGACCTTTGCTCCTCTGATCGAGTTCGCCTCCGGGAGGCCGTTCAACATCATCACCGGCAATGGAGACAATTTGCAGTTATCTTCCCTTACGGGACGACCCAACACGTTCGCGAATACCAGTTGCGGAAGCTCATTCCCGGCAGTGCCATCTAAGTATTCAGCGCGTGGTGTGCTGCAGGAAGTTTGTCCAGCGGACTTCAACGGAACCTTGCTTTCTCTCGACGGCAACCTGGGCCGCAACGCCGGGGTCAGTCCATGGACCGTCTTCGACGACCTGCGCGTTGCCAAGCGCATCTATTTTGGTGAGCGCTTCAACATGGATCTGATCGCCGACATGTTCAATATCGCCAACCGGTACAATGTCGCGGCCGTCAGTCCGCTGTTTACCAATGCGGGCCAGGCTACATCCGCTTATGATGCACGGCAGTTCCAGTTCGCGCTGAAGATCAACTGGTAGGACGGCGCCCATCTGGCGCCCTGGTTCTGGATTCTGCGTACACCGTGGAATCCAGGCGCCCTAACGAAATCTCGTCTTCCGCATTTCCGGAATCACCGCCAAAAAGTTATTGCAACCTTGTCCCCCTTTCGCCGCTCTCAGACTTATGGAGTCCCCCTATGGATCGCAGATCATTTCTTAAGAGTGCAGCCGCCACCACAGTCATAACGTCACTGAACAAGAAACTCGCGCACGCCGCCGATGCTTCCATTCCCACTCGTACGCTTGGCCGTTCCGGCGAGAAAGTTTCGATCGTGGGCCTCGGCGGCTACCACATCGGCATGCAGTCCGATGAGCAGGAGAGCATTCGCATCATCCGCACGGCGCTCGATTCCGGCATCAACTTCCTGGACAACTGCTGGGACTATAACAATGGGCAGAGCGAGATTCGCATGGGCAAGGCGCTGCGCGACGGTTACCGTCAGAAGGCGTTCCTGATGACCAAGATCGATGGCCAGACTAAGAAGGCCGCCGCCCAGCAGCTGAATGAGTCCCTTGGCCGGCTGCAGACCGATCACATCGACCTGTTGCAATTTCACGAGGTAATTCGCGAAAGCGATCCCGCACGCATCTTCCGAGCGGGCGGTGGGATGGAAGCTGTGCTGAAGGCCAAGAAGGAGGGCAAGATCCGCTACATCGGCTTCACCGGGCACAAGAGTCCGGACATTCACCTCAAAATGCTTGAGACCGGTTTTGCCCGTCAGTTCACCTTTGACGCGGTACAAATGCCACTCAACGTGATGGACGCACACTACAACAGCTTTGAAAAGAAAGTCTTGCCGGTTCTGGTCAAGCATGGCATCGGAGTGCTGGGGATGAAGCCAATGGGCGACAAGCAAATTCTAAACAGCAAGACTGCAACGCCGGTTGAGTGCCTGCATTACGCCATGAACCTGCCCACGAGCGTGGTGATTACTGGATGTGATTCGCTGAAGATTCTTCAGCAAGCGCTCGATGCTGCGCGCAGCTTCAGGCCGTTGCGCGAGACCGAAGTCACCAGTTTGCTCGCGAAGACCGCCGCGGCGGCCGCCAAGGGCGAGTTCGAACGCTACAAGACTGCGCACGACTTCGACGGCACGTACCAGAATCCGCAGTGGCTGGGTTGAATCGGTTATGCTCCGAATCAGGCTGGGATGGGACAGTTAGTGTAGAGCGTTCCTCCCCAGTGGCATCGGAAGCATAACGCCGAGCGGCTAATTCCCTGCTACACTTTTTCTTCACCCATCCTTGGCGCTTGCCGGAGTTGTTCCCTCATGTCCCAAACCCAAATGCCCACTCCGCGGACTCGTCTCGTCCGCGAAGCCGAGCGCGGCGTCTATGATCGCGAAACCGCCTATCGCATTCTCGACGAAGGTTTCCTGTGCCACGTTGGTTTCGTCGCCGACGGCCAGCCGTTTGTTATCCCCACTTCTTACGGACGCAAAGGCGATCGCCTCTACATCCATGGTTCCGCGGCCAGCCGCATGTTGCGTCAGATGAAAGAAGGCGTGCCCGTCTGCGTCACCGTCACCCTGCTCGACGGACTCGTGCTCGCTCGCTCGATATTCAATCATTCCATGAATTACCGATCGGTCGTCATTTTGGGCAAGGCTACGACGGTGGATGATCCTTTAGAAAAAGTTGAGGCGCTACGCCTGCTCTCCGAGCACATTATTCCCGGCCGTTGGGCGGACGCTCGCCAGCCCAATGAACGAGAACTCAAAGCCACACTCGTGACGCGTGTCCCCATCGAAGAATTCTCTGCCAAGGTGCGTACCGGCCCGCCTATCGATGATGAAGATGATTACTCGTTTCCCACCTGGGCAGGCGTCGTACCGCTGGAAACGGTGTCGCGTCCGCCTATCAACGATCCGCGACTCGATCCCCAATACGAAGCCCCACCCTACGCAGCGCACTACGTGCGCGCTAAGCAATCCGCTTAGGTCGCGCGAACCGTCGGCCTCGCGCGTATCCAATCAACTCGCCCAAGCCCATGCCCGCAGGGGAGCAGTGATTTGCGCGCCCGTTTATGCCCAGTTGTTGGCGCATCCCTCGGTGAGTCAGCGATTCGTAGACGAATTTCTTGCCGATACGAACGCCATCCTAGACTTCGAACTCGACAAGGAAGTATGGCTGCAGGCGGCCGAGACCTTCTCCGCCTACGTGGAACGCCGTCTACGCTCTGGCGGAGGGTGGTCAGGCAATCGACTGTTAGGGGATTTTGTGATTGCCGCGCATGCGCTGCAGCGCGCAGATCGTTTGAGGACGTTTGATGCCAGCCGCTAGCAAGGCGATTTTCCGACGCTGCACATCGTTTGAGACGAAGTCCTGTCCTCGGATCGGCACTACTGTGGCCCCCGCCCCAAGCGATTTCAGGTAAGCCACCACCGAAGCGGCGTCTTCGCGGGTCATGTGAAATTGGGGCATGGGTGGCCGCAGAGGCTTCCCGTCGCGCCAGATTCCGGTGGTGAGGAGAGTGACCAGTGCGGCGTCGTTGCCGGGTGGCGTGCCTGCAATTCGCGGCGCCTGAAGCGGCCACTCTGCCATGGGTTGCGCTGACACTAGACGTGTGCGCCTTGCAGCCATCGGCTGCGGTCGGGGACCCCAGCGCTATCGCGCGGGCTGTGGCACTGGCCACACATTGCAACTCCCTCCACAATATATTTCCCACGAGCTACGAGGCTTTGGCGGTTCGTATTCTTCGCGGACTTCGACGGCTGTTTGACTTGGTGCGCTTGGCCGAGAGGAAAGAGAGTTAAGAGCATGAGGAACAGCAAAGCGATCCGCGTGCCCCGAACCTCGGACGGCTGACAACTTCAGCCACTCGGACGATGAACTCGCATACGATTTTTCGCGCGACTGGGACAGACTGGCATGACTAAAGAACCGTGGGAGCGGTTCTCAGTCTACGGTCAGGTTGCTCCGGTGATAATCGGGTGGATCTTGTACCAGGGACGGAAACCACTCGCTAGGGAATCAGCAGCAGCTTCCCAGTCGTCTTGCGCCCTTCCAGGTCCCGATGCGCTTGCTGCGCTTGAGCCAGCGGATAGGTGTGCTGAATGCGCAGCTTGAGTTTCCCGGCGGCAATCATTCCAAATACGGCGCTCGACCGCGCCAACAGCTCTTCACGTGTGGCAATGTAAGTCACGAGCGTGGGACGCGTCACATACAGCGATCCCTTTTGCGACAAAACGATCAAGTCGAACGGTGGCACGGCGCCGCTCGATCCGCCAAACAGCACCATCATTCCGCGAGGCCGCAACAGGTTGAGTCCTTTTTCAAATGTAGTTTTGCCAACCGAGTCGTAGACCACATCTACCCCCTCGCCGCTGGTCAGGCGCTTGGTCTCGGCTTCAAAGTCAGACTGCGTGTAGAGCATGACCTCGTCGGCTCCTGCCTCACGCGCGAGCTTGGCTTTTTCGCCGGTCGAAACCGTCCCGATCACACGTGCTCCGATATTGTGGGCCATCTGCACCAACAGCAACCCCACACCGCCAGCCGCGGCGTGCACTAGCGCAGTCTCGCCGCGCTTCAACGGATACGTGTCGTGCGACAGGTAGTGTGCCGTCATGCCTTGCACCATGGCGGCAGCGGCTTGCTGCTCGGTCACTCCCTGCGGAATCGGCACCAAGCGGTCGGCGGGCATGGCGGCATACTCGGCATAAGACCCGAGCAGGCCGGCCCAGGCCACGCGGTCGCCCGGCTTAACCGATTTCACTTCCACCCCGACCGCGGTGATTACTCCCGCGCCCTCCTGACCCAAGACCAATGGTAACGGCGCTTTATAACGGCCTTCGCGAAAATAAACATCAACAAAATTGACGCCCGACGCCGCCAGCTTCACCACCGCCTGGTTCAGCTTAGGTTGAGGAATGGGCAGGCCAACCAACTCCATGGTCTCGGGGCCGCCGGCTTGCTGGACTTGAATGGCGTTCATGGTTCGTCTTGATATCGGCCACTAGCTTGCCGGATTCTAAGCCGAGTTCGGCTTATTTTCCCACCGCTCGCACTCCCAGCAACCACTCCCGCAACTTCGGTCCCCATATGTTCACTGTGCGGCCGAGCGCTCCGTGGCCGTATTCCGCATCTTGTTTTACTTCCAAGTACGTCGCGTTCTTCAGCCGAGCTAAGACTTTCTCCGCGTGATGGAGTTCGACCGGCACCATGTTGTCACCCGCCATATTGATGATCAGCACCGGACAGTGAATACGGTCGAGCTGCGACCAGGCGTCAAAGCCGTTGCTCAGTTCCATCATGTAGATGAAGTCATTCGCGTCTGGCCACCCGAACGAACCGCGCCCTTCCCCGACCCACTTCTCCGTGGCTTGGCGCGTGGGCAGCTGGTCCTGGAGCAGTGACGGGGTGCGCAGAAAGATTGAATAAGTCAGGTCAGCAAGCCGCGCACCCTCGGGATCCTTGTCATAGTTGCCGTCTTTCCATCCAGGATCCGCCTTGATGATGGCCTCCGGCAGGAAGTCAATCACGCCGCGCCGGCCGACATTCGGGAAGGGAGAAGAGATCATGGGCACCAGCGCATCCATGAATTCGGGATACTGCACGCCCCATTGCCAGGTCTGGCGTCCGCCCATGGAGGCGCCCAGCACCGCGATTAGGTGCTTCACGCCCACATGCTCCACGAGCAGGCGCTCAGCCGACACGATGTCTTCGAGGTTGTAGTGCGGGAACTTCATGCGCAACCCGTCACTTGGCCGCGACGACTTGCCCGAGCCGATGGTATCGGGAGCGATGACGTAATATTCGCCGGTGTCGAGCGCAGCGCCCGGGCCCAGCAGGGGGTGCAGGTTTGAACTCGACGTATAAGCGTGTCCCCAACTGATTCCATCGCCCAAAGTTCCGTGCAACAGCAGCACGGCGTTTGTGATTTCTCCGGCAGCGTTGTGCCGGGGTGTGCCCCAGGCAGCGTAGTGCTGACGCAGCTCGGCTAGCTTTTCGCCGGTGTGGAACTTGAAGTCGCGCACGACATAATCGCTCTGGACCGCCAGCTTCGTGTAGTCGCCTACCGCGGGTGCCTGCGCTCGAGCCAGGGCAGAGAGCAGCAACAGCAGTGTAATCCAACTCATTCGGCGCATGGAACCCACCTCGGCAGAGGATTATACGAATTTTGGAGGAGGTTGCCGACGTCCGGATCCTGAACTGCAAACGATCCTCGGCTTCGACCGTACAGCAATCGACCGTCCGAATCAGCAATTCTTGACCCGCTTTGTTACACTTGCTCCTCCCTGCAGGTCCACTTCGGAAATGGTCCACGGAGAGACTCGCGCAAAGGAGCCCGCGTCATGGCTGAGAAGCAGCCGCAATCGTTTGCCAATCACGCCCGTTTCGATCCGTTGTTTCACTTTTTTGCCATTCCAGTCTTCGGCATCTCCGTCATCGCCACTGTCGTCCACTTCATAATGCATCCGAGCCTGCGCGCGGGATGGATTTTCGTGGTCTCGGTTGCAGCGCTAGTTTCAGTATTCAAAATCCGCGTATACGCCTTGAGAAATCAGGATCGCATCATCCGGCTTGAAGAGCGTTTGCGACTAATGACATTGCTGACTGAACCCCTACGCTCGCGCATTCCGGAGCTGACAGAGTCCCAACTGATCGCCATCCGCTTTGCTTGTGACGCCGAGGTGCCGACCTGCGTTGAAAGCGCGCTCGCCAGCAAACTATCACGAGCGAACATTAAGAAAGCGATTCAGAGCTGGCGTCCGGATTACTGGCGGATTTGAAGCTTCCAAGGTTCGATACCATACTCGGCCTTTGGATGTCAGGAGCACAGGGCTTCAACTGAAGTTTGAGTTCTCGCCATCAGGTTCGCATGTTTCTACTGCGAGAGCCTGATGTGTGTTTTCAGTGACCTGGACGCAATCCTCGCCGCACTAGAGTGGCGTGACTGTTGTGGGGAGGGCTTTCAGTGCGCCCTCGCGGTGAGGTCATTTTTAAAGCTGCGCCAGTATGAATGTTTAACCGCTCGCGGTCGTGCCTGACACGGTGTTTCAAGCCCGCGGCGTTCTATCAGCGGCGCAGTGGCGCCTATTCCGCTGGCTGCGAGTTCTTCCCGGCTACTCCCCAACGCGGTCCTGTAAACCCTTTATGGAGTTCTGCCGTCTCACTGTCGGGTAACTGTGTCGTCCGATGCCGAAAGTAACCGCTCCTGTCCGCTTTCTGCATTGACCGGGCTGGGGAGCGGCAGGTAGGATTTGGTAGAATTCAGCAGAGTTTGGGCGGGGGAGTCGCCGTATCCCATAGAGAAATATGCGATTTGCAAAGCTCTATGTTCGGACCGTAGCTCTCGCCTCGCTGGCGCTAGCGATCTGTTCCTGCCAGACTGCGCAAAAACCGGTAGCACTGCTGCCTCCGGGTAGCGCGCCAGCACTGAAGACTTCGACACCCCCGCCGGCGACAGTGCCGAAGGCATCGACTCCTAAGTCGGCAGCTTCTCAGCCGGCTGCCACGCCAAGCCAAACTTACAATCAGGCTTCAGACCAGCAACCCGCTCCCCACGAAGCCGCGTCGCAACCCTCACAATCTGCGCCAAGCACTGCGCCAGATGCGATCGCAGATCTGATCGACCGGGTGGAAAAGGAATATCTGGCCGGCGTGGCTAACTATCATGCGGGCCGCAACGAGGCCGCCAAGCAGAACTTCGATAACGCCTTCAATGCCTTGCTCGACAGCAAGCTCGACCTGCGGTCCGATCCGCGCCTTGAAAAGGAGTTCGAGCGCATCTCCGACGGCGTCAACCATCTGGACTGGCCCGGTACAAAGCCCGGTGATGCGTCCGCCGAGCAGAAGTCCGAACCCGCTCCGATTGATGAGACTAATGAAGTCACCCCGGCCATCGATCTTAATGTGAAAGCTAAGGCGCAGGCCGAGATCAAGTCCACCCACTCCGACCTGCCGCTCATGATGACCGACCAGGTCGCCGGCTATATCAACTACTTCTCCAACCACGGCCACGGGACTTTCCTGCGTGCCTTTGAGCGTTCGGGACGCTACCGTGAGATGATGCGCTCGATCCTGAAGGAAGAGGGCGTGCCGCAGGACTTGATTTATCTGGCGCAGGCGGAATCCGGTTTTCACCCGCTGGCGGTTTCTCGCGTCGGCGCTCGCGGCATCTGGCAATTTATGGGGAGCCGCGCCCGCGGGTACGGGCTGGAACGGAGCCTGTGGGTTGACGATCGCCAGGACCCTGAGAAATCCACGCGCGCGGCGGCTCGCCATTTGAAGGATCTCTATAACCAGTTTGGCGACTGGTATCTCGCCATGGCCGCGTATAACTCCGGTCCGGGCACGGTGCAGGCAGCAGTAAAGCGCACCGGTTTCGCCGATTTCTGGGAGCTCTATCGCCGCAACGTGCTTCCCAAAGAAACGCGCAACTATGTGCCCATCATCCTGGCGGTCACCATCATGGCCAAGAATCCGTCGCAATATGGGCTGGACGACGCTGCCATGGATCACGCTGCGCGATACGACACTGTGATCATCGACTACGCCGTGGATTTGAGGCTGGTGGCGGAGTGCGTGGAGGCCAAGCCTGCCGAACTCCAGGACCTCAATCCCAGTCTGCTTCGCTATACCACGCCGCAGGGCAAGAAGTTCGAGCTGCACTTGCCGGCAGGAACCAAAGAGCAATATCAGACTGCCATTGCCTCGATCCCGGGCAACATGCGTCTCTGGTGGCGGTATCACAAAGTTCAGCCGGGAGACACTCTCGCTTCCCTCGCCCGCACCTATCGCACCACGGCCAAGTCGATTACAGAAGCCAACCACCTGGAGGGTACGGAGCTTGATCCTGAAAGCAAGCTGGTAATCCCCGTCGCTGTCGGCAAGCATCCCTTGAGCGACACGGCAACTTATGCACGACGCATCACCCGCTATAAGGTGCATCGCGGCGACACGGTCGAAACCGTGGCCGAGAATTTCAGCATTTCGCCACAAATGGTTCGGCGTTGGAATGGTTTACGCGGTGACAGTCTCCGCGGACGCAAGGTGCTGGCCCTTCACCTGCCTGTGACCCCAACCTCGGGGGACAGTGCGCTGGCCACGTCGAAGATAAGTAAGTCCTTACGGTACAGCAAGAAAGCTGTGCAAAGACCCACCCAAAAGGACGCTTCGAATATAACCGCGGATTCCCCAACGCAGGCAGCCATAGTTCGCCACCGAGTCAAGAGCGGGGAAACGCTGTACTCAATCGCGAACACTTACAAGACCACAGTAGCTGCTTTGAAGCACGACAACCGCGACGTTGCGGTCCTGCGTCCCGGAATGATTCTGATTGTCCAACAAAGCCGTTAAGCCTGCGTCCCAGCACGTTTTTCCTGTCACGACTCATAAGGCCGCTATTTCTCGCGATTCTTCTTTCCTTCGTGCTACGCCATGTGATAACAGGATACTCAGGCAGTGAGGGATGCTGCTTGCAGCCTGCATCAAACCCTGTGCTATAATCGCGCGCCGTTCCAGCAGCAGTTCCAGAGGTCTTTTAAATTTCTCGTGCCCGGCAGATCTGGCGAACTATTCTTCCGCTGGACCGCCTGAAAGATCAGGAGGAGCAATGACTTTTTACGACCACACTCTCTATGGACGTGACGACGAAATGGACGAATTCGGCGACAGCGGCGCCTTCAGCGAGTCGCTGGAAGAAGACTTGGAGGAAGAGGACGAAGAGGAAGAAGAAGCCCGTACCCCCGAACCCGAGCTAGGCAGACCGGAGCCAGCATCGGCTCCCGCTGCTCCCGCTCCGAGACCAGACCCTGCAGGCGGAGGAGGCGGTGCCCGCAAGCCCGCCGCTAAGAAGAAAGCTGCCAAGAAGGCGAAGAAGAAAGCTCCCAAGAAAGCTGCCAGGAGGCCTGCTAAGAAGAAGGCAGCCAAGAAATCCGCCAAGAAAAAGGCGGCACGCAGGCCGGCAAGGAAAGCGAAGAAAAAAGCCAAGAAGGGCGGACGCCGGCGGTAAGTCGCGGCTTTTTAGCTCTCTCCTTCCAGCTCCGTAGTTCGTTTTCGGGCAGCTACGCGCGCGAGTCGACTTAGAAGAGAAAAACCGCGGCGCCTGCGCCGCGGTTTTGTTTGGGCAGGTTGCCAGGGAATCTCTATGAAGACTCATCCTCCGCTGCGTTTTCTCGCCCCGATCTGCCTGATGGCTGTTGTCGTCTGCGCTCAGGGACCAGTCGTTCCCCAGCC
>Ga0070698_100001503_pt1 | contig 25891 bp, 24 predicted proteins | sample KBSK1502metaG_FD_65477 | JGI IMG/M metagenome (GOLD analysis project Ga0070698, IMG submission 65477) | Corn, switchgrass and miscanthus rhizosphere microbial communities from Kellogg Biological Station, Michigan, USA - KBS K1-50-2 metaG | ecosystem: Host-associated > Plants > Roots >... | reverse complement strand
CGCGATCGTGCTGAAGGCGATGGCCAAGGACCCGGCCAACCGGTACCAGACCGCGGGCGAGATGCGCGCGGACATCCAGCGCGGGCTGTCCGGCATGCCGGTGGCCGCGCCGCCCACCGGCGCCTACCAGCGGATGGGTACCTCGACCATGATGGCCGGGGCCGGGTACGGCGGGGCGACCAGCGCCATCCCGCCCTACCAGTACGGTCCGCCCGAGGAGGAGTACGACGACCGCCGCCGCGGCCGCAGGTGGCCGTGGCTCGTCGGCATCCTGCTGGTCCTCGGGGCGGTCGGTGCGCTCGCTTACCTGCTGCTCGGGGGCGGCGGCAAGACCTACGCGGTGCCGCAGGTGCAGGGGCTGAGCCAGCAGAAGGCCGTGGCCCTGGTCAAGGCCAACCACTTGCGGGCCAAGGTGGTCATGCAGACCAACGCCACGGTGAAGCCCGGGCACGTGATCAGCAGCAACCCGCAGTTCGGGAACCTGGAGCCCGCCAACACGCTGGTGACCCTCTTCGTGTCGTCCGGCCCGAAGCTGGTCAAGGTGCCCAACCTGGTCAACCAGAACGTGTCGCAGGCGCAGACCGCGCTGACCAGCGCCGGCCTCACCCCGTCGGTGCGGACCAATTCGAACTCCACCCGTCCGGCCGGGACGGTGATCAAGCAGAACCCGGCCGCGGGCACGTCCGTGAAAGCCGGTACCACGGTCTACCTGGTGGTCTCCGGCGGCGGGGTCCAGGTGCCCAACGAGATCGGCCAGACGCTGCAGGCGGCGCAGGGGGCCCTGCAGGCCGACGGCCTGACCTACACGATCAAGTACGTGCCGGCCACCGGGGACACGACCCCCGGGACCGTGATCGGGATGAGCCCGAATCCGGGAACCGTGGTCCCGACCGGCACATCGATCACGCTAAGGGTGGCGCAGCAGGCGACCAGCTCGCCGCCTAGCTCCGGCCCGCCGAGCTCCGGCCCACCGAGCTCCGGCCCACCCGGCCACTGACGGCACGCGTGCCGCACCGACCGCCCGCCGGCCCGGATACTCAGGTTCTGACAACCGGCGGGCGGCGACACGCCGCGCGGGTGACAAGCCGGCGTGAATATACGCAGAACTCGCGTGAATCCGGGCCCCTGCCCCTTGCGCGAGATGTTACGGCGAAGTAACGTACTCGCGAGTAAAGCAAACCAGCCGGACCCGGACATTCCACCCGGTCAGGCGGATCTCACGCGGCCGACCGGGACACAACGGTGCCGAACATCCACCACGGGAAGGATCGGGCGATAATGCGCAAACCCGTCAGCGCGGCGGTTTTGATGCTGTCCTCGGCCGTCCTCGCGGTCGTCGTGACCGCCTCGTCGGCCCTCGCGACCACGGCCGGCACGTGGTCCGTTCACCCGGGCGGGTCCATCACCGGCGCGGCCGGCACGACCGTGATCAAGGACACCACGGCGAACGTCGCTGCGACCTGCACGTCGGCGAACCTCACCGGCACGCTCAAGTCCGGCAGCGGATTGCCCGGCGCCGGCCTCGGGACCGTCACGTCGATGAACTTCAACAACTGCACGGCGGCGGGCCAGACCGTCTCCATCTCCTCGGGCACCGTGGCGTGGCCGCTGAACGCGCTGAAGTACAACTCGACCTCGGGCGTGACGCACGGCACGATCACCGGCATCCACATCGCGGTATCGAACTCGGTCTGCAGCTTCGTGATCGACGGGACGAGCGGCACGGCACACAACGGCCTGGTCAAGATCACCTACGCCAACGGCACCCACAAGCTGAAGGTCCTGGCCAAGGGGGACAACCTGCACGTCTGGAACGTCAGCGGCTGCTTCGGGCTGCTCAGCAACGGCGACGCGGGGATGGTCACCAGCACGTTCGCGGTGAGCCCCTCGCAGACCATCACCAGTCCATGACCGTCATGACGGTCCCCCGGGACCGTCATGACAATGAGCTATCCGGCACCGTTTCAGCAGAGCGGGGAAGGGAGTAGCGCCCGAAGTTACACACCGATTCTCATGATCACACGCAAATCGATCGGGAAGGAATCGATCACATGCGCAAACGTCTAGCAGCCATACTCGTCAGCAGCGGCGCCGCCGCCGCGGTCGCCCTCGGCACCACCGCGGCGCTGGCGAGCAGCATCAACGCCACCTGGACCGTATCGCCGGGCGGCAGTGTCAGCGCGAGCGGATCAGGCCAGGTCAAGGACGCGACGACCACCACGGTCGCCAAGTGCACCTCGATCACGATGGCCGGCACGCTGAAGAGCGGCAGCGGCCTGTCCGGCACGGGCATCGGCTCAATCACGAGCGCCTCCTTCAGCGGCTGCACGGTCGGCACGATCGGCGTCAGCGTGGCCGTGCACGGCCTGCCCTGGGTGCTGAACGCGAAGAAGTTCAACTCCACCACGAACACGGCCATCGGCAACGTGACAGGCATCGACCTCGTGGCCAGCACGACCGGCTGCACCGCGACGCTGGACGGGACGGCGGCCGGCGCGGATAACGGCATCGTCGGGATCAAGTACAACAACGGCACCGGCAAGATCAAGCTCACGTCGGGCTCGGGCGCTAACCTGCACTCCTGGGGCGTCGTCGGCTGCTTCGGCCTGATCAACAACGGTGACGTCCAGAAGGCGTCGGGCACCCTCACGGTGACCCCGAAGCAGAAGATCACCAGCCCCTGATCCTGGGGCGTAGTCCTCAATATCCAAAGCCGGGTCGATGACACCGGTCGCCGGTTGCCCCGGGACCCGCGCGGGTCCCGGGGCAGCCCGTTCGGCGGGCAGGCCGGTAACCCAGGAGCAGGCCAGCGAAGATGCTGACTCAGGCCGCCGCGTTTGTATCACGACTGCGAGTACATGGCGCCCAGCCACGCGCCGGGCCAGCGCAGTACCATCTGACCCACGCGGGGACGTTGGCCACATCGGCCAGGCGAGGAGTTGATTAGCTTGCGGATGCGCGCGGCAGCCGGCGGCGGCGGATGAGATACGTCAGCCTGCCGCGGCCCTCGACGCGCGGCGTCTCCCGGGTCGCGGCCGTCACGGCGGTGGCGGTCGCCGCCGGGGTGACCGCGGGCTCCGCGCCCGCCGTGACCCAGCAGCCCGCCAGCCTGCAGTTGGCCTACGCGTGCGCATTCCCCGCGGGATCGCTGCCGGTGAGCGCACAGATCACCGCCTCGTTCCCGGCAGCCACGAAGGTCGGCCAGCCGATCCGGCCGACCGGGACGGGGATCACCGTCACGCTGCCGCAGGCCGCGGTGGTGGCCCTGGCCGGGCTGCAGACGTCGACGGTCACGCTGACCGCCGGGCTCAGCACCCGCGTCAGCGAGGGACCGAGGTCGGCGACCCTGTTCTGGCGGGGGTTCACGTCGCCCGCGATGGCCATCCCGCGCACCGGGCCGCTGCGGGTCACCACATCCGGCGCGGCCCCCGGGGTCTTGGGCGCCGTCGCCGGCCAGGTTACGTTCACCGCCGGCGCTCTATCGCTGCTGTTCACCGCTGGCCAGGCGGCCGGCCCGTCCGGCCCGTCCAGCGGGCCAGGCGGCGTCTCCAGCGGGCCGGGCGGTCCATCCGCCGGCTCAGCCAGTCCCTCCACCGGGCCGACCCGTCCCGCCGGCATTCGGGTTACGTGTGCCCCCCGCACCGGCCAGGACGCCGCGCTGGCCAGGATCGCCGTGGCCGGGCCCACGGCGGCGAGGGCGCCAGTATCCGGGGCCGCCAACCCGGCGTTGTGCGTCCCGTTCCCGAAAGGCCTGAAGCTGAACCCGCTCTTCCCGCTACCGAATCCCCCGCCGGGGATACCAAACCGTCCCAGTGTGGTGAAGGTCTGCTCATACGCGACAGGATTGACGACTTTGCGACGGCTCCACGAAGCGGCGCTGGTAGGGCCTGGTCTCACCGACCTCAAGCTAGCAGTGAAGCAATACGTCCGATTCCCCCCGCCGTACTTCTACTTCCAGCAGGACGTGGCCGGTCAGCTCCAGTATCACGGGCGGCCCGAGCTTCCCCCGGCCCGGGCGACGCTGCTGGCCTTCGGCTTCACCCCGGTCACTGCGACACAGCAAATCACGGAGATCGGGTCGGTGAACGCGACACTGATAACGTGCGTGCCCGGGCCCAAAAAGTGTCCGAACCATCCGGTAAGTTTTGCTCTGTTTTTCGCGCGCGTGATGCTACGCATCTATGACGTAAAAGTGGACGGTGTCCCGCTGAATGTCGGACCTCATTGCCAGACCGCGCCTTTCACCCTCAAGCTCGAAGGGACACCTCCCTCGTATTCCGTTCTGGCAATCCAGGGTACGCTGACCGGCATGGTCACGGTTCCCGCGTTCACGGGCTGTGGCGTTGGCGAGAACCTCGACCCGATCTTCAACGCATCGGTGTCCGGGCCAGGTAACTTTGTCACGATCGAGCAGGCTCTGAACTGCACCCCGGCGGTCGGCCTCGGGTGCCCGCCGGGCAAACCTATCGGGGCGGCCAGCCTCCTACTGAAGGACGGCGCGACCGGTAAGACCTTCACCTGCACGTCGCTCATTAACGGCACCTTCAGCCCGGGCAGCAGCCAAAACCCAGTCGGGACCATCACGTCAGCTGCCATCAGCTGCCCACCCCAGCTGGGCCTGAACTTCACGGTATCGCCCTCGGCACAGACTAGCCCGTGGCCGATAAATGCCGCTGCCCGCAGCGGCGGCGCGATCAGCGGAACGATCACCAATGTCGGTGCCACCATCAATTCCATCAGATGCAACGCGACCCTGGCGGGTACATCTGCCACGACACCTGGTTCGGTCAACTTCACCTACGCCAACGGCACGCAGCTGCTGAAGATCAGCGGCGGTAACCTGCACTACTGGAACGCCAGCGGCTGCAAAGGGGTCATCAACACCGGCGACCCAGTTGAGTTGACCGCCACCTACCCGGCTCTCCCGGCGGCGCCATGAGGTCGACCAGCGAGCGGCATGTGACCCTGCATGTGCCAGCTGGGTCCGAAGGGTACAGCGAAAGACTAGGAAATCAGATCTTGTTTCGCGCGTTCCATCGACCATCAGGAGCACGCACATGATCAGATTCGTCAGGACGTCAGGGCTTCGGAGTGTCGTCGCTGGCTCGGTGGCCGGCCTGCTAGCGGTGGCTGGGACGCTCGCCGCCACGGGAGCGGGCGTCGGCCGACACCACGGTCACCCTCAAGTACCCGGTGACCGGCACGACCCATCTGGCGACCCCCAACGCCAACCTGTCGCTCGGCCCTGGGAAGCTCCTCTCGACCGCCGACCTGAACACCGGTGCGATCACCGCGACGCTCACCATGCCGCCCGCCACCGGGTCGTTCAACGAACTCGGTGTCGTCCCGGTCACCGCGACCGCGAAGCTCATCAACGACGGCCCGACGACCGGAACCATTGACTCCAATACCGGCGTCGTCACCACCACGTCGATGATCACGATGCAGATCACCCACCTGGTCGTGGCCGGGATCACCCAGCCGGTGGGTAGCTCATGCGAGACCTCCACCCCGGTGTCGGTGACGGTGACGAGCCAGCCGGGCTTCAGCATCCTCAAGGGCGGCAACCTGGCCGGCACCTACACGATCCCCCCGTTCGCCAACTGCGGGCTGGAGACTCTGCCGATCAACCTGACCCTCCCCGGGCCGGGCAACACCATCACCCTGACCCTAGGTAAGGGAAAGTTCGTCCCCTGACCGCGAGCGGCCAACCACGACCAGCCGCAGCCGTACCCGGGTGAGAAGGATGTCATTCCTGGCGCATGTTCATCCGGGGCAAGTTCAGTCATCGCGGCCAGCCTGGCTCGCACGTCGGCGGTGAGCCGACCGGCGACCGCGAGCTCGGGGGGACGCGGCCACTGCCGCGCGGGCCGATGCCGGATCTTGTCATCTGCTGATAAGTCGGTCAAGTCGGGCTGTAACGGACGGATGATGACGCGCTGGCAGGACGCTCTCCGATTCGTTGCCTTGACTCCGATATCACGCACAATTAACATACTGGCCAGTAACGAGCGCGGAGATGTCAGTCGGGCCTGGCCGCTCTGGGAGTGGAGGCCGCCACATACGTGCGGGTGTCGCCGCCAGGCAACGCCGCCAGCGAATTTCCGCGCGAACGGCTACGCTGACTCGGCTTCCAGCTGGCGGGCGGCCAGGGATGCAGGTTATTGATCATGACTTTTGGCGGGACTCGATGCGACCCCGACCCCGTTTGTTGCAGCGGGCTGTCCGCGGGAGGGCGGGATTTCGCCGGGCTGACACGGATCTCCCTTGCTTCCTGCCACTTCGGGCTCCCCTCAATCCACCGGACGCCACTACGCTGAGCCGCACGCAACCGCGAGGCACCCGTGTCGGTCGCAGTGAGCAGCACCGGGAGGTGAGATGGGGATTGAGGTGGTCGTCGAGGGGCTGACGAAGTCCTTCGGCCGCCGGCACGTGTGGCGGGACGTCACGCTGACCCTCCCTCCCGGCGAGGTGTCGGTGATGCTCGGCCCGTCCGGCACCGGCAAGACCGTGTTCCTCAAGTCGCTCATTGGCCTGATCAAGCCCGAGGGTGGCCGGGTCGTGGTGGACGGCACCGACATCACGCACTGCACCGAGCACCAGCTCTACCAGGTGCGCAAGAAGTTCGGCGTGCTGTTCCAGGACGGCGCGCTGTTCGGCTCCCTCAACCTGTACGACAACATCGCCTTCCCGCTGCGCGAGCACACCAAGAAGTCCGAGGCCGAGATCCGCCGCATCGTCGGCGAGAAGATGGAGATGGTCGGCCTCGGCGGCGAGGAACGCAAGGTCCCAGGCGAGATCTCCGGCGGGATGCGCAAGCGGGCCGGCCTGGCCCGCGCGCTGGTGCTCGACCCGCAGATCATCCTGTGCGACGAGCCGGACTCCGGTCTCGACCCGGTCCGCACCACCTACCTGTCGCAGCTGCTCATCGACCTGAACGCGCAGATCGACGCCACCATTCTGATCGTTACCCACAACATCCAGGTGGCCCGCACGGTGCCGGACGACATGGGCATGCTGTTCCGCGGCGAGCTAGTCATGTTCGGCCCGCGCGAGGTGCTGCTGACCAGTGAGGTTCCCGCCGTAGCCCAGTTCCTGGACGGCAGCAGGATCGGCCCGATCGGCATGTCCGAGGAGAAGGACTCGGCCACCATCGCTATGGAGCAGGCGCACGTCGACGCCGGCCACCATGGCGGCGGTGCCGGCTTCGACATGCGCGTGGTCGTGCCGCAGCTCGAACCCACTCCCGGGCTGCCGCCCCGGCAGGCGGTCGAGCGCCGGAAGTCCCGGGTGATGAGCATCCTGCACACCTTGCCGCCGGCCGCTCAGCAGGCCATTATGGCCAGTCTCAGCACAGCCGACCTGGAGCGCTACCGGATGAACAGGCCACCCGTCACGCTGACGCGGCCCGCGGGAGCGGGAGCGGCGGGCGCCGGGCGGCCGCCAGCGCCAGCCGGACCGCCGACGGGATCCGCCGGACCGAGCGGGCCGGTCACGGCGCAGACCAGGCCGATGCAGCCGGCCGGGCCACCGCCGGAGGGCCAGCCGCCCGGCGGCGCGCCGGGCCCGGCACCGCCGTGGCCGCCCGCCCCGCCCCCTGACCCGGGCCGCGGAGGCCGCGCGTGACAGCCACGGACCCGGTCGTCCCGGGCCTCAAGGCCCCGCCGCAGCCGAGCAAGAAGCCGCCCGGGCCGCCGGTACGCGGGCTGGGCGCGCTGCGGCAGGTCGGCGACCTGTTCGCGCTCGCCGCCAGCGTGATCCGGCTTACGTTCAGCCGGCCGTTCCAGTGGCGCGAGCTCATCGAGCAGTTCTGGTTCATCGCCAGCGTGACGATCCTGCCCTCGGCGCTGGTGTCCATCCCGTTCGGCGCCGTGATCGCGCTGCAGCTCGGCTCGCTGACCCAGCAGCTCGGCGCGGAGTCGTTCACCGGCGCGGCCAGCGTGCTTGCCGTCGTGCAGCAGGCCAGCCCGCTGATCGTCGCGCTGCTGATCGCAGGCGCGGGCGGCTCGGCGATCTGCGCCGATATCGGCGCCCGCACGATCCGCGAGGAGATGGACGCGATGCGGGTGATGGGCGTCTCGCCCATCCAGCGGCTCATCGTGCCGAGGGTGCTCGCGACGATGCTCGTCGCGCTCATGCTCAACGGGCTGGTCTCCGTCGTGGGCGTGCTCGGCGGCTACTTCTTCAACGTGTTCCTGCAGCACGGCACGCCCGGCGCCTACCTGTCCAGCTTCGCCGCCCTCGCACAGCTGCCCGACCTGTACATCGGCGAGATCAAGGCGCTGATCTTCGGCTTCATCGCCGGCGTCATCGCCGCGCACCGGGGGCTGAACCCCAAGCCGGGCCCGAAGGGCGTCGGCGAGGCGGTGAACCAGGCTGTGGTGTTCACCTTCCTGCTGCTGTTCTTCGTGAACCTCGTGCTCACCGTGATCTACCTGCAGATCGTCCCGCCCAAGGGAGTGGGGTAACCCGATGGGCGTGATCACCAGGGCACGGCCCCGGCCGCCCGCCGTCGGCCCGGACCGGTGGCCCGCGAGGCTGGCCGCGGCCGCGGACCGGTCGCTCGGCGGCCTCGACATGCTCGGCGACCAGCTGTTCTTCTACGTGCGCGCGCTGCTGTGGATTCCCAGGGCGGTGCGCCGCTACCTCAAGGAGGTCCTCAGGCTGCTCGCCGAGGTGGGCTTCGGCAGCGGCGCGCTGGGGCTGATCGGCGGCACCGTCGGCGTCATGATCGGGATGACCCTGTTCACCGGCACGGTCGTCGGGCTGCAGGGCTTCGCGGCGCTGAACCAGATCGGCGCGGCCGCCTTCACCGGGTTCATCTCGGCCTACTTCAACACCAGGGAGATCGCGCCGCTGGTGGCCGGGCTCGCGCTGTCGGCCACCGTCGGCGCGGGGTTCACCGCGCAGCTCGGCTCCATGCGGATCAACGAGGAAATCGACGCGCTGGAATCCATGGGTGTGCCGAGCCTGCCGTACCTGGTGACCACCCGGATCATCGCGGGCATATTCGCCATCATCCCGCTCTACGCCATCGGCCTGATCAGTTCCTACGTCGCCTCCCGCGAGGTCACGGTCATCTTCAACGGACAGTCGTCCGGCACCTACGACCACTACTTCGGCCAGTTCCTGTCGCCGATCGACGTGCTGTGGTCGTTCGTGAAGGTGCTGATCTTCAGCACGATGGTGATCCTCATCCACTGCTACTACGGTTACCGGGCCAAGGGGGGCCCGGCCGGGGTCGGCGTCGCCGTCGGCCGCGCGGTGCGCGCGGCCATCGTGGTGATCAACGTCGTGGACTTCTTCATGAGCCTGGCCATCTGGGGGGCGTCGACCACCGTGCGGGTGGCCGGATGAGCAAGACGACGCTGCGGCTGACCGGCGTGGGGTTCCTCGCCCTGATCGGCGTGCTGATCTGGCTCAGCCTGGCGCTCTACAACAAGCAGTTCACGTCGGTGGACCTGGTCACGCTCCAAACCGGCAGCGTGGGCAACGAACTGCACCCGCAGGCGCAGGTGCTGGTGCGCGGCGTCCAGGTCGGCGAGGTGCGCTCGATCACCGCCAGCGGCAACGGCGCTACGCTGCAGCTGGCCCTTCAGCCGAACATGGTCGGTCACCTGCCCGCCAACGTGACCGCGGAGATGGTGCCCACCACGCTGTTCGGTGAGCGGTACGTGGATCTCATCCTGCCGAAGGCGCCCGTGCAGCAGCGGCTGGGCAACGGCAGCGTCATCAGCCAGAACAACTCGAGGGACGCCATCGAGGTCGAGACCGTCCTGAACAACCTGCTGCCGGAGCTGACTGCCGTCCAGCCGCAGAACCTGTCCATCACGCTGAACGCGATCGCTCAGGCGCTGCAGGGCAGGGGCACCGAGCTGGGGCACACGCTGGTCTCGCTGAACACCTTCCTGCAGCGGTTCAACCCGAACCTGCCGGCACTCGACGCCGACATCCGCGAGCTCGTGCAGGTCACCCGGACCTACAACCAGGCCGCGCCGGACATCGTGCAGGCGCTCAACGACTTCGCCGCCGTCAACCAGACGGTCGTCCAGGAGCAGGCGAACCTCAGCGCGCTGTACGCCACGCTGACCCAGTCGGACGCGCAGCTCACCACGTTCCTGGCGCAGAACAAGAACAACATCATCGGGCTGTCCACGAACGGCCTGCCGACGCTGCGAATCCTCGCCCGGTACTCGCCCGAGTTCCCGTGCGTGCTGCAGGACCTGGTCAAGTTCGAGCCCGCGGTCAGCAAGCTCCTGGGCGCGGGCAGTAACCAACCCGGCCTGCACGTGAACGTGCACGTGCAGCAGCCGCTCGGCAACAAGACCGAGCCGCTCGGCAACTACAAGCCCGGCCTGGACACCCCCGTCTTCGGCGACAACACCGGCCCGCACTGCTACCCGATCCCGTTCCCCGGCATCAGGCTCAACGACGGCGCGACCGCGGTGACGAACTTCGGCCCGGCGCTGACCGCCTCGGCGGCCGGGACCGGCCTCAGCCTGGCGAATTCGCCCGCCGAAAACGAGCTCGTCAACGAGATCTCCGCGCCAGCCCTGGGCGTGAGCCCCCGGTCCCTGCCCGGGTGGAGCAGCGTGCTGGTCGGCCCGCTCTACCGCGGAAGGCAGGTGCGGCTCGGATGAGCACCGCAACGCGGCCGCGGGTCCGGCGGGAGCATGTCGCGCAGGCCAGCCTGGCCGGCCCGCTGACCAAGTCGATCATATTCATCGTCATCACCGCGCTGGCCACGGCCGTCCTTGCCCTCTCCATCGCCTCCACCGGACCGAACGGAACCGTAAGCTACAACGCCGTGTTCACCAACGTCACCGGGCTCGTCGTGGGCTCCGACGTGGACATCGCCGGGGTGCGGGTCGGCACGGTGAACTCCGTCGCCGTGGTGGACCGCAACCTGGCCCAGGTCAACTTCTCGGCCGACCGGCCGCTGCCGGCGTCGGTGACGGCCACGATCAAGTACCTCAACCTGGTCGGGCAGCGCTACATCGATCTGCAACAGGGCACCGGCCCGGCGGACCAGACGCTCCGGCCGGGCGGGACGATCCCGGTCACCCGCACCACGCCTGCGCTCAACCTGACCGAGCTGTTCAACGGCTTCCAGCCGCTGTTCCAGGCGCTGTCCCCGGGCGCGGTGAACCAGCTGTCCGGGGAGATCATCCAGGTGCTGCAGGGCCAGGGCGGCACCGTGACCAGCCTGGTCGCGCACGTGGGGTCGCTCACCACCTCGCTGGCGGCCAAGAACAAGGTGATCGACGCGGTCATCGGCAACCTGAACGCGGTGCTGAAGACCGTCAACTCCCGAGGCAACGAGCTGTCCACGCTGGTCAGCACGCTGCAGCAGCTCGTCTCGGGGCTGGCCGCCGACCGCCAGCCGATCGGCAACGCGATCAGCGCGATCGCCCAGCTGACCACCGCGACCGCGGGCCTGCTGCAGGTCGGCCGGGCACCGCTGAAGCAGGACATCATCCAGCTCGGCAGGCTGTCCGGCAACCTGGCCAGGGCCACGCCGACGGTGAACACGTTCCTGCACAACCTGCCGGTCAAATTCAACGAGATCGGGCGGCTTGCCTCGTACGGATCCTGGCTCAACTTCTTCATGTGCGACGCGGTGCTCGGCGGGGCCACGTCCCTCTACGGCGCCCCGGCCCCGACCGGAGTCCCGGTCACCGCGGCGAGGTGCAAGTAGATGGCCATAAAGTCCCTCTCCGAGCGCAATCCCATCGCCGTCGGGCTGGTCGGCATCGCCGTCGTGATCGTCATCGCGCTGCTTGCGTTCGACGCCAACAACCTGCCGATCATCGGCGGCGGCACCACTTACACCGCGCTGTTCACCGACGCCGCGGGTCTGACGCCGGGCAACGAGGTACGGGTGGCGGGCGTCACCGTTGGCAAGGTCACCGGGGTCGCGCTCGACGGCAACCGGGTGAAGGTCTCGTTCCGGGTCAAGGGCGTCTGGGTCGGGAACGCGAGCACGGTCGGCATCCAGATCAAGACCGTGCTCGGTGACAAGTACCTGGGGCTGGACCCGCTCGGCACCGGCCCGCAGAATCCCTCGCAAGTGATCCCGGCCACCCGGACGACGACGCCGCTCGACGTGACGGCCGCCTTCCAGCAGCTCGGGTCCACGATCGGGCAGCTCAACACCGCGCAGCTGGCGCGGAGCCTGGAAGCGCTCTCCAGCGCGTTCCGCAACACGCCGCCGTACGTGCACAAGGCGCTGACCGGACTGTCCGCGCTGTCCCAAGTGATCGCCTCTAAAGACGTCCAGCTCGCCCAGCTGTTCGCCGGCACCCGGCAGATCACCCAGAGCCTGTCATCCGAGGACAGCCAGTTCAGCGCGCTGCTCGCCGACGGCAACCTGCTGCTGTCCGAGCTGGAGCAGCGCCAGCAGGCGATCGGCGCGCTGCTGACCGGCACCGAGGCGCTGGGCGCCCAGCTGTCCGGCCTGGTCAACGACGACCAGGCCCAGCTGACCCCCACGCTGCGCTCGCTGAACCAGGTCACCACCGTGCTGGAGCAGAACCAGGCCAACCTGACGAAGGCCCTGTCGCTGGCCGGGCCGTACTACCGGCTGCTGAACAACGCGCTCGGCAACGGCCGTTGGTTCGACACCTACCTGTGCGGCCTGGTGCCGAAGGCGTACTCGCCGCCCGCCGTGGTCCCCGCGACCGGGTGCCAGCCGCCGAACGGGGTGGGCAGCTGATGCTGGGCAACCTGAGGAACCGGCTTACCCCGTCGAGCGGGCGGGGCAGGGTGATCGCGATCGCCGCGGTCGCCGTCGTCATCGCGCTCGTCTCGGCCGGGCTCGTGCTGGCGACGAGCGGCTCGGGCAAGCAGATCACCGCGTACTTCAACGAGGCCATCGGCGTGTACCCGGGATCCACGGTGCGGATTCTCGGCGTCAAGGTCGGCACGATCGACTCCGTGCAGCCCGTGGGGCGGCAGGTCAAGGTCACGATGACGGTCGACGGCGGCGTGCCGGTACCATCCAGGGCCGACGCCGTGGTGGTCGCGGCCAGCGTGGTCTCCGACCGCTACATCCAGCTCACCCCGCCGTACACCGGCGGTCCGCAGCTCCCGGACAACGCGGTGATCCCGCTCGGCCGCACCGCCACCCCGGTGGAGGTGGATCAGCTCTACGCCAGCCTGACCAAGCTCGCCAGCGACCTGGGCCCCAACGGCGTCAACGCGCACGGGGCGCTGTCCGACGCGATCAACACGGGCGCGGCCAACCTCGCCGGGACCAACGGCAAGGACTTCAACAACACGATCACCGAGCTCGGGCAGGCCACCAGGACCCTGTCCGGCAGCCGGGACAACTTCTTCGCCACGATCAACAACCTGCAGCAGTTCACCACCATGCTGAAGAACAACAACAGCCAGGTGGTCCTCGCGCAGCAGCAGCTGGCCCAGGTGACCGGCTTCCTGGCCGGCGACCGGCAGGCCCTCGCGGGCGCGCTGAGCCAGCTGTCCACCGCGCTCGGCCAGGTGCAGTCCTTCATCGCGAACAACCGGAACCTGATCACGTCCAACGTGACCAAGCTCGCGGCCATCACCAAGATCCTGGTCAACGAGCGGGCCTCGCTGGCCCAGGTGGTCGACAACGCGCCGCTCGCCGTGGACAACGTGCTCGGAGCGTACGACCCGGTGCACCAGACGCTGAGCGGCCGCGGCAACCTGCTGGAACTCGAGGCGAAGCAGGGCGCGTCAGCCCCGACGGTCCCGGCCGCCCCGCCGGTCAGCCCGTTCTGCGCCGTGACCCGTCCGGCGGCCGGCAGCTCCGGGTCACTCGGCTCGCTGTGCCGTCAGCAGCAGTCGGCGGCCGCCGGGGCGCTGGTCCCGGTGTCGCCCGCGCAGCAGGCCGGGCTACCTCCCCTCCCGCTGCCCGCCGTCGGCCCGGTGTATGGATCGGGCGCAGCCGTTCGGGGATCCGGGGGGTGACGGCGGGATGAGGAAACGGGCGGCAACCGGGATGACCGCCTTGGCCGCGGCCCTGGCGCTCGTCACGGCCGGCTGCGGCACCGGCGGCTTCAACGGCATCTACAGCCTGCCGCTGCCCGGCGGCGCGAGCCTGGGCAGCCATCCGTACACGGTGACCGCGCGGTTCGCCAACGTGGTCGACCTGGTGCCGCAGTCGGCGGTGCGGGTGAACGACGTCGCGGTCGGCCGGGTGTCCAGCATCAGCCTGCCGCCGCACAGCTGGACGGCGAACGTCACCCTTGTCATCAACGGTGACGTGCACCTGCCGGCCAACGCCGTTGCCGCGCTCCGCCAGTCCAGCCTGCTCGGCGAGTGGTACGTCGCGCTCAGCGCGCCGCCGGGCGGCATCGCGGAGGGACGGCTGACCAACGGCGCGGTGATCCCGCTGTCCCGCACCTCGGGCAACGCCACCGTCGAGGAGGTGCTCGGCGCGCTGTCCATGCTGCTGAACGGCGGCGGCCTCGCCCAGCTGCACACGATCACCATCCAGCTCAACAGCGCGCTGAACGGCAACGAGCCGCAGATCCGGTCCGCGCTGTCGCAGATCAACAACCTGGCGGCCAACCTCGACGCGCACCGCAGCGACATCACCGCCGCGCTGGACGGGCTGAGCCAGCTGTCCGCCACGCTGCACGCCCGCGACCAGCAGATCGGCAACGTGCTCGACAACCTCACGCCGGGCCTACGCGTGCTCGCCGACCAGCGCACCCAGCTCGTCACGCTGCTGAACTCGCTGAATACCCTGTCCGGCGTCGCGGTGGACACGATCAACAAGAGCAAGACCGACATGGTGGCGAGCCTGCAGGCGCTCGCGCCGATCCTGCGGCAGCTCGCGAACGCCGGGCAGGCGCTGCCGCAGTCGCTGCAGGTGCTGCTCACCTACCCGTTCACGGACCAGGTGCTCAAGGACATCAAGGGCGACTACCTGAACATCTTCCTGTCGGTCACCGCGCCGCCGGGCACGAGGGTCATCCCGCCGGTCAAGCCGTCGCCCACGTCGGCAGGCACGGCGGCCGGCCAGGCGCTGCTGCCGCTGCCCGCCATCAGCGCGACGAGCTCGCCAGCCCCGTCGGCCGGCCGCGGCAAGAGGCAGGGAGGGACGGGCTGATGCTGACTGTCGGCACCAAGATCAAGCTGGTCGCGTTCTTGCTACTCGCAGTCGTCGTGCTCGCGTTCACCGCGGTGCGCTTCGCCGGTCTCGGCCGGGTCCTGGGGCTGAGCGGGTACTACACCGTCAAGCTGAACCTGGCGAACGCTGGCGGCTTGTTCTCCAACGCGGACGTGACGTACCGGGGGGTGTCCGTCGGGCGGGTCGGGGCGATGAGCCTGACCCCGACCGGGATCGTGGTGGACCTGAACATCAGCAGCTCGGCCCCGAAGATACCGTCGTCCGGCCTGCAGGCTACGGTGGCGGACCTGTCCGCGGTCGGCGAGGAGTACGTCAACCTGCGCCCGCAGACCAGCAGCGGCCCGTACCTGACCAGCGGCTCGGTGATCCGGCAGCGCGGCACGCAGCTCCCGCCGCCGATCACCAGCGTGCTCAGCAGCATCAATGGCCTGGTCACCTCAGTGCCCCAGCAGAACCTGCGGGTGCTGGTGGCCGAGCTGGGCAACGCGTTCCAGGGTCAGGGACCCAACCTGCAGGTGCTGCTGGACACGAGCTACACGCTGAACCAGGCCGCGATCCAGGACATCCCGCAGAGCAGCAAGCTCATCCAGGACGGCCAGACGGTGCTCGCCACCCAGGCGGCCGACAGCGCGGCGATCCAGTCGTTCGGCCAGAGCGCGGTGCTGCTGGCAGGCCAGCTGGACAGCTCGGACGCCGACCTGCGCAGGCTGATCGTCAACACGCCGCAGGCGGCGCTGCAGCTGTCCGCGCTGCTGCGGGCCAACAACCTCGGCCTCGGCTCGGTGATCGCGAACCTGCTCACCACGTCGGACGTGACGCTCACCCGGCAGGCCGCGGTGCAGGAGATGCTGTCCGCGCTGCCGGCCGCGATCGCGGCGGGCTCGACCGTGATCAATACCCACGGCGCCAACTTCGGGCTGGCGCTGACGTTCTTCACCCCGATCCCCTGCACGACCGGCTACGGCACTACCTACCGCAACGGCCTGGACATCACGCCGGGCCCGCCGCTGAACACGGGCGCGAGCTGCACCCTCCCGGCCAGCAGCGGGGTGGACGTCCGCGGGTCGGCCCACGCGCCGTCCGGCGGCAGCGTCCCGCCGGCGAGCCCGGCCGGCGCGACCGCGGCGGGTGGCGGCGGCACTGCCTCGGCCGCGCTAACGTCTGAGACTGCGGGCATGAGCCAGTTGATGGGGCTGACGCCCTGAAAGCAGACAACGCCGGGCTCGACGAGGCTGAGCCCGGGACATCGGGACAGGTGGTAACGACGCGGGCATTCCGGCTGTCGAACCCGCTGCTCGCCGTGGCGATCGCCGTTGCCGTCATCGCCGCGGGGTGCGCGGGGTGGTTCGGCTGGTCCTGGTATCACGCGACGCACTCGGGCTCGCTGGCGAGCGCGCGCCTGCGGGACCAGGTGCTGCAGCAGGGCGAGTTGGCCGTGCAGGACTTCAACACGCTGGACTACCGCAACCTCAGCCAGGGCCTCAGCACGTGGGAGGCGTCCTCGACCGGGCTGCTGCACGCCGAGATCACCCGGGGGCAGGCCCAGTTCGAGCAGGCGGTCCGCCGGGCCCAGACGGTCACCACCGCGACCGTCCTGGACGCCGCGCTCACTTCACTTAACGCGCGGACCGCGAGCATCATCGTCGCGCTGCGGATCACGGTGCAGCCGCCCAGCGGGCCGGCCACCACGAAGCTGTCGCGGCTCGAGGGCGCGCTGCAGCTGACCGGTTCGGGCTGGAAGCTGAGCGCCCTGGGCCAAGTGCCGGTCGGCGCCGCAGGGCCCGCCGCGAGCCCGAGTCCGAGCCCTAGTACCTCGCCGTGAGCCCGAAGGGAGAGTCACGCATGCCACCGCCGCGGCGCCGCCGTCCCGTCCAGCCGGCCACGCGCGTCCGGCTGCCCCGTGCCGCCCGCGCGCGCACTCCGGAGGTGGAGGCACCAGACACCGGGACGCGGGACGGCACCGGGGACGGCCTCGCCCGCACCAACGGCCAGGTGACACAGGAAGAAGGACTGGCCGGGACGTCGGCGCCGGCAGACGAGGCGCACGCGGACGGACTCACCAAGGTCGGGGCGCCGGCAGACGAGGCACTCGCGGATGAGGCGCACGCGGCTGGGGTGCTTGCAGGCGGGCTGGCCGCAGACGAGGTTCCTGCGGACGGGCTCACCGAGGACGAGCGGGCCGAGGATGAACGGCCCGCGGACGAGCGGGCCGCCGGCGAACCGCCTGCGGAAGAGCCGAGTGCCGGCGAACTGCCCCGGGACGGCCGCACGGCGACCGGTCCCCGCCTCCGCATCCCGCTGCTGCCCGCCGCGCTCGGGGTGCTCGCGGTCATCCTCGGCGGGCTGGCGGTGTGGTTCGGTCTGGCAGCCAGCAGCGCGACCGGCGTGGACACCGCGAACATCGCCATGACCGATCAGGCCGCCACCAGCCAGGTCCGTCAGCAGATCGCCCGCGCGGTGGACACGATCTTCTCCTACAACTACGCGGACACCGCGAAGACCAGCCAGGCGGCCGCGGCCGTGCTCACCGGCCAGGCCAGAGGGAAATACAACACGCTGTTCAGGCTGGTGCGGCTGGACGCGCCGAAGGAAAGGCTCCTGCTGACCACCACAGTCACCAACGCTGGCGTGGAGTACCTGAACGGCGACCAGGCCCGGGTGCTGATCTTCGCCAATCAGCGGGTCACGGCGGGCGCCACGCAGAAGACGACCGAGGCCGGCGCCATGTTCGCGGTCAACGCCGTGTACCAGGGCGGCCGCTGGAAGATCGCGTACATCGACACGTTCGGTGCCGGCGCCTGACGCCCGTCCCGGGCTACAACCCGTCGCGGCCTGCTAGACCTGGTCGATCGGCAGGTGCACGGTCGCCAACGGGAACACGACGAACCACAGCAACGCGAGCACCGCGACGATGAGCAGCGCCGTCCAGACGGCCTTGCCCGGCGTACCGCCGGGCAGCCGCCGCCACATCCATCCGTACATGCCGCGCCGTCCTCCTTCACCCGTGCTGCGCGATCGTCTGCACCCGCGGCTGCGCGCGGACCAGGACACCGGTGACGATCACGCGGTGCGTCCCCGTCCAGGCCGGGTCGCAGGTGATCAGCGTGATCAGCCGCCGGGTCGGTCGCGCGTGCGGGTGCCCTGGCACCGGATCGAGCACGTTGAGATCGGCCGGCGACACCCACTGCTTGCCGATCACCCGGTAGGTGTACGTGTTCGCCTGGGTATCGACGTAGACGAGATCGCCGTTCCGCATCGAGGGCTCGCTCCAGAACGGGTTGCCGGCGGTGACCCGGTGCCCGGCCACGGCGAAGTTCCCCAGCTGACCGGGCAGCTGGGTGCCGGGCACGTGACCGGGGCTGACGTTCAGCTGGGCCAGGCTCGTCCCCTCCACGATGGTGAACCGCCAGTTCTTGCCGAACGCGGGAATCCGGATGAACGCGAACGGCTGCCCGGTCACCAGGTGCAGCGCGTCGGGCCGCGCGTCGAACGGGCTGGACGGCGATCCCGCCTGCGCCCACTGCCGGTTGAGCTGGCTGGCGAACGCGTGCTGGGCGTTGCTGGCCAGCCACGCCGTGCCCCAGAACAGGTAGGCGATGAAGAGCAGCAAGATGACGCCGACGGTGAGGCACAGCTCGCCGAAGCCGCGGATCAAGGTTCGCATCGTCGTCTCGGAGTCCTCAGGGTCGATTACGTAACGCTCACAGATGATAGCTATTAGTAAGCCTGTCCCGAACCGGATCGGGCCATCTCGCCCGCGATCAGCCGGACACGCCCAGCGACCGGCTACGCTTGTCGCGGAAAGCCCTAGCCAGCGCCGCGCGCGGTGCCGACAGGAGACGAACGTGCCGAAGTCCCGTGTCCGCAAGAAGTCGGTCTACACGCCTCCACCCCGGACGGCGAAGGCGAAGTTCAGCCCGCCCTGGCTGGCTCCTACCATGCTCGCGGCGCTGCTGATCGGCCTGGCCTGGATCGCGGCGTTCTATGTCACCGGCGGGAGCATGCCGGGCCTGCGGAGTCTCGGCGACTGGAACCTGGTGGTGGGGTTCGGCTTCATCATCTTCGGCGTCGCGCTGTCCACGAAGTGGCGATAACCGGCTGACCTGCAGCGACGCAACGCCAGTGCCCGACGCGGCATCACCCCGACGCTCGAATGACATGGCTGTAACTTAATCCACACGCTTATCCACACCTGTGGAACGGCGCCTAGTGCCCGAGCTGGTGGCTGCGGATGACGACGGCCACGGCCGCCAGGCCGAGCACCAGCACGGTGGCGCCCGCCTGCAGCAGGGCCCGCTGCCGGCGCGGCGCGTACGCGAAGGCAGCGGTGAGCACCCCGCCGGCCAGCAAGCCGCCGACGTGCGCCTGCCAGGCGATCTGTGACCGCAGCAGCAGGTCGAAGCCGAGGTTGAGAGCGACGATGGTGACCAGCCACCTGCTGTCGAGCCGCAGCCGCTTCGAGACCACGAACCAGGCACCGAGCAGGCCGAAGATCGCGCCGGACGCGCCGAGGGCGGGCTGCGCGGCCGGCGCCAGGTAGAAGTAGAGCACCGATCCGCCGACGGCGCTGACCAGGTACACGGTGAGGTAGCGGGCCTGACCGAGGGTCCGCTCGAGGGCAGGACCGATGATGATCAGTGCCCACACGTTGAAGATGATGTCGAGTGGGCCGAGGTTGTTCACGCCCGGCGGCGGTAGGAACGCCGACGTGATCAGCCGGTACCACTGGCCGGTCGCGACCCCGACAGCGGGACCGCCCTGCCTGACCGGCCCGAGGCCGATCATCTCCAGGTCGTTCGCGATGCCAGGCCGGGCCCATTCGACCACGTAGAGAACGATGTTGATGGCGACGAGCGCCCACGTCACGACCGCCCCGCGGGTGGGGCGCCCGCCGAAGATACCGCCGAGCGATCGCGTGCCCCGGTTACCGGCCCGGATGCACTCGACGCACTGCTGTCCCACCGCGGCCTGGCGAAGGCAATCCGGGCACGCTGGCTTGCCGCAGCGCACGCAGGACACATATGTCTCCCGGCCCGGGTGCCGGAAGCACACCGGCGGGTTGGATGCGTCCGCCGGCCCGCTGCTGGTGTCGGTCGGCCCGGCGCCGGGATTGCTCATGTCCCCATCAAGGTTAGTCAGGCGACTCGGTGATCTGGACCGACTCGAGGACCACGTCCTCCACCGGACGGTCGTTGCGGCCGGTCCGCACCTGGCTGATCTTGTCCACCACGTCGCTGCCTTCGATGACCTCGCCGAAGATGGTGTGCTTGCCGTTCAGGTGAGGGGTGGGCACGGTGGTGATGAAGAACTGGGATCCGTTGGTGCTGGGGCCCGCGTTGGCCATGGCCAGCAGGTAAGGGCGGTCGAAGCGCAGGTCCGGGTGGATCTCGTCGGCGAACTTGTAACCGGGTCCGCCCACGCCCGTCCCCAGCGGGTCGCCGCCCTGGATCATGAACCCGGCGATCACCCGGTGGAAGACGGTCCCGTCGTAGAGCCTGTCCTTGGTCGTCGCCCCGGTGGCGGGGTTCTTCCACTCGCGGCCGCCCTCGGCGAGTTCGGTGAAGTTCCGCACCGTCTTGGGCGCCTGGTCGGGGAAGAGCCGCACGACCACGGACCCCTGGTTCGTCCGCAGCGTGGCGGTCAACGTATTGGCCATGCCTGGCATCCTTGCACGGTTCGGCCCGGACGTCGCATCCACTCCGGAGGGTTGAGCCCGCCTCAACGGGGAAGAGTCAGTCGGGATCACATGTAGGAGGTTCAGCTGTGTCCCTCACGACGAAGAAAGACGAGGCCAGGGCTCAGGCCAGCGCCAGGTGGCGCCGCGCCCGCCAGACGGCGGCGCAGGTTGCCCCGCTGGCCAAGAGCGCAACCGCGACGGCGGGCCAGGGGGTACAGGACGCCAGGGACCGGGCGGCGCAGGGGGCGCACGACGCTCGTGAATGGGCGGCCCCGCGGATCGAGCAGGGCGTGCTGCAGGCCCGCGAATGGGCGGCCCCGCGGATCGAGCATGCGGCGCACACGCTGGAGGAGACGGTCGCGCCCAAGGTCTCCGAGATGCTCACGGCCACGGCGCACCGGATCGAGCCGCCGCGTCAGGCCGCGCGCCGCGGGTGGGCGCGGCTGCTCGCCGCGTTCGCCGTCATCGCCGCGGCGGGAGGGACCGTCGCGGCCGTCGTGCGCAAGCGGGCTAATCGCGTGCCCGACGCCGTGATGACCGACGAGGACCGGGCCCAGGAGACGCCCGAGCCAGACGCCCCGGCCGGCGAGGAGCCCGCCGAGGCGGAGGCGAAGGCAGCCGGGAACGGCAGGCGCGCCAGGCGCTGACCCCCGGCCCCGGCGGCACGGTCCGGGGCAGCACCGGGCCTAGAGCGGCCGGACGCTGAAGGGGAGTGACGGCGGCTCATAGCACAATGCCACTGTGCTGTTGAACCAGATCGCGCTCGTCTCCGCGCAGGTCGCCAGCGTGCCTGGCCGCCGGGCGAAGATCGACCTCATCGCTGGCCTGCTGCGGGAAGCGTCCGGTGACGAGGTGCCGCTCGCCGTGGCGTTTCTGTCCGGCGAGCTGCGCCAGCGCCAAATCGGCGTGGGCTACGCGGCGCTGGGCGATCTGCTGGACGCCCGCGCCGCGCTGGCCGAAGCTCCCACCGCGGCTGGCCGGCAGCCCGCAGACGCGGCCCTGACCGGCGCTGTCGTCGCGCCGCCGCCCGCCGAGCCGACCCTGACGATCACGGAGGCGGACGAGGCGTTCGCCGCCATCGGCGCGGTAAGCGGTGCGGGCGCGCAAGCGGAGCGGCGGCAGCTGCTCGCCGGGCTGCTCGCCCGGGCCACCGAGGGCGAGCGCTCGTTCCTCGTCCAGCTGCTCGCCGGCGAGCTGCGCCAGGGCGCCCTCGAGGGAGTCATGACCGAGGCGGTGGCGCAGGCCGCCGGGGTGCCGGCCGCCGAGGTCAGGCGCGCCCTCATGCTCGGCGGGTCGCTGCCCGAGGTGGCCCGCGCAGCATTGGAGGGGTCCGCTGGCCCCGCAGACGCGAAGCGCTCGCCGGCCGCGGCAGCACCCACGGAGGCAGCAGACCCGGCGGGCGCCCTGGCGGCGCTGCGGTCTTTCCGGCTCCAGGTCGGCCGCCCGTTGCGGCCGATGCTCGCCGCCACCGCACCCACGATCGAGGCGGCCCTGCAGAAGGTCTCGCCCGCCGCCGTCGAGTGGAAGATCGACGGCATCCGGGTGCAGGTGCACCGGGACGGAGCGCGGATCGCCGTCTTCACCCGCACGCTCGACGACATCACCCCGCGCGTTCCCGAGATCACCGACGCGGTCCGCGCGCTGCCCCCGGAGGCGGTGGTGCTGGACGGCGAGGCGGTCGCGCTGTATCCGGACGGGCGGCCGCGGCCGTTCCAGGTCACCGCCAGCCGGGCGGGCACCAGGACCGAGGTGGAATCACGGCGCGGCGACGTCCCGCTCACGCCGTTCTTCTTCGACCTGCTCCACCTGAACGGCGCCGACCTCATCGACGCGCCCGCCCAGGAGCGGTACGCCGCGCTCACCGCGCTGCTCCCGGCCCCGCTCGTGATCCCGCGGACGGTCACCGACGATCCCGCGGTCGCCGAGGCGTTCTTCGCCGACGCCGTTTCCCGTGGCCACGAGGGCGTCGTGCTGAAGTCCCTCGACGCCGCCTACGCGGCGGGCCGCCGGGGCGGTGAGTGGATCAAGGTGAAGCCGCGGCACACCCTCGACCTGGTGGTGCTCGCCGCCGAGTGGGGCCACGGCAGGCGCCGTGGCTGGCTGTCCAACCTGCACCTCGGGGCCAGGGATCCGGTCACCGGCGGCCTCGTCATGCTCGGCAAGACCTTCAAGGGCATGACCGACGAGATGCTGGCCTGGCAGACCGGGCGGCTGCTCGAGCTGGCCGACCCGGGGCAGGCTGCCGAGCCGGGCGGCGCGGCGGGCCACGTGGTGCGGGTGCGCCCGGAGCTGGTGGTGGAGATCGCCTTCGACGGGATCCAGGCCAGCCCCAGGTACCCGGGCGGCATCGCGCTGCGGTTCGCCCGCGTGATCAGGTACCGGCCGGACAAGAAGGCGGCGGACGCGGACACGATCGACGCGGTGCGCGCCGTCGCCCCGTCCAGCCAGCCAGGGTGAGCCGCGAGCTGCCCGGCCGCGGCTAGCGCTGCCGGGAGCGCAGCGACCAGGATCGCAAGTGGTGGTAGCCGCGGACCGTGGCGGGCCGCCTGGGCCGCAGCACGTAGTCGTCGTCGTCGCGCAGCGCCTGCGCGAGCTCCCTGTCCACCAGCACGGTCCCCGGCCTGGCCAGGGAGGTCAGCCGGGACGCCAGATTGACGGCCGGGCCGTACACGTCGCCGAACCTGGTCAGCACCCGGCCCAGGGCCATCCCCACGCGGAGCTGCGGCAGGTGGCTGGCGGCGCGCACCGGATCCGACAGCCGGACCGCGATCGCGGCCGCGTCCTGCGCCGAATCGGCGGCGAACAGCACCTCGTCGCCCAGTGACTTGATCACCCGGCCGTGATTGGTCACGATCGCCTCGGCGGCGTTCTCCTCGAACGACTCCAGCAGCGCGGCCAGCTCGTCGATGTCGGAGTGCCTGACGGTGCTCGTGTACCCGACGATGTCGGCGAACCCTACGACAAGGGTTACCGTGGCCAGCTCGTCGGTGGGGGTCGCCAGGATGCGGCCCGCCGCCGCGGCCAGATGCCGCCGCCAGGTGTACGCCATCAGCCGCTCCACCACCGGCAGCAGCGTGTCCGTCATCTCGGCCGCGCCGGCCGCCCGGGCCGACTCGTCCGGCCCGGCGGTCTCGGCGATCCGGGCCATGATCTCCCTGACCTGCCAGTCGGCCAGCCGCGACATGGTCTGACCGATCGCGCGCACGTGCGGCACCTCGTCGTCGGCCGGGATCTTCCTGGTCGCCATCAGCGCGTCCCAGGTGCGCAGCGCCTCGACATCCCCGTCGGTGAACACCCTGGCGGCGTCGTCCACGTCGGCGAATCCCAGCGCTTGCCAGATGCGGCGAGCCCGCTCGAGGCTCACCCCCGCGGCCTGGGCCACCTCGAGCCGGGTGTATCGCCGCGGGCCGCCGAGCAGCGCGCTCTCGACCTGCTCCGCGAGCTGGCCAGCCGGCAGCAGCCCGCGCGCCGCGGGCACCTCGCCGGGAGCCAGGCCGGTGTCCTGAGCGCTCATGGTCCGTCCTGGTTCAGCGCACGGTGTGCACGATCAGCACGTCGCAGGGTGCCCGCCGGGACACGTCAGCCGGGACCGAGCCGAGCAGCCGGCCGGCCAGCGTGTTCAGTCCCCTGTTGCCGACGACCAGCAGGTCAGCCCGGTACTCGCCGAGCGTGCCGATCAGCGACTTGACCGGCTCGCCTTCCACCGCGACCCGCTCGACGGCGCTCGCGCCGTGTGCCGCGGCCCGCTCGGCGGCGGTGCGCAGCGTCTCATCCGCCGGGGCCGAGCCGACCACCTGGTACGCATCGTCCCCGAGTTCATCGCTGGCCGAGGCCACCTCGCGCCGGGTGGCCGGCGCGTAGGCGCACACGATCACGAGCTTCGCGTCCGACTCGTGCGCCACCTCGGCCGCGCGCTCCACCGCGCGGTATGAGGAGTCCGATCCATCCGTGCCGACCACTACGGTCTGGTAAGCGCCCATTGACCATCCCTCCGGACCTGGCGATCCGACCTTGGCGATGACCTTACTCGAGAGTAGCCTTCGGCGCCTGCCGCGATGGCGGCGGCCGGCTGTTGTGCCGCCGGCCGGGCGCCGGCTACAGCGGGTCGGTCCCGGTGAGGGCGTGGAGCCGACCGCGGATGTGCCGCCGCTCGGCCTCGGGCGGCTCCAGCTCGAGAGCGCGCCGGTAGGCGGCGGCGGATTCGCCGGCCCGGCCGAGGCGGGCCAGCAGGTCCGCCCGTGCCACGTGCACCGGAGGCCAGCCGCTGAGCCGCGGATCAGCGGCGACGATGTTGAGGATGGTCAGGCCGGCCGCCGGCCCCTCCGCCATGGCGACGGCGATCGCCCTGTTCGCCTCGACCACCGGGGTGGGCTCGTAGCGCAGCAGCTCGCTGTAGAGAACAGATATCTGCCGCCAGTCGGTGTCGGCCGTGACGGCCGCCGTGGAGTGACATGCGGCGATGGCCGCCCAGATCTGGTACGGCCCCGGCCGGCCGAGCCGGAGCGCCCCGGTGAGCAGGTCCTCGCCCTCACGGATCAGCGACCGGTCCCAGCGGGACCGGTCCTGGTCTTCGAGCAGCACGAGCCTGCCCGCCGCGTCGGTGCGGGCGGGGCGACGCGCGTCCACGAGCAGGAGCAGGGCCAGCAGCCCGGCCACCTCGGCGTCGTCCGGCAGGCGCGCCCGCAGCTCACGGGCCAGGTTGATCGCGGCGATGCACAGATCGGGGCGGATCAGGTCGCTGCCCGACGACGCCCGGTGTCCCTCGGAGAAGATCAGGTAGATCACCTTCAGCACGTCGGTGGTGCGCTGCTGCAGCAGGTCCGTCTCGGGCATCGTGAACGTCATGCCCGCATCCCTGATCTTGTGTTTGGCCCGGACCAGGCGCTTGGCCATGGTCTGCTCGGGCACCAGGAACGCCGCCGCGATCTCGCTGGTCGTCAGCCCGCAGACGGTACGCAGCGTGAGGGCGACGCGCGCCGCCGGATTCAGCGCCGGGTGGCAGCACAGGTAGATCAGCCACAGGTCATCGTCGGTCTGAGCGCGGGCAGCGGGCAGCTGCTCCGGCGGCTCCCCGATCCTCTCCACCGCGGTGG
>Ga0070698_100001502_pt1 | contig 25919 bp, 23 predicted proteins | sample KBSK1502metaG_FD_65477 | JGI IMG/M metagenome (GOLD analysis project Ga0070698, IMG submission 65477) | Corn, switchgrass and miscanthus rhizosphere microbial communities from Kellogg Biological Station, Michigan, USA - KBS K1-50-2 metaG | ecosystem: Host-associated > Plants > Roots >... | reverse complement strand
AACCGCGCCGTGCTTCGGTCAGCCGCGCGCCGCCAGCAGGAAGACGTCGTACAGCGCGTGTGTCCACGCGGTGACGCCGAATCCGCGAGTAACGTACAATCCGCTGAACGCCAGGCCTGCCACCGTGCGAAAGACGAAGGACGGCGCCTCGAGCGAATCCCCGTACGGGCCTATGTAGTGAAAGGCCGAAAATACCAGGGCCCCGGTCACGACCGCAAACGTCGACGCGGCGACGGTTCCCCAGCCGAAGAGAGTTCGAGCCGCGAGGAGCAGGCCCGAGACCAGGATGACGCGGAACACCAGCTCCTCATACACGCCGGCACCTAACGAAACCATGAACACGACTGGCCAGTCCATCTGGGCGCTGGTCTGGCTCATGGCCATCGTCGGGAGCGCGTTCAGCAGCTGCGCCGTGATCAGGCCCACGACAATGCCGAAGGCAACGGCCAGCAGCGCCGACTCCATCAGCATGAGGACGAACAGCCGCGGACGAAGGCCCGCGCCGCTCCGACGCCGATCGCGGATGGCCAGCACGAGGAGCACGAGCGCCACCAGGCCGCCAAACAGGACGGGACCGCGATCGCCGAGTACTGTGGCCGCGACGCTGCGGAGGAGGACGTCGGCGCCGTTCCGGATGCCGGAGCCGGTGCCCTGGTTCAAGGCGAGGGCGAGCACCTCGTAGAGGATCAGCAGCGGCAGCGCAAACGACAGGCTGTAGCGCGGCGACCGGGTCAGCTCCCAGTACGATTGGCGGGGAACGGGGGGGACGCTGGACGTCATCGTCCCGACACTACGCGCCGTGCGCGACTTCGTTTCATCGGGGCGGCGTTAGGCGCGGTCGGGCGTGGGCCGGCTGGGGCGCCGCTGCAGGTCAGGCGGCAGCGAGTCGAGCAGTGGCTTCAGGTCGGCGGCGCGATCGACCGTGGTCACGAACGTGAGCCCCGGCAGCGTCACGACCAGCAAACCGTCGACGCCGTACAAGACCGCCGTGGCTCCCTCCGCGTGCACCACGTTGCCACTGGCGTCCACGAAGTGCGAGCGACCCGACGCGCCGTTGCCGGTGTCGTCGAGCTCGCGCGCTCGCCGCAACGCGGCCCACGTCCCGACGTCGTCCCACCCGAACTCACCTGGAACCACCACCAGTCCCGTGGAGCGTTCAAGAACTCCCCGCTCGATTGACGACGACTGCACGCGGCTGACGAATGACTCCTGGTCGCGGCGCTCCAGACAGGACATCGATCCTGCCACTTCCGCGCAATTGTTCGTGATTGCGTCCAGGATCACCCGAGCGCGCCATACAAAAATGCCGCTGTTCCAGAGCGCGCCTTCGCGAACAAGCGCCTCGGCTCGCGGCCGGGCTGGTTTCTCCTCGAAGGTGATCACGTGGCAGGCGCCACCCTCCGCCAGCGGCCGCGCGGGATTCAACGGCAGTCCCGGTAGCAGGTAACCGAAAGCGGTTTCCGCGCGGGTGGTCTCGACGCCGACCGCGACCAGCACGTCCATCGTCGCCGCGACGCGAGCCGCTTCGCGCAGAGTGTGGCGGAACGAGTCCGGAAACGCGACGGCGAGGTCGGCGTGGACACAGCAGAAGACGCTGTCCGGTCCTGCCCGATGACGAATCTCTCCCGCCGCCCACGCCACGGACGCCGCGGTCCCCAACGGTTTCGGTTCCACGATCAGATTCCGCTCAGGAATCATCGGGATTGCGGCGCGAATCTGCCCGACGATGTCCTGGCTCGTTACCACGAGGATTCGCTCGACCGGAATCAGCGGTTCCAGCCTGATGACGGTTTCCGTGATCAAGGGGCGCTCGCTCACGAGCGCGAGCACTTGTTTCGGACGGTCCGGCGATGAGAGCGGCCAGAACCGTGATCCAATTCCGCCGGCGAGGATTACCGCCCACAGTTCTTCGTCGAGAGGCGTCGTCTCAACGGGTTGAAGCTGCTCTTCCGTGACCGTGGCCAGTGCGGTGCCCGCAACTGGCGATGAGATGTGCGACAAAGGGAAAAGTTCGCGGCAGGCAACGAGGTGGAGCGACAAGTCGCGGAGCAGTAAACTACCGGCGACGCATCCTTCCCACACCTGCCGGAGCGAAACGGAGCGAAACGGGATACCGGCTGATCGCAGCGGCGTTTCGTAGCGAAACGGGATACTGGCTGATTACAGCGGCGTCTCATGGGAAAACGAAACGGATACCTCGATGCCTACGAACCAAGACTCGCGGCCGATCGTGTCCCTGCGTGAGCTCGACCTGGAGCGCCACCTGGCCGATCCCGCGCTGCGACAGTCGTTCGTGACGCCGATGTTCGACCTGATCGCGCCACGCTACGACGAGTTCACGCGACTCTTCTCGTTCGGCATGGACCGCGGTTGGAAGGCGAGGCTGCTCGCCTGGTCAGAAGCCGCGATCGTACGCGGCGGAGTGGTGGCCGACGTTGCCACTGGAACCGGTGACCTTGCCTATGGCCTCGCACGGTTGCGCCCCGACCTTCGCATCGTGGGACTCGACGTCTCCACCCGCATGCTCGCCCTCGCCCGACAACGCGACCCGCAGGAGGCGTCGAAGGAAGTCCTTGTTTCGGGTGGAGACCTCAGCGCCCTTCCCCTACCCGCTTCAACGCTCGATGCCGTCACGGCTGGTTATGCGCTGCGCAACACACCCGACTGGCGCGCTTCGGTGGAGGAGTTGGCGCGCGTGATCCGGCCCGGCGGGCATTTGCTCACGCTGGACTTCTACCAGCCGGAGTCAGCGCTCTGGCGACGCGCTTTCCTCGGCTGGCTGTCCGTCGCTGGGCGCGCCGTTGGGTGGTGGTGGCACCGCGAGCCGACGGCGTACGGATACATCGCACGATCGATCGATCTGTTCACCACCGCGACGGCGTTCGAGCGTGCTGTAGAGGTGTCCGGATTCAGACTTGTCGCCGTACGGCGCCACCTGGGCGGGGGGATCGCGCTCCACCACGCGATCAGGCGTTAGGCGCCGGCTCCGGCTGCAGCGCCGCGACGGCCGTACGCCGATTTTCATCGGCTCGCGCCGAGCCATCAGGCTCGGCCAGAACTTCAGGTCACTTGCCGGTCCGCCTACCATCGCGTCGTTTAACACTTCTTCACCGCTTAGCCAACCGAAATGGACGAAACCGTCGGCAGACTTGCGGTCGCCGCCCTGGGGGGACTGGCGGTCGGCCTCGAGCGCGAATGGTCGGGCCACGCGACCGGACCGCTGGCACGTTTCGCAGGGCTCCGGACGTTTCTCCTGATTGGGGCGCTGGGCGGCGTCGCCGGTTGGCTGGTCGCCAGCGGGGCGGGAGCCGCCGGCGCCGTCCTGCTGGCGAGCGCGTCGGCGTTGGTGGTTGCCGCCTACATCCTCGCTGCCCGCGCCGGCGGTCACGCCATCGAGGGCACCACCGAGGTGGCCGCGCTGATGGTCCTCGCGTTAGGCATGCTGGCTGGACTGGGGTACCTCGAGCTGGCGAGTGGATCCACCGCGATCATGGTGCTCGCCCTGAGCGAGAAGGCCCGCCTGCGGCGATTCGTTGACCGCATCGGCGAAGGCGAGATGCGCGCGGCGCTGCAGTTTGCGGTCCTCGCGCTCGTTGTGCTCCCGCTGCTGCCGTCCGGCTCCTACGGACCCCTTGGCGGCATAGAACCGCGCGGACTCTGGATTGTCGTGCTGTTGTTTTCGGGACTCAACTTCGCCGGCTACCTCGCCCGCAGCGCCGTCGGACCAGAACGTGGATACGGCGTGACGGGCCTGTTGGGCGGCCTCGTATCGTCGACGGCCGTCACCTTCCAGTTTTCGCGTCTCAGCCGCAACGATCAATCGATAGCCGCGGGACTGGCACTCGGGGTTGTTGGCGCGAGCACCGTGCTCCTGCCCCGTGTGCTCGTGATCAGCGCGCTGTTGAACGTCGACGTGGCCCGCGCGCTGGTTCCTTTCCTGGGCCCACCGCTCGTCGTAGGGCTCGCGTTGCTGGGGTTCGCTGGCGCCCGCCGCTGGGAGAACGAACGGGAAGCGACAAAAGCCGAGGAGGTCCAGAATCCCTTGCGACTTGCATCGGCCATGAAGATGGCGTTGGCATTCCAGGCGTCGCTCATGCTCATCTCGTTCGTCAGCACGACCATCGGTCAGTCGGGGGTGCTTGCATCGGCAGCCCTGCTCGGCCTCACCGACATGGATGCATTGACGCTCTCCATGAACCGGCATGGCACGACGCCCGAACTCGTTACGCTTTCCGCTCACGCTATCGCGATCGGCCTGCTCGGAAACGGCGTGTTGAAGGTGACGCTGGCCCTGGCGCTGGGTGTCGGGCAATACCGGAAGCTCGCCGCCACCGGTCTGCTGGCGCTCCTTCTGACCGGTGCCGGCGCGCTCTGGATCTTCTGGTAGGCGAGTTCGGGGTCAGACTCCAATCCCGGCCCACCTCAGATGCAGAGTTGCCAGGACCGGTTACGCGATGGGAGTCTGACCCCGTACTCCTGGTCTAGCGGGAGAACGAGAGGATGGTCTGCCCGGCACCGTGCGCGACGCGAAGGACGGCATCACGACCCTTGTCGTCCTGTATCGTGTCGATGGCGGTGACGCCGGCAATGCCGCGCGTGAGATGCCTCCCGACGCCCTTGAAGTCGCCGAGCATGATCTCGACCCGCTCGTCATGGTGGTCCCAGGTAACGCCGAGGAACGGGTAGTCACGCTCCTGCGCCTGGGCGCCGAGATCGGGATCATCCACTTCGAGGGACGCCAGCCGGCCGATGTTGCGCTTGGTGAACGCATCGAGTTCGGCGGCCCAATCGCTGGACGCGACCGCCACACGATCGCCGGAGTGCGACCATGTCAGATCGCGTTCGTCGGTGCCGGCCGGTACGGCGAGGACGGCGCATCGCGAGCCGCGCAAAAGGCCGGTGGCCGTGCTGCCCACCAGAATCCGGTCAACGAGCCCGGCGCCCCGGCTTCCGGTCACGATAAGGTCTGCCTGAACCGAGTTCGCGAACTCGAGAATCTCGCGTGACGGTTTTCCGCTGAGTGACGCGGTTTCGACGGATACGGAAGCCGGGAGTCCCAATTCACCCTTGATCCTATCGAACGCGGTGCCAAGCCCCTCCGCAAACAGCGTCATCCAGGCCGCGAACGCTTCCGGCTCCAGTTCGAGGCGCGGTGCGACGTGCGCCACGTACACCATCTCCGCCGTGTCGATGAGTTCGAACGCCGTGCGAGCCGCCTTCACACTCGACACGCTGAAATCGGTGGCGACGACGACACGATGTGGCAGCTGTTCGAAATCGGATGGAACAGCAAGCACCGGGGTCTTTGCGAGACGCAGCGCATGCAATGCGGTTTCACCGCCGAAGAGGCGGTCGAGCAATTGGTGGTGCCCGAGCCCGATGACGATCACGCGCGCGTTCAGTTCACGTGCGGCGCGCGCGATCGTTGCCGCCGGATCGCCGTCGCGCAGGTCGATCTTCCAGTCGTACGTGTCGCGATCCATTCCGGCGACCTGGGAGCGCACCCGCTCCATCAGCGCCTCGCGACGCCTCTCGTCGGAATCGATTGGGGGAATGACTATTCCGTAGTCGGCCCCGACCAGCGGCAGTCCTTCCAGCACCGACAGCACGATCACGTCTGCACCGGTGTGTTGCGCCAGCAGGGAAGTTGCGCGCAGCGTGGCCGCGGCGGAGTCGGTTCCATCCGTTGCGACAAGGATTGGTCCGAGCATTGCCGGCTTTTCGAAGTCAGGCCGTGGGACGGCCTGCGGTTTCACGGTCGCGGTGGTCATGACTCGCCTCCGTCTCAGCGCCGCTCAAGCCGAGCCTGCCGGGCGAACTCAGCGGATACCCGAGCCTCGGCACGCGGCTGATGAATGTCTCCTTGTTCTACACCGCTCGCGCGTCAGGAGTCTCCCCACACCGCAATTCGTCAGCGGGGTCAGCACTGATCGCCGCGGTTCGTTGCGGCTTCCAACGAAACACCGCCGGAATCTGAAAGTATCCCGTTTCGACGCCTAACGCGACGTCAGGGACCTTGCAGCGGGCTGGAGCTGCCCGCCGTCCAGCGCCGGACCGAGCGCCACACGACGAGTCCACCGATCATGATCGCAAGCAGGGGCACCAGGTACACCACGAGATTCAGCCCCTCCGCGCGCGGCGACAACAGGATCCACTCACCGTACTTGTCGACAAAGTATTCGCGCACCTCGTCAGGCGTCTTGCCGGCGCGCAACTGGTCCCGGATGACATCACGCATCTGCTGCGCGAGCTCGGACGGCGAATCCTGGATCGAATTGCCCTGACACACCGGGCATCTCAGCTCCGACGCCAGGGCGGTCGTCTGCGCCTCGAGCGCCGAATCGGACGGCGACATCGTGCCCGCGGGTCGTGACGCCGATCCGGGGGCATCAACCTGCGCCGACGCACATCCGGGAACGGGACCGGCCAGCGCGAGGAGCGCCAACAGCGTGATCGCGCGCGTCACTGAGTTCCCGGCGACTCACGAAGCAGCGAATCCAGCTTCTGCGCGAGCTGGCGTTCCGAGATTGGGCCGATGTGTTTGTAGGCCACGCGACCGTCGCTCGTCACGAAAAACGTCTCGGGCACGCCGTACAGACCGTAGTCGATGGCGGTTCTCGTCCGCGGATCCAGCAGCGACGGATACGCCTGTCCCCCCATGTCCTCGATCCACTTCCGGCCGGAAGATTCCTGGTCGTTGTACAGGAGCCCGTAAAAACGGACGCCGCGGTCGTGGTACGCGCGCGCCGCTTTCGACAGGTCGAGATGTTCGTCGCGACACGCCAGGCACCATGACGCCCAGAAGTTGAGCACGACAATCCCGCCCCGATGCTCCGCAAGCTTCACGGTGTCGCCGATGGACATCGCCAACGTTCCCTCACCGGGCGCAAACACCGACAGCGAAAAATCGGGTGCGGGCTTTCCCGGGAGGGGCGAGTCGATCGCCTTCGGGTCCCGGGTGAGTCCAAACGCCAGGAGTCCAATGACCGGCAACAAGAGTCCGGTCGCGATCACGGCGCGTCTCCAGTTCATCCGGCGGCCTCCTCGAGCCCGATCGGGGCCGGCGGTGGGGCTGCGGTTCGGACCCGGGCCACGGCCGGCGCCCGCTCCTTGCGGCCACCACCTAACGACACGATCGCACCCAGGCAGACGATCATCCCGCCGGTCCAGATCCACGGCACCAGCGGCTCGATGATCACGCGGAGCGTAGCAGTGGACCCGTCCTGCGCAAATGCCTGCAGGTTGACGTAGAGGTCACCGGCGGGACGGCTCCGCACGGAGGGAGTGGGCACCGGCTGCTCGGAGGTCGGATAGAAGTTCATCCGCGGCTCCATGCGCCCGACCTCGCGTGTCCCGCGCAGGATCGTGACACCGGCCGTCATCACGTCGCGTTGCGGCTCCTGCCGGTAGAACACGTCATCGAGCCGGACCGAAAACCGGCCCACCTCCATGACGTCGCCCTTGCGCAGTGTCGCTTCGCGTTCGGTCCGGAAGGTCGCCGAAGCGCCGATGCCTAACGTGATCGTCAATACGCCGATGTGGGCCAGGTACCCGCCATACCGTCGTCGATTGGCGCCGACCAGGCGCGCCAGCGCGATGGGTGGCGCCTCGCCATGCGCCCGCCGTCTCGCGACCGTGCCCTCGACGAACTCCCGCACGTTCGCCGTGAGGGCGAAAGCGCCGAAGGTGAACATGGCCAGCGCGTACGGCGACCGCACACCGAACAGGAGGCTCGCGATCAGGCCGACGATGGCCCCCACCGCCGGCGGGACGAGCTGGCGGCGCACCACATCCCGGGTTGCCACACGCCAGGGCAGCGCCGGTCCGACACCCATGAGGAAAAGCAGTGCCGCGCAAATCGGCAGCGTCATCCGGTTGAAGAAGGGCTCGCCCACACTGATCTTGACGCCGCGAATCGCTTCGGCCACCAGCGGGAACAGTGTTCCCACCAGAACGGTGATCGTGAACGCGGTGAGAAACAGGTTGTTGAGCAGAAAAACGGATTCGCGCGACACGGCGGCGTCCAGCGAGCCGGTCGGACGGAGCCGCTCCGAGTTCCCTGCCACCAGGGCGAACGAGGCAATCAGGACAATCGCGATGAACGCGAGGAAGTAGCGTCCGATCGGGCCTTCCGAAAAGGCGTGCACCGACGAGAGCACACCGCTTCTCGTTAGGAAAGTGCCGAGGATCGTCAGGGCGAAGGTCGCGACGATCAGGTTCAGGTTCCACAGCTTCAGCAGGCCGCGTCGCTCCTGCACCATCACCGAGTGGAGAAACGCGGTCGCCGTCAACCACGGGATGAACGACGCGTTCTCGACCGGATCCCATGCCCAGTAGCCGCCCCAGCCCAGGACCTCGTAGGACCACCACATCCCCGCGACGATCGCCGCCGAGAGGAACGTCCAGGCCACCAGCGTCCACTTTCTCGTCAGGCGGATCCAGCCGTCGGTTTCGATCTCACCAGAAAGCACGGCGCCGATCCCGAAGGCAAAGGGCACCGACATCCCGACGTAGCCCAGGTACAGCAGCGGCGGGTGAATCGCCATCAAGGGATGATTCTGGAGCAGCGGATTCGGGCCTGGACCGTCGGCGGGAATTGGAGAGACCAGTCCAAACGGATTGGCCGGTCCAGCGAGCAGAATGAGAAAAAACGTGCTGATCAACATCAGCACGCCGCCGGCATACGGCACCAACGTTCCTTCCCGCTGTCGATTCTGGTACGTCACCAGCGCCGACAACGAGGTCAGGACGAAAATCCAGAAGAGAATGGATCCCTCGAGCGCGCCCCAGAGCGAAATGACGGTATAGAGGAGCGGCGTCGCCCTGCTCCCCACCATGGCCACGTATTTCACGCTGAAGTCGTGCGACACGAGCGCGTACACCATGGAAAGCGTTGCCGCCGTGACCAGTCCCCACACGGTGTACAACGCCAGTTCACCACTGCGCAGCAGGTCGGTGCGTTTCCGCCGGGCGCCCCACATCAAGGCGACCGACGCGTAGATCGCGACGCCTAACGCCACCAGCAGCGATGTGGAGCCAAGCAGCCGCGTCACGTACCGGCTCCCTTCTGCAAGGAGCGGTACATCTCCTGCGGACGACCGCCGGCTTCAGGCTTCCGGTATTCATTCGAGTGCTTGACCATGAGGTTGGTCGACTCGAAGGTGCCGTTCCGATGGTAGCGACCCTCGACGACCACCCCCATGCCGTCTCGGAACATCTGTGGCGGCGCACCGGTGCTGTGGACGTTCACCGACTGCCCACCACTGTCCATGACGACAAAACGCAGGTCGAGCTTGTCGGCGTCCCATTTCACACTGCCCGGCTGGACCAGTCCACCGAGGCGGACGGGCACGTCATACGCGGCCGAACCCCGCGTCAGCAATTCATTCGGCGTGAGGAAGAAGACGACGTTCTTGTCGATCCCGCCGTACAGCAGGTAGCCGAACGCCGCCACGATGATCACGATGGCTACCACCAGCGCCGACCGTCGGCGCCCCTGAACACTGCTCATGTGTTCCTCCCCGTCCCGTCGCGTGAGGCCTCATCGAACCGGCGGCGTGCATTGGCGTAGACACGATGAAGCCGCACGCCGTAGCCGATCAGTCCGACCCACATCACGATGTAGGCGGCGACGACAAATCCGTTCATCTCAGGCACGATCACGGCCCTCCAGCGCAGCGCGTTCCGCCATGTGTTCGACCAATCGCTCCATGCGCGCCGCGCGATACCGTTTCAGGATGAAGTATATGAGCACCAACAGGAGCGCGATGCCATTGGACCGCAGTCCGATGACATATTCGGGGTCAACCGTGCTTGGATTGGACTGCATCTGGTGCAGGGTGCGCCACCAGCGGACCGACATGTACACGATCGGCACGTTCAGGGCGCCCAGGAGCCCCACCGCGGCGCTCCACTGGGCGCGCTGATCGGCGTCTTCAACAAACGACCGCAGGGACAGGTAGCCAACGAAGACCAGGAACAGGACGGCGGTGGATGTCAGCCGCGGGTCCCAGGTCCACCAGATCCCCCAGGTCGGCCGTCCCCAGATGGAGCCAAGCGCCAACGTCAATCCGGTAAACACCGTCCCGACTTCGGCCGCCGACGCCGCCAGCAGGTCGTGTCGCTCCCTGCCTTTCCACAGGTACATCAGGCTGGCGATGGCAACCACGAAGAACGCCATGAACGCGTTCCAGGCCGCCGGCACGTGGACGTACAGGATTTTCTGCAAGTGCCCCATGTCGCGCTCTGGAGGGCTCGTCAGCACGGCGAGTACTTGGGCGGCAATCAGGGCCACCAGTGCGACGAGGCCAAACCACTCGAGGGAGCGGCCGGAGCCGGTCACCGTCAGTCGATTGCTTTCCGGCGTAACCCTACGACTCATTCTCAGACCTCGATCACGTGGTCGAACGCGAGGAACGACGCGACAACGAAGATCACGTCGAATGCGACGAGTAGCTGGACCCATGCCCCGGCATCGCGCATCGGATTGCCCGCCAGCAGGGCGTTGGACGATTCCACGGACGCCAGGAGCACGGGGATCAGCATCGGAAACAGTAACAGCGGCAACAGCACTTCGCGGGCGCGACTGCGACTGGCCATCGACGCGTAAAACGTGCCTAACGTGACAAACCCGATGCTCCCGAGCACCATGACACCGGCCGCCGAGCCCCATCCGGTGGTCGATTTCACCTGGAACAGGATGATGGCGACCGGCACAACAATAGCCTCAACGAGCAACACAAACAGCAGGTTGGCGCCGAACTTCCCCGCGAAGATCGTCCAGCGCGGGGCGGGATAGAGCAGCAACGGCTCCAGCGCCCCACCGTCGAGTTCCAGTTGATACGATCGGTTGAATGCCAGGACGCCCGAAAACAGGATCGCCAGCCAGAGCGCGCCCGCGGCGGCTTCGCGCAACGCTTCGGTGTCCGGCCCGAGCGCAAAACCGAAGAGCAGGAGGATCAGTACGCCGAGGAAAGCCACGGCATTGAATCCCGCCTTGGAGCGGCGCTCCGTCGTCAGGTCCTTCCACATGATCGCGCGCGCGCGCCTCAGGTCCTGACCGAACGCCATCAGTGCGTCATCCCGCCGGCCGAGACCAGCGATAGTGGTGTGGCTCCGGCGCTGACACCGACGACGACGCCGTGCCCAAGCTCCGCGACGCGATCCAGAACGTGTTCGCCCTGACGGCGGTCATGCAGGACCACCAGCGCGCCACCGCGGCCGCGTCGTGCCTCCTGAATGACTTCGTTCACCAGCTGGATTCCCTGTGCATCGAAGTTGTTGTACGGCTCGTCCAGCAAGAGCAATTTCGGTGAGCCGAGGATGAGACGCGCCAACGCGAGCCGCCGCTGCATCCCGGCCGAAAAGCCGCGCACCCGCTCATCCTGAGCGTTGCCGAGACCAACCCGCTCGAGTACAAACGGAATTCCGGACTCCGCTACGCCAAACATCTGCGCGGCAAATCGCAGGTTCTCGGCGGCCGTCAGGTCTTCGTACAGCCCGGGGGAGTGCGCCAGAAAGCCGATGTGTCGGCGAACGTCGACGGCGTTACGAACAAGGTGATTGCCGAAGACCCATCCGTCGCCGGCCGACGGTCGCAACACGGTGGCAATGACCCGCAGCAGCGTACTCTTTCCGCTCCCGTTATGTCCCATGATTCCAACGACTTCCCCGGGCCGAACCTCGAGTGTGACGCCGCGGAGTGCCCATCGCACCCCAAAGCGGCGCGCGAGGCCCTCGAGCTTGAGTGCCGAATGTTCGGACGTGTTCACCAATCAGGATTCCAGGGGAGGTGCGGCTCGCTGAAACGTATCGTCCCGTTTAGATGCCTGCCCATGTCGGATGAGGTCATTTGGCGATGTTGACCAACGGCTTAGCTTGGGCACGTCACTACAACCACTCACAGTGGCCGTTCCGGTTCCCCGCCCGCCTGAAGAGCTGAAGCTCGCCCGGTCCTTTTACAAGACGCCGGCGGGGAACGTCACGCGTGACCTGTCCCTCAAGGAGCTAGCTTCTTGTGTCCGCGAGGGCACCGGCCCGCTCTGGGTGGACATCGATACCTCGGTGCGCCAGCAGTTGGCGCTGCTCGAAAAGGTGTTCGCGTTCCATCCGCTGGCGATCGAAGACGTGATGAATCCGAACAGCCGGGCCAAGGTGGAAGCGTACGATGGCTACCTGTTCGTGATTCTTCGCGCCGTGCGACTCGACGAGGGAACCCAGGATCCGTACGACCTGGAGACCGAGAACATTCACTTCTTCGTCGGTCAGAATGTCATGGTCACGGCGCATAACGGTCCGTCGAAACTGATCGATTCGGTCGCGGAGCTGGTCATCCGCAGCACGGACCTGATCGGGCGCGGTCCCGGCCGGCTCGCCCACCTGGTGATGGACGCGGCCGTCGATTCGTTCTTCCCTGTGCTCGACCGCATCGACGACTTCATCGATTCACTCGAGGAACGGGTCTTCCAGTCGTTCAAGGAAGAGGCGTTGCGCGACATCTTCGCCGTAAAGCGCATGGTGCTTTCGCTCCGGCGATACCTCATGCCGGAGCGTGAAATCTTCAACGTCCTCACCAACCGGCCGTCGCCGTACCTGACGCCCGATATCCAGCTCTATTACCGGGACATCTACGATCACGTGCTGCGCATCAATGACTCGCTCGACACGTACCGGGATCTCCTGAGCAGCACGATGGAGAGTTATCTGTCGCAGGTGTCGAACCGGCTGGGGATGATCACGAAGGGACTGTCGGTGGTCGCGACGTTGTCGGTGCCGTTTGTGGTGGTGAGCGGAATGTGGGGCATGAACTTCGCCAAGGTTCCCCTGGCCGACCACCCGTACGGCTTCCTGATCATGCTGGTCGCCCAGCTGGCGTTAGGCGGCGGGCTGCTGTGGATGCTGCGGAGAACAGGACTGCTCTAGGAACAACACGCCGCGTCGTCTTACGGTACCGGTCCTTTCCACGCCGCCAGGCCCAGCTCGAGGATCAGCGCCAGAAGGGCCAGGGCCAGGGGCCACCGGTACAACTCGGTATAGCGCGTATACACCTTCGTGCGGACGGGCGTGCGTTCGAGCCGGTCGATTTCCGCCGTGATCCGGTCCAGTGCCTCGGCGTCGCGGGCGCGGAAGTAGCGGCCTCCCGTCTTCTGCGCGACTTCCGTCAGCAGTGCGTCATCGATTTCCACCGGACGATTTTCGTACCGCAAGCCGAAAACGCCGCGTCCGACCGGTACCGGCGCCATTCCTTCGGTGCCAACGCCAATCGCGTAGATCTTCACGCCAATCGCCGACGCAGCTTGTGCCGCCGTCCGCGGATCGATGGCACCTCGGTTGTTCACGCCGTCCGTCAGCAACACCATGACACGCGACCGACCGGGTGATCCGCGCAAGCGGTTCGCGGCGGTTGCGATCGCGGTTCCGATTGCGGTCCCATCCTCGAGTTGGCCCGGCTGAAGATTGTCCACTGCCGCCAACAACACCGGGTAATCCGTCGTGAGCGGCACTTGCGTGAGCGCTTCGCCGGAGAATGCCACCACCCCGATGCGGTCACTGTTCCGCATCATGATGAACTGTTTCACCTTGTCGCGCGCGACTTCGAGACGGTTCTGCGGCTGGAAGTCCTCGGCGAGCATCGAACTCGAAATGTCGAAGGCGATCATGATGTTGATCCCTTCCGCGTTCGACTGCGCTGTTCGTCCGGCGGCGCGCGGCCGCGCCAGCGCGACGACGAGTCCCGCGATCGCAAGGCTGCGCAGCACGATCAGCGCTCGCGTTATGCCGCGGCCGGCTCGCGGCAGGCGCGCCAGCAACGGCGTCCGTGAATACACGATTGCGCCGTCAGGCCGGCGTCGACGCCACCACCACCAGAACGGAATCACCAACAGCAGTAACAGCGCGTATGCGCTGTGAAAATCGATGACCGGAAACCGTGGTAGGTTCGAAAACAGGTCTTCGAGCATGTCCTTGGGCTGAGCAACGGGTCGGACCCGGGGCCAAATCCGGTCGGATGCAAGATCGGCAGTCGGGCGACCTATCGGAAGTCGATTGGTATCAAGCGTTTCCTTCCCCGGCCGGGTCGCAACGCCGTAGCCTCTCGCGCGTCTCTAGTGGCAGGCGGCATCTTCTACCGCCCGGGAAGCACGCTGCCCCCTCCCCCAATATGCAACCAGACCGCCGACGCCTTGTCGCCATAGCCGCCGCCTTGTCGCTCACGGTGGGGGCCGGATTGCTGGTTGGTGGGGCACAGCTCCAGCTCGGCTGGCTGACCACGTCGGGCGCGTTACTGCTCATCGTCGGGACCGTGGTGTTTGCGGCTGTCCTTGGATCCGGTAGCGAGACATCAAAAGAAACTCCTGAGGCGTCCCCGGCTCCACCCGTCGCCACGCCATTCGAAGTCAGACTCTTCGAACGGATCTCGGATCCTGTGCTGCTCGTGGATCGGACCGGGAACGTGATTCGAGCCAGTGCGTCGACAGCGCGCACGCTCGGGCACATTCCAGCTTCGCTCACGGGCAAGCCGCTCGGAAAGCTCCTGCACGAAGACGATGCGGCCGGACTGGACGGGTTCCTCCGGGACGCTGCAGACGGCACCGAGCCTGCCGCCCTGCCACGCTGGCGCGTACGACGCGCCGACGGCGGCTGGCATCAGTTTCGTGCAGCGGCCACCAGCCTCCTCGACGAACCGGCGGTTGCTGGTGTCGCCATCGTCCTTCGTGACGACAACAGCACGGGCTCCATGGCGGACCTGCCGGGCGATCCGCCGCTGCAGGACACACTCACCGGGCTGGCCAACCGGGCGCTCTTCCGCGATCGCGTGGAGCACGGACTGGCTCGAGCGCGCCGACTGCAGCGCCCGGTGTCGGTGGTGCTGCTGGAGTTTGACGACTTCCGTGTCGGCAGCGTACGCGCGAATTACGAGGAGCTCGAGTTGCTCCTCACCGCGGCGGCCACGCGCGTGAAGACGTCCCTGCGCGGTTCCGATACCGCCGCCCGGCTCGAGGGAACACGATTCGGGATCCTGCTCGAAGACATGAGCGAAGAACGGAACTTCGCGCACGTCAGTGAACGATTGGCCCGACTCTTCACTACGCCACTCGTCGCGCGTGAACGCGAGTTCATCGCCAGTGGCAATATCGGGATCGCGAGCGCAGTGCCCGAAGATGGCGTCGACGAACTGCTGCGCAACGCGGACGTAGCGCTGCGCTCGGCGCGGCGACGGGGACGTGGCGCCGTCGAGCTGTACGATCCCCACCAACACCTGCCGGCCCTCGGCCATCGTGACCTCCAGCAGGACCTGCAGACAGCCATCGATTGCGGGCAGCTCGCGCTGCTGTACCAGCCGATCGTCATCCTCCGGAACCGGCGCATCGCGGGCGTCGAGGCGCTGGTCCGGTGGCTCCATCCTGAGCGCGGCTTGATTCCTGCCGCCGCCTTCATCCCCGTCGCCGACGAGACCGGGTTGATCATCCCGTTAGGCCAATGGGTGCTGCAGCAGGCGTGCGCCCAGCTGGGCCGCTGGCAAGCCGAACTTGGCAACGGTCGTGCGCTCACGCTCACGGTGAACGTGACCGCGCGGCAGCTGCTGGCCCCCGGGTTCGTCGACGATGTCCGTCGCGCGATCCACGACGCGGGAATCGATCCAACACGGCTGGTGCTCGAGATCACGGAGCAGGCGCTGGCCCGCAACGTGACCGACACCCTGCGACGGGTGCGCGAAGTTCGCGAACTCGGCGTGCGCTTCGCGATCGACGACTTCGGGTCCCGCAGCGCGACCCTGGGCGATCCCACCGACATCCCGGTCGACATCCTCAAGATCGACCGGGCCTACATCAGCCAGCTGACGCGCCGGCCCGAGGACCACGCGGCGACCCGCGCCATAGTCGCGTTAGGCAGGCTGAAGCAGCTCCGCACGGTGGCGGCCGGCATCGAGCAGGAGGACCAGATGACCGAGCTGCTGCGCTTCCGTTGTGAATACGGCCAGGGGTCGCTCTTTTCGGACCCCCTCGATGCCGACGGCGTCCTTCGCCTGCTGCGACGCGACTGACCTATTCGGGGACCATCGCCGGAGTGGCCGGCGTCGCCGGATCGGCGACGGCTCCTGTCCCGTACTCCAGCCGGTAGAAGCGCATCAGCTCGAAGAAGTAGGCAATCGCCAGGGGGCCAAGGAGCAGGCCGGGCAACCCGAAGTACTTGATGCCGGCGAAGGCGCCGACCAGCGTCACCATCGGGTGGATGTTGGAGACCCGGCGATAGACCATCGGGCGGATCAGGTTGTCGACGTTGCTGGCCAGCAGCCAGCCGATTACCAGCATGACGACCATGGCGCCATACCGCTGCTGGAAGAACAGCACCAGCACCGCCGGCATCCACACCAGCCCCGTGCCTAACACGGGAAGGATCGACGCAAAGGCCGCCATGCTGCCCCAGACCAGCGGGTCGGGCAGGCCGACGACGAGGAACGCCAGCCCGATCAGCGTGCCCTGGGCGATCGCCGTGGCGACGGTACCTAACAAGGTCGCCTGGGTCACGCGGTAGAAATGCAGCCGCAATGCGTCGGCCGTGCCGCTGGAAAACGGGACGTAACCGTGGAAGCCAGACCACAACGCGTCGCCGGAATGAAGCATGTAATACAGGCCGAAAAACGCGATGATCAGGTTGAGCGATGCGCTGGCCGCACCGCCCACAAATCCGATCGCCTGGGCCGAGACCCACTGGAGAAGAGCGCCCGATGCCTCCGCCACCTGCGCGCCGAGGTTCACGCTGCCGATGCGAACCTGCGACAATCGATCGAGGAGCGCGCCGCTCTGCAGGCTGCGCAACGCGTCAGGCACCCGGTCCACGAGCACGCTGATCAACCAGGTCAGCGGCAGCGCGATGATGATGATCGCGAGGATCAGCGTAAGCGCCGATGCCAGTCCATCTGGCATGACACGGGCCAACCGCCGATACGGGCCGATGAAGATCACGTACAGCACCGCCGCCCCGAGCAAGCCGCTCAGAAACGGCGTCAGTGCCAGGAGGATCGCAACGCCGAGCGCCAGGATCAGCAGACCGGCGCGGTCGCGCGAAGACTCCAGGAAATGCACTACTTGACCTCGGCTCCGCCGCGCCGGTTGTCCGGGACGAATCGGCCCTTGGCGGGCATCTTCACGGCCATCAGCGACGCCGAATCCAGCGTCGCGCCCGCGGGCAGGAGCTCGTTGGCCACCAGCAGGTGCGCCGTCAGGCTGTAGACCTCGTCGTCAGTCAGCGTACCCGGCGCGGCCAGGGGCATCGTGCGCTTGATGTAGTCGAACAGCGTCGTGGCTTCCGGCCAATAATTACCAACGGTTCGCACCAGCTTCGGGTCGTTGCCAAACGGGAATCCTTCACGCGGCTCACGTCCGACGAGCACCGGACCGGGCGGAGCGCCGGGGGCGCCTTCGCCGTTGGCGCCGTGGCACGCGGCGCACTTCGACGCATACAGCGCCGCGCCGCGTGTGGCGTCACCACTGCCCGGAGGGAGTCCCTCACCGCTCGGCGAGACGTCGGTGTTGAGCGCCGCGATGTCCGCGGCAGTGGCCGGAGAGCCGAGGCCGTAGGTCGTGGGATTGCCACGTGTTCCGTTATCGGCAACCTGGCACGCCGCCAGGATTACCAGGAGCACCGTGCCTGACGAGTAGCGCATCATGATCAGGTCTCCCAGTGGAAGAACACAGCACCATCCGGCTCGATGCGCCAGCCACGGACCGCATTGTTGTGGTAGTCGGTTCCGGCCCCTCGCGCGTCGATCAGCGCCTTCCGGCCCGGCTGCACATACCCCGTTTCATCCGTGGCACGGCTGAGCAGGACGGCCTGTTCGCCGGTCCAGTTCCACATCATCGAGAAGCGCGTATGCGCTTTCGGCAGTGGTGTACCCTGCAGCTCGGCGTCGTGCCAGGAGGCGCCGTTGTCCGCGCTGACTTCGACTCTCGTTATGCGCCCGCGGCCCGACCAGGCCACACCCGAGACCCCGCGCCAGCCGTGTCCCGTGAGCCGGGACGGAACTGATGGCGACGTGATGATGGACTTTGCGTCCAGCACGAAGCTGAAGATGCGCGCCGTTCCGTCCTTCAGCGGATCGGTGTACTTCGATGTCTCCCAACGGGTCATCCACGGCTGTGTGCCAAGCTCGAGCCGCCTCAGCCACTTCACATTGGCGTTCCCCTCCCAGCCCGGGAGCAACAGGCGAAGGGGGAAGCCCTGCTCTGGTCGAAGGGGCTCGCCGTTCTGCGCCCAGACAATGAGTGCGTCGTCGAGTGCCTTCTCCATCGGGATGCTGCGCGTCATCAGGCAGGCGTCGGCGCCTTCGGCCAGGAACCAGGTCGCGGAGCGCTGAGCACCCGCCTCACGGAACAGTGTCGCGACCGGAACGCCGGTCCATTCCGAATTGCTGGTCATGCCGTCAGTCCGCTGCGGCGTCATGTCGGGCGCGGGGTTGAGCCACGCGGCGCGACCATTCCCCGAACACTCGACGAAATGCACGCGCGTCACCTGGGGGAAGCGACGGATTTCGTCCACCGTGAGCGTGAGCGGTCGATCAACCAGTCCGTGAATCACCAATCGGTGCGCGGCGGGATCAATCGCCGGAACGCCGGCGTGGTGGCGCTCGAAATGCAGGTCCGCCGGTGTGATCGTCCCCGAAAGACTCTGGAGGGGAGTCATTGAACTGCCGGCGATCAATCCGGTGGGGCTTCGCGCGCCAGGCGGTGCGAAGGGCGAACGCGCACCGAGCGCTGAAGTCGGAGTCCCAACCAATCGACCGGGTATTGCGGCGGGTGCCGGCGCCTGCGGCGGCGCCTGGCCGCTCGCGACAACCGGAATCCCAGCGGCGATTACCGCACCGACTGTTCCGGCAATTCCTTCCAGGGCTTCGCGACGCGTGATGCCCCCATGCTCCTCGGAGCCGGATGGCTGACGTTCGAGAGGTTCAGGTCGAGTGGACACCAGGTGTCACCTCCAGATGGAACGAGCGGTCAAATGCGGTGGCGTATCCTGCACTTCGCGTTGCCGTATCGGAAGCCACGAGGCGCGTTCACGGTCGAGTTCGTTTAGGTCTCGAGAAAAAAAGGACTGGAACCGGCGGGCCGATCCGCGTCTTATTGTGGGCGAGCAACTGAACCGTATTTCGTCTCGGAGGATCGGGTCTATGGAAGCCACTCGTCGCGAGTTTCTCGGAAAGGTCACGGCCGGCGCGGCCGCATACAGCGCGTTACCGCTGGCCATCGCGCTCAGTGCGTGCGAAGCCGGGGGGAGCAATCAGGCTGCAGGAGAATTCGATCTCTCGTGGCCCGCCAAACTCACGGGAACGCACAAGTCCGTTTTTGACATGGCGGAAATCGAAAGCGGATACGGCTTGTGGCGGGGCAACGCGTGGGTCGGCCAGGTCCAGCAGTACATGAATGTTCCAGCGACTGACGTATCGCTGGCAATCATCCTCCGCCACGGCGCGATCGTGCTGGCGATGGATCAGGCGTTCTGGGACAAGTACGGAATCGGGAAGATGAAATCGGTGATGCATCCGATGACCGGCCAGGCTACGGACAAGAATCCGGTCCTTCTCGGCGCGGACGGCGGAGTGCCGGCACCATTCGACGCGGCAGCGCTACCGAAGCAGCAGGCGCGCGGCGTGGTGTTCCTGGCCTGCAACCTGGCGTTCAACCTCGACGTCGTCCCGATTGTCGTTGCGGCGGACAAGGTCAGTGAAGCGGATGCGCGCAAGACAGCACTGACGCACGTCCTGCCTGGCATTCTGCTCCAGCCGTCAGGTGTTTTTGCGGCGACCCGTGCGCAGGAAGCGGGCTGTACCTACGTGAAAGCCAGTTAGTAGGAATAGTTTTGCGAACAAAGGGCCAGCGCTTTGCGCTGGCCCTTTGCCATTACGTCATCGGCTATTTCAAGAAGATCAAAAACACCTTGAACGTAGACCTTAACGACCCTCAGGTACCACCGGAGACGTCCGCGCAGGGCCACGCCCGGCCCCGAGGTCGTTCCAGTTCATGATCGCGTTGAAGCCGAAGATGTAAGTGCCGTGCGTCTGCCACCGCCAGAAGGGACGGATGCCGAAGCTGACGACGTGACCCATACCGACCGGTGAGTCGACCAGCTGGGCGCGGCCGACGAGCGAACCGCCGCCAACCAGCACCCCGGACAGCAACATCTGCGTCGTGTCGTTCGGGAAGCGGAGCACGACCCTTGGCGTCTCGGGATTCGCCGTCGCCGCACCACCGACGCCACCGCGACCTCCGCGACCTCCGCCTCCGCCGCCACCACCACCGGCAGCGCCTTCGGCGCCGGCACGGCCCCGACCGGCCGGAGCGGCTTCACCGCCCATGCCCGTTCCACCTAACGAGGGGAATGCCGAAACCGCCGGCGGGTTGGACATCGGCGACGTATTCTGGCTGACGCTCGCGCCACGACCGCCAAAGCCGCCTAACGTGATTGCCCCGCCGGCGTTGAGCACCGGCGCCTGGTTGAAGTACACCGGGATCTGGTTTTCACCGATGCCGTACGCCAACGGGCTCCGCGGATCGGAGACCATGCCGCGGACGATCGAACCGCGGACGAACAACCCCGGCGGGTTCTCCACCGTCACGCCTGGCGTGAGCTTGTATTCGGGGAAGATCGTGGACGTCGAGCCCTCGGTGATCAGGGTGCCGCCCTGCTCGACGAACCGGTGCAGGTTCATCAGGCCCTTGAACCCCATGCCGCCACGGATGTCGCTCGTGGAGTCGGGGGTTCCGAATGATGGCGTCTGGGGCGTCTTGCGGTACGGGATGGGCTGGGTGCCCGTCATCGGAACGCCGTCCACCGCCGACTGCGCGTTGCCGCCGATGTGCGGATAGATGACGACATCATAGAGCGACTTGATGTCGGTCATCGTCGCCAGTTCCTTGTCGGCCATGTACGTGAAGGGCACGCCGTACGTCTCGAGCGCGGCCCGGACCCAGCCTTCGTCCTGCGTCCGGCTCCAGCTGTGCAGGTAGAGGATGCGCGGGATGTCGAGGTCGTGCGTCGCCACGTTAGGCGCGGACGCCATCGCCCAGGCGCTCAACCCGAGTTCCTTCAGGACCGGGTCGAGTTGCGACACGTTGGCGTTCGGGATGACGATCGCGCCGGCGCGGAAACGCTTGCCGGCGACGTCGAAATCCTCCTCGGCGGCCGTCATCTTCACGTCCTTCAAGCGGTAGCGGAACGTCACCAGGTTGTTGTCCCCGGTATGCTCGACCACCACCGTGTTGCCGCTGCCCGTGATGCCGCCTGGCGCGACGGCTTTCCCCGTCACGGCCTTCATGGGCTGTGACAGCGCCGACGCTTCGCGCAGTTCACTCACGACGACGTTGCGCGTGTATTGCAGCGTCCAGCCCGTGTCATCGTACGGCGACGGATTCTGCGGCGCGAAACGCTGGATCGACATGTAAATGTCGGTGACCGTGCGATACGGCTGGTCGCCGCGAATGATCCAGTCTCCGGCCAGCACGTCGACCGCACCGACCTTGAACGCGTTGGTCGCGGTGTGGAATTCAACACCCTGTGCCATCAGGTCGTTCACCAGCTGGGCGGCGTCTGCCTTGCGACGCTGCGTGGCCGGGATCACCCACCCGTGCACCGGACCCTCGGTCCCCTTGGCCACGGCGCGCTTGTTCTTGAGCCAGTAGTTCTCGAGGAAGAACTCGCGGTCCTTCGCCGTGCGGTCGAGCGAAAACAGCAACGCGGACTGCTGGATGTTCACGTTGCTGCGCGGACCCCAGGCGACGTTCCGTGGCGTCGGGTTCGGGCGGTACCACTCACGACTCTGCCCGCCACCCACCGTCGTGGTATCGGGGCCGTAACTCTGCACCTCGTAGAACCGGCCCGTCGCGTTATGCATGTGGGCCATGAAAAACGCGTAGTTCGGCGTCCATCCGTCGTAGAAGTTGTAGGTCCAGACGCCCGGCACATTGCGCTTCGTCATCTCGATGACATCGTTCTGCGCCAGGATCCACCACTCGTTCACCGTGATGGCGTCGATGCCCTCGTTATAGGGACCCGTCCCCGTCGACGAATACAGCAGCGTTTGCGCTTCGTGGAGGTCGTGCAGGATGGTCGGCTTCCACTGGAGCGTGAACTTCTGGAGGTTCCGCGTCAGCGCCAGGAACTGGCCCATGCCGTCGCGGTTGTTGTCGTGCTGGACGTATTTGCCCCAATACATCATGAGCTGCCCGCGATTTGCGCCGGGGTTCGCCTTCGAATAATTGTAGGCGTCGACCACCTTTTCCCGTCCGTCGACCTCGATCACCGGCGTGATGACGGTGATGACGTTGTTGCGGATGTTCTGGATGAGCGGCATCTCGCTGACCACCATCCGGTACGCCAGCTCCATCAACATCTGCGGGCCGCCCGTCTCGGGCGAATGCATGCCGCTGGTGACGTAGTAAATCGGCTTCGCGCGGGCGATGACTTGTCGCGCCTGCGACTCCGTCGTACGCCGCGCATCGGTCAGCGCATCGATGTATCCGCGATACCGGTCCAGGTTGCGGATGGTCTCCTCGCTCGCAATGAAGAGCGCCACCATGTCGCGGCCCTCTTCCGTCTTGCCGATCTTCATGAACCGCGTGCGCGCCGGCGCCGCTTTCGCAATGGCTTCATAGTACGACGCCATCTGCTCGGCTTTGTCGAGGATTCCCCACGCGCCCATGATGTGGCCGAAGTGCTTGAGCGGGGTGGGCACCGTCGCCGACGCCGGCAGGTGATCGACCAGTTCAGTCGTTATGCGCGGATCGCGCATGAATCCCTTGATCTGCTTCGTGTACTCCTCGTCGTTCTTCTGCTGCGCAGCCGCGGGTGAGGCGAGTACGAGCGAAAGCAGCGAAACGGCGAGACGGGTCGCAGTGGAGCGACGCGACATTGGCGAACCTCGGAGAAGCGGTGGAAAAGCGAAGTGCTGTTGCGTAGCGAGTGACAGTGGGATGCGACCGAAGTACGCGCAACCGCCCTGCTCCGCTCAGAGGCTGGGGTCAGAGTGAGTTAGACCCTGTTCCGACCCACTCTGACCCCTACTTGAAATGGGCTTGACATTTAGTAAAGTATACTTTACTTATAGTCCAGTCTATTTTACTTGGAGCTGACAATGTCTGCGAAGTCGGTAGCCTCCACCACACCCCTGCTCGCCCGCCCACTGCTCTGGGGCGCGGCCTGGTTCATCGCCTGGATCGGAGCTCGAGTTGTTCTCGAAAGCGCGAACGTGCCGGTGTGGGGCCGAATCGCCGCTGCGCTCGCTCCCACCCCGATCGCGGCTGCCGCGCTGGTCACGATTGTCCGCGGCGCACGCGAACTCGACGAGCTCGAGAAGCGCATCCAGCTCGAAGCGCTGGCGATCGCGTTCGTACTCGCGGTGCTGCTCATCATGACGTTAGGCCTGATGGAGCTCGCGGTCACGCTCAACCGGGACGACTGGAGTTATCGCCACGTCTGGGCGATGCTGCCCGCGATGTATTTCGCGGGGCTGGCCTTCGCGCGGAGACGCTACTCGTGAAGAATCGCCTCAAGGTCCTGCGCGCCGAGCGTGATTGGTCGCAAGCGGATCTGGCGGATCGACTGGCGGTCTCTCGTCAAACGATCAACAGCATCGAGACCGGCAAGTACGACCCGAGCCTGCCGCTGGCGCTGCGCATCGGCAAGCTCTTTGGTCAACCCGTGGAGCAGATCTTCATCGACAACGGTGACGGCGCAGCGTGAGCCGCGTGAATCATTCCTCCCGAAGCGTGCTCGCCGGGTCCACGCGCGAGGCGCGACGGGCCGGAACCCAGGTCGCCAGCGCCGCCACCACGGTCAGCAAGATCGCCGCCCCGACCAACGCGACCGGATCGCCTGGCGCGATGCCATAGAGAAACGCGCTCAGGAATCGTGACGTCAGAGCGAACAGGATCAGGCCACCCACGATTCCAATCGCAGTGAGGGTGAGGCCTTCCCCGGTCATCATGGCCGCCACGGATCGTGGTGATGCACCGAGGGCCACGCGAACGCCCAGTTCGCGGGTCCGCAATGAGACGACGTAGGACATCACTCCATAAAGCCCAATCGCGCCGAGCAGCAACGTGACCACGGCAGCGGCACCAAGCATGGCGATGAGGAACGAAAGGCGAGCCATCGACGCCTGGAGCACCGTGCGCATTGCCTGGACCCGGAACGTCGGCAGCGTCGGATCCAATTCGCGAATCACGCTCTGCACTGGAGCCCGGACCAGTTCAGGATCGCCAGCGGTTTTCACGACCAGCACCATCGTCCGCTGCGACTGCCCGAACAGCGTGTCGCGTTCCAGTGTCACCGGCAGGTACACCGCCGGCGTCGGCGGTGCGGCGAGAGAGGTATCGCGTGTCGACCCCACGACGCCGACAACGGTCTGCCACGGACCACCAGGAAGTATCCGGAACCGTTTGCCAATGGCGGCGCGTCCGGATGGATCCTTCCAGAAGTGCTCCGCAGTGCGCTGACTGATGATCGCATCACCCAAGCGCTGTACGCCAAGGCGATCGAACGTCCGCCCGGCCAGTACCGGGATGTCCATCGCCTCGAAGTACCCGCCGTCGGTGCTCGAGTAGATCTGCAGCGGCGGGATTTTCGACGCCGACGTGGGATCGTCCTCGGCATAGAACGGATTCTGGCTGATCCCGAAACCCAGCAGCGGCAGCCGGGAGGAGATCCCCACAGCGCGGACGCCCGGTACCGCCGCGACGCGATCCGTGAGTGTCGTCCAGAAACGAGCCACCACCGTATCGTTTGCATAACGAGCCACGGGAAGCGACAGCCAGAACGTCTCCACATTCGCGGCATCGAAACCGGGACGCACGGCGTTCAGCCGCTGAAAGGTGCGAAGGAGAAGTCCGGACCCCGCCAGCACCACGAGCGCCAGCGCGATCTGAACAGACACCATCGCTCCGCGGAGGCGTCGCTGTGCGCGGCCGACCGTGCCGCCTCGTCCACCGTCGCGCAGCGTCGCCGACAGCGGCGCGCGCCCCAGGCGAAGCATGGGAATGATGCTCGTGATGGCAGCCGCCAGTAGCGAGACCACGACCGCAAACGCCACCGCTGGCACGTCGATTCGAAGTTCGGTGAGCCGCGGAATGTCCGCGGGCCCGGCCAGCACCAGGGCGCGGATCGCGATCCACGCGAGTGCAGTGCCTAACGCGCCGGAGAGGCCCGCCAATACGACGGACTCCGAAACGAAATGGCTCAACACCCGGGCGCGACCGGCGCCAAGCGCTTCGCGAACCGCCAGCTCTCGCTGCCGACTGTCCGCGCGCACGAGGACGAGGTTGGCGACATTGGCACAGGCCACCAGCAGCACCAGTGCGGCCGCGGCCGCGACCATCCAGAGCGTGCGCGCGATGGACGACGTCTGGTCCTCGCGAAGTGGAATCAGCACCGCGCTTGGCTTCGCCTGTTCCAGGACCATTTCCCACGGTACGCCCGGCGCCAGCACCGGGAACAGTTCGCCGACGCGTGAGAGTGCGGTCGCGAAGTCCCGACGCGCCGCCTCCACACTCACGCCGGGCTTGAGCCGCGCCACGCCGTCGTAGTTGAAACCACCGCCGAATTCGGCGTTCGGGTCCAGCTGGAGCGGGAACCAGAGTCGGGTCTCGGCGCTGGGGTAGCGGAAACGCGCCGGCATGACCGCAATGATTTCTCGCGATTGACCGTTCACCTCGATGGATCGTCCGATGATCCCGGAGTCAGCGCCGAATCGACTCCGCCACAGCGCCTCGCCGATGATCACGACGTTCGGACCGTTAGGCCGGTCCTCCGCCTCGGTGAAATTCCTTCCCCGTAACGGGGCGACGCCAAGCGTGGGGAGCAGGCTTCCCGTGATATACGCCACGGTCAGCCGTTGAGGTTCGCCATCTCCACCCGTCGCGGCGACGTTG
>Ga0070698_100001501_pt1 | contig 25921 bp, 22 predicted proteins | sample KBSK1502metaG_FD_65477 | JGI IMG/M metagenome (GOLD analysis project Ga0070698, IMG submission 65477) | Corn, switchgrass and miscanthus rhizosphere microbial communities from Kellogg Biological Station, Michigan, USA - KBS K1-50-2 metaG | ecosystem: Host-associated > Plants > Roots >... | reverse complement strand
TACGTCCTGGTCGCGATCATCTGCTTCGCCACCCCGGCGCTGGCCGGCTACGTGCTGCTCCGGGATCGGCCCGAACTCGCCCAGGAAGTCCTGCCCGAGGGAATGCTGCGCCGGGCCGAGGCCGGCGCCGAGCGAATCGCCGCCGGCCACGGCTACTACGAGTCCGCACCGGGAGAACAACCGCTGGAGGCGACCTTCATCATCAGCAATAACGTGCGAGTCGCCTTCATGTGCTTCGCGGGTGGCGCGCTCCTCGGCATCGGCGCCTTGTTCCTCCTCGCGTTCAACGGCCTTTCCATCGGCGCGACCTTCGGCCACTTCGCCAACCTGGGGCTCGTTGGGTACATCGGAGCGTTCGTCACGGGCCATGGCACCCTGGAGTTGTTCGCCATCTGCGTCGCGGGAGCCGCCGGCCTCATGCTGGGCCGCTCCATGATCGCGCCCGGCCAGGTAAGCCGCGGCGAAATGCTGGTGGTGAACGGTCGCGTGGCGGTGCGCATGGTCGGAGCCGTGGTATTCATGCTCCTGGTGGCGGGAACCATCGAAGGATTTGTTTCGACCGGGACTGGTGGGCTGCCCTATCGGGTGGCGCTGGCCGGAGCATCGCTCCTGGTGCTCTTCCTTTACCTCCTCAACGGGGCCTGGTACCTGCGGAAGAGCGGAGCACCGCCAGCCGGCGCCGGCCCGGCCAGACCCACGCCGGCGTCCTGAGCCCACGCGGCCCGGCCCGGCTGGGCACCGGGGCACGCAACCGGAAACGCCGGCGCAATCCTATGGTTCCCGGAGAATCGACCGCATCCGCACCGCGAGTGCCTCGATCTCTCGCAGGCTGGCGACCGTCTCGGCGTCGAGCTGGGATTCGTTGAGCAGCAGCAGCTGGGTCTCCGCCAGCAGCGCGGAGAGCGGGTTGGAGATGTCGTGACGCAGTTTGTTGATGCGGTCTTCGTTCATACCCCCCCTGAAGGATTTAAGATTGAAGATTGCAGAGTGAGAGATTGAAGCGGCGGTAGTTCAATCATCAATCCTCAATCTGAAATCATCAATCAATTCAGAGCAGTGACCGATACAGATCCCTCAGGTGGTGCTCCCGTAAATCCCGCACCGACTGCCACAGGTCCTGCTGTGACTGGGCACAAAGAATCTCCGCCGTCTCCCGTTCCATGCCATTGGTCGGATCCGAGAACTGCAGGTGCCCTCGCCACATGCCGTCCTCGGCCTGGCGGACGCTCAATTTGACGAACAGCTGGACACCATCGAAACGGAGGGAGGGAAGATCATGAATAACAGGTTCGCGGGGATCGTTGGCGAGATGACGGAGGGTCTGCGCTGTCATGCACTTCCTCTCAAGAATGGCTGCAGGAAGAGAGTGCTATCCAGACGTCAAGCTAAGATAATACAAACACTTACCTGCGCAATAGAATAGTGACAAGGGACAGGTGACAAGTGACGAGGAAGGGACTCAGACCCTGTTACTTGTCACTTGTCACTTGTCACACATGGAACGGAATCGGCACAAAGGTCAGGACGAAGACAATGATGCAGAGCCACGCGATCAGGTGCCGGCTCCGTGGCACCCGGCGCTCCGGCGCCATCACCGAGGGATGACTCACCCGCCCTCCCCCCAACATCAGCGCCACCGCTACCCAGACGTACCAGGTCCAGTGATACTGGGCCAGGACCAGCAGGCCTCCCAGGGTGAGAAGCCCCATGAATGACTGCCACCGGCCCAGCAGGCCGTAGAGCACGTGGCCGCCGTCCAGTTGGCTGAGGGGCAGCAGGTTGAGCCCGGTGATGAACATCCCCACCCAGCCGGCAAAGGCGGGCAGGCTCAGGTGCACCGCCTGGGCAGCCGGGAAAAACAGCTCGCGGAATCCGTGGGTCAGCAGCGAGTCGCCCAGCGCAATGGTGCGCCCGGCGAAGACCACGTAGGTGGAGGCGGTGTCGATCCCGAAGGGGACCCGCTGCGAGGTGAGATAGCCCCACAGCATCACGCCCAGGGCGACCACAAAACCGGCCAGTGGACCGGCGGCGCCGACATCCAGCAGTTGCCGGCGGTCCAGCACCGGGGAGCGCAACCGGATGAAGGCGCCCAGGCTGCCGATGGGCGATATCGTGGGAGGAATCGGAAGGAAGAACGGGGGCGAAGTGTCGATCGCGTAGCGCCGGGCGGCGAAATAGTGGCCGAGCTCATGCACCAGCAGGATACCCAGGAGCGGCGCGGCAAAAGACCAGCCGGCCAGCACCTGGCGCCAGTCCCCGGTATACATGCTGAGGAAGAACTGGGCCCCGCCCTGCACCATCGCCGCGATCTCGTAGATGACGCGGCCCAGCAGGTTGACCTCGCCGGCGTAGCCCAGCACACCGGGCGGAGCCCACACCCCGGCGAGCATGGCGCCGGCGCCCAGGGTACACAGCACCGTCAGCGCCATCAGAAAGGCATGCAGCAGCCAGCGTTCCCGGGTACCGGCCGCCGTTTCCCGGATCAGGATCAGGTGCCCGTGGTCCCGGGAGGGCCAGTAGTGCGCGCCGTTCCATTGCTTGAGCGCCCGGGCCAGCGCAGGCGAGGGCCCCCTATGCTCCGGGGCGACAATGGCATCCACGATTTCACGGGTACCGGCATGCAACACCCGCCATGCCGAAAAGGTCGGCGTCAGCTGCTGCACGGGGCCTGCCCCTTGACGCCGCCCATGGCGGTTTCTATCATAAGGCGCTTCCTCAACCCTGGTATCTCCCCGGAAACATCGTAAGGTCGCCCCGTCCCAGCGTTCCGGGCATTTTACCAATAGCCGACTCTATTCCGAACATTCTTGCCTTCCAACCGTCACGCCGCTAGAGCGGTGGATCGGTATTCTCTCCCGCATGGAGCCGCAGTCCCGTGGACATCGCTGAACTGAAGCAGAAATCCGTCGCCGAGTTGCACGCGCTGGCCGAGCAACTCAACATCACCAACTACTCGGGCCTCCGCAAGCAGGACCTGATTTTCCGCATCGAGCAGTCCCTGCTCGACCAGGACACCGTCATCCGGGGCGAGGGTGTGCTGGAGATCCTGCCGGAAGGGTACGGCTTCCTCCGCAGCCAGGACTGGAACTACCTCTACGGTCCTGACGACATCTACGTGAGCCCGAGCCAGATCAAGCGCTTCGATCTGCGCACCGGGGACACGGTGAGCGGGCAGGTGCGCCCCCCCAAGGAGGGCGAGCGCTACCTCGCGCTGCTCAAGGTCGAGAGCGTCAACTTCGAGGAGCCGGAAAAGACCAAGCACCGGATCGCCTTCGACAACCTGCGGCCCCGCTATCCCGACGCGCGGATCAGCCTGGAGCGGAAGACCGCCGACCTGTCGATGCGGGTGGTGGACCTGCTCTCCCCCATCGGCAAGGGGCAGCGGGGCCTGATCGTGGCGCCGCCCAAGGCCGGCAAGACCATCCTGCTGCAGAAGCTGGCGAACGCCATCAGTGAGAACCACCCCGAGATCACTCTCATCGTGCTGCTGATCGACGAGCGGCCCGAGGAAGTGACCGACATGCAGGAAAACGTCGCGGCGGAAGTGATCTCCTCCACCTTCGACGAGCCCGCCGACCGCCACGTCCAGGTCGCCGACATGGTGATCGAGAAGTCCAAGCGGCTGGTCGAGCACGGGCGCGATGTCGTCATCCTGCTGGACTCGATCACCCGGCTGGCCCGGGCTCACAACGTGGTGGTGCCCCACTCCGGCAAGATCCTCTCCGGCGGTGTGGACGCCAACGCGCTGCAGAAGCCCAAGCGCTTCTTCGGCGCCGCGCGGAACATCGACGGCGGCGGCAGCCTGACCATCATCGCCACCGCCCTGATCGACACCGGGAGCCGGATGGACGAAGTGATCTTCGAAGAGTTCAAGGGCACCGGCAACATGGAGCTGGTACTCGATCGCCGCCTGGCCGACCGCCGGATCTACCCCGCCATCGACATCCAGCGCACCAGCACCCGGAAAGAAGAGCTCCTCATGGACAAGGACGAGCTCAACCGGGTCTACCTGCTCCGGAATTTCCTGGCCGACATGCCGCCGGTGGAAGCCCTGGAGTTTCTGCTGGAGCGAATGAAGCGTACCAAGAACAACAAAGAGTTCTTTGCCAGCATGGCACAGTAGAAACAGCGTGAAGGGTGAAGCGTGAAGGGTGAAGAGGAGAGCTTCCCAGCTGCGAGCTTTTCCCCTTCACCCTTCACCCTTTACCCTTCACGTATGAATGAGATCCCGGCGTCCGGCCGGATTCTGGCCTTGGACTGGGGCGAGTTGCGCATCGGCCTGGCGCTGAGCGACGAAACCCAGCTCCTCGCCTCCCCGCTCGGAACCCTGGTGCGCCGCCGCGGCAAGCGCTTCCCCATGCCCCGCTTCCTCGAATTGATCGCCGGCCACCAGCCCGTCGGCCTGGTCGTTGGCCTTCCCCTTGCCCTCGACGGCAGCGACAGCGAGAGCACCCGGGCAGCCCGCGAGCTCGCCGCTCTGGTCGCGGAACGCACCCGACTTCCGGTCGAACTCTGGGATGAACGACTGACCACGGCACGGGCACTGCGCGCCATCCGGGAACAGGGAGGATCCACCCGGGGCCGCAAGGACGCCGTCGACGCGCTCGCCGCCTCCGTGCTGCTCCAGCACGTCCTCGACACCCGGCGAAACCCGGCATGACGAAGCGCCGCCGTTCCTCCCTCCTGCTCCTCCTGATCCTGCTCGCCGCCGCGACCTGGTTCCTGATCACCTCCATCAATACGGTACGTAGTGGAGAGACCGAGCGGGTAATGATCGCGCCGGGTGCCACGTTCGCCACCGTCACCGACACCCTGATCTCGCGTGGCGTGGTGACCAACCGCACCTGGTTCAAGCTGCTGGCCCGGCTCCGGGGCCTGGATCGATCGGTCCAGGCCGGGTCCTATGACTTTCATCCCGGAGAAAGCGCGTGGCGGGTGCTGAGTACGCTCCGGTCGGGGCGCACGGCGGCCGTGCGGTTCACGGTTCCCGAGGGCCTGAGCATGTTCGAGCTGGCCGCGCTGGCCCAGGACCGCCTCAGGATCCCGGCGGAATCGATGCTGGCCGCCGTACGAAATCCCGGCGCCGGGGAAGGCCTCGAGGCGCCCACCGCGGAGGGTTTCCTGTTTCCCGAGACCTACCAGGTCCCGGTCAACAGCAGCGCGCGCGACCTGGTGCGCATCATGACCCGGGAGTTTGCCGCGTCGTGGAAACCGGAGTGGGACTACCGGGCCCAGGCCCTGGGGATGAGCCGGCGCGAGGCGCTGGCCCTGGCGTCGATCGTGGAGGGAGAGGCGCGGGTCGACAGCGAACGGCCGGTGATCGCGGGCGTGTACGTCAATCGTCTGCGGATCGGGATGCCGCTCCAGGCCGACCCGACCGTGCAGTACGCGATCGAGCTGAAAACCGGCCGCCCCAAGACTCGGCTCTTCGAAAAGGACTACGAAATTCAATCACCCTACAACACCTATCTTCACTCCGGCCTCCCTCCCGGCCCTATCAACTCTCCCGGCCTCCGCAGCATCGACGCCGCGCTCAACCCGGCCCAGGTGCCATATCTCTACTTTGTAGCCAGTCCCGACGGTCATCATACCTTCAGCCGGACCTACCAGGAGCATCTTCAGGCCGTTGCCCGTGCCCGCCGCGCGCGGCCGAGATCGTGAGCGAAGCGAAGGATCCCTAACCTCGCGCAAGGGCGGTCGCATACGCCCGTGCAGCCGCTTCGACATCGTGATTCCCCAATATGCCGGAGACCACTGCCACGCCTTGGGCCCCGGCCGCCAATACCTCGGGGATGTCAGCCGGCCGAATCCCCCCAATCGCTATGCACACTTTGCCGGGCGGCGCCAGGTTGACGATGGCGGCCAGTCCTTCGGGACCCAGGGCGGCGCCCGCGTCCCCTTTCGTCGCGGTCGTGCGGAAAGGTCCCACGCCCCAGTAGTCCGCCGGCTCTCCGGCCGCTATCTCTTCGGGCGAACCGACACTCCCACCCAGCAGGAATCCCGGCGGAGCCGTCTTCCGCGCCAGCGGCAACGGGATGTCGTCTGGCCCGAGGTGGGCGCCCTGCGCGCCACCGGCCAGCGCAACATCCAGCCGGTCATTGACGATCACCGGAACCCGGACCGCCGCGACCAACCGCCGCAGAATGCCCAGCAGGTCACGCGGACTCGCCTCCTTGAGGCGAAGCTGGATGCACGTCGCTCCCCCCCGCTCGGCGGCCTGACACACGGACACCGGATCGCGCTCGCCCAGCAGCCGGTCGTCAGTGACCAGCATGAGCCTCAGGACCGCGGCTAGATTCGGGATCATTCCGAACAATAGCTTATGGCCTACAGCACCATATGGCACATGGCGGGTCCGCTCGGCGGTTAGCTTCAACCAGTCGGAACGATACGCAATCCGCCATAAGCCATATACCAATGCCCGAATCCCTCACCGTAACTGTCTCTGACCGCGGCGCGGCTCGCTGGGCTCGCGGCCACCCCTGGATCTACCGGAGCGATGTCGTGGACTCGCCTGCTGCGGCCGGCCTCGCCCGGGTCACCGATCCGCGGGGCCGGTTCCTCGGCCAGGCCCTCTGCTCTCCCCGCTCGGAGATAACCCTGCGGTTGCTGGAACGCAGCGAGCGGCCCATCGATGCGACCTGGTGGCGGGAACGGATCCACGACGCCGCCGGCCGGCGAGCCGGCATCGATGCCAATGCCTGGCGGGTAATTCACGGGGAAGCCGACGGAATCCCCTCGCTCATCGTGGACCGCTACGATCGGTGGCTGGTGGTGCAGCTGCTCTCTGCCGGCCTGGACCGGTTCCAGGATGACGTGCTGGCCGCACTGGCCGCCGAGCTCTCACCCGAGGGAATCCTGCTCCGGAACGATGTCGCGGTCCGCCGGCTGGAAGGTCTCCCCGAGGAGGTGCGGCTGGCCTTCGGCGAGGTCCCCCGGGAGATCGAAGTGCGCGAAGGCTCCATCCGGTACCTGGCCAGCCCGTGGACCGGCCAGAAGACCGGCGCCTTCCTCGACCAGCGACCCAACCGGGTACTTGCCCACTCCCTGGTTCCGGACGCCGGTGAAGCGCTGGACTGTTTCGCGTATCACGGATCCTTCGCGCTCCACCTCGCGGCCCGGGCTGGCCGGGTCATCGCCCAGGATATCAGTGCGGACGCCCTGGCCCGGGGCGCCTTGAATGCCCGGCTCAATGGCTTCGGCAATATCGAGTGCCTGGAGGGCGACGCCTTTCAGGTCCTCCGCGACTTCGAGCACCGCCGCCGCCACTTCGACACCGTCGTGCTGGATCCGCCCGCGTTCGCCAAGTCCAAGGCCAGCATTCCCGAGGCGCTTCGGGGGTACAAGGAGATCAACCTCCGCGCGCTGCGACTGCTGAAGCCGGGCGGGCACCTGCTGACCGCCTCCTGCTCATTCCACGTTCGCCGGCCCGAATTCCTCAAGATGTTAGCCGAGGCCGCGGCCGATAGCGGTCGCCGCACCCGCCTGGTCCAGCTGATCGGCCCGGGCGTGGATCATCCTGAAATCCTCACCATTCCCGAGACCGGATACCTCAAGGGCGCCGTCCTCCAGGCCCTCTGACCCCGATTCACGATTGACACTCGGAATCGGTCTGGTGAGGTTTTAGCAGTGTGAACAATCCTCCCTCGCTCGGAACCGACCGCAACGACGCGATCCGCCGCGTCCTGCAGGGCCTCCTTTTCGCCAACATCGCTGTCGTGCTGGTGAAACTCGTCGTGAGTTGGAGCACCGGGTCGCTGGCCGTGCTGGGCGATGCCATTCACTCTTCGGTCGATGCCCTGAACAATGTTCTCGGCCTGGCCGTCATGCGGGTGGCCTCCAAGGGCCCCGACGCCGAGCACCCGTACGGCCATGCCAAGTTCGAATCGCTGGGGGCGCTGCTGGTGGTGGTGTTTCTCTCGGTCACCATCTTCGAGCTCATGAAGGGAGCCATTGGCCGGCTCACCCGACCCACCCAGGCGCTCCAGGTGGATACGACCCAGGGGGCCCTGCTTGCGCTGACCCTGTTGATCAATATCTGGGTCTCCTGGTATGAGACCCGGGCCGGCCGCCGGCTCAAGAGCGAGCTGCTGCTGGCCGACGCGGCCCATACCCGGGTGGATGTCTTCATCACTGCCGCGGTTATCGTGGGGCTGATCCTCTCCAACCTGGGGCATGCCTGGGCCGACTCGGTGCTGGCACTCGTCGTCTCCCTGCTGATCGCCCGGGTTGGATTCCAGATCTTCCGGCGCTCCATGCCCACCCTGGTCGATGAGCGCGCCCTCGAAGGAGGCACCATCCAGCAGGTGGCGGAAGGAGTACCCGGAGTGATGAGCGCCTATGCGATCCGCTCCAGGACCGCGGCGGACGTGCGCTTCGCCGAGCTTACCATTGCGGTGGACGGGCGGGAGAACGTTGCCGCCGCCCACCGGATCGCCGACCAGGTGGAGCAGCGGCTGCGGGACAACCTGGAGGTGCAGGAAATCGTGGTGCACGTCGAGCCATGCTGACTCTCGATCAGGTCCGCCAGCAGCGCCGCCGCCGGCCGCCGCCCTCGCTCAAGCAGCAGTACCAGGAATACGTGCTGCAGCGGATCGAGGGCTTCAAGAATTCCATTCCTCGCGGGGACCTGCTCAAGCTGGGTGACGAGGCCGTGGCCGAGCTGCATGCCGCGACCGAGGGCCAATTCCTGCTCACCGAGGTGTTGATGCTGGATTGCGTGGACCGGCTCATCACCCGGCGGCTCGCGCTCAAGTCCTATCGCCGCTGGCGGGAACACTTCCTCCGGCTCCGCAAGGCGCAGCGGGAGCCCAACCACTGGGGGCTCGATCCCGGCCACATCATCGAGGCGTTGCTGCCCCGGATCGAGCCGGGCGATCACGTGCTGGTGCTGGGCGGGGGTGCCGAGGGCGCCGCCTACCTGATGGCGGCACACGACGCCGTGGTGACCTTCGTCGCCGGCGACCTCGGTGCGGTCGAACGCGTCGAGTCTCGCATGACCTCCGAGGGCCTGGGTTCCCAATTCCTCGCCTGGGTCGCTCAGCTCGGGCATTGGTTCCCTGAGCTCGAAGCGCCACTCTGCATCGCCGTCATCGACGCCGGGATCCTGGTCGACCTGGATCCCCCTGACCGCGAGCGGCTGACGAATTCCCTGCAGGATCAGACCGAGCCGGGTGGTGTACACCTGGTGCTCCCTGGGCATCCCAACCTCGCCCCGGAAGCGGTGCTCCCGTTTTACCCCGAATGGGAACGCGAACCCCTGCCCCAGGGAAAACGCCGGTCCCGGCGCTCTCCCGGCATTGCGCTCACCAAGCCGCTGTGTCAGTTGGACACTCCGCAGAACGTGTCGGAAGCACATGCTCGGCGGACTTCACGCTCCTAAGACATTAAAATACAATAACTTCCAAAAGTGTAACTATTGGCACGGGCAGTGCTTTCCTATCAGATGGTAGAAAACCATTTGGGGGGAAGAATGACCAGTTTGCCACGCATCACACCGGAGGGGCCGGTGGGAATCGTGATTCGGAGCGGGCACCAGATTCAGAAGCCTACCGTGATCTGGGCTTACCTCTGGGCCGCCGACGATGACGAAGCGAAGGACCATTGGCACAACCACGTTCCGGCTGAACGAGCGGCGTAATCGATCGGACGGGCCTCGGTGCCCGTCCGACGTAAAAGCAGTCCTTCGAGTGGCGGGCCTCCCGGCCCGCCCTTTTTATTCGTATCATTCCAAAACCCACATCGTTTTTTCACCTGCCATCGGGACTTAATGCGCGCCCTGGTGAAACAATCCGCCGGACCCGGTATGGTGGTGAAGGACGTGCCGATTCCGGCCTGCGGCCTCAACGATGTGCTGATCAAGGTTCACTTCGCCGGTGTCTGCGGCACCGACCTCCACATCTGGGAATGGGATGCCTGGGCCAGCGGCCGGCTCAAGCCGCCGCTGATCATCGGCCACGAGTTCGCCGGGGAGATCGTCGAGCTCGGATCCGATGCCGCCTCGGCCGGCCTGCTCGCCGTGGGCGACCGGGTCACCGCGGAAGGCCACATCGTGTGCGGGCATTGCCTGCCCTGCCGTACCGGAGACTTCCACGTCTGTCGCCGGACCTCGATCATCGGGGTAGACCGGGACGGTGCGTTTGCCGAATTCATCGTCATGCCGGCGTCCAACGTGATGCGACTGGAAGGCATTTCGACCGAGACCGGGGCCATCATGGACCCGATCGGCAATGCGGTGCACACGGTTCTCGAGGGACAGGTGGTTGCCGGGGCTGCGGTCCTGGTGGTGGGATGCGGACCCATCGGTTGCTTCGCGGTCGGCATCGCCCGGGCCGCCGGCGCGTCGCTGGTGGTCGCCAGCGACCTCAACCCGACCCGGCGCGCTATCGCGGAACGGATGGGTGCCCACGTGGTGCTGGACCCCACCGGCGACGACGTGCCCGCGCGGCTGCATGAGCTTACCGGGGGAGACGGCATCGACCTGGTTTGCGAGATGAGCGGCCATCCCAGCGGCCATGCCCAGGCATTCCAGGCGGCGCGCCCCGGCGGCCGGATCAACATGCTGGGAACGCCGAGCCGCACCACCGAGGTGGATTTTGCGCGGGACGTGATTTTCAAAGGCTTGACGGTCTACGGTGTGACCGGCCGGCGCATGTACCAGACCTGGCAGGTCATGAGCCGGTTCCTTCGTGCCGGCCAGTTCGACCCCGCGCCGGTCGTGACTCATAGGTTTCCCCTGGAGCGCATCGCGGACGCGATCGGCGTAATCAAGGATGGCTCCGCCGGCAAAGTCATTCTGGAGATTGGCGCATGAGTTCGACCCTGGAGACCGGCCTGCTGGACACTCGCCTGGCCGCCGAGCTGGAGCAGTTCAAGCGGGACCGAGTTTACAAGACCCTCAACTACCTCGAGAATGCGCAGGGCCCCCGGGTCCGGATGGAAGGTCGCGGAGAGGTCATAGTGCTGTCGTCGAACAACTACCTCGGGCTCAGCAACCATCCCGCGGTAGTTGAAGCCGGGATCCAGGGCCTCCGGAAGTTCGGGGCGGGCACCGCCTCGGTCCGGTTCATCTGCGGCACCTTCAGCATCCACCGCGACCTGGAGGCCGCGTGCGCCCGGCTGGTGGGAGCGCCGGCCGCACTCAGCTTCGTGAGCTGCTGGAACGCCAACGAAGCCGTCCCCGCGACCCTGCTCACCGAAGCCGACCTGGTCCTGAGTGACCAGCTGAACCACGCCTCGATCATCGATGCCGTCCGGCTGGCCAAGGCCATCACCCGCTGCCAGACCGGTGTGTACCAGCACGCCAACCTCGATGATCTCCGCGCCAAGCTGGCCGCGGCGACCGATCGCAAGGTCAAGCTGGTGATTACCGACGGGGTCTTCTCGATGGAGGGCTCCATCGCCCCGCTGCCCGACCTGGTGGCCCTCTGCCGGGAGTACAACGCGGTGCTCATGGTAGACGACTCCCATGCGACCGGCGTCCTGGGCCCCAGGGGACGCGGCACCGCTGAGCACTATGGGATGCTGGGAGAGATCGACATCATCACGTCGACGCTGGGCAAGGCCCTCGGTGGCGCCGCCGGCGGATTCGTGGCCGGATCACCGGCGGTGTGCGACTATCTGACTCAGCGCGCCCGGCCCCAGCTTTTTTCCAATGCGCTTCCCCCGACCGTCACCGCCAGTTCCCTCGCCAGCATCGAATACCTCGAGGCCCATCCCGAGCTGGTGACCCAGCTGCGCGAAAAGGCGAGCTATTTCCGGGATCAACTGCTGGGACTCGGCTTCAAGCCGCTTCCCGGCGAGACGCCGATCATCCCGGTCATCCTCGGTGAAACCTCCAAGGCCATTGAGATGAGCAACCTGCTCCTCGAGCACGGCGTCTTCGTTACCGGATTCGGGTATCCGGTCGTCCCCCAGGGGCAGGCGCGGATCCGCTGTCAGATCTCGGCCGCCCACACCAGGGACGACCTGGATTTTGTCCTCGGAGCCATGAAGCAGGTCGGGACCAAGCTGGGTTTGATCTAGCTTTTTGCAAACTCTTTGCTGCAAATGCCTTAGAGATGGGCCGCCGGACACCCCAATCCGGGAGCTCGGACCAGCCCTTAGCTCAATTCTGCTCACCGGCTCGGGAGGCCGTAACTTCAAGTAGTTTCGCAGATGGGAGCGGCAAACCAAGCAGTGAGAACAGCCTAGCCAAACCTCAACTCTCGCGTTTTTCCCCCGTGGCTCCTATTTTGTAGGACCGAAGTGCCATATCTCGTCCCCGAAGCTCCAATTTCAGTTTCAGAGTGATACGTCGATCCACCCTGGAGGTTGGTCCCATGAAGCTCCTCACCCGTCTGACGACGGCGGCCGCGCTGATCATGTTCTGCGCGTCGTCCCGACTGAACGCGCAAGGCGGTCGCAGTCCCTTCAGCTGGTACATCGGGGGGAACGGCGGCGTGCTGATCTTCGAAACGCCCCGGCAGAAGCGTGGCGGAATGCCGACCGCGGGCGCCAACATGATGATCACGGCCAAGCGCACCGCGCTCATGATCTCGGTTGAAGAAGGAATCGGGAGCAACGAGCAGAGCAGCTACGTGGACGCCACGGCGCCCGGAGGGAGCCGGAATGTCACCTTCAACGACATCCGCAAGTATTCCATGGAGCTGATGGCTTTCCCGCTCCGGGGCCATGCCCAGCCCTTCATCGGAGTAGGATTCGGGCTGATGCATCTTCACAACCCGCAGCCTCTGAACACGCTGACCCCGGCGGAGCGCGCCCGCGCCGACTCCATCGTGACCGCGCTCGGAAGCAATGGATTCGGCACCTTCGTCGCCGGCCTGCAATTGCAGGTGAGCGGCGTCGCCGTGTACGGCATGTACCAGTTCACCACCGGCCCCGACAAGGGCAAACTGCTCATCGGGCCAACCCACACCTTGACCGCTGGTCTTCGCTTCAGCATCGGCAGCGCCAAGGAAGGCATAACCGGCGGCGGGTACTAGGACGGAAGGACGGAAAGACGGAAAGACGGAAGGATGGAAGGCAAAAAGGGCGGATCGGCTCTCACCGGTCCGCCTTCTTTCATTCTACGACAAGGCTCCTTCCGTCTTTCCGCCCTTCCGCCCTTCCGTCCTTCCGTCCTTCCGTCCTTCCGTCCTTCCGTCTTTCCGTCCTTCCGTCTTACCGCCCTTTCGAAACCCACTCCGATCCCGCCACGGTAAACCGCAGCGGCCACTCCGCGGCCTTGCTGATCCCGATCCGCCGCGTCACCTCCACCCGCTCATCCGGCCTGAGCTGCCCCGCACGCACCGAGACCCCCGACCGTGGCATCGAGCTCCCGTCGAGGGTCCGGGTGACGCCAAGGGCCTGGCAAAGCCTCCCGGGCCCTGAAGCAAGCAACCGGTCCTCCACTCCACCGCGGCGCTTGCGCATCCGCTCCAGCCCCTCGAGCGGTTCCAGGGCGCGCACCAGGATCGCCGCCCCAATTCCGTCTACCTGACAGACCAGGTTGGCGCACCAATGCATGCCGTAGGAGAGGTAGACGTACCAGGTCCCCGGTGGTCCGTACAGCGACTGGTTGCGGGCATTGCGGCGAAGCTGGTAGCCATGTGAGGCGGGATCGTCGCGCCCCAGGTACGCTTCGGTCTCCACGATCCGTCCGGCGGTGACAGCGCCTCTCACCCCCGAGACCATCACGGTTCCCAGTAACTCGACGGCCACCGTCTCGACCGGCCGGGCGAAAAACGAGACGGGCAGCACCTTCGCTGCCCGTAAGTGCGGACTCACGCTTTGCGAGCTCTAGGTCGCCGCGGCTTGCGAACTGCCGTGGCGGGTTCCGCCGGCACAGCCGGCGGGGCTGCCGCAGGCGTTTCGGCCAGAGCCTTGGGCGACCGGCCCTTGCCGCGCGCCGGTCGCCGGCCGGAGGGCTTTGCCTTCTCGGTCGGAGCCGGGGCCGGCTCTTCCACCGAGACCACCCCGACCATCGGAATCTCCTGCCGGGTGATTCCCCCGCGGGCGCCGCGGCGGAAACGCAGGCCGGCCCGCTTGCCATTCACCGGGGCTGCCGCCTCCGCCCGGGACGCCGGCCTGGCAGGTGGGGCTGATGTCCCCGTGTCCGTGGCCGCGGAAGCGGAAGCGGTGACCGGCCGGTCCACCCGGAAGCCAGGCCGGGTGCTGATCTCGAAGTCATCCTCGCCCAGCTTCTTCACGTCGGCCACCTCGGCATCGTGGGCTTGCCGCAGGAACCGCTCGAACCGGACTTTCTCCAGCAGGGGATCGTTGCGTCCATTCATGGCTGCCATCCGGTTCCGCACCGCCTCGGCTCCGACCGGGCTTCCCAATTCGCCCAGGGACTGCCGCATCAACTCAAACGCCTGCGCCAGGGTGAGCGGCTGCTCCGACCCGCCCCTGGGGGGTGCCGTGCGCGGACTCTCGGCCCGCCTGGGAGCTTCCTTGGTGGGGTCCTTCGGCCCCTCGCGATGCCGGCCCCGGCCTCGACCACCCCGGCGCCGGGAGCCTTCATCCCGCACGGGTTCATCTACGGCAGCAACGGCTACCGCGGCAGGCTCCTGCCCATCGAGTGGCCCAATGTCATACTGCCCGTTCTCGAGCTTGGTAACCCGAAGCAGTTTCCGGTTGCCGGCTTCCACCAGAAATTTGCTGAACCGGTTGAAGCCGGCGTTTTTCTCGTCGAAGTTGGGGTCGATCTGCTGCATCACCTGCTTCAACCGGTCGGAACGCATCACGTCATGGTTCTTGACCATCTGGCCCACCGCCAACCGTACCAGCTCCCAGGGATCCTTCTGGGCGGACGGAGTATCCACCTCTTTGGTGAGCCCGGCCAGGTCGCTGTAGGAGTAGTACTCGTCGCAGTTCTGGATCAACAGGTCGCTGGCCGATTCCCGGATCCCCACCCCGATCACGTATTTCCCGTACTCCTTCAGCTTGATCACCATCGTCGAGAAATCACTGTCGCCCGACAGCAGTATGAAGGTGCCGATCTCGGGCCGGGTAAAGACCAGCTCGATGGCATCGATCGCCAGCCGGATGTCAGTCGCGTTTTTCTTGTTGGTGCCGAAGGCGGGAGCGAAGATCAGGTCGATCGAAGATTCGGAGAGCGGGACGATGTACTGCGGGTAGCGGCGCCAATCGGCGTAGGCCCGTTGCACCGCGACCTTTCCCTTGATGATGTCGCTGCTCAGCAGCGATTTCAGCTCTTTGGTGAGGTCCGTTCGGACCCCGAGGGTGACATTGTCGAAATCGATGAGGAGGGCGGCGTTGGGGGCGTGTAAGGGTCGCTCCCCGCGAGGAGACCGCAGGATCTGGTTCACGTAGCGTTCAGCTCCAAGCCTTCCATCTGCGGCACTTCAGGCGACGCTCTCTACCGGACCCGGTGGCCGGAAAGGCGGCGATAAAGCGCAGGAGATGAAGACTATCGTTGCGTCGACAGTTTCTCTTCGGCCAAATCACTGTGCCAGGTGTACGCAAGCCGAGTTCCGGGTCTCCCTCGGGTCCGAGGGCTCGTGCGCACCACCTTGCAGCTTTTGAACTTAGCCCTCGTTCGCCAGCCTTGCAATGATCCGCTCCGCCGCATGCCCATCCCAGAACTCCGGCACCTGCAGCGGTTTCCCGTTCAGCGGCACCTTGAGCACCTGGTGCGCGGCCTCGATCACGGCAGTGCGGGTCGACGCCACCAACCGGTTAGTTCCCTCGCTTACGGTGATGGGGCGCTCGGTATTGGGGCGGGCAGTGAGACAGGGAATACCCAGCACCGTGGTCTCTTCCTGGAGGCCTCCGGAATCGGTGAGCACCAACCGCGCCCTGTCTACCAGCGCGATGTTCTCCAGGTAACCCAGCGGCTCGACCAGGCGAACCCGGCTCGCCAGCCCCTCCAGGCCAAACTGCTGAATCCGGCTCTTGGTTCGGGGGTGGATGGGAAAGATTACCGGCATATCGGCCGCCAGATCATCCAGCGCAGCCAGCAGCTCGGCCAGGGTCTCCGGGACATCCACGTTCGAAGGACGATGCAGCGTCACGAAGACATAGGGCCCGCCCGCCAGTCCGAGTTTTTCGGGAGCCCTGGTATCCCGGGCCCGGCTCAGCAGATGGCGCAACGTGTCCACCATGACGTTGCCGACGAATTGAATCCGCGATTGGGGAATCCCCTCGGCGCGCAGATTGGCGTCTCCATCCCGGCTCGGTGTCAGGCAGAGGTCGGCCAGTTGGTCGGTCAGCAGCCGGTTCAATTCTTCCGGCATGGTGCGGTCCCGGCTGCGGAGTCCGGCCTCCACGTGAGCGATACGGACCCCGGCTTTGGCCGCCACCAGGGCACAGGCAATCGTCGAGTTCACGTCCCCATAGACCAGAATCCAGTCCGGCGCAGTCTCCTGCAGCACCGGCTCGAACGCCACCATGATCCCCGAGGTCTGCACCGCGTGAGATCCGGAGCCAACCTCGAGATTGATGTCAGGCTGGGGAAGATCGAGGTCGCGAAAGAACGCCTCGCTCATCGCGTGGTCGTAGTGCTGCCCGGTATGCACCAGCACTTGCTGATACCCGCCGGCCTGGCCGGCGCGAATAACCGGGGCAACCTTCATGAAGTTGGGACGGGCACCTACGACGTGAAGCAGTTTCATCAATTACAGTTGGGTGGCTTGCGGCAGGTCCAGCTCGAAGTAGAACCGGGTCCCGGCATCAGCGGCCGTGTCCACCTTGAGCTCGGCGCCCATGGCTTCGACCAGCTTGCGGCAGATGGAAAGTCCCAACCCCGCCCCGGAGAACTTGTAGTCGCCGCTCTTGACCCGGCGCCGGAACGGCTGGAACAGCGTAGACATGGCCTCGCCCGGAATACCGCGTCCGGTGTCTTTCACCGAGAACTCGATCAGCGTCCGGGTGGTCTGCCGGGCGGTCACCTCGACCTGGCCTTCGTCGGTGAACTTGAGGGCATTGGTGGTCAGGTTGAGCAGGACCCGGGAGAGGGCCACCGGGTGACCCACCCGGAAATCGGAGCCGGGCGGAGAAAGCCGGACCCCGAGACCCTTCTCTTCCGCAATCGGCAGGACGATATCTCGCACCGACTCCAGGATGTCGGTGACCGAAAAGGGAATCGGGTCGAGATCGACCAGCCGGTCCCCACCCCGCGCCAACTCGATCACGTCGCTCGCCATCGAGGAAAGGCCGAAGGCGGCGCTGTAGATCAGGCCGAGCTGCCGCTCCTGGATCTCGTTGATCGCCCCGCTCCTGCCCCGCTGCAGCGTTTCCGCCAGGAAGAGAATGGAGGTGAGCGGGGAGCGGATGTCGTGGGCAACCTCGACGACCAGTTCCAGGCCGTTGGGTCCGGAAAGTTTGTCGGCGAAGTGCTGAGCGTAATCCGGATCGAGCCGATGGGTCACCCGCTCGATGGCCGCCAAAAGACGGACAATCTCATCGGCGGGCAGCGGGAGCGGGGAGGTTTCGACCCCGGCGAGAGTAAACCGCCGGATCAACTCGAGAATGTGCCGGGAGAGAGGTGTGCGGGCCAGCTCGGAGAGTTCCGGCTCCTGACCCACGGCGGTCTGGCGGACGACGGCATGGAGGGCCGCCGACTGGCTCTCGACTTCCTCACCGATCGCACCGGCCGTTTCCAGCCCGGGCCAGTCGGTGAGAACCCGGTCAACCGCCCGCTCCAACAGGTCCCAGGAATCCTGGGAAAGGTCAGACGCCGCCGCATCTAGCGGGCGGGGAGCGATCCCGGGTTCGGGGCTGCGCCTCCCGCCGCGCCGAGTGCGTTCATCCATGGCTTTCCCGGTCAATCGGGCCTCTGCACTCACTCGAGGGGACCGTTCAGACCATCTCGCTCGAATTTGTGTTTATCCATAAGCCGGTAAAGGGTCGTCCGGTCGATGCTGGCGAGCCGCGCAGCTTTGGACATGTTGCCGCCCGCCCGCCCGATCAGTCGGGTAAGGTACTCCCGTTCGAACTGGGCCACCACCCGGTCCTTGGCAGGGTGATAAGCGTCCTCCATGACCCCCGCGGGCATCCCGGTTTCCGCCGGCCATTCCTCGGCGTCCTCATAGATCGGGATGTCGTTCGGCTGAATGAGCTGGTCCGGCTCGGCCAGGACCGCCACATGCTCGATCACGTTCTGGAGCTCGCGCACGTTGCCCCGCCAGGGCCGGGACCTCAGGAAGCCGATGCTGGCGTCGCTGAGCTTGGGCACCCGGTCGCCCATCTGCCGGTGCCGCTGCCAATAGTAGGTCAGGAAATGATTCGCGAGGAGCGGGATATCCTCCTGCCGCTTGCGCAGCGGGGGCAGCTTGATCGGCACCACCTGGAGCCGATAGAAGAGATCGCCCCGCAACACCCCGGCGTTCACCGCATCCTGGGGCTCCCGGTTCGTGGCCGAAATGAACCGGACATCCACCACCGCGTCCTGCTGTTCGCTGCCTACCCGACGCACCACGCCATCCTGGATGACCCGCAGCAGCTTGGCCTGGAGCGGCAAGGACATTTCGGTCAGCTCGTCCAGGAAGAGGGTGCCGCCATTGGCGGTTTCCAGCAAACCCGGCTTGTCCCGATCGGCCCCGGTAAAGGCGCCCTTGCGATGGCCGAACATTTCGGATTCCAGCAGCGGCTCCGGCAAGGCGGCGCAGTTGATCGGCACCAGGGTGCGGCTGGTCCGCCGGCTGTTCTGGTGAATGAACTGGGCGATCAGCTCTTTACCGGTCCCGCTCTCGCCGCTGATCAGAACCGAGGCGTCGGTACCGGCCACTTTGCGGGCCAGGTCGACGGCTTTCCGGAACAGGGGCGAAATGCCGATCAGCGCGACGTTCTCGCTGTGGCCGTGCTGCTTCTGCAACTGGAGCCGGAGATCGCGAGTCTCCCGGGCCACCATGACGGCGTGCGATGCCCGCCCGATGAGGACCTGGAGATGGGTGGCCGAGAAAGGCTTGGGGAGGTAATCCCAGGCCCCGGCGCGCAGCGCTTCGATGCTGCTGCTGACGCTCGGATTACCCGTCATAACGACGACAATCGTGTCCTTGTTGGCCCCCAGCGCAGCCCGCAGGATATCCATCCCCGAGCAGTGCGACATATAGAGGTCGACCAGGATGATGTCGAATTTCCGGCGTTTCACGGCGTCCATGGCCTCTTCGCCCCGCCCGATCAGCGTGACGTTATAGCCGTCCATCTGGAGCACGCTGGCGCAGCTCTCCCGGAGGGTACGCTCGTCGTCCACCACCAGAATGCGAATACTCGCCTTCACTTCCTGGGGAATGGAAAGCGGGTCGCGTCCGGGCGCCTCGGTCGAGGTATCGCCGGTGCGGCCGGGGGGCTGGGCGAGGGATGATCCCATCGTGGTCTCCTTACTACGTTGTGACGGTGGCTCCAAACGGCTGGAACAGGACTCCCCTAAACTCCATGCAAATTGCGCGCACTGAGGTTAAGGCCCTACACTGGGCGTCTGAACGGCCATAACGACGCGACACCAGTTGGCTTCAACTGTGGCTAATATGCCACAGAAGGGCAAGATTGCTACAGCAAGATAGATTCCAATCTCGCAACGCTGGGCTGCGACCCGGCGTATGGGGTGAGTGAATTCATAGATGTGGCAAGTACTTGACCCGGTCGGTTCACGGTATCTCCTTTGCGTAAGCTCATCAGTCCCCTTGTAGGTCGTACGGGGAAGCCCTTGCAACCCGGAGTCGTCTTCGCATGGCCGGCAACCTGATTCCATCCTCTGGACCCCAGAGTCTCGAACCCCAGCAGAGCTATCCGCTGCAGCCGGGTGGCGGGTTCGACATGGCACCCCCCGATACCAGTGACGGCATCAATTGGGGCCGCTACATCTCGGCCCTTAAGCGCTATCGCTGGTTCATGTTGATGGTGGTGCTGCTGGGTACCGGAATCGGGGTGGGAATCACTCGTTTCATTGACCCGGAGTACGTCGCCCGCTCAACCCTGTGGCTCGCCCAGGCGCCGACCAAGAATGGCCCGATTTCTTCCCATGAGCTGGTGGGTGGTAATGCCTGGCTGGAGTTGCTGCGCAGTTTCGCGGTTATCGACACCGTGGTGCTCAAGCAGTCCCTGTTCGTGGAACCCAATTCAATTGCGGACTCCGCCGCGTTTCGCGGCTTCTCCCTTGGCCGGGTCTTTCGTTACGGGAAGTTCAAGCTCACCGTCAACAAGCAGGGCGACCGCTGGAACCTCGCGACCACAGATGGCCGGGAGGTCGACAACGGGTCGGTCGGCGATTCGGTGGGCCGGAAGATCGGTTTCCGCTGGATGCCGACCAAGCGCGCGCTGGGCCGGGATCGCACCATCAAGTTCGAGGTGGTCAATCCGCGGCAAGCCTCCAGCGACCTGCTGGAGCGCTTCGGTGCCAACATGGCGCAGGAAAGCAACTTCCTGAGGCTTCAGCTCCGCGATATCGATCCAGGGCGGGCGGCTGCGACTCTCAACGCGATCGACTCCCAGTTCGTTACCCTGGCCGCCGACCTGAAGAAAAAGCAGATCGCCGAGCTCTCGATCATCCTGAAGAGCCAGCTGGACACCGTTTCCAAACAATTGGAAGAGGCGGAGAACCGGCTCAAGGATTTCCAGATCAGGGCCATTACCCAGCCGGGCCAGGAACTCGCCATTTCGGGAGGGACTCAACAGACCGGTGGCCAGGCCACGGGTATCTATATCAATCAGAAGATGGCGCTGGACCAGGTGCAGAAGGACCGGGAGACCATCGAAGAGGTGCTGGGCCGGCTCAAGACCGGCGAGAGCACGGTCGACGCATTCAACACGATCGCCATTGTCCGCACCTCGCCCAACCTGTCCGCGGCGCTTTCCGAGTTGTCGCAAAAAGAGGCTGAGCTCCGGGCCCTGCTCTATCGCTACACGCCGGAGCACAAGCCGGTGCAGGACGTCATGGAGATGATTCGGGTCCTCAAGGAACAGACGATTCCAGAATACGCCACGGCCCTGGTGACCCAGTTGCGGTCCCAGGAGAGCCGGATGCAGACCGATATCCAGGGAATCGCGAGGGACCTGCAACAGATTCCGGTGCGCCAGGTCGAGGAATCGCGGCTCACCCGTGAAGTCCAGGGGAAGACCCAGCTGGCCGCCGATCTCCGCACCCGCTACGAGCAGAACGTCCTGGCGGAGCGCAGCACTCAGCCCGACGTGAGCATTCTCGACGAAGCTCAGGCGCCGCAGAAGCCGACCAGCAACACGGCGCCCAAGATCATCCTGATGGCCTTCCTCGCCAGCCTCGGCGCGGCGGTGGCCCTGGCCATTCTGCTGGACCTGCTGGACAAGCGTTTCCGCTATCCCGACCAGGTGACCAAGGACCTGGGGCTCAGCATTCTGGGCGCCATCCCGGCCATCACCCGGACCAACGGACGCCAATTGAAGAGCGAAGAGGCCGCGCAGGTGGTCGAGGCGTTCCGCTCGGTGCGGCTCAACCTGGCCCACTCCTATGGGGCGGCTGGACCCGTCATGCTGACGATTTCGAGCCCCGGGTCCGGAGACGGCAAGTCGCTGGTCTCATCCAACCTGGCGTTGTCGTTTGCCGAAGCGGGTTATCGCACCCTCCTGATCGATGGAGACATCCGGCGGGGCGAGCTGCATCGCATGTTCAGCATCGACCGGCGCCCGGGCCTGCTGGACTACCTGGTGGGCGATGCTCCGATGGACGACGTCGTACGGCCCTCGACCCATGAAGGCCTGTCGATAATTCCCTGCGGCACCCGGCGCCAGCAGGGGCCCGAGCTGCTGGGCTCCGCGGCTATGACCCACTTGATGGCGGAGATGAAGACCCGCTTCAACGTGATTATCGTGGACAGCCCGCCGCTGGGCGCCGGCATCGATCCTTTCGTGCTGGGCACTGCGACCGGGCACATGCTCATGGTCTTCCGCTCCGGTGAAACCGACCGCCAGATGGCCGAGGCGAAGCTCAAGCTCCTGGACCGGCTTCCGGTGCGGGTGCTGGGTGCCGTCTTGAACGACATTCAGGCCGACGGGGTGTACCGGTACTACTCATACCTGTACGGCTATACGTCGGACGAAGAAAATGCCCGGCAGTTGGCCGGGCAGACGGTAGACGCTGAGGTGAGTTCGAAGTAACCGGGGTGCTGTAGGGGCGCGCGGCTGTGTGCCCTACGACAACGATTTCAGCGGGACCTGTTCAAAGGCGCGGATCCGTTCCCCGTTGCTGTCGGCACGGAGGTGGCGCAGGGCCGTGGTAGCGCGAAGCAGCATTTCCACAGCATCTACCGATGATTCGGCAAAATCCGGGACGGCACAGTAGCCGGCCCGGATTTTCAGTTTCTTCTCGATCTCGCCCATGTTCACCGTCTGGGATTCGATGCTTTGCCCCAGGCGCTGCATCAGGCGGACGGCACCTTCCGACTCGGTGGCCGGCGCGATTACCGCAAATTCGGAGCGGCCCAGCCGGCCGATCGCATCGGAAGCCCGCCCCGAGCGCCGGATGATGTCCCCCACCCGCTCGGCGACGCGGGTGGCAATGTCTTCGGAAAGCTGTTCCGAGTCTACCTGTTCCGGATCCGGGGAGAAAACGATACAAGCGAGGGCGTTGTGGCGGCGGTAGGCTTCGGACCCGATCTCGCGGGCCCGCTTGGCAAGGCCACGCATGTTATACAGCCCGGTCAGCTGATCGAGCAGGCTTTCGTCCCGGATCCGGTCGATTTCGAACTTGGCACGAATGAAGGTCTGGAGCTTGAGCAGAAGCGCTTCCCCGTCGAGCGGCTGTCCCAGGAACTCCCAGGCTCCGGCCCGATAGGCCTCAAGCCGCTGGGCCCGCCCCGAAGGCCCGGAGGTCGTGATGACGATTGGAATCGTCCCGCTGAAGCGGGGATCGTCCCGCAACGAGCGGCATACCTCGACACCGTGCATATCCGGCATCTGCGCGTCCAGGATGATTACATCCGGCTGGGCGGTCCGGGCTCGATCGAGAGCCTGTTGCCCGGTATAGGCGCGCAGCACTGCGAACCCATTAGGGGCCAGAATACTCTCAAGCGAGCGGGCCGACCATTCCTGGTCGTTCGCGATGAGGACCAGCGGCGGACGGGAGGACTTATCGCGATCGTTCATAACTCTCGCTGCGTAAGCAGGGACCGACTATGGGCGCAGGGGCGAACTTCCTGCCTGCAGGACTCATGCGGGATGTGCCTTGATGCGCAAGACGATACAAGTCTTGGGTTTATATTGCAATACGGCGAGTCGGCCGGACCCGGAACGACGCAGCACCGCTACATGTTGAGCCAACACGAGTTAGCCCCGGCGCGGCTGGATGGGTGAGTGGGTTTTGGATCAAGAGATGTTAGGTAAGCCACGGATCGGCATGGAGTTACAGACCTGGTCCGAACCTCGAGGAAACCTTGCCGACTGGGCCGGTCGCAAATCTCTGGAAGACGACCCCCAGAGAATTGGGCAACCCTCTGGCAAAACCGATGGAAAGTGGCTATCAGCAAATGGATCGTGGTGTGGGGAGAATACTGCATAGGTGTCAGACTTACGCAACAGGCATGGAAATCAAGGGTATTAGAAGCCCCGCATCTCAGGTCTATTGGGTTGGCAGAGATGGGCTTGGGTTCTTTTCAACCAGTGTCGCTCGTACTCGACTCTAGCACGAGGGATGCACCGGGAGTGAGCATGAAACAGTTCAACAAACACCGCATTACACTGCGCTGCGTCGTTCTTGGGGTATGCTGCTTGCTCGGCCTTCTGGCCCTCCCGATTCGCACCTGGGCGCAGGTGGCGCCGACGATGGACCGGCGGCCCCAGGCTACTCGGGCCGAGTTGCAGGCGAGACTGGTGGAAATCGACCAGATTCTCGCCGGCATTTATACCGAAGGCATCAAGCAACAGGTTCGTTCCGAGGCCGCGATGATCCAGACTCGGCTTCGTGACGGAGACTTCCAGATTGGGGATCAGCTTCAAGTCCAGCTCAGCGTTGCGGTGACGCCGACCGGGACACCGATCAACGGCACCTACTCGGTTATGCCCGACCAGATCCTCCAGCTGCCCGACCTGCCGCCCATCCCGCTGCGCGGGATCCTGAGGTCGGAAGTGAAGGACTACATGACCGAGTTCCTGAGCCACCTTTTCAAGGAACAGACGGTTATCGTGACGCCAACTATTCGGCTCACGATCCAGGGCGGGGTCAAGCAGCCGGGCTTCTACCAACTGCCGGCGGACATCACCCTGCCCGATGCGATCACCAAGGCTGGCGGGTTCGGCGGCGGCACCGACTTGAACAAGACGGTGATCAAGCGGGGCGACGAAGAATTGTGGGGCACGGAAGAGATGTCCCAGGCCATCACCGGCGCCGTGACGCTCGATCAGCTGAATCTGCGCTCCGGCGATGAACTGATCGTCGGGCAGACGACTACAACCAACTGGTTCACCACATTACGTACCTACGCGCTCATACCCGGTCTGATCCTCAGCCTGGCGGCTCTGGCCCGGCTGTTCGGGATCATCTGACGCCGCAAGTGGAGGTATCGTTGCCGCACAGCGGGTCCAAGGCGGCTCGTGTGACCCCGCGCGAGCGCAGCTTGCGTCTGGTGGAAGACAGCGCGCTGGCGATCCAGGTCCGGAATCGCCATGAGGGCCTCAACCGCGCCATCAACGTGGGGTTGGCCTTCATTGCCTTGCTGCTGCTTTCTCCGCTATTCCTGCTGATCGCAATCCTGGTCAAGCTTACGTCCAAGGGTCCGGTTTTCTACAGCCAGACCCGGGTCGGGATCGACCGGCGCGCCACCCGGAACACGGCACCCAGCCATCGCCGGATCCAGGACCTCGGCGGCCAGATCTTCATGATCTACAAGTTCCGCACGATGTGGTTGAACGCCGAACACCTCTCCGGCGCCGTCTGGGCGTCCAAGGAAGATCCCCGGGTCACCAGGGTCGGCCTTCTGCTTCGCAAATACCGCCTGGACGAACTCCCCCAGCTCCTGAATGTGCTGAACGGCGACATGAACATCGTCGGGCCCCGGCCCGAGCGCCCCAGCATCTTCATGAAGATGCGGCGAGAGATTCCGGGCTACGCCGCCCGGCAGCGCAGCAAGCCCGGCATCACCGGACTGGCCCAGATCAATCAGCACTACGATGTGGACGTCGAGACCGTGCGGAACAAGTTGCGATTCGACCTGATTTATCTCAGCCGCCAGGGAATTATCGAAGACATGAAGATCATGCTGAAAACGGCGCCGGTGGTTCTCTTCAAGCGGGGAGGCTGGTAACGGCCGTGGCCACTACTGCGGACACCGTGGCCAGCATTCGGGAGGACCGGGACTTCCTGGGCTACGCGCCCTACATCCTCACGGCGGTTGCGTTTCTGCTGCTCTTTGCCCGTCCGCTTACTCTCCTGGTCCGCGATTGGTGGCACGACCCCGATGCCGGCCATGGGTTGCTTCTGTTCCCTGTGGCCATCTGGCTGGCCTGGAAGGCCGGGCTGCGCCGGGATCGAGCCCCGAATGTAGCCCTGGGGATCGCACTCATCGTCGTCGCGGTGGGTATCAGGTACCTGAGCGGTCTCGCGGCCGAGTTGTTCACCATGCGGCTGTCCATGGTGCTGGGCCTGGTCGGCGTAATCACCTTTTTTGCCGGGTTCCGCCAGGTGCTGCATTGGTGGCTCCCCTTCTCGCTCTTCGTTCTCTCCATCCCGATTCCCGCGGTCCTCACCAACGCCCTGGCATTCCCCCTTCAGCTCAAGGCCTCCGCGATGGGCGCCTGGTTGCTGGAACACCGGCACGTGCCGGCCAGGTTGATGGGGAACGTCATCCTGCTGCCCGGGCGGCAGCTGTTCGTGACCGAGGCCTGCAGCGGCCTGCGCTCGCTGACCGCGCTGCTGGCGCTGGGCCTGCTGGTGGGAGGGATCTGGTTGCGCTATCCGGCCAGCCGCGCCTTCCTGGTCTTCATTACCCTGCCGGTCGCGATCCTGGTGAACGCC
>Ga0070698_100001500_pt1 | contig 25924 bp, 24 predicted proteins | sample KBSK1502metaG_FD_65477 | JGI IMG/M metagenome (GOLD analysis project Ga0070698, IMG submission 65477) | Corn, switchgrass and miscanthus rhizosphere microbial communities from Kellogg Biological Station, Michigan, USA - KBS K1-50-2 metaG | ecosystem: Host-associated > Plants > Roots >... | reverse complement strand
TCGGCTTACGGAAATTTGGCATGGGGATGGGCGCGCGGTACGCACTGGAGTTCTTCGCAGTTCCTGTTTAGCCCGGAAGATTACGCCTTCGTCAAGAAACATTGGATTTTTCTCGACCACGACCAGCGCATTACCGCTTCGACCGGTGCATCATACACTTGGAACGATTGGAAAGCTGCGGCCGATCTGGTCTACGGAAGTGGACTTCGAAGGGGCTTCGTCAACACCAAAAGCGTGCCCGACTACACAACCGTGAATTTGTCACTGCAACGGAATTTCAAAATTCCGCAGATCCACGGCAGCTTCAAAATTCGATTCGATATTACGAATTTGTTCGATGAAGTCTACGAACTGCGCGATGGCAGCGGCATCGGCGTCTTCGCCCCGCAATTTGGTCCGCGCCGCGGATTTTACGGCACCGTCGCCTACGACTTTTAATACGTAATTCGAACTAGATGAGCGGTCGCTGCTGCCACTTGCAGATTGGGCCTTCGCTTTCGGGCTAGAAATGAAATGAAACTCCGCCGCGCAATCGGTAATCAGGCACCACTTGTAACGCGGTGTTGTCGATCAATACCGGAAGGTCCACCTCAACTTCTGCGCTCCATCGGCCGCGCGATGCTGCGATTCGCGGCCCAAGAAAAACGGAAGTGATTCCGGTATCCTCGGCGGGCTTACCGCGAAAGCGATCCACGTCTTTGTGTTCGCCGGAAATAACGAATTGCAGCCCGACAATTGTCTGACGATTGCGCACCAGATAGTAACCGGGCCCGCCGTCCCAGGTAAGATCGTTAGCAAAATGATACTGGTGCAATCCGTCGCCCCGCAGCGTGAATTGCAGGTCGGCCTCTGCGAAAAAACTTTTGTAACGCATCGACGTTAGCTCGCCGAAAATTCCATCATACGAGCCGGTGCCGAGTGTCAAATCGTGTCCGTGAATTCCGCTTGGCGGCGCACCTGGAATATCGACTTCGTGAAATTCCTCTTTAATCCGGCTGCTGTCACCGGCTGGAAGTTTCAAGCCCGTCAATAAAACCGCTGACATGGTGAAGTCAGGGTCGTGCTCGATTGCGACCGGATTCTTTCCACTAACGTCGAATTCCTTCCGAGCCGCAGACGAATAACGAAACGCCACGGTTTTTAACAACAGCGAAATATCGCCGAGACCGCTTTCCGTTCCGCGATCGATCGCGAAGCCTTCCGGCCTTTTGAACTCGCGATAAATAAGCGGGATGTTCAGTTGCAGTGCGAAACGATCGTTGATCGTGTATCCGGCAACGAGTTGGGTAATCAAGCTGTTCTCGTACTGACCCGTCGGGTTCGACACTTCGCGCCCATCCACCAGCACTGTTCCGAAGTGGGTGAATTGTTCGCCGACGGCGCCGAAGAATCCATTCCACCACGATTTCGAAGCGACCGGCTCCATTCCTGGCATCGCTTCAAGCTGCGGCGTATAGCAGCCGCACAAATCGCACGCGCAGACGGGCAATGCTTCGGCGGCGGCGACAAAAATAACTAACAAAAACAAACGTAAAGACTTCATGCAGTTCTCCTAAGGGAGTGTGAAACGTCGCGACAGAGGGCAACGATTCTCGAGTTGGTAATGCCGCAAGGCTGCGACCCGTGCACATGCACGGCGCAACCGACGCGGTCGCAACTAACTCAGCCCCGCGCGCGGCGGAGGAACTGGCGGCGAATCACCGCTGTCTGACAAATTAGAATTTGTCGTCGCTTGCTCGAACAAAACAAAAGGCCGCGGCAATCGAACCGGCCGCGCCGAACAAATCATGTCGATCTTGGCCGTTGTCGATTGAAGGTCGGATTTCTTTTCCGATTTCTTCCCGGCATTTACTGCGTGACAAAGCGAACACGGATGCGCGCCGTCGAAAGTTTTCGCCACCGCCTCGCTCAACGGGGCGTGGCGAGCCTGCGCGACCAGCATTGTCGTCCAAGCCAGCGATTGCAGTGCGATCCAGTGCAGGCCTAACGAGAGACAAATTGCTAGAATTGTCGCCGCCCGCCCGATCGAAAAGAGCACGCGCCGAGGGTATCGCTGCCTCGCGAGAGCGTCAACATCCGTGTTTGACGACGATGAACAGGGCACCGCTTGAGCGCGCCATTTGTTTAATTCTCATCGCCCGCGCCGCGCTTCGCTCGATCTGTATTCTGCGAAGAAAGTTGTTGCGAAAATCGCTGGCCGGACTGAAGCTCGCCGCCAATGAAAAGCAGCACGATCATGCGTGCTTCTATCGCGATCTTCGCTTGCGCCGTTTTTCTTTGGACGCTGGCGCTCAGCGTCTCTCCACAATTGCACGAGCGCCTTCATCCGGATGCAAATCGCATCGACCACTCGTGCGCGGTTACTCTTGTTGCTTCGGGCAACTTCAATCATTCCGCGTGTCCGCAGCTGGTCAGCGTTCCGGATCTCGTCGATCAATTTTCTTCAATTCCAGCTCCGACCCCGAAGTGGGTTGAGTCGGCGTTTCTTCTCGCTCGCATTTTCGAGCACGCGCCGCCCGCGCACTCCTGACCGTTAATCTTCCCGCATCCCCCGCGGGATGGCGGCGCTTCGCGCGTTCATTGCGTTGCCAGTCTAACGTGCGCGAACGCAAATTCGTAAGGCGATTTGGTCCAGTTTTTAATCAGGAGTCTTGATGAACAAATTTATTTTGATTGGAGTGGCGACTGCAACGCTCGCAAGCGCGCGCGCTCAGGACGCCGCCTCTAAACCGGCGGCGTCGCCGGATGTCGAAAGTTTGCGCCAACAAGTGCAGGCGCTGAGCGAAACGGTCAAGGCGTTGCAACAACAAGTGAAAGATCAGCAAGCTGCGATCGACAAAACGAATGGAAGCGCGCCTTCATCATCACCAAATCCGGAAACATCGCCGGTCGCAGCGTCGATTTCACCATCACCGGCCGCGAGTGCGGCGGGACATTTTGCAACCGAGGATTCGTCAGTCGTTTCATCGACAGCCAGTGCGCCGGCCGGCTCGCCCGGTCCCGGTGTAAATGCAAATGGAGCGGCGACATCCGAATCGTTCCCCACCACCGACACCTCGGTCGTTTCATCGGCGCCAGAAACAATCTCCAGCACCGGAGCCGGCGCTTCTTTGACCCAACCGATCTCAATCGGAGGTGGAAAAAACTACATGAACATTTCGTTCGACGGATTGTTCGCGCTCGCCGGTTCGAGCGCGCGCGACCTCGATCACATCGAAGTCGGCGACCACGATCCGCAGCAGCGCGGTTTCAACGCCCGCAACCTCGAGCTCGCGCTCGATGGTGCGGTCGATCCTTACTTCGAAGGTTTCGCCAACATTGTTTTCAAGCTCAACAACGACAACGAGACCGAAGTAGAAGTCGAAGAAGCGTTCCTGCAAACAACCAGCCTGCCCTTCAACCTGCAATTGAAAGCCGGACAGTTTTTTTCTGCCTTTGGCCGGATCAATCCGACGCATCCGCACACCTGGGACTTCGCGGACGCGCCGCTCGTGCACGGCCTTTTACTTGGGCCGGACGGTTTGCGCGGTGTCGGCGCGCAGATTTCCTGGATCGTACCAGTGCCGTGGTACTCGCAACTGATTCTCGGCGTCCAAAACGGACGTGGCGGGACGGGATTTTCGTTTCGCAATCCCGGCGACAACGGAATGTTTTTCGATAGGCGAACAACCGACCGCGAACTGCGCGGGTTGCAGGATTTCGTCTGGGTTCCGCGGTGGGAAAATTCGGTCGATCTAAGTCCAACGCAGGTCGTGCTGGCCGGAGTTTCAGGCGCGTTTGGGTCGAACGAGACTGGCGCGGATTCGCGGACGCAGATTTACGGTGCGGATTTTCTTTATAAGTGGAAAAGCGCGAACGCGGAAGGCGGATTCCCGTTTGTGAAATGGCAGACCGAATTCATGTATCGGCGCTTCGAAGCCGGCCGCGGCATAGACGAATCATTTCCGGTCGCGGAAACATTTCATGACTGGGGACTCTATTCCCAGGTGCTTTGGGGATTCAAAAAAGGATGGGTCGCCGGGATTCGCGGTGATTACGTGGACATGGAGGATTCCAGGTTTACGGATGATCTCGACCGGCAATCCCGTTCGCGGATCAGCGCGAATCTGACCTGGTATCCGACCGAGTTCTCAAAGATCCGCTTGCAGTACAATCACGACTTTCTTTACGAAAACTTTTTTCTCGCCGATCGCGACGCCGATTCGATCTTTCTTCAGTTTGAATTCATTCTCGGGGCGCACGGCGCTCACAAATTTTAAGTTATGAAAAAGATCCTTCTAATTCTGTCCACAATCCTTGCGTGTGCTTTCCCAGCGCACGCGAAGCTCAATGTGGTAGCGACCCTTCCCGACTTCGGATCGCTCGCGCGCGAAATCGGCGGAGACAAGATCGACATCGTCGTCCTCGCCAAAGCAACCGAGGACCCGCACTTCGTCGACGCGCGTCCGAGTTTTGTTGTCTCGTTGCGCAACGCCGATGTGTTGATTGACGGTGGCGCAGAGCTCGAGATCGGCTGGTTACCGCCACTCTTGCAAAACGCGCGCAATCCGAAAATCGAGATCGGTAAACCGGGACGCATTCAGGCGTCGCAAGGGATTCGCCTGATGAACGTGCCAACGAACGTCACTCGCGCGGCCGGCGACGTTCACGCGCTGGGCAATCCGCATTTCACGGTCGATCCGATCATCGGCAAAGCGATCGCGCAGCACATTGCGCAATCGTTCGCCGTACTTGATCCACCGAATGCCGCGTTTTACGACGGAAACTACAAGAAATTCGAAGCGACCATTAACGCGAAATTACAAGAGTGGGGAGCGGCCATGTTGCCGTTTAAGGACCAGCACGTCGCCGCCTATCACGATTCGTGGCCGTATTTCGCCCATCGCTTTGGTATTAACATCGACATCTTTCTCGAACCAAAGCCTGGCATCCCGCCGTCTCCATCGCATCTCACGGAAGTAATCGCGCAAATGAAGGCGCAGCACGTGAAAGCGGTGATCGTGGAGCCATACCACGATCGGCGAATCGCCGAGAAAGTCGCGAGCGCAACCGGCGCGAAAGTGGTGGAGTTCTCGCAATTTCCCGGCGGAATTCCGGGAACCGACAGTTACGTGAAATTAATCGACACGCTCATCTTGCGGCTGGCGGCTGCGCTCAAATAATATGTGGGAAGTAATGTTTTGGCCGATCGTGGCCTGCATTCTTTTGCCGTGGCTGCTGGTCTATCTCGGCCTTCATGTCGTCCAGCGCGGCATCATTTTCATCGACATCGCGATGGCGCAGATGGCGTCGCTTGGAATTTGTCTCGCCGTTCTGCTCCATCTCGATCTTGAGAGCTGGACCACCTTCGGTATTGCGCTCGCTTTCACTTTAGTTGGCGCGGCCATCTTTTCTGTAACCGGAAAACGCGCGAGTCAGATTCCACAGGAAGCGGTCATCGGAATTTCCTACGTCGTTGCAGCTGCGGCCGCGGTTTTGTTGTTGAGCCGCGCGGCCGAGGGCGACGAAGAGATCAAGAACATGCTGGTCGGAAACATTCTGCTGGTGACACCACCCGAAGTTTGGGAGCGGTTCGCGCTCTTCGTTGCGGTCGGCATTTTCCATTTTGTCTTCCGCAAAAATTTCCTGCTCGTTTCCTACGATCGAGATGGCGCCTACCAAAAAGGTTTGCGGGTGCGCTGGTGGGATTTTCTTTTCTATGCCGTCTTCGGCCTCGTGGTAACCAGCTTCGTCCGCATCGCCGGCGTGCTTCTGGTTTTCAGTTACCTGATTGTACCGGCGGTTTGTGGAATCAATCTCGCCCAGCGAATCGGGAATCGATTGTTGATCGGCTGGATCATTGCGCTCATTGGCGGAGTCGCCGGATTGTTTTTGTCCTACTGGTGGGACTTGCCGTCCGGCGCCGCGATTGTTTGCACTTTCGGAGCGCTATTGATCGCCGTGGCTGGCTATGCACTAATTCGCGCTCGGCTTCGCGCAAATTAATCGTCGGTGCGTTGCTGCTCTTTTTGCTGATGCGATAATCACGGTATCTTGCGCTCAATGGAGCGGATAGACTCCCATCTTGGCCATTCGCATGGGCTGAAAGATTTCGGCGCGGCCTTTGCCGTTGGGGTGACGTTGAACCTTGCCTACGTGATTGCGCAAATCGTGTTCGGCATTGTGGCGCATTCGCTGGCGTTACTGGCAGATGCGGGACACAATTTCGGAGACGTCCTTGGACTTCTATTGGCGTGGGGCGCAGTTTATCTCGGCAAAACGCGGCCAACTCCGCGCCGCACCTACGGACTCGGTCGCTCATCGATTCTCGCAGCGCTCGCCAATGCCGTTTTATTGCTCGTGGCCGTCGGCGGTATCACTTGGGAAGCCATTCGGCGGTTCAGTAATCCAGGAGAAGTGGGCGGCAGAACGGTAATGGCGGTTGCTGCGATCGGAATAGCAATCAACGGTCTGACCGCGTTCTTATTTTTTGCGGGCCGCAAACATGACCTGAACATCAAAGGCGCGTTCCTGCACATGGCATCGGACGCGGCCGTTTCGGTTGGAGTGGTCATCGCGGGCGCGTTCATCATTTTAACCGGCGGGCATTGGATCGACCCGGCCGCCAGCCTCATCATCAATGCCGTTATTATTTGGAGCACGTGGGGATTATTGCGAGATTCGATCGCGATGGCGCTCGATCTCGTGCCGGCCAATGTCGACCCAATCGCGGTTCGCACATATTTGGAATCCCAAGAAGGAGTGACCGCGGTTCACGATTTACATATCTGGCCGCTCAGTACCACGCGAACAGCGCTGACCGTGCACTTAGAAATGCCCGGCGGGTCGGCGGGAGACGAATTCCTCCACGAGCTTTGCGAAGATCTTCATGACGAGTTCGGCATCGAACATTCGACTGTCCAAATCGAGCAAAATGCAGAAGCAGGCTCTTTAGCTCCGTAATTGGTTAGGCCGATGCGGGGCGCTGTTCGGCGGGGTCGTCGCCCAATTGCCAGGTTTTTTGCTGACGTCGCGATAATAGCGCTATCTTCGGGAAGATGAATCGAGCCGAGCATTCCCAATTCCGGCACTCGCACGATTTCGTGCACGATTTCACGAAAGGCGAACGCCGCACCCACATCGTCATTGCCATCACCGGGGTGATGATGGTGGTCGAGATCACTGCCGGCGTTCTTTCTCATTCAATGGCGTTGCTGGCCGACGGTTGGCACATGAGCACGCACGTGACTGCGTTCCTCATCACTGCAGTCGCCTATTATTTCATGCGCCGACATTCGTCGAGCGAGCAATACAGTTTTGGGACAGGCAAAATCGGCGTCCTTGGAGGATTCGCCAGCGCCGTCGTGCTCTCGGTGGTGGCGCTGCTCATGGCCGGCGAATCTGTTCACCGTCTCTTTGTTCCTCTAACGATTCATTTCAACGAGGCGATTGGCATAGCCTGTGTTGCACTGACGGTGAATCTCGTCTGCGCTCTCCTACTTAAAGACGATCATCACCATTCGGCGCACGATCATCATGGACAAGATCGACATCATCACGATTTGAATCTGCGGGCGGCTTACCTGCACGTGCTCGCTGATGCTTTCACGACGTTCCTGGCCATTGTTGCGCTAACTTCCGGAAAGTTTTTTGGTTGGGGCTGGCTCGATCCTGTGGTGGGTCTTGTTGGAAGCGGCGTTGTTTTCTCGTGGGCTTACCAATTGTTACGAGATACCAGCGGGATTCTGGTCGATCGCACACCGCTTTCCTCCGATTTGCCTGACGAAATACGGCGCGCGGTTGAAAGCGACGGCGATTCGATGGTCACGGACCTTCACGTCTGGCAGGTCGGCGCTGGAAAATTTGCGGCGATCGTTTCGATCGTCGCACACGAGCCGCACCCGTCGGATTTTTACCGCGACTTGTTTCGCGAACACGAAGAGCTGGTCCACGTCACCATCGAGACGCAGCACTGCCGCGAAGACCACGAATCAGTGACAACCGCTTGAACGGCGAAATCACTTTCTGGCAGGTGGTCGCGGCCTATGTCTTTGCACTAGCCGGTGGGTCGATCAGCACATCGTTGCAGCTGACGCACAAACCACTTTGCACCTTGATCAGCTTCGCAGCCGGCACACTGCTTGGCGTAACGCTCTTTACGATTGCACCCGAAAGTTTGACGAACAGTGGTTGGTGGGCCGTCGCACTAGCAGCGGCTACTGGATACGCGCTCTTTTTTTTCGTCAGCCAATATGTTCACCACGTCTGTCCCGCCTGTGCCGCCAGCCATTTCGATGCCGACACAACGCGGCATTTCACCGAAATCGCTTCAGCGCTGGTTATTGCGCTGGCAATTCATAGCACGACTGACGGAGTCGCACTGGGAATCGGACAGGAAACCGCGGTAAGCGCAGCCGGCAAGTGGTCGCTCTTCTCCGCTCTTTGCATTCACAAAGTTCCGGAAGGGCTCGCCCTCGGCAGTCTTTTGATTGGGGCTGGATTGCAACGCAGGAACGCGCTCGTCTGGGTTGCCACGGTTGAGGCGACGACTCTGCTCGGTGGGGCGATCGGTTTTTTCTTTTTGGCCAAGGTCTCGACCTTTTGGCTTGGTTTAATCATGGCGCACGTCGGCGGCGGGTTTTTGTATCTGGCCGCGCATGCTCTCCTAGGAGAAATGTTGAAACACGGAAAAGGATTAGTCCTGACCAGCTTCTCGCTTGGAGTCGCATTGATCGCGGTCCTCAATATCTTTTTGAGAATGCTCGAATCGTAGCACTTGAAATATCGCGCTCCGAAGATATCGATCTTGGACGCGTCATCTCTCAACGCAGGGATCTGTCGGACTTAGACCGACGGTCGATTCAGATCCGATTTTTGTGAGAAATGGCTTGAATTTTAGCTGCTTTTCTGTTCTGAAATGGAGCAGAGATATCAAGATAATGAAACTATCCCGCTTTCGCACGTTTCTCGCATTCATTTGCAGCATCGGCCTCATTTCCTACGTCGTAGCAGGTCCGGGCCAATCCGGTGACCACGGCCGCCCCGCTGGCACTGGCCCCAGTAGCGGAAGTGGTCCGGGCTTCAGCCAGGACAATAATCCCGGCCAGCAGGGACAAACCGCGAGTGACGGCACCAGGCTTGATTCGCAAGACAATCCCGGAAAGAGCGGAAGCGCCTGGGGACGCGATACAGCCGACAACGGTGCTTCTAACGGTAGTTCGCATCAGAATTCAAACGCAACTGGCCGCGGCGAAAGTGTCACCGATACCGGCGATCAAGGGGCAGGAGAGAACGCATCCTCTGAAAATAGCCAGGGTGCTGAGACCGATAAGACATTTAAAGCGAGCCTGATGGATACCGGCCTCAAGGCGAGCGAAAGCCCGTCCGCTCATGGCACACCCGGGCAGCCACCGTTCGGTACGCCGCCGGGAAAACATTTGGGCTGGGAAAAAGGAAAGCACAACCCTCATCGCTCCCCTTCCCCGAGCGCGACTCCTTCCGCTTCCGCCAGCGCATCAGCCTCAGCGAGCGCAACTGCCACTGCAACTGCCACAGCGACCGCCACGGGAACGCCGTAGCGAACTTTTTGTAATAGTTTTTGGGAATTTGTTGAACGCGGCGTCAAAATCCGTTGATTTCAACGGTGTGCCGTTGTAATCGGTTTCCCCTGATGAAATCGCCAATCGCTTTCGCAATTGTTACTATTTCGATTGGAATATTTTCGCAGGGATTCGCGGATCCGCCTCCGGTGAGTGGTGGTCCGTCATCCGGCGGAATCGGGCTGCCCGGCACTAACACCGGGACGGGATCAGCTGGTGCCTCATCCGCCGCCACACCCAACGAAAATAACACTGACGAAAACGACGACACACTTTATCGCGGTAAGACCAGTGAATCGGAGAATCCGATGCTTCGGGATGAAGGAGCCTTGCATTTCAAAAAGCGCCCCAAGGAAAAGATCCAGGAAGTTGAGTCGCTGAAAAATCTGCAGAGCAGCAAGTCCGATCCGAAGTTTCAAGGCAGCCTTCTCAATTCGGACGTGAGCTCGATCGAAAAGGTTAGCGAAAAAGCAAATGAAACTCGCGACGCGGCCGACGAGGAAGATCCGCGTTTCAAAACGAAGCGATTAACTTTCACGCCCGCTAAGGCCGACGAATCGAAGAAAGCGCAATCGGATTCCAGTCCATCCCCCACTCCTTCGCCTACGGCATCCCCGGCGGCGAAGAATTCCGGCAAATCGAAGGAATAGTTTACTGCCGAACCTGAAAACCAAGCCTCAGTCGCGCTTTGGTTTCAAGAGCGGGAACAAAATCACATCGCGGATTGAGTCGGCGCCGGTAAACAACATCGCCAAACGGTCCACCCCGAGACCAAATCCTCCGGCCGGCGGCATTCCGTGTTCGAGCGCGAGCAGAAAATCCTCGTCCAGTTTTTGTGTTTCTTCTCCCACTTGCTCCAGCAGGCGTTGCCGCTGCACATCGGGATCATTGAGCTCGGTATATCCGGGCGACATTTCCACCCCGTTGATGATCAGCTCGTAAACATCGACCAACGACGGATCGGCCGCGTTCTGTTTTGCCAACGGCACTAATTCCTTCGGGCAATGCGTGACAAATAACGGATCGAAGGTCTTTTCTTCCACCAATTTTTCGAAAACGTGCTGGGTCACTTCGAAATCGGCCAGCTGCGGCAGGATTTCGAGTTTCAGCTCTTCGCTCGCGCGTTGACGTCGTTTCCCGCTGGAAATATCGAACCAGTCTTTGCCCGCGACTTCGCGGACAAGATCGACATAACGCGCCCGTCGCCACGGCCGCTTCAGATTGATTGTGCGCACCACTTTTCCGTCGGCATCGCGATGATCGATTGCGAGTGAGTCACAAACCTTTTCAGCGAGATGGCAGATCAATTCCTCGATCAGGTTCGCCATTTTCTCGAAATCGGCATAGGCCCAATAAACTTCGAGCATGGTGAATTCCGGATTGTGCTTCCGCGAAATGCCTTCGTTCCGAAAATTCCGGTTCAATTCAAACACTTTGGTAAATCCGCCGACGAGCAGGCGCTTTAAATAAAGCTCCGGCGCGATCCGCAGATAGAGATCGAGCCCGAGCGCTTTATGCCGGGTGCTGAACGGCGCCGCCGCCGCGCCGCCGGCCACCGTTTGCAAAATCGGTGTCTCAACTTCCAAAAAGCCGCGCTCTTCCAAAAACCGGCGAATTTCGCGCACCATCGTGATGCGTTTTTGAAACGTCTCCCGCGATTGCTCGTTCGCGACCAGATCGACATAGCGCTGCCGATAGCGCGCTTCGACGTCCTGCAGACCATGCCATTTTTCAGGTGGCGGCCGAAGCGCCTTGGCCAGCACTTCGAATTTGCGCGCTTTCAGCGTCGGCTCTCCCGTTTTCGTCAAAAAACAGCTGCCTTCAACGCCGACGAAATCGCCGAGATCGAGCAAGTTGAAAATCTCCATCGCCTCGGCGCCGATCTCTTTCTCGTGGAAGTAGGCTTGAATGCGACCGGTCGCGTCTCGAAGATCGACAAAGTGGCTCTTGCCCATGTCGCGATGCGCCATGATTCGGCCGGCGGCGCGCAACGACTCACCTTCCTTGAATGAATGCCGGACTTCTGCAATCGAGCCCGACGTTTCGAAGCCGCGACCAAAAGGTTCCACTCCGCGGGCACGAAGCGCTTCGAGTTTCTCGCGCCGTTGCGCAATCAATTCGTTTTCCGGCTCCATCGGTCGCGGTTATGGAACGCTCTCTTGGTGAATTCCGCAAATCTGAAATCCGCTAATTGCCAGCCCGGCTCGGACTTTATTGGTTTGCCAATAAAAGATCGCCGATGAGATACTGTTGGTGGATCGAGCAGTCCCTTGCTCGATGCTAATTAGGCGGCGAAGCCGCATCTGTTTAACATCGCCCGCGGAGCCGGCCGATCCACCGATCCATGCCACTCGATTTACCCAAAACGACCTCGAAACGCGACGGGCCGTTGGTCAAGCAGTTCTCTGTCTTTCTGCCCAACAAAGTCGGCGCCATGCTCGACGTCGTGAAATTGCTCCATTCGCACGAGATCCACGTGGTGGCGATGAGCGTTTCGGAGTCCACCGATTCCGCTATTGCACGGGTGGTGGTAAGCGATCCTGGAGGCGTGGAAAAACTGTTTCGGCAAAACAATATCGCTTTTGGGATGTGCGAGGTCGTCGTGGTAGAAATGCGAGAGGTCGCGACGGATCTGGCCAAACTCCTGGCGGCGCTTTTCATGGCCGAAGTCAACGTGCATTTCACTTATTCGCTTCTGATGCGTCCCCGCGGTCAGGCTGCCCTTGCTCTTCACGTCGATGATAATGAATGTGCCATCTCAGTTTTGACCGGCGAAGGCTTTCAGCTGCTTAGCCAGACCGACATCTCGCGCTAGTCGCGTGAGTTGACAGCCAGCCAGAGTTATTTAGAGAAATCATTGTATCTCGGCGGCTCCCGCTGCGCTCGACCGCTTCCCTCGCGGCTGCGCCAGCCATGTCGCTTGTCCCAGTCGCTCCATTCACTGAAGTTTCGGCGTGGCGAGCAGAAATCGACAAAGGCTCGTGGGTTGACAGAGCGGCGACGCGGTTTACAGGAATCAACTATCCATGCCGTCTCTCTCCTTTGTTTCCGGGTCACGAACCGACCAGAGTTTTAAGGTCGGGCTCGTTCTGGTCATTCTTTTTGCGGTCGCAGAATTTTTCGCAGCCAGCATTCATTACCTAAGCCGGATGCGTCCGGCGCAAATAGCCGTCGCGCCTCCTCGGACGGTGCCGGCTCCGCTTCCTTCGGTTGCGCCTTCGGCGCCGCCAGTCGCCTTGGCGGTCGCTTCCCCGAATGCTGCGCTCACGCCGGCAACCTCGACAATCTCGGTAGCCGACCGGTTATTGAAACAAGCTAATGCCGCACGCGAAAGCGGGGACACCGTTAATGCGCTCGCACGCTTGAACGACGCTGCTCAACGCGATCCGAAGAACGCCGAAGTCCTGGCGGAGATGGCGATGATTTACGAATCGATCCAAAACTTCGATCGATCGGCCGACACCTGGCGCCGGGTCCAGCAGATCGGTCCGTCCGCTGGGCCGCTCTACGAATTGGCGGACATGAAATTGAAAACCGGCGTCCCGGCAGCTCCGGGATCAGTTACCGGTTCGGCACTCGATGCTGGAAAACCGAGCAGCGCGCTCGATGCAACGAGCGTTCGCAGCACTGTGGAAGGAATTCCGGCGGGATCGGCGCTTGGAATTACTGAAGTCACTGCTTCGGAAACACCAGACCCGGATTCCGAAACCAACCTGATGTTGCGCATCGCCGTGAAAAAACGACCGAGCGCGGTCATCGATCACACCAAAGTGAAGATCCAGGTTTTCTTTTACGACACGGTCGGCGATAACGACATCAAGCTGACTGATGCCGATGTCAGCTACGAATGGCTCACTCCAAATCACGATTGGGCCGATAGCAACAGCGAAACTCTGGCCGTAACTTACATTCGCTCCAAAACAAAGGCCAAATCGGCCGAGTCGGACCTCGCGGCTGCCGCCGCGGCAGTCAATCCCGCCAAGAAAGGCAAGCCGGTGAAAGCGAACTCGCCCGCTGAAGCCGGCGGACGCAAATATCTTGGTTACATCGTGCGCGTTTATTATAATGACCAGCTCCAGGATAAACGCGCCGAACCAAGCAAACTCTTAACTCTTTTCCCAGCGCCTTTCACCGCTCCGCCGCAGTAATGCAATTGCTCATTGTGCACCACGACCCTGAAATGGGGGAAGCGCTGGTGCAAATGGTAAAGAGTTACACGCGTCACCAGTGCGAGCTCGTCGGCAGCGGTGTCGCGGCGATGGATTGGGCGCGGCGTCATCAGCAATGCAATCTTCTGCTGACGCAGCTTGAAACGGATGGAATCGATGGGCTCGCACTCGGATCTTCACTCAGCGAGATTTATCCAACGCTCCAGGTTTTGTTTTTTCCAAATTATCCCGCGGCCGAGCGCCGGCTGGAAATTGCCGAAACGAAAGTTTTTCCCGAACCGATTGAGGGAGACGATCTGCTGAGCGCGATCGACCGGGCCGAGAATACGCCACCGGATGCGCCCGACCTTTTTCACGCTCTCGATGTCTTGCAGATGTGTTGTTTGAGTGGGCGCAGCGGCGCGCTGCAATTAGTTAAAGAATCCAAGAGTGGACTCCTGTTCCTTCGCAGCGGCAAGATCGTCCATGCCGAGACAACGACAGCGCGCGGACGGGACGCACTTTTCGAGATGGTGAACTGGGAGTTTGTCGAATTCGCTTACGAACGCAGTGTCCGTCCACCGCTCGAGACAATCACCGAGACTTGGCACGATGTTCTGATCGACGCTGTCACCGGTCAGAAGCAGGAGAATGCGGTCAAGTCGAATCGGCAATCTGCTTAGCCACTTTTCTATGCAACCGCGTGGGTTTGCGATAGTTTATCTTTTCATGAAGTTGCGCTGGTCGCTGGTTTGTCTTTGCTTCGCCGCCACCAGCGCCATCGCCCAGATCCAGGTCGAGTTGAAATTCCCGCGCCTGCAATACATCGCCTACGAGCCAGTGGTCGCAGATCTCGTCATCACCAATCTCGCCGGTCGCGATGTCGACCTTCGCGACGCTGATGGTCAGTCGTGGTTCGGTTTTGAAGTCACTGCCAATGAAGGTCGCTCGGTCGCTCCGATCTCAAATGCCGGGACCGAACCGCTCAACGTCGGTGTCGGCAAACGAATCACTCGGAAAATTAATCTGACACCGCTTTTTGGAGTGCACGATTTCGGAACTTACCGCGTCCGGGCGCACATTTATTTTGCCGATCTCAATAAATTCTTTTATTCCCAAACCAAAGTTTTTGAAGTCACCGATGCGCGACCGATCTGGCAAAAGACCGTGGGCGTCCCTGAAGGAGCCGGCGCTTCCGGAAACGGTCGCACCTATTCGCTAATGACCAATCGCTTTCCCGATCACACGTCGCTCTACGTCCGGGTCGAAGACAAAGATAACGGAATCGTCTACGCAACCTACTCGTTAGGCCAAGTCATCGCGCTCGATGAACCGCAGACAGAATTTGATCAATCCAATCAACTCCATGTCCTTTACTGCGCGGCTCCGCGAAACTGGTCCTACGCGCGTATCGGTTTGAATGGCGAACTTCTGTCGCGGGCGAGCTTCGCCGAAACCACAACGAGACCGCGGCTGGTGCATTCAGAAGATGGCGTGGTAAAAATCTCCGGCGGAATGATGGAGACACCAGTGACGCAAGCCACCCGCGAAACCGCTCCAAAACTTTCCGCACGGCCACCCAGCGCACCGAAGGATCATTAAACGAATGCGAAAATTTATTTTTAGCCTGGCGGTCGCCGGATGGTTCATTGGCACGGCTCTCTATGGCCTGCCCGCTCCAAGTTCTCTCTCCGAGCGAGAAAAACGCGCCGTCGCTCCGCGAGCGACGCCGACTCCACGTCCCCAAACGCGCGCCGCCGTCCCGGAAGGTAATCGTCCTTCAACAACTGTTGTCATCGACGCGGGTCATGGCGGATTCGATCGCGGCGGAATTCCTGGTCAGCGCGTCCCGGAGAAAACCATGACTCTGGATGTCGCACAGCGGCTCAAAGCAGTGCTAATGGCCTACGGATACCGCGTTGTGATGACAAGAGACAGCGACGTGTTCGTGCCTCTTGGAACGCGCGTGGCGATCGCGAACTCTTATCGGGATGCGATTTTTGTTTGTATTCACTTCAATGCCACGCCGCGCTCGAGCGCAAACGGGATCGAGACCTATTTTTATACCTCGCAAAGTTTGCCGCTTGCTTCCGCGATTCATTATTACGTGGCCGGCGGCGCGCCTACGCCAAATCGCGGTGTCCGTCGCCGCGGCTTCTATGTTTTGCGAAAAACGACAATCCCTTCCGTGTTGGTCGAGTGCGGCTTCCTGACCAATGCGACCGAAGCGAGTTACGCGCAGAGCGCTGGCTACCAGCAAAAACTCGCCGAAGAAATCGCGCGCGGCGTTCGTGAACGCTCGCTTGTAGCCAGCACTTCGGCCACGAATCGCCTTGCCGCCAACAACACTACGGTCCCGCTCCAGCCGTTCATTGATCAAACTCATTACCGCGACCCGGACCTTGTCCGATCGAAGCACGGCAAACGAAGTTCCAAGAGTTCGTCAAAATCAATATCGTCGAAGCACGGGAAATCTTCCGACTCGGATTCGGAGAAAAAGAGCTCGACTCGAAAAAAGAAATCCACCCCCGCGAAAACGGAGGATTAGGTGGAATCGCCCGTCTTAAGCTCGGCGCAGATGCACGCTGCGGAGGAATCCGCGTTCGCGCGTGATGTTAGCATTGAAACACTGATGGACCGAGCCGGTACCGGTGTTGCCCGCGCCGTTCGTCAGTTTTTTCCGAAACCGGCCACCTGCGTTGTCTTCGCGGGCAAAGGCCACAACGGCGGCGACGCGCTGGTCGCGGCGGAACAGTTGCAGCAGATTGGCTGGAAGATCGACATCCGGTTGCCGTTTGCGGAAGAAAATTGCAGCGAGCTGACGCAAAAAAAGTTGAAAGCGTTGCGCGACGCAACGCCAAAGTCGGCCGATACCATCGAGCGTGCACCGCAAGCCATTGTTCTTGATGGTTTGCTCGGGACCGGCGCGAAATCGTTTTTGCGCGAACCGATCCGCACCGCCGCGCGTGAGATCAATCGACTGCGTCGCGAAGAAAACGCATTCGTCTTCGCAATCGATCTTCCGACCGGCCTGGACGCCGATTCGGGCGAGCACGATCCGGAAGATTCGGTCGTCGCCGATTTCACGGTCACGATTGGTTTCGCCAAACACGGCCTGATCGTCGATTCAGCGCTCGACTTTACCGGGCGCATTGAAATTGTTCTGCTTCCCGGCCTTTGGGCGGAATCAGGCGCGCCGAATGAGCTGGCCGCAAGTCCATATTCGCTGAGCCCGCTTCTGTCGCGGCGAAAATTCAGCGCTTACAAAAATGAATTCGGTCGCATTGGCGTGGTTGCTGGATCGAAAGGTTTCGTGGGCGCAGCGCTAATGACAACCCAAGGCGCGCTGCGCGCCGGAGCAGGTTTAGTGGAAGTTTTCGTACCGGAAGACATTTATGAGATCGTCGCAGCCGCCGCGCCCGTCGAATCGATGGTGAAACCGGTCCGCAGATATCGCGATTTGCTCGAGGAAAAGATCGATGTTTGGGCGCTAGGACCCGGCTTGGGGAAAGCGCGCGCTGCCGAAATTCTCAACTTAATCGAGAACGCGCCTCAACCGATGATTGTGGACGCGGATGGTCTCAACATTCTTGCAGACAAGATCGACACCCTCCGCAGCTGCCGCGGTCCCCGGCTGCTCACGCCTCATCCCGGCGAAATGAAACGATTGATGGATGTTGGCAAAATGGCGCGCGCGGGGATCGCGCGAAATTTTTGCGATCAATTTCCAATTACACTTCTACTTAAAGGAAGCCGCACCATCGTTTGCGAGCGCGGGAAACCGATCAGTTACAACACGACCGGCAATCCCGGAATGGCCAGCGGCGGAATGGGAGACGTTTTGACCGGCGTGTGCGCCGGTCTGGCCGGCCGGGAATTATCAATCTACGATGTCGGTCGCGTCGGCGCCTGGATTTGCGGACGCGCTGCGGAGATGTCGATCTTTCAATTTGGCGCGAGCGAGGAATCGCTCCTCGCCAGCGATGTGCTCGCTCATTTGGGCGCAGCATTCAACGAACTGCGAAATCCGTCGGTTTAATCGGCAAATGCCGCCGATTCAAAGCCTTCACCTGCCGCTTTCGCGACTTCCTCTCCCTGAGGGAGAGGATTGAGGTGAGGGCAAAATCGTTGAAGGTTGTGAAATGAACAGGGCACCGAACGGGAACGTGATTGAAACAGACGCGACGCATCCATCGCGCGACAATTGGCGGAGCCGCCTCAAGAAAGCGCTCGGGCCGGTCGCGGTCGTGGGTGTCGTGATCGCGAAATTCTTGGCGAAACTGAAATTCTTCATCCTCCCCGCGCTCAAGTTCCTGCCAATTCTGCTCAAATCCGGTGGAACCATGCTCATTTCAATTTGGGCCTACGCACTTTTCTTCGGCTGGCGATTCGCGGTCGGATTCGTGCTGTTGATGTTTGTGCACGAGTGCGGCCACTTGATCGTGGCGAAGAAGTTTGGACTACCAGTCAGCGCTCCCGTGTTTATTCCGTTCATGGGCGCATTCATTCTCCTTAAGGACCAACCGAGCAATGCGTGGATGGAAGCATGCGTGGGGATTGGCGGGCCTATGCTAGGATCCCTGGGCGCGCTCGCTTGCAATTCGTTAGGCGAGATTTTCAACATGCCACTTTTAATCGCCCTGGCCTCGACCGGCTATCTCTTGAATCTGTTCAACTTAATGCCGGTCGGGTTTCTTGACGGCGGTCGAATTGTAACGGCGCTGTCGCGCTGGCTTTGGTTGCCGGGCTTTGCCATGTTGCTTTGGTTCGGTTGGAAATTTCCAAACCTTATCGTCTGGCTGATCGTGATTGCGTCACTGCCGCGCGTTTATTCGCTATTCCGTAAACGAACCGAGGAAGAGAGGCGTTATTATGAAGTGACACCAACCCAGCGCTGGACGATGTCGATCCTCTATTTCGGTCTGATCGCGGCCCTCGCGCTCGGAATGTATACAGCCCACAACGAATTAAGTGATCATCCGGCCCGCCGCCACGGTGTGATTGTGCAGTAGTCAACGCGCCAGTCCGGCCGCAAAGACTTTTTCCGGCTCGAGACCAATTTTCGTGAGGATCGACAAGAACCGTTTCTCTGATCGAAGCGGTTCGAATTCGGGTGCAATGCCGATAAAGTGCAATGACGAAGATCGTTCATTGCACGCCCGCTCAAGCGCTTGAATGGCGTCGTCGTGCGCACCGAGCGCCACGTGAACATGAGCAATCGCGTCGCCGGGCGTATAACTCCGCCGGCTCGCAACAGCCTTGGCCAGGACTTCGCGTGCTTTATCCGGCCGACTCATCCGCGCGTAAGTGATCGCCAAACCGAACGCCGGACGACCGCTGATGTTCTGTGCTTTCTCGTAAAGCGCGATTGCTTCGTCGAAGCGTCCCATCTCGCGATAGAGCGCAGCCAACAACGGCTCGCCATAGACAAACGCCGGATCGAGTTGCAACGCGCGTTCGCCCGCCGCTATCGCTTCATCGTAGAGACCAAAATAGCGATAGAGCTCACACGCGGAGTTGTTCACCCAAAGCGACGCCGGATCAATCGTGGACGTGCGCTGCAAATAAATCAGTGCTTCGTCGCGTTCGCCGCGGGCGGCCCAAAACGCGGCCGAAAAATAATTTGAAGGGGTCGACTTCGGATCCAGCTCGACCGCGCGGCGAAATTCGCGGGCCGCTCCATCCATGTCCCAATCGAGAATCCGTTTCGTTTCGCCGAGATAAACGTGCGCTTCGGCATCGTCATTGTCGATCGTCAGCGCATTGGCCGCCGCCTCGCGAACTTTGCGATAAGCTTCGAGAGGAGCCACGTAAGCATCGGCCAACCAGAGCCACGCTTTCGCAATTCCGGTCCAGGCGCGGCCGAATTGCGGATCTTTTTCAAGGGCGCGCTCGAAATACTCCAAACTTTTCCGCAGATCTTCCTCAGTCGCTTTGTCGGAATAAAAGAGACCGTGCAGGTAAACGTCGTAGGCCGCGGTGCTCCGGACCAGCCGCGAGGCCAGCGGCGCGGAGATATCGAGCTTCAATTTTAGCGCATCGACAATGGCCCGCGTAATTTCATCCTGGAGCGCAAAGATACCCTGCATCTCGCGCTCGAATGTTTCCGACCAGAGGGTGAAGCCATTACCGCAATCCATCAGCTCAGCGCTGATGCGAACGCGATTTCCGTCACGACGTACACTGCCTTCGAGCACATGCTCCACATTGAGCTTGTTCGCGATTTCCCTCAGGTCCGCTTTTTTGTCCTTGAACCAAAACGAGGAGCGTCGCGCGGCCACGCGCAGTCCATCGATTTTCGCCAGCGCCGTTTGAATTTCTTCCGCGATGCCTTCGCCGAAATAATCGCGCTCTTCGCCGGGAGTCAAATCGGTGAAGGGCAGGACCGCAATCGATCGTTCGGTTGAACTCACCATCGGTGCCATGTCGATCTTGCTTTTCAGATCCGGCGTTCGAACGATTCCGTAGCGGGTGAAATCGAAAAACCACGAGAGCACAAGTGCAACCGGAAACGCTATCACGATCAACAGCACAATGAGACGCACGACCCAGTTTGGAATATCAAACACCGGAAATAGCTGGGAGATGCCCTGGGCGAGTGCCCAGCCTCCAACCAGATAGGCGATCGCGACCGTGTAAACTTTTCTCCGCTTCAGCTCGGCAAGGAACTTCGAGAGATTCACTTTGTTGGCTCAATTAACTTTTGGAAGTGCCTTTCACAAGCGCAACGTCCGCGGCAGTGCTAAATTATCGGATGCCGTTTGAGCTCGAGTCTAACTACACACCGCGCGGCGATCAGGAGCAGGCGATTGCCAAGCTCATCAAATCGGTCGAAGCGGGCAATCGGCACCAAACGCTCCTTGGCGTCACCGGTTCGGGCAAAACGTTCACGATCGCCAATGTCATTCGTGAGCTGAACCGGCCGACCCTGGTTATTTCGCACAACAAGACGCTCGCCGCCCAGCTTTATTCGGAGTTCAAACAATTCTTCCCGAAAAACGCGGTCGAATATTTCGTCAGTTATTTCGATTACTACCAGCCGGAAGCCTACATCCCGCGCAGCGACACCTATATCGAAAAAGACTCGTCGATTAACGAAGAAATCGAGCGGTTGCGACTATCCGCGACCAGCGCACTGCTCACAAGGCGCGACACGATCGTGGTCGCGAGCGTTTCCTGCATCTACGGCGTTACGTCGCCGGAAGATTACGAACGAATGCTGCTCACGGTAAAACGCAGCCAGCACATCTCGCGCGAAGCAGTTCTCAGCCGCCTGATCGATATGCTTTACGAGCGCAATGACATCAACTTCTTGCGCGGCAAATTCCGCGTCCGCGGAGACGTGGTCGAGGTTTATCCCGCCACCGCAGACGAGGAAGCGGTGCGGCTGGAATTCTTTGGCGACGACCTGGACGCGATCACCCGCTTCGATCCATTGACCGGACATGCGCGGGAATCGCTCAGCGTGCTCACATTTTTTCCGGCCAAACAATTCGTGACCCCGGCGGACAAATTGAATCGCGCTTTGCAGACGATCCGGGCCGAGCTGGAAGACCGGATTAAGGTGTTGGAATCGCACAACAAACTGCTCGAAGCGCAACGGCTCCGCATCCGAACGGAATACGATCTCGAAATGTTGCAGGAGATGGGTTTCTGCAACGGCATTGAGAATTATTCCCGCCATCTCTCCGGGCGGCCACCGGGTTCGAAGCCCTACACGATTGTCGATTTTTTCCCGAAAGATTTTCTGGTCGTGATCGACGAATCGCACGCGACCATTCCGCAAATTGGCGGCATGTACGAAGGCGACCGTTCGCGCAAAACCGTCCTGGTCAATTACGGTTTCCGTCTGCCGAGCGCGCTCGATAATCGTCCCCTGAATTTCAACGAGTTCATGAAAGCAACGAACCAGCTGATTTACGTCAGTGCAACGCCGGCTGAATTTGAAATTCAAAACAGCGTGGTCGGAAACAAGGGCTACGTTCCTCATCGCCGTCAGCGCATCGGTGAAGAGGAGCTCGTGCCGTTTGTCTTGCCCGGCAAAAAGCGTTCAACGTTCAACGGCGAAGTGCACATCTCGCGCACCGACGAACCCGCCGAAAAATTCCAAGTTAAAGAAACCGGAACGCCGCTGGTTGTCGAACAGATCATTCGGCCAACCGGACTCCTCGATCCAAAAATCACGATCAAACCGCTGAAGAACCAAATTGACGACACGATCGAGCTTTGTCGCCAGCGGGTCGAGAAAGGCGAGCGCGTGCTCATCACAACGTTGACCAAGCGCACGGCCGAAGATCTGGCCGATTATCTCCGCGACGTCGGCTTAAAAGTGCGCTACCTCCACAGCGACATCGACACGATCGAACGCGTCGAGATTTTGCGCGGCCTGCGCGCAGCCGAGTTCGACATTCTCGTCGGCATCAATTTGCTCCGGGAAGGACTCGATCTCCCCGAAGTGTCGCTTGTTTGTATTCTCGATGCCGACAAGGAAGGATTTTTGCGCAGCCAAACGTCATTGATTCAAACTGCCGGCCGCGCCGCGCGTCACATCAATGGCGAGGTTGTGCTCTTTGCCGACCAGATCACGCAGAGCATGGAAGGGTTGATATCGATCTCGGAATACCGGCGCACTAAACAAATGGAATATAACGAGAAGCACGAGATCACGCCGCAAACAGTCCGGCGCGCGGTCCAGGAAAGTTTGCACACCATCTTGCGTGGCCGCGAGATTGCCGCCTCGGTCATTCAGGAAGCTGGCGGCAATTTCGACCTCACGGAACTGTTGCGCGAGCTCGAAGAAGAAATGCAAACGGCTTCGGCGAATCTCGAATTCGAACGCGCCGCCCTCTTGCGCGATCAAATCATGGAAGTAAAGAGCGGCGCCGGGATCACCAAAATCGAGTCAAAACGACGGCCGGTGAAATACACCCGCAACTCCGGGCGGAGACGCTCGCGCGTGTAAACAAAAGATGTGGTAGCGGTGCTTGGATCAAGCACCGAACCTAATACAACTCTCGCACGGAATTAGCTGCATCAACACGGATGCGCCTGATCTCGATTTTCGCGATTGCTTGCCGCGCCGTAGCTTTCGGCGTAGGCGGATCGATCTTCTGCACTGCGACAGCCAGTGCTCAGATCAATGAATCGAGCTCGCTTTCGGAAATTGAATTTTCGCAGCTAAGCCAGCGGGATCCGAACCCACTCGGCGAAAAGGCGCTCGCGATTCACCCGGAGCAGTGGAAACACGCCGAGACCGATCATTTCATTTATCATTTCGTTCACGGCTACGTCGCCACGCCCGTTTCGGTGGAAGCTGAATTTCATTATCGCGTCATCGCGAAAGAACTGGAGCGAGAGCAGCCGGCCGGCGATATCAAATCACATATCTATATCTTCGAGCGTCCGGAAGATTGGCAGCAATTTCAAGTGTTCGGAAAATTGGAACCGTGGAGCGGCGGAATTCATTCGCAGGGGAGTCTTTTCGTTCAGCGAAATCCCGCCTACAAATTCAGCAACAATCTCCTTGGGCACGAGATTGTTCATCTCGTCCTTCACCGCTTTTATACCGATGGTATTCCCTGTTGGCTGGATGAAGGCTTCGCCCAGTTCATTTCGAAAGATGCCCACGCCAGTTATGAGCGCGCCCGCGGTTTCGCGGCCAAGCCGCATTCGGATGCGATTGCATCACAAGATTTAATACCGCTCAACGTCCTCACCGCAGCGACGCATCCGCCTTCCGACCACGTCCACATTTTCTATGACGAATCGGAACGTCTCGTTCGATTTCCGGCCGCAACCGATATGCCGAGTTTTTTGAGCTTGCTGGATGCGCTCGCCAGGCACCAACCTCTCGAAACAGTTCTCGCGCGACTTTATTCCGGAAGATTCGCGAGCGTATCTGCGCTTGAGGAAAAATTTCGCGATTACGCTTCCAAAGATTTCGGAACTTCTTTGCAACAAGCCAGCAACTGAAGGCGGAACGCGTTGTCCCCAACGCGTTGCTAAATAATCGCGCCTTCGGCGCCAAAAATTAACATCGTCTACGGAGAAGCCGATCCACCTTGTCGATCTTCGCTCAACATGCGAGAAACTCGTGATGCCAAAAACGAAAGCGAAACCTGCTGCCGCGAAAATCTACGCCGTCGTCGGCTCGGATGACGTCGAAGTAAAACACACCGCGGCAGAACTGGCCGAGAAATTGAAACCCGCGGCGGCAGGCGATTTCGGCCTGGAGACAATCGACGGCGCGGCGGACAACGCCGACCAGGCCGCGGCGCGGATAAGATCGACAATCGAGGCGCTGCGAACTTTGCCATTTTTTGGCCGCGAAAAATTGGTCTGGCTGAAAAGCGCGAATTTTCTCGGTGACGATCAAAAAGCTCGCTCGGTCGCGGTGCAGGCGGCGCTGGAAGAGTTAGCTGAAACGATGAATACCGGACTCGGATCTGAGATCATATTTTTGATCAGCGCGATTGAGGTGGACAAGCGTCGCTCGTTTTACAAAGCGCTCGCCAAACGTGCCGAGCTTCAAGTTTTCGAGAAACTCGATTCGAGCCGCGGCGGCTGGGAAGAAGAAGCCACCGAGATGGTTCAGGCGCGCGCAAAAAAACGAAAACTCCAGTTTGACGACAATGCGCTGGAACTCTTCGTCCTTCTCACCGGCGGCGACACGCGCGAGATCGAGAACGAATTGGAAAAGATCGACATCTACCTTGGCAAAGAGCGCCAGGTCAATGTCGATCTTGTCCGAGAGCTCGTGCCCCTGACCCGCGCCGGCGTCATCTTCGATTTGAGCAATGTTCTGGCCGAGCGCGATCTCGAGCGCGCGCTCGAATTAGTGCAGCAATTACTCGATCAAGGCGAGAGCGCGATCGGGATTCTGCTTGCCGCAATTCTTCCGACAGTGCGGAATTTATTACTCGCAAAAGATTTGATGGAGCAGCATCGACTTTCGCGGCCGCACGCACCCTTTCCGTTTATTTCAGCGATCAACCGCCTGCCCGCGGACGCGATCACGCATTTGCCGCGCAAAAAAGATGGGACGGTCAATGCCTACGCGCTCGGGATCGCCGCGCAAAATGCGCATCGGTTTTCAACGGGACAATTGATCGCCGGAATGCAGGCCTGTCTCGCCGCCAATCTCCAACTCGTCACGACGCAGCTCGATCACGAACTGATCTTGACCGAGGTCGTCGTGAAGTTGCTCGGGACAAACAATGTGGGAGCGGCCGCAGTGCCGCGATAATGCCAGTTCAGCTCGGACTCGGGACACTAGGTCCCTCCCACGTTAAGTTGACTCGCCGGCCTGTTTCCGCGCCATCGGACCGATGTATGGGATTTCCCAACGCACACCGGTGAACGCTTTCACCGTGGCAATGATCCAGAGAACGACGAAGCCGATGTGAACAATCGCAGCGATGATGGCCCAAAAAAATACCAAGATCCCACCGATTCCCGGAATGGCGCCAAAGATCGCGTGGACAATTGCGGAAACGATATTGAACAAGAACCAGGCGAGACCGAAGACGATCGATTGCATCGAATAGAAGCGCACGAATGGGTCTTGCTTCTCTAGGATAAAGAACACGATGCCGCCGATTAGAGGGATGCAGGCCAGTGCTGCAGCGATGTTCGAGGGTAGCCCGGTTGATTTCGGTCCGGAATCAGACGGCGGAGGCGGCGGGGCATCGTCGGGCATAAACTAGTTACACAGGATGAAAGGCTCCTTTGTCAACTCCGAAAGGGTTCGCGAGCCAGCGGTTTTCCTTTTTCGCGCGGTCAAAAACCAATACCGTCTCGCTGTGGTTTCAACGGAAGTTCGCATCGGTCAATATTCTTACTCTGTCCTAATTGGCTCCGGCTTGTTGGAAACTATCGGCGACGCGATAAGACAAAAACTACGACCATCGCGGTGCGCGATCATATCCGACACGAATGTCGCGCCGCGTTTTGCCGACCGAATTCAAAAGAGCTTAGCCTCAACAGGCTTTGAATCGACCCTGATCACTGTGCCCGCCGGCGAAAAGTCGAAGACGCTCGAACAGGCGGGCGCCATTTGTCAGCAAATGTTGGAAGCCGGTTTGGATCGACAATCGTTGGTGATCGGCCTCGGTGGTGGCGTGATTGGCGATCTGTCCGGATTCGTGGCCGCGATTTTTCAGCGCGGCATTCCGCACGTGCAAGTTCCAACCACGCTTC
>Ga0070698_100001498_pt1 | contig 25940 bp, 21 predicted proteins | sample KBSK1502metaG_FD_65477 | JGI IMG/M metagenome (GOLD analysis project Ga0070698, IMG submission 65477) | Corn, switchgrass and miscanthus rhizosphere microbial communities from Kellogg Biological Station, Michigan, USA - KBS K1-50-2 metaG | ecosystem: Host-associated > Plants > Roots >... | reverse complement strand
GTAGTTGTTACACCACTGATACGGCTCGCGCGGTAACTGCGTGCGGCACGGCAGCTGTGTGTTTGCTACAGGTTTCCTGAAGGTCCGCGGCGGAGCGCCGCTCGCGCCGTGGGAGGCGAGGGCAGTGTGCTCGGCGTCGACGTGGCGGCGCCGCTGCTGGATCTGGCCCGGGCCCGAGCCGCCGCTGAGGGGCGGCGAACGTCGAGTTCCGCGTCGGCGACGCGGTCAGCAGGGTAGAAGGCGCGCCATCATGGCGGCATGGACGCGCAGGGGTTCACCGTCCCGCGGCTGGGGCCGGTGCGGGAGTGCTTCGCCGAGATCGTCGGCGCGCAGCCGGGCACCGGCGCCGCGTTCGCCGCCTGGTACGACGGCGAGCTGGTGGCCGACCTGTGGGGCGGCCGCGCCGACGCGGCGGGCCGCCGGGCCTGGCAGGCCGGCAGCCTGGTGCAGCCGTACTCGGTCAGCAAGCCGTTCGCCGCCGTGTGCGCGCTGCGCCTTGTCCAGGACGGCCGACTGGACCTGGACGCGCCGGTGCAGCGGTTCTGGCCCGGGTTCCGCGCCGCGGCGACGGTGCGGCACGTGCTGTCGCACCAGGCCGGCGTCGTGAAGCTGGACCGGCCGGCGCCGACCGCGGCCTTCTACGACTGGGATCACCTGTGTCGCCTGCTGGCGGCGCAGGAGCCGGCCTGGCCGCCCGGCACCGGGCACGGCGAGTCGCCGTTGTTCTATGGCCATCTCGCCGGCGAACTGGTTCGCCGGGTGGACGGGCGACCAGTCGGACGCTTCCTGCGAGAAGAGATCGGTGCTCCGTTCGGAATAGAATTTTTTTTTGGCCTGAACGGTGCCCAGCGGGCCCGAGCGGTCGACCTCACCGGTCTCGACGAGGCGTTCCGGGCGGCCAGCGCCGCCGGCCGCCCGGAGCTCTACCGGCTCGCGACGGCCAACCCGCCCGGCGCGCTGGACGGCGACGTCGTCAACGGCGCCGACTGGCGGGCCGCGGAGATTCCCGCGGTCAACGGGCACGGGACGGCGCGCGCGGTCGCGGGCTTTTACCACGCGCTGGCCAGCGGCCGGCTGCTGAGCCCCGGGCTGTTCGCCGAGGCGGTCAGCCCGCAGGCCACGGGGCCGGACCTGGTGATGGGCGGGGACGGCGCGTGGGGGCTCGGCTTTGGCGTCGGCGCCGACGGCTACGGGATGGGCGGGCTGGGCGGCAGCTTCGGCGGCACGAGCACGGCCGGCGGCTACTCGGTCGGCTTCGTGACCGGCAGCGCCGGGACCTTCGACCGGGTCGACGCGCTCGAGAACGCGCTGCGGGGCTGCCTCGGCCTCCCGCCGTTGCCCGGGCCGCCGCAGCCGTGAGGGCCGGCCGGATGGCGACGCCGGCCGGGTGCCGGCACCGGCCGGCGGCGGTCAGCGGGCGGCCGGGCCGAGCGCGTCGTCGAGCGCGGCGAGCAGCAGGTCGGCGTGCTCGCGCCGGAAGACCAGCGGCGGCCGGATCTTGAGCACGTTCCCGGCTGGGCCGGTCACGCCGAGCAGGATCCCCTGGTCGCGCATTGCCTCGGCGACGGCGCGGGCGCGGCCGGGCGCGGGAGCCCGGGTCTGCGGGTCGGCGACGAGCTCGACGCCAAGGAGCAGGCCCACGCTGCGGACGTCGCCGACTACCGGGTGGGAGCCGGCGAGCTTCAGCAGGCCTTCGCGCAGGTAAGAGCCGGTCTCCGCGGCGTTCGCGGCCAGCCCCTCGGCCTCGATCACGTCGAGCACGGCCAGCGCGGCCGCGCAGGCGACCGGGTTGCCGCCGAACGTGCTGAACATCTCCGTCCGCTCCGGCACGGCGGCGAGCAGCTCGGACCGGACGACGAGCGCGGCCACCGGGAAGCCGTTGCCCATCGGCTTGCCGAACACCACCATGTCGGGCGTGATCCCCGTGGCCTGGAAGCTCCACAGGGCGCCGCCGGCCCGGCCGTGGCCGGCCTGGACCTCGTCGGCGACCAGCAGCCCGCCGAGCGCGCGCACCCGCCGCGCCGCCTCGCGCAGGTAGCCCGGCGGCGGCGCGAGGATGCCGTCCGCGGTGAACGCCGGGTCGGCGAACATCGCGGCCAGGCCCAGGCCGCCCAGGTCCCGCGCCGCGTCGTCGATGTGCGCGGCGTACCGCTCGGCCCACCCGGCCTCGTCGCGCCGGTAGGCGCCCCGGTACCCGTCGGGCGCGGGGACCGGGGCGACGTGCGCCGGGCGCTCCCCCTCGGCCCATTCTTCCGGCGACAGCGCGTGGGTCGCCTCGGTCATCCCGTGGTAGGCGTTCGCCGTCACGACCGCGCCCGAGCGCCCGGTCGCCGCGCGGGCGATCCGCCAGGCCAGGTCGTTGGCCTCGCTGCCGGAGTTCACCACCAGGACCGCGTCGAGGCCGCCGGGCAGGCTGGCCGTGAGCCGCTCGGCCAGCTCGACGACCGCCTCGTGCAGGTACCGGCTGTGCGTGGCCAGCAGCCGCTGCTGCTCGGTGATCGCCCGGACGACCCGGGGATGACCGTGGCCGGCCACCGGGACGTTGTTGTAGCAGTCGAGGTAGCGCCGGCCGCCGGCGTCGAAGAGCCAGACCCCCTCGCCGCGGACCAGGTGCAGCGGCCGGTCGTAGAACAGCGGCGACCGGGGCAGTACACGCCGGCGGCGCTCGAGCAGGCTGGCGGTGTCGGCGCGGCGGTACGGCAGGCCCCGCGCGGCGTCGCGGAACCGCCGGGCGACCTCGTCCGGTCCGAGCGCCTCGATGATGTCCAGGAACGCGCCGGCCTCCGCCTCGTCGCCGGCCGCGGCGTGCTCCGGGTGCAGCGCGCGCCGCCATGCGGTAACCGTGACGTCGGTGGCGAGCCGCGCCGCGACCAGGTCGGCGAGCAGCTCCGCCTCCTCGTCCTCCAGCGGGGTCACGCCGGCGTAGCCGCCGACCATCACCTCGGCCGCCTCGACCGCGTCCTCGCGGCCGTGCAGAACGTCGGCGACCGCGACCGCCAGGTCGCAGGCCAGCGGCGCGTGCGTCATGTCGCCGAAGTCCACGATCGCGCTCACCCGCAGGTCGCCGCCGAACAGCACGTTGTTCAGACTCAAGTCGGCGTGAATGACCTGCGCGCGAAGGCCGGGCAGCGCGGGGGCGACCCTGGCCTCGAACCGGTCCAGGACGCGGGCGACCTGGGCCCGGCGCGCGGCGCCGGGCACGTCGGCGAGCAGCGGGCGGAGCTTCAGCGCGTGGCTGAGGTCCCACTGGATCTCGTAGTCGGCCGCCGGGTGGAAGAAGCCGCGCAGCGCGCGCCCCAGCCGGGCGGTGACCTGGCCGAACGCGCGGATCGCCGCCGCGTCCAGCTCGGCGGCCGCCGCGGCCCGGCCGGGCAGGAACGTGAACAGCCGCGCCGGGTAGGTGCGGCCGTCCGGCCCGGCCACCTCCACCCACGGCTCCCCCGCCGCGGTCGGCAGCGCCCGCATCACCGGCAGGCCGGGATCGACCTGCTCGATGTGCCGCAGCGCCGCGGCCTGCATCTCCAGCACGGGCCGGTCGTCGGCCGGGTTGGAGATCTTCAGCAGGAAGCGCCCGCCCGGCGCGTCCACCCGGAAGTTCTGGTCCCGCTCCCCCGCGAGCGGGGTCAGCATGCCGTCCCGGCCGAAGCCGTCCCGCAGGATCTGGCGGGCCGCCGCCTCCCCGAACGCGGGCGGCGTGCTAACCAGGGGATCCAGGCGCTCGGTCATAGGCCCGAAGGCTATCTCCCCGCCGGCTCTCGGCTGGCATGAGCCCGGTTGGATCCCGAACGGCTGGCGCCGGATTCCCGGAGTCCGGACGCCCGCCGCGTGGCAACCCGGCCCCCGGGGCCGGCCGGGTTACATTCGTCTGCATGTTCGAGTCGGCGAACCTCCTCGATGGGCTGAACGAACAGCAGCAGGAAGCGGCGACGCACGCCGGCGGCCCGCTGCTCATCCTGGCGGGGGCCGGCACCGGCAAGACCCGCACGCTGGTGGCCCGCGCGGCCTGGCTGCGCGAGCAGGGCACGCCGGCCAGCCGCATCCTGCTGCTGACGTTCACCCGCCGCGCGGCCGACGACATGCTGGCCAGGGCCGCCCCGCGCACGCCGTCGGCGGCCGAGCGGATCACCGGGGGCACCTTCCACGCGATCGCGCACCGGATCATCCGCGAGCACGCCGAGTCGTTCTCGCTGGCGCCCGAGTTCACCGTCATCGACCCGTCCGACACGACGGACCTGATGGACGCGCGGCGGGCCGAGCACGGCCTGGTGGGCACGGAGCGCCGCGCGCCGCGCGCGGGAGTGTGCGCCGATATCTACACCCGGTGCGTGAACACGCAGCGGCCGGTGGCCGAGCTGGTGCGCAGCCAGTTCCCGTGGTGCGTCGACCACACCGATCAGCTCGCCGGGCTGTTCCGTGGGTACGTCGCGCACAAGCGCCGGCACGGCCTGGTCGACTTCGACGACCTGCTGCTGCTGTGGCGGGCCGCGCTGGCCGATCCGGCGACCGGGCCGGTGCTGCGCGGCATGTTCGACGCGGTGCTGGTCGACGAGTACCAGGACGTGAACGCGGTGCAGGCCGACATCGCGCGACTGCTGCGGCCGGACGGCGCCGGGCTGACCTGCGTCGGCGACGATGCGCAGGCGGTATATGGGTTCCGCGGCGCCGACCCGGAGCACCTGCAGCGGCTCGCCGCCGACTTCCCGCACCTGACCGTCGTCCGGCTGGCCCGCAACTACCGGTCGAAGCAGGCGGTGCTGGCGCTGGCCAACGCGGTGCGGCCGCAGTCGCCCGGGCTCGAGCTGGCGCTGACCAGCGACCGCGGCGCCGGATCGGCCCCGCTGCTGGTGCGCTGCCACGACGAGGCGACGCAGGCGCGCGAGATCTGCGCGCGGGTGCTGGCGGCGCACGAGGCCGGGACGGAGCTGCGCGAGCAGGCGGTGCTGGTGCGCGCGAGCCACCACAGCGACGTGCTGGAGGTGGAGCTGTCGGTCCGGCGCATCCCGTACGTGAAGTACGGCGGGCTGCGGATCACCGAGGCGTCGCACGTCAAGGACTTCCTGGCCGCGGCGCGGGTGGTGGCGAACCCGGCCGACGACATCGCGTGGTTCCGGGTGCTGCGGCTGCACGAGGGCGTCGGCCCGGCGGCGGCGCGGCGGTTCATCGACGTGCTGGTCCCGGCCGAGCCGGGGCCGTTCGACCGGTGGAAGGAGGCCGTGGAGGCCGCGCCGCGGCGGACCCGGGAGGCCCTGGCGGCGACCGTCGGCGGGCTGGCCGCCGTCGCCGCGCTGGACCGGACCGGGGAACGGGCCGCGGCGATCCTGGAGGCGCTGGAGGCGCCGCTGCGGGACCGCTATCCCGACGCCGGCGCGCGGATCGCGGACCTGCAGCGGCTCGCCGACGCGGCGGCGAGCCGGCCGTCGCTGCACGACGCGCTCACCGAGCTCGCGCTCGACCCGCCGGTGTCGGCTGGTGACCTGGCCGGGCCGCCGCGGCTGGACGAGGACTACCTGATCATCTCGACGGTGCACTCGGCGAAGGGGCTCGAGTGGCCGGTGGTGCACCTGCCGCAGCTGGTGGACGGGTTCGTGCCCAGCGACATGGCGCTGTCCACCGCAGAGGGGCTCGCCGAGGAGCAGCGGCTGTTCTACGTCGCGGTCACCAGGGCCCGCGAGCAGCTGTTCCTGTACGCGCCGATGCGCATGCACGTGCACCGGATGGGCAGCGACGACCGGCACGGCTACGGCCAGCTGAGCCGGTTCCTCGACGCGGGCGCGCTGGCGGCCTGCGAGTCGGTCACCGCCGCGCCGCCGGAGCCGGTGCTGCCCCGCACCGGGCGGCTGGCCGCGCGGGTGGACGCCGCGCTCGACGCGCTCTGGGCCGGTTGATGACCGGGGCGGGCGCCGCGCGCGACGCGCCGGCCGATCACCCGGGCGCTGGTTTCCGCCGGGGCGCGGGATAGCGTCGGCGCGTATCCTCGCGGTCATGCCGACGCTGGCCGTGATGGGCGCGGGACCGAAGGGGATCGCGATCGCCGCCAAGGCGCGCGCGCTGGCCGCCGCCGGGCTCCGCGCGCCCCGGGTCGTGCTCATCGACCCGGGCCCGGTGGCCGGGAACTGGACCGGGCGGCAGGGGTACACCAGCGGGCTGCTGCCGCTGGGCACGCCGCCGGAGAAGGATGTGGGCTACCCGTACGCGGCGAGCTGGGGCGAGGCGTCGGCCGCAGTGACCGACGCGATGACGCTGTACAGCTGGCAGCGGCACCTGGTCGGGCACGGCGCGTACGCCGACTGGGTGGACCGCGGCCGGGTGTCCCCGTCGCACCGGCAGTGGAGCGCGTACCTGCGGGACGTCGCCACCGCGGCGGCGGCGGAGATCGTCACCGGCGAGGTCACCGGGATGGAGGCCGACGGGCGGCGGTGGCGGCTCGGGCTCGGGTCCGGGCAGATGATCACGGCCGACGGCGTGGTGATCACCGGCTCCGGCCCGCCGGTCCGCGTCGCGGGCCAGCCGCATGAGCACCCGCGGGTGCTCGACGGGCGCAGCTACTGGCTGGCCGAGCACGTCATGGGATGGCACGTCGCGCGCAGCGTGTGCGTGATCGGCAGCGGCGAGACCGCCGCGTCGGTGGTCATCAGCCTGCTGCGCGCGGCGCACAAGCGATCGACGGTCGACGTGCTGACCAGCCGCGGGGTGCTGTACTCGCGCGGAGAGAGCTTCGACGAGAACCGGTTCTACTCCGATCCCGGCGACTGGCCGCGGCTGGCCGAGGGGCACCGGCGCGAATTTCTCGAGCGGACCGACCGCGGCGTGTTCTCGACGCAGGCCGAGGCGATCCTCAACGCCTCGCGCGGCTTCCGCACGCTGGCCGGGCGCGCCGCCCGGATCGACGCCGGCGATCAGCAGGTGGTCGTCACGATCGAGTACGGCAGCGAGCGGGAGCGGGTCGCCTACGACCTGGTCGTCGTCGCGATCGGCTTCGAGGCCCGCTGGTTCACCGGGCTGCTCGGCTCCGAGGCGCGGCGCCGGCTCGCCGCCGCGCTGGACGGGGACTCGATCGAGCGCCGCATCGGGGTTGACCTGTCGGTCGCGGGGCTGGACCCGCCGCTGCACCTGCCGGTGCTGGCCGGGCTCGCGCAGGGGCCGGGCTTCCCGAACCTGAGCTGCCTCGGCCTGCTCAGCGACCGCGTGCTGCGGCGTTACGTGGCGCCGGGCGAGCCGGCCGGCGCGGACGGCGCCGCGGCGGACGCGGCGGAGAGGAGAGAGCTTGTCTGAGACGCCCGGCGAGGGCTGGGAGAGCGACGACTGCGTCCGCCGCACCGTGGTGCTGCCGGCCGTGCTGGCCGAGCACCTCGCCGCCGAGGCGGAGCGGCGCGGCCTGTCGGTCAGCGACCTGCTGGCGGAGTACGCCGCCGAGGGCCTGCGCCGCGACGGTTCCGGCGGCTGACGCGGCGGCACCAGCCAGCCCCGGCCGCCGGGGCCAGCCTGGCAGCTGCCGCCCAGCGACTCGGCCCGCTCGCGCATGCTGACCAGGCCGAGCCCGGAGCCGGCGCCCGGCGGGGCCGCCGTGTCCACGGCCAGCCGCGCCGTGCCGGCATCCACCGTCAGCAGCACCGAGGTGGGCGCGCCGGCCGCGTGCTTGACCGCGTTCGTCAGCGCCTCCTGCGCGATGCGGTAGACGGCCAGGCTGGTGGTGGCGGGCAGGCGGCTCGCGTCGCCCTCGACGGTGAGCGTGACGTCGGTGCCCGCCGACTGGAACCGCTGCACCAGCGCGGGCAGCTGATCGGCGCCGGGCAGCGGCGTGGTGCGGCCGCCGTCTCCCTCCGCGCGCAGCATCCCCACCGCCAGCCGCACCTCGTCCAGGCTCTCCCGGCCCAGCCGCTCGGCCTCGGCCAGCGCCCGCGCCTCGGTCATCTCGTGCGTCACCAGCAGCACCGTGGTGCCGCCCTCGTGCAGCTGGCGCACCGCGTCCCACACGCCGCGGCGGGCGGCCGGGTCGAGGCCCTGGGTCAGCTCGTCGAGGATCACCAGGCGGGGCCGGTTGAGCAGCGCGAGCACCAGGAACAGGCGCTGCCGCTCTCCCCCGCTGAGCGAGGAGAACGCCGACCGGCGCCGCTGCGCCAGCCCGAACCGCCCGAGCAGCTCACCGCGGTCCTGCGCCCGCAGGGTGGCGAACAGCTCGATCGCCTCGGCCACCCGGAGCCGGTCCGGCAGCGCGGAGTCCTGCAGCTGGCTGCCGATGAGCGACCGCAGCTGCGTGGCCTCGGTGACGGGGTCGTGGCCCAGCACGCGAAGGCTGCCGGAGTCCGGCCGGCGGAGCCCCTGGATGCACTCGATTGTGGTCGTCTTCCCGGCACCGTTCGCGCCCGCCAGGCCGACGATCTCGCCGGGGCGGACATCGAGGTCCAGGCCGTCCACGACGACCCTGGACCCGTACGTTTTGCGCAGACCGCGGACGGTCACGGCGGTTGAATCAGCCATGCCCCGATCGTGCCGGGCGAGGCTGGCCGCGGGCTTCAGCCCGGAGGTAGAAATCCGGCCTCTGCCCGTGGGTGGAGGTGACGCATCACCACGGATGGAAACCGCTGGTGAGCGGGTGATCGCCGCCGGGCGGCGCGATCAGCGCCACGGCTCGATGACCGGCTTGATGGTTGTCGGACCGGTCACGGCGTTGAGCGCCTGCTCGGTCTCGGCCAGCGGGAAGCGGCCGGTGACGAGCGCGTCGAGGTCGACCGCGCCGGAGGCCGCGAGCGCTATCGCGGTGGGCCAGGTGTTCGCGTAGCGGAAGGTCCCGGTGACCGTGATCTCGCGCGTCTGCACGAACGCGAACGGCAAGACCAGCTCGTCCGGGCCCATCCCGACCAGGACCGCGCGCCCGGCCGGGCGCAGCGCCCGGATGCCGGCGGTGATCGCCGATGGTGCGCCGGAGCAGTCGATGAACGCGTCGAAGTCCTCGGCGGCGCCGGGGAGATCCTCGGCGGGCAGCGCGGCGGTGGCGCCGTTGCGCTTCGCGGCGGCGAGCCGGTGCGGGGCGACGTCGGTGACCGCGACCGTGGTCGCGCCGCGGGCGCGCGCGACCTGCGCGGTCACCAGGCCGATCGGGCCGGCCCCGGCGATGAGGACCGAGCTGCCCGCGGTGACGCCGGCCTTTCCGTTGGCCCAGATCCCGACCGACAGCGGCTCGAGCAGCGCGGCCGCGTCGTCGCTCACGCTGGCCGGCAGGTCGAAGGCCAGGTCCGAGCGGGCGAGCACGTACTCGCCGAGCCCGCCGTCCACCGGCGGGGTGGCGAAGAACCGCATGTCGGGGCACAGGTTGTAGCGGCCGGCGGTGCACTGGGCGCAGCGCCCGCACGCCGCGCCCGGCTCGATCGCGACGCGGCCGCCCAGCCGGCCGGGGTCCACGCCCGGGCCCACGGCCGCGATGCGGCCGGAGAGCTCGTGCCCCAGGACCAGCGGTGCGCGCACCACGAAGTCGCCGATCCGGCCGTGCCGGTAGTAGTGCACGTCCGAGCCGCACACGCCCACGCTGCGCACCGCGACGAGCACCTGCCCGGGGCCTGGCCGGGGTACGGGGCGCTCCTGGAGTTCCAGCACGCCCGGGCGGGTCAGCACGCTGACGCGCATAGTGCGAGGAAGGCCGCGCGCGCCGACGACGATCATCCCGCTGCCCCGGCCGCAATCGTCACCCGGCCGAGCTTATGTCGCGTCACGGCACGAACCCGGCGGCGCCAGATCACTCAGGTATTTCGTCGTTACCGCGCGGCGCCGTCGGAGGTGGGATGCCACGCCGCGCTCGAAGATCAGTGATCGTCGCATTGATGCACATGACAATTGTCGCGCAATCGGCAGAAGCTGTCATCGCGACGACGAATGCGCCTCCATTCAAAGCGAAGATTATGGCCGCCGCCGCAAGGAGGGCCGCCAGCACGAGCGGGGCTGCGCGAGAACCCAGGACACGATCGAATGCACGCCACGCAGCGGCGCTGACCCTGCGGTACAGACGCGCCAGGTTACGAGCCCATGCCCCGATCCGGGCGACGTTCCTATCGCCCACGCGGCGAAGCTGTACCCGCTTCCCTATCTGAAGCACCAGTCGGGTGTCAGTGATGCGAACCGGTCCCAGCTCGCTCTCCGCGGAGATTCGGCGAGTCTCGCTCAAGAGCCTGAAATAGAATTTTGACTTATGCCATACAGGTGGCCCTGCGGAATGCATGGTCACGCTCCCTCCATTCGTTTGAACGGGGCGCAGTTGTTGATGCTCGGGCAGCAGCTCTGCAGCACCGGAGAGAAACCTTGTTCGCAGGAACAAGTACTGGTGTCACCGCGCCACGCTGGCGCGGTGATTTTGTAGCTGGTTTTGCTTAGCCAGCGAGGAGACTACGAGCAGAGATCGTCGAATTCGCCGTTCTTAGCCCCATCGAGGAAGGCACGCCATTCGGCTGGGCTGAACATTAGGACGGGTCCGCTGGATCGCTTTGAGTCGCGGATTGCGACCCCGCATGCGACTGGTGCCACCTCGACGCAGGCGCCGTTGTTCACGCTGCGCCACGACTTACGCCAGATCAGGCTGCTGTGTTCTGCGCCGCTGGAACGCACGTGGATCCCCTCCGTTATCCTCTGCAAGTAAGAGATCGTCCTGTTGCGGGCCGTCTCGGTAGGTTAGAGCCTCTTGTACTCAGCTGCGGCCTTTTTCAACAGATTGACCGATTCCCTCTCGCTGCAGGCCATCACCTGCAGGCGCTTGAAAATTGCCTCGTATCTTTGCACATCCTGCGGGCGGTCGAAGTACAACTGACCGGCGAGGCCCTCGACGTAAATCACCGAGGGCGCCGGATCGGCGAAGTCGAGCTGGATGAAGGTGCTGTCCAGCGCGGGATGAGCACCGGTCTTGTAGCTGAGGATCTGCAGGGTGACGTTCGGCAGCTCGGCGGCCGCGATCGCGATCTCCAGCTGGGCGCTCATCACGGCCGGGCCGCCCACGACCCGGTGGATGGCCGCCTCGTCAACCACGGTCCGGAAGTCCGCTGGTGAGTCCTTTCGGGTCAGGATCGCCTGCCGGCTCTGCAGCATCTCGATGCGCCGCGCGATGGCCGGGTCGCTCAGCCGCTCGAAGGTGTTTTCGTGGATCGCGCGGGCGTATCCGGCAACCTGCAACAGGCCCGGGATGACGTCGGGCTCAAAGTCGCTGATGCGTATTGCCTCGGTTTCGAGGCCGACGAAGGTGGCCAGCGTGGACGGCAGGTCGTAGGGCTGCCACCACGGCTCCTCGCGCTCTTCCTCGGCCAGTGCGGTCAGCTGTCTCCGCTTGGCGTCGGTCACCTGGTAGAGATTGCACAGATCCCGGATGTCCCGCAGGCTCGCGGTGCGGTGCCCGGTCTCGATCCGCGAGATCTTCGAGGGAGAGACCAGGAGCTCCTGGGCCGCCTGCTCGATCGTGATCCCCGCCTTCGTCCGCAGCGACCTGAGCCGGAGCCCGAGCTCGCGGCGGCTGGCGACCGGGTTGGCGGAGCCAGGTGCTGGCGCACGGATCTTTCCCATGCTTTCCACCTGCATCAGGACGGCACGACAGCAACGCGGGAAGGGCCAGACATTGACTTTGGCACTTGCCAAGGGCTCTTGACGCAATGCACCATTGAAGCAGAACCGCTGATGATCCTCAAGCTACCGCCCGGCGTGGCGGAGGGGCAGCCGGTGACGGCAGCCACATAGAGCTTCGGTCCTCGGGCCGTCTCGCGGAGGGGAGGCGCCATTCGATCTGACGAGCAGTCCGGCCGGCGCGGCGGCGATCTCGCGGCCACCCGGAACGCCCGCCGTGTCAGGCGGGCCGCGCTCAGCACTCATCACAAACAAAAGCTGGGCCGATGCGGTCACATCGGCCCAGCTGCAGACACTAACCCGGCTCTAGGCGAGCGGAAGGGCACAGTGCTGTGAGTAACCCTACCAGCCCGACCAGCGAAAACAAGCCCCGCGGGCCCACCGTGGGCTGGCTGGCCAGGCTCATCCAGGCGGCGGGCGACCGGTTGTTCGCCGCGAACGACAGGGAAGCGGGCTGGCACGGCTGGGAGGTCACCCGCTACCAGGGCGGACTGGGCCGCGGCTATCGCGATCCCCGGTTCGACACGCTCATGTCCTGCCCGCTGTGCGGCGGCAGCGGCGCGGCCTGGCGTGACATGTGCGGCGGCAGCGGCGCGGCCTGGCGTGACATGTGCGGCGGCAGCGGCGTCGCCGGACGTGACGCATGCGTCAGGTGCGGCGGCACCGGGCGCACGGTGCGGGCCGTTTCGCGCAGCGAAAGCGGACGGCCGTGACCCAGCGCCGGCGGGACGAGGAGCTACTGGGAAACCTGGAGAGGGCGCTCGTGCCGCGCAGGCGAGCGCCTCTTCCCGTCGTGGCCTGGTACTGGCGGTACGAGCTCGCGCTGCTGGCCGGCCTCGTGCTCGTCGTCGTTCTCTCGCTGCACACGCTGGGGCTGGCGCTGACCGTCGTCGCGGTGTCGGCCGCGCTGGGGGCGCTCTCGCCGCCGTGGTCGCGGCGGCTCGTCGCGCTCGCCTGGCACATGGTCACCCCGCACCTGCTCCGCTCGGGGCTCGCCCAGGCGCGCATCCATAACAGGAATGGCCGACTGCCGTTCATCACCCGGGTCAGCCGCGAGCCGTTCGGCGAGCGGGTCCGGCTCTGGTGCCCGGCGGGAACTTCGGCCGAGGACATCGCCTCGGCGCGGGCGACGCTCCGGGCCGCCTGCTGGGCCGCCGACATCCGCGTCTGGCGCGACGAGATGCGCTCGCAGATCGTCACCGTCGACGTCATCCGGCGTCCCGGCCTCGAGACCGGCTCGGCCGGCGGCTGAGGTCAGTGCCCGCGCGCCGGCGAGCCGGTAACGCGGCCGGCGGCTGAGGGCAGTGCCGCGCGCGGGGCGACCGAGATATCTCAGTATGTGAGACGGAAGTTAGAGTTTCCCGGCGACGTGAAGAGCTGGCGTTGTCCTGGCGATACTAGGGGTTCACGTTCACGGAGAGCCGTCGCCCCGCTTCCCAGGCAGTCCAATTCATCTCAGTATGTGAGACAAGCGACTTTGCGGAACACCCTTGCTGCCGCGGGGCGGTGAGCCCGGCCTGCCGGGCGGCGGTGAGCCGGCACCGCCACGGTGCGGCGGCGAGCCGGCACCGCCACGGTGCGGCGGTGAGTCGGCACCGCCACGGTGCGGCAGATCAGTGCCGGGCGGCGGTGAGGCGGTAGCGCAGCCGGTGCGGCAACTGGGCGACGACGGCCGCGGCGTGAGCGTCCGGCCCGACGAGGTAGCGCGGCCGCGGGTTCGGCGCGGTCAGCGCCTTCACGACCACCGCGGCGGCGCGGGGCGGCGGCAGGCCGCGCTTGGCCGAGCGCGCGGCGTTCTTGCGGGCGACGTCGATCTGCGCCGAATAGCGCTCCATCACCTCGGGCGTGACCTGCTCCAGCAGCTCGTTCGCGGCCGAGGAGCCGCGGTCCCAGATCGGCGTGGCGACCGCCCCCGGCTCGATGAGGATGACCCGGATCCCGGCCGGCGCGAGCTCGGCGCGCAGCGTGTCGGCGAGCCCGACCATCCCGAACTTCGAGGCGTGGTACGCGCCCAGCATGGGCGCGGCGATCCGGCCGCCGATCGAGCCGATCATCACGATCCGCGCGTCCATGCCCTGGTCCCTCGCCTGGCGCAGGGCCGGCAGCATCGCCTGGGTGACCGCGAGCTGGCCGATCAGGTTGACCTCCAGCTGGCGGCGGAACACCTCGATCGGGATGTACTCCAGCGGGGCGGGCAGCGCGACGCCGGCGTTGTTCACCAGCCCGTTCAGCGGCCCCGCGGCGGTCACCTGCTCGCCGGCCGCCGCGACCGAGGCCGCGTCGGTCACGTCCATGCGCAGCACCCGCACGTCCGGGTGATCGCGGCGCAGCGCCTCCTCGTCCTGGTCGGACCGGACGGAACCCCACACCACGGCGCCGGTCCGCGCCAGCTCGGCGACGGCGGCCCGGCCGATCCCGGTGGAGGCGCCGGTCACCACATACGATCTTGGACTCATGGAGTAAGTATCGTACGGCCCCGCCGGTCCTGCCTACCGGTCAGTAGATAACGGGAACGGCGCCGTGCGGACGGGTCACCGGTCGTCGCCGAGAACGGGCTCGGGCAGCGTCCCGGCGTTGTGCTCCAGCAGCCGCCAGCGGGCCCGGCGCCGCTCGATCACCGACCACGAGCAGTTCGCCAGCGGCCCGAGGATCCCGGAGGCCTCCGCGGGCAGGCCGAGCATCTCGCCCATGCCGAGCCGGATCGCGGCCCCGTGGCTCACCACCACGGCGAGCCCGCCCGGCGCCACGCTCTCGGCGACCCGCTCCATGGCCGCGCGGGCCCGGTGCGCGACGACCGGCGACGTCTCGCCGTCGGGAGGCGTCCAGGCCGCGTGCTCCGCGGGATACTGCGCGCGGATCTCGGCGTCGCCGAGCCCTTCCCAGCGGCCGCCCGCCCGCTCCCGCAGATCCTTGTCGAGGAGCACGTCGAGCCCGGTGAGCCGGGCCAGCGGCGCGGCCGTCTGGGTCGCGCGGCTCAGGTCCGAGGAGACGATGAGACTCGGGCGCAGCGCGGCGAGCAGCCGCGCGGCCCGCTCCGCCTGCGCCTCCCCGGTCGGGTCCAGCGGGATGTCTGTCTGTCCCTGGAACCGGCGTTCGGCGTTCCACACGGTCTGGCCGTGCCGCCACAGCACCAGGCGGATGGGCGCGACCGGCGGGCCGGCCTGCGACGGCGCCGACGGGGTGTTCAGCGCGGCTCCCCGCCGCCGGCCCCGGCGGTCCCGCCGCCCGCGGTGGCGGCGGGCTCGGGCAGCGGCAGCAGCGGGCAGTCCTTCCAGAGCCGCTCGAGCGCGTAGAAGCTGCGCTCGTCCGAATGCTGCACGTGGATCACGACGTCGATGTAGTCGAGCAGGACCCAGCGGCCCTCGCGCTCACCCTCGCGCCGGGCCGGCCTGGCCCCGGCCAGCCGGAGCCTGGCCTCGATCTCGTCGACGATCGCGCGTACCTGGCGGTCGTTGGTCGCCGAACAGAGTAGGAACGCGTCGGTGATGACGAGCTGCTCACTCACGTCGTAAGCGATGATGCCGCTGGCTAGCTTGTCCGCCGCGGCCGCCGCGGCGATCTCGATGAGTTCCACGGCCCGTTCGGTTGCTGTCACGTGTGCTGCTCGTCCTCCGTAGGTCAGGTGAGACATCCAGGCTCTCACGTCCGCAGCGACCCGCGGACACGTTGTGCCCTCGACGTTACCCCGTCGCGGCGCGCGGGCGGGCGCGGCGGCGGCCCGCTGCCAGGGTTCGGCGCGCCCGGCCGAGACCACGCCGCTACGATCGGCAACGGCAGGGCGGCGCCAGCGTCCGGAACGGAGTCACATCATGAGCCTGTATCGCATGTTCGACGCGGCGTACCCGCCGCAGCAGCCCTACCCGGGCTGCCAGGCGGTGGCCGGCTACATCGGCGGCAACGCCCTGCACGTGTGGACGCTGGACGAGTGGCTCCGCTTCTCCGGCCTGGTGCAGTTCCCGATCTGGGTCGGCTTCGCCGAGGACGACCCGGCCGGGCACGGCCAGCAGTGCGCGGCCGCGATGCACGCCCTGGGCTGGCGGCCGTTCGACCGGAACCGGCGCGGCGTCATCCTGGACGAGGAGACGCAGGTGGACGCCGCCTGGGTGGACGCGTTCGCCGCGCAGATCTGGCAGGCCGGCTACCAGACGTTCATGTACGGGTCGCTGGCCACGATCCTGCAGAACCCGCCGAAGGAGGGCTACCTCGTCGCCGACTGGACCGGCGTGCCGACGATCCCGCCGTACGCGAACGTGATCGGCACCCAGTACCAGCCGAACGTGCCGTGGGAGGGGACGTCGGTGGACCTTTCGGTGATCACCGACACGATGCTCGTGCACGGCGGCCAGGGTCCGCGGGGATGACGCGTCCGCGACGCCGGCCTGGCCGCCCGGCCGGCGAGCCTCGGGAGTCCGGGCGGCCTGACCAGGATTGACACCCTCGCGGGCAGGGCACGACGGCGTAATGGTGATCACTGTGGCCAGGGTTGACGGGGACGGGTCGGTGCTCGCCCGGACCGTGGACACCGCGCGCCGCCAGGACGCCGGACGGTGGACCCGGCTGGCCGAGGACGCCGCGCTGTACGTGCCGCCCCCGTACCGGCCGCAGCCCGGCGAGGCCGTCTACCGCATCCAGGCCGGGGGGATCGCGGCGCTCGTCGCCGAGCGCGACCTGCAGGGGCCGCTGCTGGACCTGACCGCGGCGGTGCTCGCCGAGGGCGACAGCTGGACCGCGGGGGAATGACCGCCGCAGGTCAGGCGGTCAGGACTCCCGGGTAAGTGCTCGCGCTGGAAACCACGACGCCGAGTCTGCTGACGCCAGCTGAACCATTCGCCTGTGCTCTCTGTGTGCCCTGGGGTTGAGGACGGCTGACATATGGCCTGGTCAGCCTTCCTGCTTCTGGTACAGCCGCCGCTTGGCGATGTACTGGACGATCCCGTCGGGCACGAGGTACCAGATCGGCTCGCCCTTGGCCACCCGGGCGCGGCACGCGCTGGACGAGATCGTCAGCGCGGGGATCTCGATGAGGCTGACCTTCCCGTCCGGCAGGCCCTCGACGCTCAGCCGGTGCCCCGGGCGGGTGCAGCCCACGAAGTGCGCGAGGCTGAACAGCTCGTCCACGTTCCGCCAGGACATTATCCTGGCCAGCGCGTCGGCGCCGGTGATGAAGAACAGCTGGTCGGCGGCGTTGCGCTGGGCGTGCAGGTCGCGCAGCGTGTCGATGGTGTAGGTCGGGCCCGGGCGGTCGATGTCCACCCGGCTGACGGTGAACTGCGGGTTCGAGGCGGTCGCGATCACCGTCATCAGGTAGCGGTCCTCGGCGGCCGAGGCGCCTTCCTTGTCCTCCGGCTGCCCGGTCGGCACGAACACCACCTCATCCAGCGAGAACGCGTGCGCGACCTCGCTGGCGGCGACCAGGTGACCATGGTGGATCGGGTCGAACGTGCCGCCCATCACGCCGATCCGAGCGCCCGCATCGTTCATGGACAGAGGGTAGCCGCTCCGGCCGGGCGGGGGCCCGCCGCGCGGCGCCGCGACGGGTGGGGCTAAGGCCGGGGTGAGGGTGGGCCTAGCCCGCCCGAAGGAGTCGCCGCCCTGGTCTAGCATGCGTGGTATGACCTCTGTGCCGGACCGTTCCCGGGTACGCCTGCCCGGTATCAGCTCCCGTGCGTACGAGCACCCCGCGGACCGTTCGGCGCTCGTCGCGCTCCGCAAGCTCACCGGCTTCGACGTGCTGCTGCGCCGGCTGGCCGGCCTGTTCAGCGACCGCGCCCTGCGGCTGGCCTTCCTGGCCAGCGGCGTCAAGGTGTCCGACCGCCAGTTCCCCCAGCTGAACGAGATGCTGCGCGACGGGTCCTACGTGCTGGACCTGCCGACGGTGCCCGAGCTGTTCGTCATCCAGAACCCCCTGGTCAACGCCATGGCGCTGGGCTCGGACAAGCCGTTCATCGTGGTCACGACCGGCATGGTGAACCTCATGGATCCCGAGGAGACCCGGTGGGTGGTCGGGCACGAGCTCGCGCACGTGCTGTCCGGGCACGCGGTGTACCGGACGATGCTGTTCCACCTCATCAACCTGGCCCAGCGGATCGCCTGGATGCCGATCGGCTCGCTCGGCCTGCGCGCGATCATCTGGGGCCTGGAGGAGTGGTACCGCAAGTCGGAGCTGTCCTGCGACCGGGGCGGCCTGCTGGCCGGCCAGGACGTGGACGCGGCGCGCCGGGGACTGATGAAGATGGCCGGCGGCTCGCGGCTGTCCGAGATGAACGCCGACGCCTTCCACGAGCAGGCGCACGAGTACGACGCGGTGCCCGATGTCCGCGACGGCCTGCTCAAGCTCCTGCAGCTGCAGGGCAACACGCACCCGTTCGCGGTGGTCCGGTTCGCCGAGCTCGACCGCTGGGCCGCCAGCGGCGACTACGCGCGCATCCTGTCCGGCGACTACCCGCGGCGCGATGACGACCGGACCGCCAGCATCGGCGAGGAGGTCAGGTCGGCCGCGCGCTCCTACCAGGACTCATGGAGCCGCTCGGAGGACCCGCTGATCGGCCTCGTCAAGGGCGTCGCGGACACCGCGGCCAGCGCGGGCGACCGGATATTCAGCGGGATATTCGGCGGCCGTCGCAACGGCGGAAACGACGACACCTGAGCCTTTTGCCGCCGAACGGTGGCCCGGCCGGCCGTCGCGGCTCAGCTGAACCCGTCGCGCGCGGGGGCAGCGCGTCCCGCGCTTGCGCGGAAACGCGGGCAGGGGGGGTAGACCCCCTGCCGTGTCTCGGTAGAGACGCGTACTATCGCAAGTATGGCTGAATGGTGGTCGATCGAGGTCTTGCACGGGGAGTCCTCGGCCGTGGCGTGGCGGGACGAGCGCGCCTCGGACATGATCGAGGCGGCGCTGACCAACGGGGCGCGGGACGCGTCCTGGCAGACCGGGCCGTGGGGCGTGGCTTTCGAGGTGCGCTTCTCCAGCGAGGAGCAGTGGGAGGCGTTCCGCGCTCTCCCGGTGGTGCGCGCGGCGCTGGACGCCGTGCCGGATCCGGTCAACGGCCTGCTGATCTACCGCGGCCGGGGCGGCGGGGCCGGCGCGGGCAAGCCGCGCAGGCCGCGGCCCTCCCCCGCCGCCGGCGCCGTCGGGCTGCCCGAGCCGCAGGCCGCCGCAGTGGCGGATCTGACCAGCGCCGCGCCGCCCGACCCGATGCTGGCCGGCCGCGGCTGCTCGCTGAGCGCCTGACATGGCTGACATGGCTGACATGCCTGACATGCCTGACCTGGCTGACGTGGCTGATCTGGCTGACGTGGCTGGCGTAGGGCGCGGCCGGCCGGGCCGCTGGTGCTGGCCGATCCCGTCGGGTGACGCGGGGCGGCGACCCGGTGACCGCTGGTGCTGGCCGGCTCCACCGGGTGACGCGCAGCGGCGACCCGATGGCGGCCGGGACCGGCCCGGCTGGCCGGAGCGGCCGGGCCACTGGTGCTGGCAGGCCTCGCCGAGGTGACGGCCGGCCTCGCCGAGGTGAGGGGCGGCGCTGCCGGGGGCCGGCGGTCAGGACGTGACGCGGCCGTCTTCTAGCCTCAGGATCTCGTCGGCCAGGTCCATGAGCGCGTCGTCGTGGGTGGCGACCAGCGCTGTGATGCCCTCGGAGCGGACGACGGTGAGCAGCAGCCGCATGATCTGCCGCCCGGTCTCCAGGTCGAGCTGGCTGGTCGGCTCGTCGGCGATCAGCAGGTCGGGGCGGCCCGCGAGCGCGCGGGCGATGGCGATCCGCTGCTGCTGGCCGCCGGACAGCTCGTCCGGGCGGTGCGCGGCGTGCGCCGCGAGCCCGACGATGGCCAGCATGGTCGCGACCCGCTGCTCGCGCTCCCGGGACGGCACGCCGCTGATGCGCAGCGGGATCCCGACGTTCTCCGCGGCGGACAGCATCGGGATCAGCCCGAAGGACTGGAAGATGAACGCGACCGTGCTGCGGCGCAGCGCCATCCGCTCCCGTTCGTTCATCCGGGTGACGTCCCGGCCGGCCACTTCCAGCTGGCCGCTGGTCGGGCGGTCCAGGCCGCCGATGATGTTCAGCAGCGTCGTCTTGCCCGAGCCGGACCGACCGACGACAGTCACGAGCTGGCCGCGGCGGACGCTGAACGACACCCCCCGCAGGGCGCGCACCGCCGTGTGCCCGCTGCCGAACGTCCGGGACAGCTCGCGTGCCTCGACCAGGATCTCCGCTGGGTCGGCCGCGGTACCCGGGCCGGCCATCGGAGTGGCCTCGGCGTCGCTCATGCCGGTTCTCCCCTGCGCGCTCCGCGCGCTTCGGGCGCTTCGGGCGCTTCGCGCGGCCGGTCGGGCCAGACCCCGATGTGATCGGCGGCCTGCCGCAGCCGCACCCGGTCCTTCATGCCGAGCGCCTCGGTCATCTCGCGGGGCAGCTGGACGCGTCCCGCCCGGTCCAGCACGGCGTACTCGACCGCGTGCCGGGTGGCGTTGCCGTGCTCGTCGGCGGCGTCGTGCCGTAGCGTCTCGGTGCTCGTGCGGCCGTCCCTGATCGCGACGGTCCGGCGCACCTCGGCCGACACCGCCGGGTCGTGGGTCACCACCAGCACCGTGACGCCGAGCTCGGAGTTCGCCGTCTGCAGCGCCCCGAACACCTCCCGCGCGGTGGCGCTGTCGAGCTCTCCGGTGGGCTCGTCGGCCAGCAGCACCCGCGGCTGGTTGGCGAGCGCGGTCGCGATCGCGGTCCGCTGCTGCTCGCCGCCGGACATCTGGGCGGGCTTGCGCCCGGCGCACTTCGCCAGCCCGAGCATGTCGAGCAGGTCGCCGGCCCGCCGTCCGCGCGGCCGGCGGGCCAGGCCGGCGAACCGCATGGGCAGCATCACGTTCTGCCGGGCGGTCAGGTAGGGCAGCAGGTTGCGGGAGGTCTGCTGCCAGATGAAACCGACCGTGGCCCGCCGGTAGCCGAGCCGGTCGCGCTGCGTCATCGCGCCCAGGTCGAACCCGGCCACCCGGGCGCGGCCCGCCGTCGGCGCGTCCAGGCCGGCCAGGATGTTCATCAGCGTCGACTTCCCGCTGCCGGACGCGCCCACGATGGCGGTCAGCTCGCCGTCCTCGACCAGCAGGTCCAGTCCCTGCAGGGCCTGCACCTCGATCCCCTCCGCCGCGTAGATGCGGACCAGCCGGTCGCACACGATGAGGGCGCCCTCGCCGTAGGACGTGCGGGACTGCTCCGCCTCGGCTCCGAGCTCGCTGAGCCCGGCCGCCGCGGCGACGCGCTCGTCGCCGGTGGGGCTGCCTGGCGCCGGTGCCGTCATCTGCCTCGCCTCCGGGTCATTCGCCCACCCGCAGCGCCTGGGTCGTGCCGCGGCCGCGGGCCAGCTTGTTCTGGATGGCGACGGTCAGCGCCGCGAGCAGCAGCAGGCCGACCGCCGTGGCGGCGATCGCCACCGGCTCGGCGTGCAGCGGCACGGTGATGGGCGTGCCGGTGAAGGCCGCGAGGTTCAGCGACGGCCCGACCAGCGGCACGAGCGCCACCGCGCAGCCCGCCCCGCCGACGGCGGCGGCCGCGATCGCGGGCAGCGTCTCGACCGCGGTGATGCGCCGCGACTGGGCCGGTGCCAGGCCCATCGTGGTGAGCCGGGCCAGCGTCAGCTCCCTGGACCGCGCGCTCAGCACGAGCGTGAGCGCCAGTACCAGCAGGCTGAACGCACCCGCCGCGCCGGCGCCCTGGGCGAACGTGACGAACCCGCCGTGCGGGAGCGGCGCCTGCGAGATCGCGGCCAGCAGCTGCGAGCGCAGCGTGACCTGGGCGCCGGGGACCGCCCGCCGGACGGCGCGCCGCAGCGCCGCCCCGTCCAGCCGGGGCCCGGTCACCGCGAGGGCGGTCGCGGGCGGGGCCTGGCGGCCGAGCGCCCAGCGCGGCACCACGGCGAACTGGCTGCCCGGCGGCACCCCCGCGACGGCGGACACGAGGCCAGCCGTCCTGGTCGCCAGCTCGCGGCCCGCCGCGTACAGCGCGCCACGCGGCGGCAGGATCACACGGCCAGCCGGGGAGATGAGCACGGGCACCGGGCCGGCCTTCCCGGGCGCGTTGGGCGCGGCGGGCGGGGCGGTCCCGGCGGTCCCGGCGCCCGGGCGGGCCAGCGCCGCGCCGGGGAAGGCCGGCGCCTGGGTCCCGGCGGTCATCGCGGCGTACTGACGCGGGTCGAGGATGGCGACCGTCAGCGTCAGGCCCTGCCCCGACGTGCCGGTCACCACCGAGACCGCGGCGAGGCGGCGAACGCCGGGCACGCGGCTGATCACGCGCTGCGCGGCGGGAGTGATCCCCGGGCCGGCCTGCGGCGCGGTCACGACGGCGTCGGCCCCCGCGGCCTGCCACGACGCGGACACGTCGGCGCGGGTCACCGCTGCGCGGGCCATCGCCGCGAACGCGACCACGGCGAACGCGAGGACGAGCGCGAAGGCGGGCAGCGTGCCGCCGCGCGCGGCGGTGCTGCCCCGGGCGAACCCGACCACCATCACGACGCCCCGCCGCCGCTGGGCGAGCCGGGCCAGCTGGCGCAGCACGAACGGGTAGGCCCGCATGATGATCAGCGCCACCGGCACCGCGACCAGCACGGGGGCCGCGCTGGTGTACAGGTCGATGCTGCCCGGCGGGGGCAGGCCCTGCTGCCGCAGCACGACCAGGCCGCCGACCGCGGCGCAGGCCAGCGCCGCGTCGGCGACCCAGCGCCGCGCCCGGGCGAGCCGGCGGCGGGCTCCGGCGGCGTTCACCGCGCTGGCTCCCGCGGTGCCGCGGCGGGTGCGGTGCGCCCACATGGCGAGCAGCGGGGTGCCCGCCAGCGCGGTCGCGGTGATCAGGCCGGCCAGCCACCACGACAGCCAGGAGGCGGGCCCGGGGGTGGCCGCCACGGCGGCGGCGATCGCGACGGCGGCGGCCGGCAGGACGGCCGCCGCGCCGCCCGCCAGGGCGACTGCGCCGACCTGCCGGAGCGAGGCGCCGCGCGCCCGCATCATGGCGAACTCGGCGTGGCGGTGCGCGGCGACCAGCCGGGCGCCGAGCAGCACCACCACGGCCGCGATGACCGCCAGGCTGACGAACAGCAGCGACAGCGCGCGCTGCACGGCGTCGTCGGTGGCCACGAACGGCGGCAGCACGGTGGCCAGGCCCTCGCTGAGGCTGACCTGGGTCGTGGCCAGCTGGCCCGCCGTGGCGTTCAGCCTGGTGCCCACCGCGGCGGCGGCGGGCAGGTACGACACGGCCTGCGCAGCCTGGCCGAGGGCCGCCGCCTGGTCGGCGTTCACCTGGCTCAGGGTCAGCGGGAAGCTCCACAGCGCGTGCAGCGGCTGGGTCGGCTGGTAGCCCTGCAGGGCGGTCAGGCTGGCGGCGCCGACGAACGCGGCCGAGCTCCAGTAGGGCGTGGCGTTCGGCTGAGGGTAGGTGAGCAGCGGCGCGGGGGCGACCGGGTCCACGGTCCAGAAGGAGGACGCCGCGGAGCGCGGCCGGACGATCGCGGTGACGGTCAGCATCAGGCCGGCTGCGTGCAGCCGGGACCCGGCCCGCAGGCCGAACCTCGCCGCGGTGGCCGCGGTGACCGCGGCCGGCAGCGTGCCAGGCGCGGCGTGCGCGGCCCGGCTGCCCGGCAGCGCCCCGGACAGCACGACGGCGTTGCCGACGAGCCCGCTGCGGTAGAGCAGCTCGAGCCTGGGCGGGCCCGTGGTCGTGTCGGGCGGCCGCCCGCGGACGGTGAACACGGCGGAGCCGGTAGCCAGGCCGGACCAGTCCGCCGCGGGCGGCGCCAGCGGCAGCCGTGCACGACTCAGGTCCTTGGCCAGCTGGCCGCGGACGGACCCGAGCTGGCCGGTGCCCAGGGCGGCCTGGTACTGCCCGGTGATGTCGGCGTCGGCCAGGACGGCCGACTGTGCCGACGACGTGCCGCGGAAGATCCGCTGCAGGACCCGCGTGCGATAGCCCAGGCTGGCGCGCGGCACCGCGACGGCGATGAACGCGCACACCAGCACCAGGAGGGCCAGCGCCAGGCTGCCCGCGGCCCCGGTGCCGGTCATGGCCGCCCAGGCCGCACCCAGCCGGCCGGGGACCCTTGGGCGGCCCGGCCCGCCGGCCGCGTGCCCCGGCCGGCCCGGCCGGGCGGCCGCGTGTCCGGGCGGCCGGCGGGCCCTCACGCGGTCTCCCCGGCGCGGAGCTGGGCGGCCGGGTCGGGCCGGTAGGCCGCCGCCGCGGCGGCGGCCAGCACCGGGACCGCCGCGACGCCGAGCGCCAGCAGCGCGGTCCAGCCCAGCGGGATCACGACGCGCGCCGGCGGGAACGGCGCGGCCCCGCCCGCGGTCAGCGTGACGGCCGGGACCAGGAAGTGCGCCAGCGCGGCCCCGATCGCCGCGCCGGCGACCGCGCCCGGCACGCTGAGCATCAGCTGTTCCAGGCAGAGCTGCCCCGACCGGGCGGCGCTGCCCACGCCGAGCGCGGCGAGCAGCGCGTCCTGGAGGCGGCGTTCCCTGACGGCGGCCACCACGCTGACCACGAACCCGACTCCGGCCAGCAGCGCGGCCGCGATCACGATCACGAACAGGGAAAGCTGCGGGATGTTCGGCAGCCGGTCGCTGAGCAGCGTGGAGGCCGACCCGGCCAGCGTGGCCGCGGTCGCGCCGGCGGGCAGCCCGGGCGGCCGCGCGTGGTAGCCAGCCACCACTGGCCGACCGGCAGCGGCGGCTGTGACTGGCTGGCCAGGGCCTCCTGCAGCCAGGACTGGTCCACGATCAGCGCCGGCCCGGCGCCCGCGGCGGGGAAGGCGCGGACCTCGGCGGCGAGGCGGACCGGCACGCTCGCGTTGCCGACCGCCAGGGGGATGACCTGGCCGCGGTGGGCGTTGGCGGCGCCGAAGAACGCCTGGGTGGCGATGGCCGGCACCGGCAGCGGCGGCGGCCCTGCGGTGAGCGCCACCTGCCCGGCGACCGGCAGCGGCGGCAGGCCGGCCTTCTGGATCAGGTGGCCCGCGCCGACCTTGAACACCAGCGTGGCCGCGCCCGTGCCGGGCCGCCAGGCGGTCAGGGTCGGGGGGATCCCGCTGGCCAGCGGGTTGGTCAGGTCCGCGGAGTCCGCGGCCGGGTTCCACGGGCCGAGGGCGGCCGCCCCGGCGAACGGCGCGGCAAGGCTGCCGGACGCGTGCCCGGACACGGCCAGGCCGCGGAGGACCAGGGTGGCGCGGGTGGCGGCGGTGCGCCGCTCGGCGAGGGCGACGGCCCGCAAGGCCGGCGGCGTGGCAGAGGCCGGTACGGGGAACCCCGGCAGCTGGTAGCCGAGCGAGATCCCTAGCAGCCGCAGCGGGTAGCGCACCTGCCCGGGGGCACCCAGCGCCGCGGACAGCTGGTGGTAGCGGCCGTCCGCGGTCAGGTTCCCGGCCGGGACCGCGTACACGATGCCGGAGCCGTCCTGCACCGAGAGGGTCACCGACACCGGGCCGAGGCGGTGGCCCGGGGGAAGGACGAGCCGGGCGGTCGTGCCCACCCGGGCCGCCCGGCCGGGGAGCACCAGCCCGGGGGCGGCGCGGGACGGCGCGATCCGCTTCCAGAGGGCGGGCAGCGGAAGCCCGGACAGGTCGGGCCGCAGCAGCACCGCGCGCGCCGCCTGGGCCGAGCCGACCGCGAGCACGCTGAACCCGGTGGAGAAGCTGCTGACGGGCATCGCGGCCTGAACGCCGGGGGCACGGGCCAGCGCGGCTCCGCGGGCCAGCGGGAGCGGGGCCGCGAGGCTCACCCGGACGTCGGCTCCGGTCGTGAACGCCGCCTGGTCCAGCTGCGACTGACGCCAGCTCTGGTGCTGGGCGAGCACCAGCGTGCCGGTCGCCACCGTCAGCACCACCAGCAGGACCGGGCTGCCCACCCGGACCGGGCGCCTGCTCAGCTGCCAGCTGGCCAGGGCCCCGGCCAGGCGCCGTCCCCGGGCGCTCAGCCGGTCCAGCAGCCTCGCCGCGGCAGGCAGCGCGCGCAGCGGGAGCAGGGCGAAGCCGGCCAGGGCCAGCGCCGGGGCCACGGCGAGCACCGGGTCGATGCCGAGGCTGCCGCCGGACAGCCGGGGGGCCGCCGAGTAGCGGTGCAGCTCCCAGAAGGCGAGCGCCCCCAGCGCGATCAGCGCCACGTCGAGGCCCGCGCCGGCCGCGGCGGCCAGCGCCGCCTGCCTGCCCCGGCGGCGCCGGGCGGCGCCGGGGGTAGCCGGGCGCAGGGCCGGCCACACCGTCACGACGATGACGCCCGCCGTGATGACCACCGCCGGCCACCAGGCTCCGCCGGCGAGCACGCCGAGCGGGCCGGAGTGCGGCCCGGGCGGCAGCCGGCTGGCCGACATCAGCCGGTCGGC
>Ga0070698_100001497_pt1 | contig 25950 bp, 27 predicted proteins | sample KBSK1502metaG_FD_65477 | JGI IMG/M metagenome (GOLD analysis project Ga0070698, IMG submission 65477) | Corn, switchgrass and miscanthus rhizosphere microbial communities from Kellogg Biological Station, Michigan, USA - KBS K1-50-2 metaG | ecosystem: Host-associated > Plants > Roots >... | reverse complement strand
CAGTGAACTCTACGATCTCTTCTGCCATCGGTTTAAAATTCAAACGATCCTGTGTTGATACGATCGGTTCTTCATCGGGTTGTAATGAAATACAACCAACACAGTTTGCATTACATGCAGGTGACACAGGAACAGGACATTCCCAACGGCCAAGAGAAAAATTTCTTGCAGCAGGACAATGATAAGTCAGGCAGCAATTCTCCATTAAATGTTTTACAAGACGGTTATGCGGATAGTTTTTTAATAGATGTGCGGCACCATTATTTATTTTTTGCTGGTCATAACCAGCAGATTCCTGTCGAATATCTTTTTCAATTCTTATTGCAGGAACATAAAACTTATTATCATGCCAGCCAACCGCAGTGTAACAAAACAATGGAAGTACCGGCGCATCTTTTTCCGATTCGTATGCAGCTAAATAAAAACCGGTATGTGCCGGAGGAATAAATGCAGCAACGGCCCAACCTTTTTCACATAAACGCATTTCACCTGTTTTTATATCAATGCCGATCCCTCTTCTTCCGGGTAATTCATACAGAGAACCGCCATCTGGTAATTTGATCCATTCATCTTCCGGAATTGGCAAAGCATCCCAACCGCTGCGGCCGGTGGCGAATAAGGAAGAGTCTTCAAAAATATTTCCCTTACCGTCAGAATATAAAATATATGGAGAGTGCTTAAAGTTCAAGGTTGAATGTTGAGTGAAAAATCAGTTTGCGAAGGTCGTTATTTATTCAATTGTTGTTTGCAAAAATCGTTGAATTCTTTTTCATTAATGTCTTCGTCAGAATTCAGAATGAGTTGCTGGAAAAGTTTATTGTTCTTGAAATCAATTGTTAAGAGACCATCTTTTAATATTACATTATTCACCTCCCTCCAATCAATTGTCTTTTGCATAATATAGGGGACAATTATTTTCTTATCCGAAATATCAACTACCAGTTTTTTGTGGGTAATAAAATCAAGTAAAATAAACAAGAATAACATGATAGCAATCCACCAAAATCCTTCCTTGTACCATATAAATGCACAAACAACAAAAATCGATCGATGCCAGAAATCAGGTAAGGGCTTTTTTGATATCCATTCCATAACTGTAAAGAAAGTATACACAGCAGTGATCAATATTGCAAAAAGGAGTGCAATATTCATGGCTATTCTTATTTCATTATTGATCAAAAGGAAAACAAAACCAAGTAAGTTAAATAATACCAGCAATTGGCTTATGAGCCTGTATTTTTTTGTTTTTTCATTTTTAAGGATGAAAGAATATTGTTTCATTGCTGAATAGAATTACTGAACGTACAAGTGTTACAATTTTGCTGCTTTGCCACGCAAAATTGCTCAACGGAAGTTTAATAGTAAAAATGAAGTCCGGTAAAATATTAACTGTTACTTGCTACCAACAAATTACAAAGTTTGAAAAGTATTCTTGAGCTTACATTGCTATCCCAATCATTTTCACCAACACCCGTTTCGTTCAGATCGAAACCGATCAACTTTTTTCCGTTTTTTATCAGTTTATTGAAAATATAAAATACCTGCTCTGTTTCCATGCCGCCTTGTACAGGAGTACCCGAGTTCGGACAAAGTTTCGGGTCAAGTCCGTCAACATCAAAGCTGATATAAACCTTATCGGGCAGCTTGCTGATAATTTCATCAGCAACCTCCTTCCATGTTTGCCCTTCATATACTCTTTCTTTCAACTCACGATCAAAATAAGGAATGACCCTATAATTACTATTGAAAATATACTCCCATTCTGCTTCGCTGTAATCACGAACACCAACCTGTATGAGGCGTTCTATTTCTGGTATTTCATTTAGCGCATTGTACATGATGCTTGCATGCGAATACACAAAACCCATATATGCTTTACGCAGGTCACAATGTGCATCTATTTGCAAAATTCCAAAGTTGCCATGTTTTTCTGCGATCGCTTTCATAAAACCAAGCGGTATACTATGATCGCCACCCAGCAACCCAACTAATTTATTTCTGTCAAGCAAAGATTTTGTTTGTTCATACACCCACTTATTCAAAAAAAGGCTTCCTTCATTTACATCCTTCAGTGTTTTTGTCATGAACTGATGCGTTTCTACCGGGTCGCCTTTGGAGATATAATCGATATATAGCTCAGCTTCTTTGCGCAGGTAATCACTTTTAAGCAACACTTTCCGATCGATCCCTTTCATAAAAAAACCTTGCTTCCATCCTTCAGGAACATCGGGATCGTACAGATCTACTTGCAGGCTGGCAGAAAAAACATGCTCGGGTGCACGGGCAGTCCCTGCACCATAACTCACCGTAACCTCCCAGGGCACAGGTAAGATCACAAGTTTTGCTTCGTCTTCAGTAAAAGGCAATCCAAAAATATTATTATGAGGATTGCTTACACTATTGGGATCAAATTTCGAGAGATCAGTCATGACAGGGTTTCAAAAGGCGTGCAAGGTAAGGAGAAGTTGCAAATAAGGAAATGAATGAATAAAGATTCGGGAGAGATTCTTTGTGATTCGGGCTTTTGAGCCTTGATTGAGCTTTACTTGCAAGTTTATCCTGAGCTTATGGAATGGCTCCGTTCTACTCCAGCAATTCTATTTATCTAAGAAAATACGCTTATCAAATCTTTTATCCCCGGGTTAAAACCCAGGGCAAGTCACCATTGACCTTTGACAACTCAGCACCTGATCTTTCTCATCATACCTTCCGTATCTCCTGATGGTTTTTTGGTCTATCTTTGCGGAGCAAAACCGAATCATGAAAAAGACCCATATCATTTTACTTGTTCTTATTATTGGTGCCATAGCTGTCCTGATCAGTTTGATGCCAAAAGGTGGCACTGATCTGTTGAGCAGTTACGAGACCATTGCAGGCGCAAAAGAAAAATCCGGCAAGTTTGTGCATGTGGTGGCGAAGCTTGATAAAACGGAGCCTATCGATTATGATGCAATAAAAAACCCGAATTATTTAAGTTTTACTGCTGTTGACACAACAGGCGGGAAAGTAAAAGTCGTTTACAACAATGCAAAGCCCGATAATCTTGAACACAGCGAAAGACTGGTAATGAAAGGAAAAATGAATGGTGATGTTTTTGAATGTAACGAGATATTGATGAAATGCCCATCCAAATACACGGATGATCCGAATCGCATTCAGGAAAGCATGAACAAAAACACTAATTAATTTCAATGGACTATATAGGTGAACACCTGCTACCGGGTCAAATCGGTCATTTATTAATTATCCTTTCTTTTGTTGCTTCTATTATTGCTGCGGTTGCTTATTTCATATCTGCCAGGTCAACTAATGCTGTTGACGCTGAAAGTTGGAAAAAAATCGGAAGAGGCGCCTTCTTCATTGATGCAATTTCAGTAATTGGAGTTTTCGTGATTCTTTTTTCACTTATTTACAATCATCGTTACGAATACCAATACGTTTATAAAAACTCCGGTAACGATCTTGAACCAAAATATATTTTAAGTTCACTCTGGAGTGCATCCGAAGGCAGTTTTATTCTATGGACCTTTTGGCATGCTTTACTTGGCATCGTACTAATATTTACTTCAAAAAAATGGGAAGCCCCGGTAATGTCGGTGCTATCGTTTGCGCAAGTTTGTTTGGCTACAATGATGCTTGGTCTTTATTTTTTTGGAACAAAGATCGGCAGTAATCCTTTTGCACTTTTCCGTGAGCAAATGCCTGACTTGCCCGTTTTCCAGTTTGCCGATTATGCAACCAGGATAAAAGATGGCAATGGATTGAATATGCTTTTGCAGAATTATTGGATGGTTATTCATCCGCCGGTTTTGTTTCTTGGCTTTGCAAGCACAGTTATTCCTTTTTCATTTGCAATGGGCGGGTTGATGACGAAGAAATATGGCGATTGGGTAAAACCTGCATTGCCATGGGCATTGTTTTCAGCATGTATATTGGGTATTGGTGTAATGATGGGTGGGGCATGGGCTTATGAGTCTTTAAGTTTTGGCGGCTATTGGGCATGGGATCCTGTTGAAAATGCATCATTGGTTCCCTGGCTTGTTCTTATCGCAGGTATTCATACATTACTTATTTATAAAAGCACAGGCCGGTCATTACAAACTTCATTTTTTCTTATTGCGCTTACATTTATTCTTATCGTTTATTCCACGTTTCTTACACGCAGCGGTATTTTAGGGGAAACTTCCGTTCATTCATTTGCTGATCTGGGAATGAATGCGCAACTGTATTTATTCCTGTATGCATTTTTTTGGTTGCCTGCAATTCTATCATTGGATGGATTAAATAAAAAACTAATTGCATCAGGCGCCGCCATTTTATTTCTTCTTTTAGCTGGATTTGTTCATCCTTTATTTGCGCTTATTTCACCTATTGCAGCATTGGTTTTGTTTTTGGTGAATATGAGCAAAATTATTCCTTCTGTTAAAAAAGAAGAAGCTGCTTCATCAAGAGAGTTTTGGATGTTCATTGGCTCACTGGTTATTTTATTTTCGGCACTTATTATTATAGCACAAACATCTTTGCCTGTTTATAATAAAATTTTTGATAAAAAAGCTGCCCCCCCACAAGACATAGAATTTTCATATAACCGTATCCAGATCTTTATTGCGATCATCATTGGCTTACTGACCGCCATTGGTCAATATTTGAAATATAAAGAAACTGGCTCGCAATATTTTTTCAAAAAAATTGGTTTGCCTTTTATCATTAGTGCAGTTATCAGCGGACTGATCTTGTCTTTTGGGAATATCAATTACGATAAATATGGCATCGGCTACCTGGTTTTTGTATGGACAGCGATCGCCTGTAGTGTATTTGCGATCATCGCCAATCTATCTTATATCTGGCTTGGAATAAAAGGAAATCTAAAATTAAGCGGCCCATCCATTGCACATTTTGGATTTGGAATGATGTTATTAGGTATTTTAATTTCATCATCTAAAAAAGAAATACTTTCTTATAACACCAGCGGCATAGCGATCAATTTCGGCGAACAAAGCAAAGAGAGAACCGGTGAAAATATGACCCTTATCAAAGGGATGAAAATGGATATGGGTAAATATTGGGTGACTTATTCAGGAGATTCATCACATCCCAAAAAATCACAAAAATATTTCAGAATAAATTTTTATGATAAAGAAAGGCAGGAAGGATTTACTTTAAAACCAAATGCATTTATTGATTATAAAGGCAACGAAGGTTTAAGCGCCAATCCCGATGCAAGGCATTACTGGAATTATGATGTATTTGCATATATCACTGCATTGGCTGATCCATCGAAGAATAAAGACACTTCCAGCTTCATTTTGAGATCAATGAAAATAGGAGATACAGTGCCGCTTTCAAAGGGATATTTGATACTTAAGGATTTAAAATCTATGGACAGTTTACCTGAATCTCTTTTTGGGGCAGATGGAAGACTTTATAAAGCAACTGTAGAAATTTTTGAGGTGAACAAGGATGGAACTGCACAAAAATATTTCGCAGAACCAAAAATGGCCATCGCGAAAGGAGAAATGATCAATGCTCCAGATACATCAAGCACCGGTAACCTAATAGTTCAATTGAATACGTTTAATATTAATAAGAAAGAAGCGATCATAGGAATTAAAGAACCGACAACTGTTCAGGATTTTCTCACTCTGAAAGTTTACAAGTTCCCTTTCATTAATCTTCTTTGGCTTGGAACTATAATTATGGCGGCAGGTTTTGTCGTGAGTATTGTTAGAAGGATACAATTGAATAAAACTTAGGCCTGAGTCCCAGTCTTTTAACTTTCCTATACAGCGTTTGGCTTAGAATCATTGTCATATTTTTGTACTTTAGATGTATGAGACTGCATAGCAAATTCATGTTGGTTTTAATAGTGGCAATATTTTTTATCGCCGGCAATGCTTTTTCACAAACTGATACCTTAGTGGGTCCGCCTCCACCAGCCCCGCGAATCGATGTAAAAAAATGGGGTCCGAATGATACCCTCATCACCGGTGCCATTTATTATCAAAACGAATGGATGCCGTATAAAGAGTTAGAAATGGCCTGGGTTTCCAACATGAGTGAAAAGAAGCTGTCAAAATATATGGAGGAATGGAACAGGCTTCGCAATGCAGTATATGTTACTTATCCTTATGCCCGAACCGCTGGTTATTTAATGAACGATATTAATTCTAAGATCTCTCAAATGAAAACTAAGAAAGAGAAGAAGGCATATATAAAATCAAGAGAAAAAGAATTGAAAGATCAGTTTGCAGATCCATTATCCAATCTTTCCGTTTACCAGGGTAAAGTTTTAATGAAGCTTATCAATCGGCAGACGGGTAATAATTGCTATGAAATAGTAAAAGAATACCGCGGTGGAGTAACTGCCCGTCTTTACCAAACAGTTGCTTTCTTTTTTGGCAGCAGTTTGAAACAAGATTGGGACATCAATGATAAAGTTGACCGCCAGATCGAAAACATCGTTAAAGAAATTGACGGAACCTGGTATAATAATCCTTACAAACCGGGAATAAGATAATTTATCCCCGCCCGGATGACCTGGTCGGACGGGTTTTTTTGTTTTTAGTTTATCGTTGTTTTGCATTTCCATAATTTTATTGCAATTAAAACTTCTGTAACTATAAACGATAAACTGTAAACCATAAACTTTCATGAAACTCGATATACTCGCAATTGGTGTTCATCCGGATGATGTAGAACTTGGGTGCTCCGGTACTATTATCAATGAAATTAAGAATGGAAAGAAAGTGGGTGTGCTTGATCTTACACAGGGTGAACTTGGTTCCCGTGGTACCATTGAAACTAGATATGAAGAAGCAGCAAAGGCAGCGATGATAATGGGAATACATGTAAGAGAAAATTTAAAAATGCGTGACGGGTTTTTTAAAAATGATGAAGAGCATCAGCGAAAACTAATTAGTGCAATAAGAAAATACCAACCGGAGATCGTTATTACAAATGCATTAAGCGATCGACATCCTGACCATGGCCGTGCAGCAAAATTAACAACTGACAGTTGCTTTCTTTCTGGCTTACGAAAAGTTGAAACAAAAGATGAACAAGGCAATGACCAGGAACCCTGGAAACCCAAATATGTTTTTCATTATATACAGGATCGTTATCATGAACCTGATTTTATCATTGATATAACAGATGTGTTTGAACAACGGATGGAAGCAGTGAAAGCATATACCACTCAATTTTATAATCCAGATAATGAAGATGATGGACCGCAAACTTATATTTCTACTGCAGCATTTTTAGATAGTATTATTGCAAGAGCCAGAGTAATTGGGAAAAAAATAGGTGTGCAATATGGCGAAGGATTCAATACTGAAAAGAGCTTAGGAGTAAAAAACTTAGATTCTTTAATAAAGATTGAAACCTGATAAGTTAATTTAGTTGAGCGTTAATAACTTACTGATAATTTACCTGTTTACTACGATAAACTAGCGTACCTTTGCCCTCTCAAATAGGTTTTGATTATGGCATCTCCAAAATTTCAAAGTGTTTCACATTCTTTTTATTCTGATCTCAAAAGCAGGGTAAGTAATTATTTTGAAGAAGTAAGAAAATCTCCTACCGGAAATTATCAGCTTTTTCTAAAAGCAGTTATTCTTATGTCTGCTTTTGTGCTGCTCTATATTCATCTTGTTTTCTTTACTCCAGCAGTTGTATGGGCATTGTTAGAATGTATTTTACTCGGCGGTATAGTAGCTGCAATTGGTTTTAATGTGATGCATGATGGGGCTCACGGCAGTTTCAGTAAACATAAATGGTTGAATTCAATAGCTGCATTTTCTTTAAATGTTTTGGGTGGAAGCAGTTTTATGTGGAATATGAAACATAATATCATTCATCACTCTTATACCAATGTAGAAGGTGTGGATGATGATATCGAGATACAGCCCTGGATGCGAATGAGTGAGTCGCAAAAAAAATATTGGGTGCATAAATACCAGCATTGGTATTTCTGGTTCTTCTATTGCATTCTTTATCTAAGCTGGATGTTTATCACAGATTACATGAAATATTTTAAAGGAAGGATCGGTAAAATGCCTCTTAAGAAAATGCATCTTTCTGATCATCTTGTTTTCTGGGGATTTAAATTATTCCATTTAGTTCTATTTATGGGTATCCCTGTTCTTATGCTTGGCTTTATGAACTGGCTCATTGGTTTTTTAGTGTTTACAACTTTTGCAGGCTTCGTTTTAAGCATCGTTTTTCAATTGGCACATACAGTAGAACATACTTCATTTGTATTACCTGATGCTGATACAGGAAAGATAGAAGAAGAATGGGCTATTCACCAGGTAAAGACAACCGCAAACTTTGCTACAAAAAATAAAATTGTCACCTGGCTTGTTGGGGGGTTGAATTTTCAGATCGAACATCACCTTTTTCCCAAGATCTCACATATACATTATCCCGCTATTAGCAAAATAGTACAGCAGGTTTGCAGAGAATATGGCATTGGATACATTGAATATCCAAAGGTTCGGTATGCTATTGCCTCCCACGTCAGCTTTCTTAAGCATATGGGTAGGGCAAGCACCGTTCTTCCCATGCTTTTTCTATAAAACGTTTTATTTAAATAACGAACGTTTCTTTTTACCAAATCTGCACACCTTATCTTTGCGGCCAAATTTGATTTTACATGCATTTTCAGTTAACAGAAGAACAATTGATGATTCAAAAGGCCGCCAGGGATTTTGCAGAAAATGAATGTAAACCCGGTGTTATTGAAAGGGATGAAAAACAAACTTTCCCCAAAGAACAAGTAATGAAATTAGCCGATCTCGGCTTTTTAGGAATGATGGTGCCTATTGAATACGGTGGCGCTGGCATGGATACGGTGAGCTATGTATTGGCCATGGAAGAAATAAGCAAGTGGGATGCGAGTACTAGCGTTGTGATGAGTGTAAACAATAGTCTTGTCTGCTTCGGGCTTGAGGCTTATGGCACTGAAGAGCAAAAACAAAAATATCTTACACCACTTGCACAGGGTAAAAAAAATGGTGAGCTGTATATCGGCGCATTTATGCTTAGCGAACCTGAAGCAGGAAGCGATGCAACTTCACAAAGAACAACAGCAGAAGATAAAGGCGATCATTATTTATTGAATGGGACAAAGAATTGGATCACCAATGGCGGCACCGCCTCGGTTTATTTAGTGATGGCACAAACCGATCCATCAAAAGCTTCCCGTGGCATAAATACATTGATCGTGGAAAAAAATTGGCCGGGAGTAGTTGTAGCCGCTAAAGAAAATAAATTGGGGATACGTGGAAGCGATACGCATACGGTTATGTTCAATGATGTAAAAGTTCCAAAAGCAAACAGAATAGGCGATGCGGGCTTTGGTTTCAAATTCGCAATGAAGACACTTGCTGGCGGAAGGATCGGCATCGCATCACAGGCATTGGGTATTGCAAGCGGCGCTTTTGAATTGTCGAAGACATATTCGAAAACAAGAAAGGCTTTTGGTACTGAGATCATGAATCACCAGGCAATTGCTTTTAAGTTGGCGGATATGGCAACAAGAATCGATGCCGCCCGTTTGCTGTGCATGAAAGCGGCATGGGAAAAGGACTGCGGCATGGATTATGGAGTTAGTAGCAGCATGGCAAAGGTGTATGCTTCAGAAACGGCCATGTGGACGACTGTGGAAGCAGTGCAGATACACGGCGGTTATGGCTTTGTAAAAGAATATCATGTTGAAAGAATGATGCGTGACGCTAAGATCACACAGATCTATGAAGGTACCAGTGAAGTGCAAAGGATCGTGATAAGCAGAAGTATTTTAAGATAATGTGCTGATATGCTAATGTGCCAATATGCAAATGAAGATTTGTTAACTTGCCCCGCTTATTGCGGGATTTTATTTTTGTATTATGGCTGTTAATAAGAAAACATATCACGAAATAAATGAGGGATTAAGGTTGTTAAATATTTCTCTTGTTGCTGTTTCCAAAACCAAACCTGTTAAAGATATTCTTGAGCTATACGATCTTGGTCATCGTGACTTTGGAGAAAATTATGTCCAGGAGTTAATTGAAAAAGCCGAACAATTACCAAAAGATATTCGCTGGCATTTTATCGGGCATCTGCAAACTAATAAAATAAAATCGATCGTCCCTTTTATTTATCTCATTCACGGAGTGGATAGTTTAAAGCTGTTGAAAGAAATAGACAAGCAGGCTAAGAAAAATGATCGTGTTATTGATTGTTTGCTACAGGTTCATATTGCACAAGAAGAAACCAAGTTTGGGTTTGATGAGGCTGAGCTTATAAATTTGGAGCTAAAACTATTTTCTAATGTGCGAATAAAAGGATTGATGGGGATGGCCAGTCTAACCGATGAAGTGAATAAAATAAGGATTGAATTTAAGTACTTAAAAAATCTTTTTAAAAAGTTAAGGGCTCAAAATCCTGAGTTCTCAATTCTTTCTATGGGCATGAGCAGCGATTATAAAATTGCTATTGAAGAAGGAAGCAATATGGTTCGCATCGGCAGCTTGTTATTTGGCGAACGTAATTATCAGGAATAATTTTCACCCGATTGGTTTCTGAATCAACTGTTTTATCTTTCAGATACCAGTTGTTTACAAAATAAAAATTGATCTTGTCAGAAACTAAAACCACTCTTAAAAAAGCATTAAGCGCCACACACCTATGGGCAATCGCTGTAGGGCTGGTTATTTCAGGTGAGTATTTTGGTTGGAGTTATGGTTGGGGTGTTGGCGGAACAATGGGTTTGCTGATCGCAACAATTATTGTAACTATTCTTTATCTCACATTTGTTTTCAGTTTTACAGAATTAACTACAAGTATTCCAAATGCAGGGGGGCCCTTTGCTTATGCATTTAAAGCGATGGGGCCTGTTGGTGGTTATATTGCGGGATTTGCGACCTTGGTCGAGTTTTTATTAGCAGCACCGGCAATTGCATTTGCTTTAGGCGCTTATTTACATTTTCTGTATCCCGTATTTGATGTTACTTATACTGCTATCGGATGTTATGTGCTATTCACCGTAATAAATTTATTTGGTATAAAAGAATCAGCTGTTTTTACATTGATAGTAACATTACTGGCAATAGGAGAACTTTTAATTTATATGGGCGTTGTTGCACCGCATTTCAGCATAGATAATTTTATGCACAACAATTTACCTTTTGGATGGAAAGGGGTTTTTGCAGCATTGCCTTTTGCTATTTGGTTTTATCTTGCTATTGAGGGTGTGGCAATGGTTGCAGAAGAAGCAAAAGATCCGAAAAAAACAGTTCCTAAAGGATATATTTATGGTATCATTACTTTGATGTTTCTTGCATTGGGTGTTATGATCTTAACTGGTGGAATTACTGATTGGCAAAAATTATCTGCAATTGATTTTCCCTTGCCGGAATCAATTAGGGTCGTGCTTGGGTCACAAAACAGTTTCACGAAACTTTTTGCAGGCATTGGTTTATTTGGCTTAGTAGCATCTTTTCATAGTATCATTATTGGTTATTCAAGGCAAATATTTGCGCTGGCACGAAGCGGCTATTTGCCGGCAGTATTATCAAAGGTTCATTCAAAAACAAAAACACCACATTGGGCTTTACTTACCGGGGGATTAATAGGAATACTTGCAATTCTTTCAGGCACTACAGATAAATTAATTATACTTTCTGCATTGGGTGCGGTAGTCATGTATATCATTAGCATGATCTGTTTATTTATTCTGAGAAAAAAAGAACCGGAGATGGAAAGACCTTTTAAAGCTCCCTTTTATCCTGTCTTTCCCTTTATTGCTTTAATACTTTCAGTCGTTTGCCTTATTGCAATTATTTATTATAACCTTTCACTCAGCATATTATTTTTTGCAGTTATGGTTGTCGGTTTAATCCTCTTTAAGTTTTTATATAAAAAAAAGGTCAACCAATTGATTCCCGCTAATCCTTCTTAAATTTAAGTATGGCTTATCGTACCACGATACGAAGTACTCAATATGTTTTTGATGATCTGAAAACTTTGCTCGCAAAAGCTTCTCCTTATCGCTCAGGTGATGCATTGGCCAGCCTTACTGCCGATAGTTATGAAGAAAGAGTTGCTGCGCAAATGGCATTGGCTGATGTATCATTAAAAACTTTTTTGAATGAACCGATCATTCCTTACGAAACAGATGAAGTCACGAGGTTGATAATTGATACACATAAAGCGGAAGTGTTTTCGTCTATATCTCATTTTACAGTTGGTGAATTAAGAGATTGGTTGCTTAGTGACAACGCTGATACAAAAACACTACAACAATTAGCAAATGGATTTACTCCTGAAATGATCGCTGCTGTTTCCAAATTAATGCGCAACCAGGATCTGATCAACGTGGCACAACGATGTGAAGTAGTCACAAAATTTCGAAATACGATTGGTTTGAAAGGAAGATTATCAGCAAGGCTTCAACCCAATCACCCTACTGATGATCCAAAAGGTATTGCTGCAAGCATAATCGATGGCTTGTTTTATGGAAGCGGTGATGCAGTGATTGGTATCAATCCTGTAACAGATAGCCCAGCATCCGTAATTAATTTGTTGACGATGCTTGATGGATTGATACAGAAATACAAAGTACCAACTCAAAGCTGTGTTCTTTGTCATGTAACTACAACTTTACAAATAATAAATAAAAATGCTCCTGTCGATTTGATATTTCAATCAATTGGTGGAACAGAAAAGACAAATAAAAGTTTTGGGATAAATATTTCAATGTTGAAAGAAGCTCACGATGCTGCATTGTCGTTGAAACGGGGCACAATTGGCAATAATGTAATGTATTTTGAAACTGGCCAGGGGAGTTCTTTATCTGCCAATGCACATGAAGGGGTTGATCAGCAAACATGCGAAGCAAGAGCTTACGGATTAGCCCGGTATTTTAAACCACATTTGGTAAATACAGTAGTTGGTTTTATTGGTCCTGAATATTTATATGATGGCAAACAAATCATTCGTGCTGCATTGGAAGATCATTTCTGTGGCAAACTTCTTGGCTTGCCGATGGGGGTTGATGTTTGTTATACCAACCATGCAGAAGCAGACCAGGATGATATGGATAATCTACTGACTTTACTTGGTGTGGCCGGATGTAATTATATAATGGGTGTACCCGGTGCCGATGATATAATGCTGAACTATCAATCAACATCTTTTCATGATGCATTGTATTTGCGAAAAGTTTTGAATAAACGTCCTGCACCGGAATTTGAAGAATGGTTATTGAAACAGCAAATTATTGATAAAGAAGGAAACAAATTACCCATTGGCAATTCACATTTATTGCTTCAGTAGTGATGGAAGTTCAAAAGATATTAAAAAAAGATAGTTTTATTCCCGATTCATGGGGAAAATTAAAAGCATTTACAAATGCCCGCATTGCATTGGGAAGAACCGGCGTTACCACTCCATTAAAAGAAGTTTTGGATTTTAAACTTTGCCATGCACATGCAAGAGACGCGGTGTTTTCTCTTTTAAACATTGATGAACTTGTAACATCGTTACAGCAATTTCAATTACCTGTAATTATTGTAAACAGTAAAGCAAAAGATCGAATTGTTTATTTGCAAAGACCTGATCATGGCAGAAAACCGGATGATGAATCGAGAGATAAATTAAAAAACGAAAAAGAGAATGGTTTTAATGTTGTCATCGTAATTGCCGATGGGCTTTCAGCAACTGCAATAAACAAACATGCTGTCCCGGTTCTTGAAAGACTTATTTCTTTATTAAAACGATCAGGTTTATCTATAGCACCATTGATCGTAGCCCAACAGGCAAGGGTAGCTATTGCAGATGAAATCGGCTCAATTTTAAATTCCACACTATCGTTAATCTTAATAGGAGAGAGGCCGGGGTTATCTTCACCAGATAGTCTGGGGGCATATATTACTTATCAACCATTGCCAGGATTAACTGATGAATCAAGAAACTGTGTTTCGAATATTCGACCTGAAGGATTAACTTATGATGCGGCTGCGGAAAAAATAGCCAAACTTATAAACGCTTCATTACAGTTAAAACTTTCCGGAATATTATTGAAAGATGATCTTCAGCAATTACATCAATAAGATTATACTCGTTTGGCGTGGCTAAGTATTTTATTTTTCCATGCCCAGAATAATCCAAACACAATGCCGCTGGTTAGAAAACTGAGAGTAAAAAGGGTTGCCTCTGCATTGCCATAAAGACCTGGTGTGTTTTTCCAAATAATAAAATAAACTGGCAAGTTTGCAAGCAAAGAAAAAATGAGAGGGAAGTAAATAAATTGTTTGTTGCTTGCGATCTTTTTATTGATCGCCTTTAAAAGAAAAAGATAGATCAATAAAAACAGAATAAGAAAACCTGCAAAAGTAAAGACGGCAAAGCTGGTGATATCCTGAATACTAAACTGGTCATAAGAAAAGAAGGCGGTGATGAGGATCACCAGCATTCCGCTCAGCCATGACAATAAGAATGATAAGATATACAGCATACAATAAAATTATATGGCGGTATGAAGAAGTTTTTGTTTTCTGTTATTTAAAATATTTTTTGTAACAAAAAACAAAGTAACAATTCCGAACAGGGTAAAGATAGTTATAAGTAAATGTGGTTTCCCTATAACACTGCTTGCAACTTTGTTGCCTGTTAACTCTTCTTTACTGATCTTTCTTGCTCTTGCTTCATTAGTTATAGAATTTTCCAGTACCCACATATTGCCATTGTCATCAAATATGCCACTGCATACTGTCCATAATGAATTACTGGCAAGAATAGTTTGAGGTTTTCCATCAGCGCCAATTCGTATAACTTTTTTTGAATCTATCATTGCGAGATAAACATTATCTGCAGCATCTGTCCATATGCCATAACTATCATAATTGCGACCCATCAAAGTAAATTCTGTTGACTTGCTTCCAAGTTTGTCAGCTAAAGTTTCCATCCGATAGCCATCGGATTTACCATCTGATGATAATCTATGCAGTTTATTGTTCTCTGTAAAATACAATGATCCATTTTTTGTACAGGTCAGCCATCCTATAAAACCAAATTTTCCTTCTGCCAGTTTTGTTATTTCACCGTTCTTGTTTTTTTTCATAATTCTTGAAGTAGTAAATCTTTCTACCCAATACATATTTCCTAAAGAATCTCTGGCAAAACTATAGTTGCTTAAAAAACCTTCTGTTGGTTTTATTTCTTTTTCCAGCTCACCATTATTTTTCAGACACCAGACATAATAGCCCCATGTATTTTGACTTTCACCATTGTACCAAACATGTTCGCCGTATAAATTATCTTGCTCGTCAATATATAATTCGTGTGAATGCACTCCAGTAACTATGGCAGTTTTAGCTCCATCCAAAGCAATTTTCCAAACTTGTTTCAGATCGGTATAATAAATATTTCCTTTGCTGTCTTTCACTATTCCAATGCCAGGGTGAGCAATAATGGTAAGGGAAATCAGAAACAAGAAATTAGAAATAAATATTTTTTTCATGGCTATACTTTAGTGTTTCGGATAATCAGGAATATTTTTTCCGAGGTAAATATTTCTTTCTGCCTTCAGCATAGTGCCAACATCTTTTAATTTCAAAATTCCGGTTCCACCGCGGTCCTGGCAATTTTTTCGTTCCTTATCTGTAAGTAATGGGTCATCATCAAAAACATATTCGTCGATCCAGTATTCATTTTTATCCGGCTCTTTTATTGTAACATGAATATGTTCGGGAGCTTGTCTGCCGGGATATGCAGCTGGTCTTAAGGTAAAGAATTTGTATTCACCTTTGTCATTCGTCTTCATCCAACCACGGATATATCCATGGCGTTTTCCCCAGCCTATTTCATCGCCTTTAGTGCGATAAACTCCGGTTTGGTCAGTATGGTAAACATATATAATAACATTCGACGCCGGAGTGCCATCTGCTTTATAAACTATACCATTTATTGCAAGCTTTTTTCCGCTCTCATTCCAATCAGGAAGCCAGCAAAGATTTTTTAATGAGTCAAATGGAACCGGCGACTCATGAATAGCTTCGCAACCTTCGCATTGGCCACCCACATGCATATTATTTTGTGTTGAGCTTTTGTTACTGTTCTGGGAACAACTAAAAGTTGAAATAAAAATTACTGCGAAAAGAAAAAATGATCTCATAAAAAAATGTTTTGCTACATAAATGTCAGTCAAATATTACCCTGAATAAAATCCTTTACATAATAGGTAAGCAAGGCTTGATGAAATGTAGATATACCTTTCGTCAGGAATAAGCTGCAGATGATGTAATCTCTTTTACGGAGGAGAAATCGTACTTTTATTTTGCCTTATGCACAACGCCGCATTTTTTATTAAGTATAAATTAAACCATGTCCTGTTTTGGTTATTCATCTTTGGACTGTGGTTCATGCTCAGGTATGAAGATTATGCAACACCTGCTCTTGCGTTTAAGGTAACATTTGTCAAGTTAGTTGACCTGGTATTAATGGTGTATATAACGAATTACTTACTTATACCCTTTTTTTTGTACAAAAAAAGATATGGTCTATTCATTTTATTTTTTCTATTGATGATCTTGATAAGCAGTGTTACCAAAATGTATATTGTTGGCCAGCTTACTCATGATCCAACTATATTTACTTTAAACGGCGATCTGAAAGGGAGGATATATGATAATATTATTCCACACTTTTTCCTGGTGATAGCAGGTGCTTCATTTAAACTGATGTTCGATCAGATCAATCTTCAGAAAAAAATGGCTGAGCTTGGAAAAGAAAAGGCCGAAGCGGAATTGAATTTTTTAAAATCACAGATCAACCCTCATTTTCTTTTTAATTCAATAAATTCTGTTTATTTCCTTATCGATAAAAATAACCCGGATGCAAGACAGGCATTGCATAAATTCTCTGATATGCTTCGCTACCAGCTTTACGAGGCAAACGGTGAAAGGATCCCTATTGAAAAAGAAATAGATTATCTACAGGATTATGTTCATTTACAACAGTTAAGAAAAGATGAAAATTATAAAGTGCAGTTCAATTGTTCGCGGGATGTCAAAAACTTTTCAATTGAACCATTGTTGCTGATCCCTTTTGTTGAAAATGCTTTTAAACATATTTCACATAAAACTGATGGAACTAATTTTGTAAAACTGGATCTGACCCGGAGCAACGGTTATTTTGAGTTTGTCGTGGAGAACTCCTGTGAAAAAGGAATATACACAACAGAACAACATGGAGGAATTGGTATGAATAATGTGAAAAGAAGACTGGAATTACTTTATCCCGGCACTCACCAGCTTACTATTGATGACAATGCAGATAAATTTAAAATAAATTTGAAACTTAAAATCTAAAAAATGTTGACAGGAATACTGTTAAGAACCAAAGGAAAAACTAAGACACTGATCGTATTGTTTATTATTTTTTCTTTATTATTAATTGCTGGTATTTTAATCCTGGTAAAATGATCAATTGTGTTATTATAGATGATGAGCCGCTTGCAAGAAAAGGATTGAGAGAGTATATCCTGGATATCGATTTTTTGCGTCTTGCAGGGGAATATGACAATCCTTTAAAAGCGACCGAAATGATCAGCAGCGGAGAAGCGCAGTTGCTTTTCCTGGATATTCAAATGCCAAAGATCACAGGACTTGATTTTATGAAGACATTGCAAAGACCTGTTCCTGTTATTTTCACTACAGCTTTTCCGCAATTTGCTTTAGATGGATTTGAATTGAATGCCCTGGATTATCTCGTAAAGCCAATTTCTTTTGACCGGTTTTTGAAAGCTGCACTTAAAGCAAAAGAATATTACGAAGTAAGGCAAAAGAATGATGCTGATAAAACCAGTGCTGCTGAAGCAGCAGATTATTTTTTTATTAAGGCAGATAACAAGCTGGTTAAAATTTCTTTCAATGATATTTTATTTATTGAGGCGCTACAGAATTATGTTGTTGTGCATACACAGGAAAAAAAGTTTATCACTTATCTTACCTTTAAATCAGTAGAAGAATACCTGCCATCAACACAATTTATTAAAGTTCACAAATCCTTTATTGTCTCCGCAACAAAAATTGACAGTATAGAGGCAAATGATATACGTATAGACACGCATCACATACCCATTAGCCGCAACCTGAAAGAGGAAGTGATGGAGAAATTATTGAAGGGAAAGTTTCTGAAAAGATAAGCTTGTGCAAATTTAAAATTTTATAACCCGGAAAAGTTTGGTAACTTATAGCAAATAAAACCAACGGGTATGAAAAAGCATATCGTTTCCCACATAGCCATCTATATACTTTCCGCCGTTATGATCTTCTTTGGATATTATCATTTAAAAAACCCCAAGGCCATGATGGAATATGCTTATATTCCTGCTAATTTGCCTAATCCTCTTTTATGGGTTAAAATTGTCGGAGTAGCTTTTATACTTGCGGCCGTCTCTTTTATTTTTAATAAATATGTAAAGATAACGGCCTACCTGCTTGCACTAATGTTGCTGATCTTTGCCTTTTTCGTTCATAGAGAAATTTATATGAACTCATCAGGTGAAATAAAAGTAAATGCCCTGATCAATATTTTCAAGGATACAGCACTAGCTGCTTTTGCGCTCCACATTGCCGGCAGTGCCGATAGTCATGGTATGAAATTCTAAATGCAGCAATATTTCTTCTATTTTAACACGACGGTCTGTGACGCAGTGCCGATAATATGTATTTTTGCACCCAATCATACTTATGAAATATTTATCGTTTCTATTTATCCTGTTGCCATGTTTTGTAAATGCTCAGGATTGTAATTTGAAAAATGAGAAGGACAGGTTTAACCAGGATCCAAGGCTAACAACAGGGTTTGTTTCTTTTGGCGCAGGCAACGATAAGTTTTTATTGTCCATATCAGCGGATAAAAAGGAAGTGGATTATTTTTTTGCATTGGAAAATTCCGCTATGTGTTTTAATGATTATTCAAGGGTAATGGTCACTTTTGATACAAAGCAAAAAGGAAATTTTAAAAATGGCGGCACTACAAATTGTAAAGGGTATTTCCATTTTGTTTTTCCCAATCAACAAAACCTGAATCCAAATCTTACTAATCTTTCGCAAAAGAAAATTGCGACCCTCCAATTTACCGATACTGGTAATAATAAAAAGATCATAACATTTCGGCCGGAAGACCAGGATACGATCATAAAACTTACAACCTGCGTACTTGCTGAACTTGAAAAACTGCGGATAGATACATGGAAACCGAAGCAATAATTGACGTATAAGTCAACTTCACTTTCTGTTATTGTTAAATGATCTTTGTGACCCCGGAGAGACTCATTATTTTTCCACTTACCTCTATCTATTATCTTTAAATGCTTGTCAGTTAAGTAAAATAATACTTAGTAGAGGAATAAAACGGAATTAAAAAGCGCCAAAAGGAAGAACTTGTTTACCCCCACTCTGATTTCTTAAATGCAGTAAGTTGGTATATGTTTTTGATTGCAAGGGAAAGAAACCGAAACCTATTAAACAATTCTTTTGATGGCCTGTCTACTCAGTGATAAATTAAACTAAATGCTTTTCTTTAAAAAACTTGTGCTGCATAATATAAATATAGCAATGCCGCAAGTATTCCCAAAATTCCAATTTTGAAATTATGTTTACTAATAACTAGATATATTCCTAAGCAACCGACAATTAAAACATTAATTAGTCCAAAGTAATATAGATAGCCTATAAAATGCCCAATGTTATTATGATTGGATGGGTAATTATTTTTTAACCACAAGAAGAAATTCCAATTCATGAGATCAGAAAGAATAAAAAACAAAGCTTGTGCTATCATTAAAAGAGAAATAATCAACACATATTTTTTTAAGAATAAGCCGACTGTCATTTTTTTATTATTAAATGATCTTTGTGACCCCGGAGAGACTCGAACTCTCGGCCCGCTGATTAAGAGTCAGCTGCTCTACCAACTGAGCTACGGAGTCAGGATTACAAATTTATTCAATAGTTGCTGTGGAAAAAATTATTCAATTGGCAGTTGCCACTTTTTATAAATATTACCGAGGTCGATATTACATGCTTTGTTGATAAGCAAAGGAAATTCTTCCATTGTAAAAGGCCGTTTATTTTCTTTTGACCAGTTATATAAGTAACGAAAAACATCTTTCATCGATCTTGTTCCACCACTTTTTTCCTTAAGATAATCGTTCATTTCAATGGCCATCAAAGCGCCACGGGAATAAATAGCTCTGCCAAGTCTGAAATCTGAACCATACATAGTGGATGCTGTTTGAGAAAGTTGTTGCAGGCTCATCTTTTTTATGATTGAAGATGTGTTATATACACTATTGTAAAAATTTGTTTTCATCCTTTCATTTTTCAGCGTGTCGTAAGGAAGAAACCACATAAAGCCTTCGTTGAACCAAATATTATTAATGATCGGAGGTATTTCCATAACATAAGGACGATAAGTATCGCCATAGCAACGCAAAGGAATAAACGCATGAGACATGTGATGCAAATAAGTGGGTATAGTTCGCAAAATATCTTGCTGGCTCATGGGTGTTTTTCGCATTCCGGTTGTATCGCCAAAAAATGTTGAGCTCTGCAAATGTTCCATAGCAAGTGCCGGTGCACTGACAGGCTCAAGTGGCAAAGCTTTGCGTAGCATTATTGAATAACGTCGAAATGGTGTCTCACCAAAATAATCTTTTAGTATTTCCATACTGATTATTCCTTGTTTGCCATAATCATCAAGATATTCATCACCAGTTTGGCAATAAGATGCTATGAAAAGTGGAACTAAGCCTTTGAATTCTTTTATGCGAAAGTTTGTTCCAAAAAAAAGTTGCCCGTCTGCTAACGTGTAATAGTTAGCCGTTTTGAAACTAAATGTTCCTTTTGCAGGCGATGACGCAGGTTGATTAGTTGCAAAGATGTACCAGTTGGAAAAAGTTTCAGCAGTAAATAGCACGGGTTGTTGCTCAGTTCCATCTATCCAACCAAGCACAGAATAATTTAGAATACCTGCAAAGCCAGGACGGATGATCGATGCATCTCCCATAGCTAACCGGCGTTCCATCTTATCCAGATTTACCTCGTATTCAATTCGGAGAATTTGCCTGCCTGTATCATTACAATACCAGCGTGGCGCATCATTCACGTCTTTTATCATTGAACTTTTTTTGCCGTCATTACTTATTGTATTTATATTTTCAATGAACCTGTCATAGATAAAAACATCATAGCCACCAGGTATAGAACGGGGCATAACAAAACTGAATGGCGCTGTTAATGGTGCTGACGGTTGTATTGAAATTTTTACCAGGAAAGATGAACTGTCTTTGTAAATAAGATGATAGTTTAACTGTGCCGAAACAAAGCAAGGGGGTAATAAGAATGGAAATGAGATTATGAGTATTAATTTATAAGTGAAATTCTTTTTTTTCATTCCTGCTAATTTTTAAGAAACAAATGTTTAACTAATGTAATGATTAATTTTTTTAATTGAGGCCTTTTAATTCTCTGTGATGAAAGCATAGATAATAAATAAAACATTTATAATTAAAGCAGCAGCAACACAAAACCACAGCAATTCATCGAGAGATAATCTTAATGACAATACAATACCGAAACATGAAAGAAGGTAAATTATTAGGAGCATATAAACGGTTTTATTACCAAGTTTTAATTTTATTTTTGGCCAGCGCTGGATTATCGTGATGCAACTTGAAACCCAGCTTATCATTATGAACGAAAGTCCAATTAGATCCGGAATAGAAGGACCGTGTATTTTATTAAATTCAATTACTGGTTTGCTGGCATCAGGAAGTAGCAGGATGATTAGTCCTGCAAAGAAAATAATTAGCAATATCCACCTGTGGCTATTCATATATCTAAATAAACCAAGTTACGATACATCTATGATTTTTTTGAATGATTAAGCGATTGTTACTTTGCAGATAAGAATAATTTTATGAAAAAATATTTAATAAATATTTCTATGGTTGTACTTGCAGCCTGCAATTCTGATGACGGAAATTCAGAAAATAAAGGCGACTCTGTTTCAAAATATATGAATGGAACATTTGGATACGATCTTGATTTTCTCAGGCAATATCATAAAGACATTGTATTGCTTGGAGACAGCAGCGGTGCACAAGTTATTATTGCTCCCGCCTACCAGGGACGTGTAATGACAAGTACGGCGGAAGGTAATAACGGCATAAGTTTTGGCTGGGTAAACCGTGATTTGATCGCATCAGGCAAACCGGCTGAACATATAAATGCATTCGGAGGAGAAGAACGTTTTTGGCTAGGCCCAGAAGGTGGCCAATTTTCCATTTATTTTAAAAAAGGAGTGGAGTTTAAATTCGAAAACTGGTTTGTACCAAAAGAGATCGATACAGAACCTTTTCAGTTAGTTTCATCAACAAGGAATGATGCAAAGTTTGAAAAAGAAATGCATCTTGAAAACTATTCAGGAAATAAATTTGATCTGAAAGTTAGCCGTATTATCCGTTTATTAAACAGATCAGCGATCGATAATACATTAGGAATTGCAGTTCCTGAAAACGTACAGGCAGTGGCATTTGAATCAGATAATAGTATAACAAATCAGGGAACAACCGCATGGGATAAAAAAACGGGAATGCTTTCCATTTGGATATTGAGTATGTTGAATGCGTCAGAACAAACTACCGTTGCAGTGCCCTATAAACCGGGAGATACAGCCGAGCTCGGTAAAATTGTTACTGATGACTATTTTGGAAAAGTGCCAGTTGACAGGTTGAAAGTAGATAACGGTATTATATTATTTAAGGCTGACGCTGATCACAGGAGTAAAATCGGTGTGGCTCCTAAAAGAGCTATGCCTTTTGTTGCAAGTTATGATGCCATAAATAACGTATTAACCATTGCGCAGTTTACATTACCTGTTGGGGCTACTGATTATGTAAACTCTTTATGGAAAATACAAAATGATCCTTTTGCAGGTGATGCAGTGAATGCCTATAATGACGGAGAAATTGATGGAAAGCAAATGGGAAAATTTTATGAGATTGAAAGTTCATCACCCGCTGCTGCACTGGATCCAGAGGGTTCGATCCGGCATATTCACCGTACCATTCATTTAAAAGGCAGCAAAAAAGATCTTGATAAAATTGCAATGAAGATTTTGGGTATTGGTGTAGATGAAATAAAGTTATAGTTTATCTATTTTTTCTTTTTGCCAGGTTTCTTTTTCAACTCTCTTTTTTTTACCGATATTGATTTGGTGATCGTCTTTCCTTTCATGACCTGACTTTTATCTTTCACTTTCGCAAATGAATTGGCATAAGCATCTTTAAGAAGTTTTTTAATATAAGCTTTGGGAAATTCAGTTTTGCTTTTTACCAGGATATAGCGGTATTGATTGCCCTGTCCGAGCAATATTTTTTTTGGATCTGAAATTTCACTTCCCCAATAAAATCCAAAATGAATATTTTTACTCGTTCTGCCAAGGGCAATTGAACAAAACGTATGACCTACCCTGTCTGTCGGCGACCATCCCACTGCCAATGCATTATAGTTATCATAAATTAATTCATTTGAATCAGGATATAAACCCCAAATAAAATCTCTTAACCAAAAAAATATTTCATTTATTTCTTCATCAAAAGGTTTTAAGAATTTCAACAGATCTTTTGTGTTCTCTTTACTCATAAAATGTATTTTATATTATTTTTTTGCCTGACTATCTTTTTCTCATCAATTTGTTTGCAAATGGATGATTGAACTCCATTTAATAATATAAGATCAATGTTTAGTTTATAAATGAGAAAATAGCCTTTAAAAGTATCAATTTTCCACAATTTGATTTTTTGGTAGCGTTTTTGAATAAGCTGTAAAGACATTATTTTTTAATCTAAAATCAGGACTATGAAAATGAATCTGTTTAATCGCAAACCACTTCAGTTGTTTTTAAGTGCGGCGTTTGTAGTTTCAACTCTATTTGTTTCTTGCGATAAGGATGATGATGACAATATGAATGATCAAACTTACAGCACTACAGGTAACGCATCAGGTTCACAAATGAACCCATCAAACGCAAGTACAAGTACGGGAACTCTTACGGGCACTTACAATGCAAGAACAAATCTTTGGCAATACAATATCAGCTGGAGTAATTTATCAACTACTGCCGGGTTGGTACAAATATATGGACCTGCAGCAATAGGTGTAAATGGTAGTTTGTTGTTTTCTTTGGCAATTACAACACCAGGTGTAAGCGGTGCTTCAAGTGGAACTATCACACTTACTGATGCACAGGAAGCAGCTTTGCTTGCAAACAATACTTATTACACAATTAGTTCAATAACTTATCCTTCTGGTGAAATTCGCGGACAAGTTACCGCGACTGCCAATTAGAATAAGAGTTAGATTAATGTGTGATCAAGCAGGATATTCATGAACAAATATCCTGTTTTGTTTTTAAGACCGGTCGGAGAGTAGTTGTTGGTATCATTCTTTATTTTCTTTTTGCTGAATGTATTTTACCATGCTAAAAGATGGCCCAAAACCAAACTGCTGATAAAACGGTGCAAGATTTTCCGGAGTGATCAATGCGACAAGTGCATTGTTGGCTGCATTTTTTTCTAACCATCCAGTGAGTTCTTTCATTAAAGCAGTTCCTATATGTTTGTTTTGCCAATCAGGATGAACAACTACATCTTTTATATAATAAAAACTGGCATTGTCACTTAATAATAATGCACATCCAATTACCTCATTTGTCACTGTGTCTTCAGCAATAACAGCAAATACAGGCGCTGCCAATAGTTTTGTTACACTATCATCACTTGAATATAAAGACCATCCGACCGAAGAAATCAAGCACTGGTATTCTTTTACAGTTGGTATCCTCGCAATTATTTTTACAGTTAAGGGTAACTCGATTGATGTTTTTACTCTATCAGAAATAAGACCACCGGCAAAAACTATATAATATCCATTTATATCCTGAGCAGTATAGCCGGCCATTCCCCACGGTTTGTTTTCAAGGGGCTCAACGATCACTGCATTTTTATTTTGATGAAACTTGTACATAGATTCTAATTCTCTAACTCGTATAAAAATTGCATTTCCTTTTGAAACAGTTGCCAATTCTGGATTATGAGAAAACTGTATAAAAGTTCCATGCCATGATACACCGCCATGATTTGGTGGCTCGCCCCATGTCCATTTATCAGGAAAACCAAACACATTATGCCAGTATGATACAGTTTCTAAAACATCATTCACTGCAAGAATTGGCTCTACATGCAGGGGTGATCCGGTCATTTTTTTAATTTTACATTTTTTTCGAAAATTGATCTGCTATTCTTGTTGAACAAAATGCCAGCAAACTCCGGCAATGTCAATAATATTTACTTCTCTTCCATAAGGTTGATCAGATGCTTCGCCAATTTGAATACCGAATTTTTTTGGTAATTCTTTGTCGATCACTTCTTTTCTAAATTCATCAACATTAGTTACACCGATTGTGATCATAAAGTTTTCCGCGAAAGGTTTATTATCGAATTTTTGCAAAATGAATCTGCATCCGTTATTTTCAAAACTAACATAGTCGCCGGCATTCCAACGAATGTTGAATCCTAATTGTTGAAAAAACTCTTTAGAACTTTCAAAATCTTTTCCCGAGGGAACGAAAGGCTGCAATGAAAGACACTTCATAAAATGTATTTCGATAAAGTTATAAAAATATATTGCTGTTTTGAACCTTGTATCTTAAAACAATGATGCGGCATCGGGACAACAAATTGTCTGGAAAAGCATGGAGATGAGAGATGCTATTCTTATGGCATTATTACAATAACTGCTGGCAAAGTGAATTGTCTATGCTCTTTTTAAATTATCAGCAACCAGGAAAACCAGGCCGATCGCAAACCAAAACGCAGCTTTTGGCCAATTA
>Ga0070698_100001496_pt1 | contig 25953 bp, 21 predicted proteins | sample KBSK1502metaG_FD_65477 | JGI IMG/M metagenome (GOLD analysis project Ga0070698, IMG submission 65477) | Corn, switchgrass and miscanthus rhizosphere microbial communities from Kellogg Biological Station, Michigan, USA - KBS K1-50-2 metaG | ecosystem: Host-associated > Plants > Roots >... | reverse complement strand
CTGAAAACTGATAACTGAAAACTGTGAACTCGTACTGAGGTAGTTATCAGTTTTCAGTTTTCAGTTATCAGTTGACAGGAGCCAGAACTGAAAACTGATAACTGAAAACTGTGAACTCGTCCTAGGCGTACAGCCCCCGGACCATCGTGTCGTGGGCCACGCGGGAGATGCCGAGCATGTAGGCGGCGATGCGGAAGGTCACGTTGTACTTGCGCGCCATCTCGGCGACGTCGCGGAAGGATTGGACCATGATGTCTTCCAGCCGCTCGTTGACCTCCGACTCGCGCCAGAAAAAACCGGCGCGGTCCTGAACCCATTCGAAGTAGGAGACGGTGACTCCCCCCGCGTTGGCCAGGATGTCCGGGACGACCAGCACGTCTTTTTGTTGAAGGATGTCGTCGGCTCGCTGCGTCGTCGGCCCGTTGGCCCCCTCGACGATGATCCGGGCCTTGATGTTCGCGGCATTCTTGCCGCGAATCTGGTTCTCATTGGCAGCCGGAATGAGGATGTCGCAATCGAGCTCGAGCAGCTCCGTATTGCCGACCTTCTGCGCCCCGGCGAACCCCTCGAACGAGCGATTCTTTTCGTAGTGGGCGATCAGCGCCGGCAGATCCAGTCCCTTCGGGTCGTGAATCCCGCCGGCGATGTCGGAGACGGCGATGATGCGCGCTCCCGCCTCGTGGCACATGCGGGCCGCGATCGAACCGACGTTGCCGAACCCCTGGACAACGATCCGGCTGCCCGAAAGAGTGAAGCCCTTCAACGGGGCGGCTTCGCGGCAGATCAGCATCAGCCCTCGCCCGGTCGCTTCCACTCTTCCCCGCGAACCGCCCAGGGAGAGAGGCTTACCCGTCACGACCGAGGTCACCGTGTGCCGGGCGTGCATCGAGTACGTGTCCATGATCCAGGCCATCGTCTGCGGATTCGTCCCCATGTCGGGAGCGGGGACGTCCTTCTCCGGACCGAAGAGATCCATCAGCTCGGCCGTGTACCGGCGCGTGATCCGCTCGGTCTCGCCGCGCGAAAGGCTCTGGGGGTCGCAGATGACGCCCCCCTTGGCTCCGCCGAACGGGATGTTGACGACGGCGCACTTCCAGGTCATCCACGCCGCCAGGGCGCGGACCTCGTCGAGAGAAACGTTCTTGTCGTACCGGATGCCCCCCTTGCCGGGGCCGCGCGCGATGTTGTGGAGGACCCGATAACCGATGAAGACCTCGATGCGGCCGTCGTCCATGACGATGGGAATCGAGACCTTCGTCTCCCGCACCGGCTCGCGCAGCACCTTGTAGAGACCCGGATCGAGCCCCAGCTTCTGGGCCGCGACGTCGAACCGCGACATCATTTCCTCGAACGGGCTGGCCGAATCGACTCCCTGGGGGGAGCTCCCGATCGTGGGGAACTGAGGCTCGAAGACCTGGCTCAAGCGACGCCTCCTTCGCAAACCGGCGGCTACAATGGGGCGGGCATTGTAATTCAGGAAGGAACTTGCAGACGCAGAAGGAGGCGGAAGGTACCGACGAGGAGCTCGTGGCCCGGGTGCTGTCGGGGCAGGAGCACCTGTTCGAGACCCTCGTTCGGCGCTACCAGACCCGCATCCTCTCCCACGTCGCCCGCATGGTGGGCAGCCGCGAGGACGCGCTCGATTTGTCCCAGGAGATCTTTCTCAAGGTCTTTGGCGCCCTGGATCGGTTCAACCCCGAGTTCCGGTTCTCGACCTGGCTTTTCCGGATCGCAGGCAATGCCGCGATCGACCACCTGCGCAAACGGAAACCCCGCACGATTCCGCTGGAGACGACTGATTCGGACGGGCACGTGTCCTCTCCAGAGTACAAAAGTTCCGATCTCGATCCTTTTGGACGGTTGCGCAACACCGAGCGGGGTGACGCAATCGCCCGCGCGATCGCCGATCTGCCGGCGGAATTCCGGGAACTGATCGCGCTGCGGCACTTTACGGGGCTTTCTTACGAGGAAATCGCCGAGATCAAGAACATGCCCCTCGGCACGGTCAAGAACAAACTCTTTCGCGCCAGAGCCGTATTGAAGGAGAGGTTGGCTGGAGAGTTGTCGTGAACCGTTGTTCGAACCCGATCGATCCGATTGACGCCGAGGCCCTAGCGGCCGGCGCCGACCCGGTGCTCGCGCCGGATGCCGGCGTCCACGTCCGGGAGTGCCGTGCGTGCCGCGAGCGGGTGGAAAGCGCCGGGCAGTTTGCTCTGAGCCTCGAGGAGCCGGTTGCGGACGGGCGCCCGGGGCCGGATCTTGTCGAGCGAGTCCTGAGGCTACGCGCCTTCTCCCGCCGGGAAAAACGGGATTTCACCCTCTGGCGGGGCGCGGCCGCGCTGGCTGTGGGGGTCTTTTTCGCGGGGCTGCTGCTGGTCACCCTGCCGGTCCTGACCGGTCGGGAACAGGTGGATCTGGGCCTCGCGGCCGCCGCGCCGCTCCTCGCCCTGTTCCGCACCCTCGCACGCTCGTTCGCGAACGGAGCCGCCACGGCTCCCGCCGCGCTCGACGCGCTGGCCCAGTCCTTCCGCGGGCAATCCGCCATTGGAGTCTCCGCGCTCGCTTTGCTCGCTCCGGTCCTCCTCGGCTTCCGGTGGGCTCTGGCGCGGGCGCGCCGTTAGGCCGCGCCTCGATGATTCTCGCGACTCTCGTTTTTTTTCTCGCCACCGTCACTCCGGTCTCCAACGTGACCGTCTTCGGCCGGGATGCGACCGTTTCCGCCCCCATCTCGGGGCGGGTCGTGGCTGTTCTCGGCAACGTGCGGATCGATTCGCGAGTCGCGGGCGACGTCATCGTGTGGGGAGGCGACGTCACCTTTGGAGAGAACGGCTCGGTCCTCGGCAATCTCTCCGTCTTTGGCGGGACCGTCCAGGTTCCCTCCCAGAGGAGCATCCCGGTTGCCGGCACCGTCTCGACTCCCGGGAACCTTCTGCGCCTCTATCTCGAAGAGCTGCACCGCGCTCCCTGGGAGTCTCCGGCCCGCTGGGCGGTTCCGACCGGGCTGCGACTCATCGCTCTTTCGGCGTGGCTCTGCGTGAGTCTTCTCCTTCTTTACTTCTTCGGGTCTCCATTCGCGAGGGCTGCGGCTTCCGCCGAGAGTGACTGGTCCGGCTCGCTCGCGGCCGGCGCGCTCGGCGTTGCGACGCTGTTCCTCGCCGCAGCCGGGGCTCTCGCGCTGCTTCCCGCGGCTCTCTCGGTTCCGCTCGCGATCGCGGCGGCGCTCGTGGGCGTCGCCGCGAAAGTCTTCGGAATGGGAGCGCTCTTCCTTCTGCTCGGCCAGAAGCTGACGAGGAGCGTCTCCCCGGCCCGCCGTCCCGCCGCTCTCGCGTCGGGATTCGCGGCGCTCGCCGCCGTGTCGCTGCTTCCCTTCGTCGGCGGCGTGATCTGGGCGGTCGCCTCTGTCGTGGCCGTCGGGATCGCCGTGGCCTCGCGCTTCGGGACGCCACGCCTTCGCGTCGTGCTCGGCTGACGCCGAGCGCTCCGCGGCTCGTTTGCGTCGGGCGGTCCCGCGCAATAGAGTCCCCCGCACATGGATGTCCGCACGATCGCTGTCGTCGGCGCCGGACAGATGGGCAGCGGTATCGCGCACGTGGCCGCGGCTTCCGGCCACCGGGTTCTGCTGGCCGATGTCTCCGACGCGCTGGTGGCTAAGGGACGAGCCATGATCGAGAAGAACCTCGACCGCGAGGTCGCGCGCGGCAAACGGAGCGCCGAGGAGAAGAGCCGGGCCTTGGAGCGGATCTCCCTGACGAAGGATCTCGAGCGGCTGGCGGAGGCCGACCTCGTCATCGAGGCCGTCGTGGAGGACGAGGAGGTCAAGAAAGAATTGTTCCGGCGGCTGGATGCTCTCCTGCCCGCCGCAGCCATTCTGGCCTCCAACACATCCTCGATCTCGATCACGCGACTGGCCGCCGCCACCCGCCGGCCTGACCGCTTCATCGGAATGCACTTCATGAACCCGGTCCCCCTGATGGAGCTCATCGAGGTCATCCGTGGGATCGCCACGAGCGACGAGACTGCCTCCACGGTGGAATCGCTGTCGAGAACGTTGGGAAAGACTCCTGTTTTCTGTAACGATTCTCCCGGCTTCGTGTCCAATCGCGTCCTGATGCCGATGATCAACGAGGCCATCGAAGCGCTCCGGGAGGGTGTGGGAACACGGGAGGCGATCGACGGAATCATGAAGCTGGGAATGAATCACCCGATGGGTCCCTTGACGCTGGCCGACTTCATCGGCCTGGATACCTGCCTCTCGATCCTGCGAGTCCTGCAGGACGGCTTCGGCGACCCCCGATACCGCCCGAGCCCCCTCCTCGTGAAAATGGTCGACGCCGGCTGGCTGGGAAAAAAGTCTGGGAAGGGTTTTTACGAGTACGACGGTGCCAAGAGCTCTTAACGACTGTCGACTGTCGACTGTCGACTGTCGACTCTCCTGAATGTTCTGCCAGGTCTGCGGTCTGCGCAATCCCGACGACGAGGAGTTCTGCGGCCGCTGTCACTCGAAGCTGCTGGTCCTGTCCGGCGTCGGCGTGGTCGACGAGGCGACAGGTGAGACCCAGGAAGAGATCCCCTTCGACGAGCACCTGCTCGAGCGGATCTCGACGCTCGAAGACATCGTCAAAAGAACGGGGGAGGCGCTCAAGTCCGTGCTGGAGACGATCGGGAATCTGGAAAAAAACCTCTTCGTCGCCCATACGGGCGTGCTCGCGCTCCAGGAGGCCCTCGAGCGCCAGGGTGCCGTTCGCCCGGAGGAGGTCCTCGATCTCTGGGAAACGAAGATGGACGAGCGCATGCAGGCGGTCGAGAAGAAAGACCGCTTCCTGGAGAGACGCGATCGGATCGTGGCCGGTTTCGGGGGAGAGGACCGCGACGATTTCCTCCGGCGGCTTCGCGAGGCGGAGTTCGCGATTCTCGCGCTGGACGCGGCCCGCGGAATCAAGATCCTGGAAGAGCTCTACCGCTTCGACCGGAGAAACGTCGAGCTCGGCTTCTATCTGGCCGAGACTTATTTTTCCGGAGGAGACCTGGAGAAGGCCGGTGTCTTCTTCAAGAAGATTCTCGCCGTCGAACCGAATCACTTCGAATCGCTGGTCTACTCGGGTATCTCCGCCTCGGAGCGGGGAGAGAGCGACGAAGCGGAGTCCCTGCTGACGCGCTCGATCGAACGCAAGCCCGAAGCCTTCCTGCCTCATTTCGCGCTGGGAGCGCTTTACGCCAACGGGGCGGACTGGGATGGAGCGGAGCGGGAGCTCTCCCGGGCGATCGAAGTCGCTCCTGTTCCTGCCGCCCGGGTCCTGCTCGGCACCGTCCTACGGGAAAAGGGGGATATCTCGCGCGCGATCGCCGAGTTCGAAGAGGCGCTGGCGACTCAGCCCGACTCCGAGGACGCCAGTTTTCAACTCGGCCTCTGCTACATCGAGAAGAACCGCCCCCGACGCGCTCTGGAATGCTTTCAGCAGGCGCTGGAGAAGAATCCGAGGAAGCTCGAGTACCAGGAGGCGGTCCGCCTGCTGGAACGGCGAAAGCGGTACTCGCTTCCGGGCGTCAAGGGGCCGGGCGCGGAAGCCTATCGGCAGGCGGAGGAGGCCGTCTCCCACGGCGCGCTGCAGCGCGGCCTGGAGCTGTACAAAAAGGCGATGTCGGCCGAGCCCGAGAACTCGACAATCCGGATCTCCTATGCGCTCCTGGCTGCCTCCCTGGGTCAATCCCACGAGGCCATCGAATCCTGCAGGCACGTCCTCGCCGGAGAGCCGGAGGATGTGGTCGCGGCGGCGGCCTGCTCGACCCTCGCCGAGGCGCTCCGGGCAGAGGGGAAGACCCGCGAGGCCATCAGCTTCGTGCGCGAGTTTCTGGAAAGCCATACCTCGAAGACCTCGCAAGCGGTCGGCTACTACGAGCTCGCCAACGCGCTCGCGGAGTCAGGAGAGGATCTGGATTCGGCGCTCGAATACGCCGGGCGGGCGCTTTCGGCCGCGCCGGACGAGCTCAAGCCCTACCCGCTGGCCGCGCTCGGATGGGTTCACTACAAGAGACAGGAGTTCGATCGGGCCATCGACTGCCTGAGGAAGTCGAGCGAGCGAGCCGCTCAACCCATGACGTTTCACCATCTCGGCATGGCCTACCTGGCCGCCGGTCGCGCCGAGGAAGCCAAGGCCGCCTTCGCGAAGGCCAAGACCGTCTCTCGCGGCCTCTCCCTCGAAGACCGGATGATGCAGCAAGTCCGGTCCAATATCCGACTCGTGGAAAAGGTGGGCGGAAAGAAGAAGGCGGAGACGGCGGGGGTGGAGAAGGAGAAATAGTTATCAGTGATCAGTGATCAGTTTTCAGTTCAGGAGGACCCGGGGTGAGATGGAGTGGGGCGAACTGAGAACTGAAAACTGAGAACTGATAACTTCCCTTCCAAATGCGTTGGTCGAAGTATTTTCTCCAGACGGTCCGTGAGGTTCCCGGCGATGCGGAGGCGGTCTCCCACATCCTTCTGAGCCGCGCGGGGATGATGCGGCGGGTCTCCGCGGGCATTTACTCCTTGACCCCGCTCGGGCTGCGAGCCCACCGGAAAGTCGAGGCGATCGTGCGCGAAGAGATGAATCGCGCGGGTTGCCTGGAGGTTGAGGTGCCGATCCTCCAGCCCCGGGAACTTTGGGAGGAGAGCGGGCGCTGGGAGCGCTACGTCTCGGAAGGGATCCTGTTCCACTTGAAGGATCGCAAGGAGGGGGAGTATTGCCTGGCTCCGACCGCCGAGGAAGCGGTCACGACGATGGTTCGCGCGGGTGTGACCTCCTATCGCCAGCTTCCCGTCACGCTTTACCAGATTCGCACGAAGTTTCGCGACGAGATCCGGCCGCGCTTCGGCCTCATGCGCGGCCGCGAGTTCCTCATGTACGACGGTTACTCCTTCGACGCGGACGCGGAGGGGCTCGATCGCTCCTACCGTGCCCAGGATGCCGCGTACCGGCGCATCTTCGAGCGCTGCGGCCTCGACTTCACCGTCGTCGAGGCGGATTCGGGAGCGATCGGAGGGAGCGCTTCGCAGGAGTTCATGGTGCTGGCGGAGACAGGCGAGGATGCGGTCGTGCGATGCGCCGCCTGCGGATACGGCGCGAACCTCGAGAAGGCCGAGACCGGCCTGCTGCCGGCGCCCTGGGAAGACGAGACGATGACCGGCCGGGAGGACGTCTCGACCCCCGGTCGCGGTGGCATCGATCTCGTCGTCGAGTTCCTGGGAATCACGGCCTCGCGCATGATCAAGTGCCTCGTCTACAAGACAGAGAAGGGCTTCGTCGTCGCGCTCGTGCGCGGAGATCTCGATGCCAACGAGGTCGCGTTGAAGCGTGCCCTCGGCGTCGAGCAGCTGGCGCTCGCCTCGGAGGAAGAAGTCCTGGGAGCGACCGGCGCACCGGTCGGTTTTGTCGGGCCGCACCATCTCGATCCGGCGAAGGTCCGGCTCGTCGCGGATGAGTCGGTTCGCGGCGCGGTCAACGCGGTCACAGGTGCCGGCGTGAAGGACTATCACGTGCGCGGCTTTTCCATCGACCGGGACGCGAAGGTGGATCTGTGGGCGCGCTTTGCGGCCGCGCGAATCGGAGATCCCTGCCCGCGATGCGGCCAGCCCCTGGACATGGCGCGCGGGATCGAGGTCGGGCACATCTTCCAGCTCGGAACGAAGTACTCGATTCCTCTGCGCTGTGAGTTCACCGACGAGAAGGGGGATTCCCGGCCCGCGGTGATGGGTACCTACGGAATCGGCGTCGGGCGAACCCTGGCCGCGGCCGTCGAGCAGCATCACGACGCCGACGGAATCCTCTGGCCTCTCGCGCTGGCCCCGTTCGAAATCGCCGTCGTCTCTTTGAATCCCGCCGAGGAACCGGTGCGGGCCGCGGCCGACCTCCTGTACCACGGCCTCCTGGCGGCGGGGCTCGAGGTCTTCTACGACGATCGGGACGAGCGGCCCGGCGTGAAATTCAAGGACGCGGACCTGATCGGCTTTCCCATTCGCGTCAACGTCGGCGGCCGCTCCTTCAAGGAGGGAAAGGTCGAAGTCATCAGCCGACGGGACAAGTCCGCGCGCCTGGTGGCGCCGGAGGAGGCCGTGTCGGCGATCCGAGCGCTGCGGGAGGAGCTCGCGGAAAATCCTTCCGCGGCGCAGAGGCCGTCCGCCGCGGGTGTCAGGAGCTGACGTTGCGCAAGATCACGGCGGAAGAAGCGCTGGAATACCACTCGCGGGGGCGCAAGGGAAAGATCGAAGTCGTTCCGAGCAAGCCGACGCGCACGGCGGAGGATCTGTCCCTTGCCTACAGCCCGGGCGTGGCCGAACCCTGCCTGGTGATCGCCAAGGACCCGGAGAAGGTCTACGAATACACAACCAAGGGAAATTTGGTCGCTGTCGTCTCCAACGGCACCGCGGTCCTGGGGCTCGGAAACATCGGGCCCCTGGCCGCCAAGCCGGTCATGGAAGGCAAAGGGGTCCTCTTCAAGCGCTTCGCCGACATCGACGTGTTCGACATCGAGGTGGACGCGGAAGACCCGGATGTCTTCATCGAAACGGTCGCGCGGATCGCGCCGACGTTCGGCGGGATCAACCTGGAGGACATCAAGGCGCCGGAGTGCTTCGAGATCGAGGAGAAGCTCAAGAAGCGGCTGGCAATCCCGGTCTTTCACGACGACCAGCACGGAACCGCCATCATCACGGCCGCCGCTCTCCTGAATGCCCTGGAGGTCGTCGGAAAGAAGATCGATGAGATCAAGGTGGTCTTCATCGGGGCGGGCGCCTCCGCGATCGCCTGCGCCAAGCTCTACCTCTCCTACGGAGTCCGTAAAGAGAACCTTCGGATGATCGACAAATCCGGTGTCCTTTACGAAGGGCGGTCGGAGGACATGAACCCGTACAAGGCGCAGTTCGCGATCTCGACCGGAGAACGCACCCTGGCCGACGCGCTGCAAGGAGCCGATGTTTTAGTCGGGCTGTCCACGAAGGGAACCGTGACCGGCGACCTGCTGAAGGCGATGGCGCGCGACCCGGTTGTCTTCGCTCTCGCCAACCCCGATCCCGAGATCACTCCGGAAGAGGCCCGGGCCGCGCGCCCGGACGTGATCATGGCCACGGGGCGCAGCGACTATCCCAATCAGGTCAACAACGTTCTGGGGTTTCCCTTCATTTTCCGGGGAGCGCTCGACGTGGCCGCCTCGGAAATCAACGAAGCCATGAAGATGGCGGCTTCGCAGGCGCTCGCGGCTCTGGCCAAGATGGACGTCCCGGACTCGGTCTCCAAGGCCTACGGCGGGGAGAGCTTCCGATTCGGACGGGAGTACCTGATCCCAACGCCGTTCGACTTCCGCGTCCTGCTCTGGGTCGCTCCGGCGGTCGCCGAAGCCGCGATGGCCTCGGGCGTGGCCCGCAAGCCGATTACCGACATGGCGGCGTATCTGCGCAAGCTCGAATCGCTCCTCTCCCGCTCGCGCGAGCTCATGGGCGCCGTGATCGAAAAGGCCAGACGCCATCCGAAGCGAATCGTTTTTCCCGAAGGGGAGCATCCCAAGATCCTGCGGGCCGCCAAGATTCTGGCCGAGGAGGGAATCTGCCGGCCCGTCCTTCTGGCCCGCGAGCCCAAGCTCGAGAAGATGGCCATTGAGCTTGCGCTTCCGATGGATCAGATCGAGGTGGTGCATACCGAAAACTCGCCGAAGCTGGAGTCATACGCGAGCCGCCTGCTGGAGCTGCGCCGCCGCGCCGGCGTGACCGCCGAAAACGCCGCACGCCTGGTTCGAATCCGCAACGTCTATGCCCCCCTGATGCTCGAAGCGGGAGACGCCGACGGGGTCATCTCGGGGCTGATGCAGTCTTATCCGGACACGATCCGGCCGGCACTCCAGATCGTCGGCACGGCGCCGGGAGTCAAGCGCGTGTCCGGTCTGTACATCCTGATGCTCAAGGACACGACTTTCTTCTTTGCCGACACGACCGTCAACATCGATCCGACCGCGGAGGAGCTCGCGGAGATCGCGCTGCTCACCGCGGACGCCGTGCGGCGGTTCGACATCGAGCCTCGGCTTGCTTTGATCTCCTTCTCCAACTTCGGTTCGAACACTCAGGCAAGCCCTCTGAAGGTCAAGCGGGCCGTCGAGCTCATTCGAGCGGCTCGCCCGGACCTCGCGGTCGACGGAGAGATGCAGGCGGACCTCGCGGTCGTTCCGGAGCTGCTCGAGGCGGACTATCCCTGGGCCACGGTGAAACGACCGAATATTTTGATCTTTCCGAATCTCGATACCGCCAACGCCGCGTACAAGCTCGTCTGGCGAGTGGCCGGAGCCGAAGCGATCGGGCCGATCCTGCTGGGGATGGCCAAGCCCGTTCACGTGCTCCAGCGCGGCGTCGAGGTCGCCGACATCGTGAACATGGCCGCCATCGCCGTCGTCGACGCTCAGGAGAAGGAAGAGGCGCGGCGGCGCTAGCCATCAGCCGAGAAACGCCGGGCTCATCTCGTCCAGCCTTTCCTTCTGTGAGGCAAGCTTCGGCCTCTGGCGCGGGTTTTGCCTCTGGGCAGGCCAGGAGGGGAGGGGACCGTCATGAGACGAAGCCATGTGTTTCTCGGCCTGGTGATCGCGGTGCTGGGCGGGCTTTATTACTACTGCCATCAGCAGGTGAATCCCGTTACGGGCGAGAAGCAGCACGTCACGATCTCGCCTCAGCAGGAGATCGCGATGGGCCTGCAGGCCGCACCCGAGATGGAGCAGCAGTTCGGCGGGGAGCTGGCGGATCCGGCGGTGCAGCAGGAGGTGTCCCGCGTCGGCCAGAAGGTCGTGGCGGGAAGCGATGCGTCGCGATCGGAATACAAATACGCCTTCCACGTGCTGCGCGATCCTGAGACCGTAAACGCTTTTGCGCTGCCGGGAGGCCAGGTTTTCATCACGGCGGGCCTGCTCAAGCACCTGCAGGATGAAGCGCAGTTGGCGGGCGTCCTCGGCCACGAGACCGGACACGTCGTAGGCAGGCACGCGGCCGAGCACCTGGCCAAACAGCAGTTCACCACGATCCTGATCGGCGCAGCCGGTGTGGCCGCTTCCGATGATCGCGGGGACGGTCAGCGCGCGGCCGCCGTAGCCGCCATGGTGGGAAGCCTCGTCAACATGCGATTCTCGCGAAAGGACGAATCGGAAGCCGACTCCTTCGGAGTGAAGTACATGAGTCAGGCCGGCTACGACCCTCGCGCAATGGTCGAGCTCATGCGCATCCTGAAGGAAGCAGGTGGAGCGTCGCGCCGGCCGGAGTTCCTGAGCACCCATCCGGATCCCGGCAACCGGGAGCAGGCGATCGAGGCCGAGATCGCGCGGTTGTATCCGAGCGGCGTGTCGGCACAGATGAGCCGCGGCGATAAGGAAGCCTTTGCTCGCGTCCGCCAGCACTTAGGCGGATAACCGTCGCTCCCGCTTTACTCGGGACCTGCGCCTCACGGCGCACCGGCGCTCGGCTCGCCCAAAGGGGCTCGACCGAGCGCCTGATCCCTCGCGCGCTCACGCTCCCGCGGCGCGCGCCTCCTCCCCTCTGGGAGACTTCGCGCGCCGCGATCCGGACTGTTGCCGGGTCGGCGCAGCGAGGAGGCTTCGGCGGTTTGCTCAGCGAGGCGGGGCGCCCGGGGTTGTCGGGGGCTTCTTCGCCGCGATCCAGGAGATCGTGCGGGTGACGGTTTCGAAGGTCCCGGTCATTCGGTCGCCGGCGATCGTTCCGACCAGATGCCAGTTTCCCAGGGGACCGACGATGTTGAACGAGATCCTGTCGCCGGCGACCTGAAGCGAGGTCAAGCGAGTCGCCTTGCCGCTCAATCCGACGTAGAAACCGATCAGCTCGGATCCCTCCAAAGAGAATCGGAGGTCACCGCCGATGGGGTGCTCTCCCGTCTCCGCTCGGAAGGCCCAGGAGCCGAGAAGCGGCGATGGCGTCGGGGAGGGCGCCGCAGGCGACGCGAAAGCGACCTGCGGCGCGGCCCGTGTGGGGGAGTTCGTCGGCACCGGGCTCGGAATCGCGCGAGTCGGCGTGGGAGACACCGGCCGCGCCTGCGGCGTCGCGCGGGTCGAGGAAGCAATCGAGATCGGCGTCGCGGTGGCGGGAGGCCTTGGCGAGGAAGTTCTCGTGGCTGTCGGCTTCGGGGGTTGTGTGGGAATCAAGGTTGGAACGGCACTCGGAGGAGCGGGCGGCTGCGTTGGGGTCAAGCTGGGAACGGCAGTCGGAGGGGCAGGCCGCTCCGTCGGGATCGAGGTGGGAAGGGCGCTCGGGGGAGCAGGCCGCTGCGTGGGGATCAAGCTGGGAACGGGACTCGGAGGAGAGAGCCGCGAGGCCGTCGGCGACGGGCCTGCGACGGGACTCTCCAAGGCTCGAGAGGTGGGCGAAGGACGAATCGGCGAAGGCGTGGGGCTCGAAGGCGGCGACAGCGCTGGCGGGGGCGTCGGCACCTTCGGAATCGTAGTCGGCTCGGTCTGGCGCGCGGCGGTCGGCGTGGGAGAGGGGGACGGGCGAGGGGCCGGGGGAGCCGGCGTCGGCGCCTCGATCCGCGGCCCCGGGGTCGGCGTTGCCAGGCGGGCCACAACCACACGCGGTCCGCAGGCGACCGCGGCGGCGCCGGCGGCGCCGAGACAGGCCAGAGTCCAGACAGAGGGTCTGATCTTCATTTCACTCTAGCAGGCTGCTGAAAAAGGGTGTGAGGCGGCGTTGCGAGCGCCGTGGGGTCGGATGCAAGGAGCCGCGACGAAGGCGATGCCACTGTGCATCGGGGAGGAGCGGCGACGCCGCAGACGGCCCTGCGCCGCCGCAACCGCCTGCGGTGGCTGGCCTTTTGCCCCGGTGCCCTTACAACCGAAATGTTTCTCTTCAATGAAGTCCCTCTTGGTCGCGATTTGCAAAAGGCCAGACACGACGCCCGCATCCATTTTTCAGCAGCCTGCTAAGGCTCTCGAAGCGAGAGTCTCCCCTCCGGCACGTTGGTCCGGTCCGACAATTTTCCCGAGGGCCACCGAACAGTGACCCGGTCGGCGACGCTCCGGTTGCCCAGCCCGAAGTACAGCATTTTGGAACCACTCGACAGGAAAGAGTATCCCGCCGAGACGACCTGCGCGCGCCGGAGGCCCGCGGTTTCGACCGTCACGATCGCTCCCAGCGCCTCCCGGGTGGATCGGTAGGGCCCGGGCGCCTCCGGGTTTCCTTCGAGGCTAACGACAAGGGACTTGCCGTGGGATGGGTTGCGGTTGATCCAGAGGGAGGGGCTCTGGAGGAAGCCGGTGGCGAAGAGATCCGGCACGCCGTCGCCGTTGGAATCCGTCACGACCAGGCCACGCTGATTGGCGTCGGATTCGAGCCCCGTCACGGCCGCGAGCTCGGCGAAATGCCGGCCATCGAGATTCTTGTAGAAGCGCTTCGGAGGATGTCCCCACAGCGAGTCCTCCCCGAAGTCGCCCGTCGGGATTCCTTTCTCGAACTTCTTGTACTCCGCGGACATGAGGTTCCAGAAGTCGATCTCGTGTTCCGTCGGATTCTTTCCCGTCACCATTCCGTTGACTACGAAGAGGTCGGGGCGGCCGTCGAGATCCGCGTCGATCCAAACGCATCCCCAGGACCAGGACGTATCCCAGACCTCGGCCTCGTCGGAGATCCGTTCGAATCGGCCGTCTCCGGTGGAGCGGAAGAGCGACGAGCCGCGGGAGAGCAGCTTCAGGCGCCGCCACACGAGCGGGCGCCCCAGCGAATACGGAAACGCTGGCATGGGATAGCGGGGGTCGCGCAGAAACCAGTTGAACGGGAAAGAATAGTTCGAGACATAGAGATCGAGCCGTCCGTCTCCGTCGAAGTCGTCGATCGCGACGCCCATTCCAAACCCCGGGTCGAGGATCCCGGCGCGGCTCGCCAGATTTCGGAACGTCCCGTCGCCGTTGTTGTGCAGGTAGGTGTGATTGCCGAAGTCGTTGGCGATGTAGAGGTCGGGCCAGCCGTCCCCATCCAGGTCCGCCGACTGGACCGCGAGTCCCCAACCCGTGTCGTCCGTCCGGGATTGCTTCGACACGTCGGTGAACGTTCCGTCTCCGTTGTTTCGAAAGAGATGGTTGGGCGGGGCGTTGTCGGCCTGGATGTTCGGTCCCCGGTCCGGGCGACCGTAGACGAGAACGTAGAGGTCCGCAAGCCCGTCGCGGTTGTAGTCGATCGCGGCGGCGGAGGTGGAGTAATCCTTCAGCGCGACGCCGGCCTCGCTCCCTCGTTCCTCGAACGTCCCGTCGCCCCGATTGCGATAGAGAAGATTCGGGCGGTCCAGATAAGTCACGTAGAGATCCGTCTTGCCGTCGTTGTCGTAGTCGAAGGCGAGGGCTCCCACGGCTTCTCCCTCCTGTCCGCCGACGTGCGCCGCCTCCGTCACGTCCTCGTAGGTTCCGTCGCCTCGATTCCGGTAAAGATGATTCCCGTCGCCGCCGACGACGAAGAGATCCTCCCGCCCGTCGCCGTCGTAGTCCAGGACCGCCACACCCGGCGGCAAGTGTTCCCCGGGGATCGGGACGTTGCGCGCCGCATTGGGAAGGAACGCCTTGTGGACCCGTGCGAGGCCGGCCTTTGCCGCCACGTCCTCGAAGAGTGGCTCTGAGGCGGAGGCCGCGAGCCACTGCACCAATTGGGCCGACTCCATCTGCCAGGAGCGCGGGCTGCCCAGAACCGGTCGAAGAGACGCTCGGATCTTTCCTCCCTCCTGCCGCAGCTCTCCTGAAAGACCTCGGCCGGTCAGAAGTAGGCCGAAAGTCACGTCCCGTTTTTCTCCCCGCCGGACGAAATCGAAGATCACGTTTTCGCTGCGGTGAAGCGACGAGAAGCGGCTCCGGATCTGGACAAACCGCCGCCGCAGGGCGCCGGAGTCGAGGCGAGGAGCCGGCCCCCGGGGACCTCCCGGGGCGCGAAAGATCTCAATCGAGAGGGGAGGCCCTGCCGGGGCCGGACGCAGGGAATCGCCCGGCAGGGGGCCGTCCCAGGCGAAGTCCCGGGTGTAGAACCGCTCGTCTGGCGAGCCGGCCTGCCAGCTCGCGAGAAACTCCTGCGCGTAGACGGAAACCCCGTCGGAATAGTCCTCCAGGGTCGGAAAAGACCGTTCCGGGCGCGAGGCGCAGGAGAGCGACGAAGAGAGCGCGAGGCCGACAAAGGCGAGATCGCGCGGTCGGAATCGCACCGCGAAAATATAATCGAAACATCCATGCCCCTATTTGATCGCCTCCGCGAGCGCATCGCGCGTGAAGGTCCCATGTCTTTTCGGGACTTCATGGCGGCCGCTCTCTACGACTCTCAGGACGGTTATTACGCTCGCGGGGCTTCGATCGGCGAGCGCGGGGACTTTGTCACGTCTCCGCACGTGGCACCGGCGTTCGCCGCGGCGATCGCCCGCCGGCTCGCGGAGGATGCGGCGAAGATGCCCGGACCGGTCGATTTCGTCGAGCTCGGCGCCGGCGAGGGACGCTTTCTGGAGGATCTGGTCAAGGCGCTCGAGCGCGATTCGCCCGGGGTGCTCGCGCGGCTGCGGCTGACGGCCATCGAGCGCGGCGACGCCGCGAGAAAAAAGCTGGCCGCACGTCCCATCTCTCCGGCGCCACGGCTGCTCGACTCCGCCGAGGGCCTGGCGGAGCGATCGGTGACGGGCTGGATCTTTGCCAACGAGCTCTACGATGCGCTGCCGGTCGTGCGGGTCGCCGGGACGGAGGAAGGGCTCGAGGAGCTGCGAGTCGGCGTCGAGGGGGATCGTTTCATCTGGGTGCGCAGCCCTGCCCCGGAGGCCTACCGCGAGCACCTCGCGGGCTTTGGTATTCGCCTGGAGCCGGGCCAGGTGGGCGAAATCTCTTTCGCGGCCGCTCCGCTGCACCGCCGGCTCGCGCGGGCGCTGGCGAAGGGGCGGATCGTCGTCTTCGACTATGGACACACGGCTTCTGTTCTTTACCACCCGCTCGCCCGCCGCGCCGGAACCCTCGCCGTTCACTTCGCGGGGTTTCGACGCGGAGACCCGCTCTCCCGCCCCGGAGAGGTCGACCTGACCGCGCACGTCAATTGGGACGACTTGAAGCGCGCGGGAGAATCGGAGGGTCTGACCACAGACGGAATCGAGCGGCAGGGTCGCTACCTCTCCGAGGCGGGAATCTTTCAATTCGCCGCCGATGAGAAGGAGAAGTGGCGCATCTATCGCTTAGTGGATCCGGAGGGGATGGGAGAAGAGCTGTCCGTACTCATTCAGTCTCGCGGAATGTAGCTTTCAGCTTTCAGCCGAAATCGTGACTGATCTCACGTCTGGCTGAGAGCTGAAAGCGAACAGCTGACAGCTCCGGTTGACTCCCCGAGGTCCTCCGATAGAATGGCCGCACGTGGAAAACTATCTCCCGATCCTCGTCTTTGCCCTGCTGGCGGCAGCTCTACCGCTGGCGACGATCTTCCTCGCCAAGGCGATTCAGGTGCGGCGGCCCAACCAGGCCAAGTACGAAGCGTACGAGTCTGGAATCGCGCCGACGACCGCGGCTTTCGACACACGTTTCTCCGTTCGTTACTTTCTGATCGCCGTTCTCTTCGTCGTTTTCGATGTCGAGACGATCTTTCTTTTTCCCTGGGCGGTCCTCTTCCACAAGCTCGGTCTCTTCGGGTTGGTCGAGATGCTCATCTTTCTGGTGATCCTGGTGTTGGGATACTTCTACGTCTGGAAACGGCAGGCACTGAATTGGGCTTAGCAGGCTGCTGAAAAATGGATGCGGGCGTCGTGTCTGGCCTTTTGCAAACGGCGACCAAGAGGGACTTCATTTGAAGCGAGACACTTCCGTTGTGACGGTTGCTGCCGGCAAAAGGCCAGCCACCGCAAGCGGTTGCGGCGGCGCGGGGCCGTCTGCGGCGTCGCCGCTCCTCCCCGATGCACAGAGGCATCGCCTTCGTCGCGGCTCCTTGCATCCGACCCCGCGGCGCTCGCAACGCCGCCTCGCACCCTTTTTCAGCAGCCTGCTCGTGTCCATCCGCTGACCGGAAGAGATCGAGGGCAAGAAGACATGGGTCTCGTCGACAACCGCTTCGAAGACAACGTCCTGACGACGACGGTGGACTCTGTCATCAACTGGGCCCGTCGCTCCTCCATCTGGCCGATGCAGTTCGGCCTCGCCTGCTGCGCGATCGAAATGATGGCGGTCATGGACGCGCGGCACGATCTGGCTCGTTTCGGAGCGGAGGTTTTTCGCGGGACTCCCCGTCAGTCGGACCTGATGATCGTCGCAGGAACCGTCGTCGAAAAGATGGCTCCGATCGTCAAGCGCCTGTACGACCAGATGCCGGAGCCCAAATGGGTCATCGCGATGGGGTCCTGCGCGACCTGCGGCGGCCCGTATCGCACCTACGCCGTCACCCAGGGCGTGGATCGGATCGTTCCGGTGGACGTCTACGTACCGGGCTGCCCGCCGCGACCCGAGGCCTTGATCTACGGGATCATGGCGCTCCAGAAGAAGATCGACAACATGAAGGTCATCCGGAAGGTGTCGTAGGGGAAGCGAGTGATCAGACTGAAGAGCGCCCCTCCGCCCAACGACGTTTTTCGGCGAACCGATCCATTCAGTCGACAGTCAACAGTCGACAGTCGACAGGTTGGATCTCCCGCTGCCGACCGCGAGCCGTTAGCCGTCGACCGGCCGCTCGCTTTGCCAGAGAGTCGTCGTCCCTTTCCGCGGCCGTCGACGGAAGATTGCTGACGACTCATGGCCGACGAGACGACGCCCCCGCCGTCCCCCGAGGCTTCCGTTCCTCCCGCCGCGGAGGCGAAGAAGGAAGCCCCCAAGAAGGTCGAAGCCACCGACGCCTCGGCCCACCCGTGGGTCGAGTCGATCCGGGCGGCGGTTCCGGACGCGGTTGTCTCGGCCAAGGAATTCGCCCGGCAAGTCACAGTGACCGTCGCGAGGGAAAAGATCCACGACGTTGCGCGCCACTTGAAAGAGCGGGAAGACTTTCGTTATTGCGTAGACGTCACGGGCGTCGACTGGAGGCAGCGCAAGCCTCGATTCGACGTCGTCTATCACTTCTACTCCTTTTCGAAAAACGACCGCATTCGCATCAAGTGCGGAGTCGAAGAGGGAGAAGAGGTCCCGTCGATCGCAAAGCTGTTTCTCGCCGCGAACTGGCCCGAGCGCGAGACCTGGGACATGTTCGGGATCCCGTTCGCGGGGCATCCGGGATTGCAGCGCATCCTGACGTGGGAAGGTTTCCACGGTCACCCGCTTCGCAAGGACTTTCCCCTGGAAGGAATCGACACGGGCGCCGCCGTCTACCCCGAGGAGTGGCCGGCGGGAGGAGGCCCTTCCGCGACCGACCCGAATCGGAAGGTGGTGTCGTGAAGATTGATTCATTGATCCATTGGTTGATTGATTCATTGACTCGAGCTCGAAGCGCTCCATCTTTCAATGAATCAATGAGTCAATGAATCAATCGCATCTCGGAGCCAAGATCTATCGTGGTAGATGACAAGCGACTAACAGAGGCAGAGAAGCAAGAGGCGGATTACTTCGCCCGCCGGATGACCCAGGCCAGTCTGGCCCGGCCGTCGGCCGGCGCGGCCGCGGCACCGGTCGAGCCGCCCACCCTGTTCGACGTGCAGGAGATGGAGCTCAACTTCGGACCTCAGCATCCCTCCACACACGGCGTCCTGCGGCTGGTGCTCAAGGTGGATGGCGAAAAGATCCTCGAGGCGCGGCCCGAGATCGGGTACCTGCACCGGGGAACTGAAAAGCTCTTCGAAACCGAGACCTATCCGATGGGGATCCCGCACACCGATCGGATGGACTACGTCGCGGCGGCAACAAACAACCACGCGTTCTGCCTGACGGTGGAAAAGCTGCTGGGAATCGAGATCCCGCGGCGGGCCCAGCTCATCCGGGTGATCCTGGACGAGCTCCAACGTCTTTCTTCGCACCTGGTCTGGCTCGGAACTTCCGGAATCGATCTGGGGGCCGTCACGCCCTTCTGGTACGCCTTCCGCGAACGCGAGCAAATCCTCGACTTCTTCGAGGAGTACTGCGGCGCCCGCCTGACCCTGAACTGTATGCGCATCGGAGGTCTCCCTTTCGATCTGACGCCGGGGTGGACCGCGCGGCTGCTCGAGTTCGTGGACGATTTGCCGTCGCGCATCGATGAGTACGAAGAGCTCCTGACCGACAACCGCATCTGGAAGAATCGAACGGTCGACGTCGGCGTCATCTCGGGGGAAGAGTGCATCGAATACGGGCTGACGGGACCGATCCTGCGCGGCTCCGGAATCGCGTGGGATCTGCGGCGCGCCCAACCCTACGAGTGTTACGACGAGCTGGACTTCGTCATCCCGGTTCGCCAGAACGGCGACACCTACGATCGCTACATCGTTCGGGTGCAGGAAATGCGGCAGAGCGCGCGGATCATTCGGCAATGCCTGGACCGCCTGGAGGCGGGGGACATTCGCGGCAAGGTGCCGCGGGTGATCAAGCCCGTCGCGGAAGAGGTCTACGCCTCGATCGAGTCACCCAAGGGAGAGCTGGGCTTCTACTGTGTCTCCAACGGCTCGAACCGGCCGTATCGCATGCATTGCCGGCCCCCCTCTTTCATCAACCTCCAGGCGTTGCCTCGCCTGGCCAAGGGACACCTCATCTCCGACCTCGTCGCACTGATCGGGACCATCGATATCGTGCTGGGGGAGGTGGACCGGTGAGGAAGACGGGACTCGGGACTGGGGACTCGGAACTGGGGGACGCAACCCGCCTTCGAGTCCCGAGTTCCGAGTCCCGAGTCCCGGGCCTGGAATTCTCGGTATGAAGATCCTCACCCCAACCGTCCTGACTTATTTGAAGGTCGTCCTCTTAGTGGCGGTGGTGCCGGCTGTCGTGGGCTTCGTCGTCGTCCTGGCGGAACGCCGGTTCATGGGTTTCATGCAGGACCGGCTCGGGCCCAACCGCGTCGGACCCAAGGGCACGCTTCAGGGACTGGCCGATCTGGTCAAGCTCGTGACCAAAGAGGACATCACGCCCGCCAAGGCGGAGAAGGCGGTGCACTTTCTGGCGCCGGTGCTGGCGGTCATCCCCGCCCTGACGGCGCTCGCCCTGATCCCCTTCGGGCCTTCCCTGCGCATCGCGCCGCACGTTTCGACGCCGCTCTACGTGACGGACGTCAACATCGGCCTTCTCTTCATCCTCGCGATCACCTCGATCGGCGTCTACGGAATCATCCTGGGAGGATGGGCCTCCAACAACAAGTACTCCCTGCTGGGTGGACTCCGCTCGGCGGCGCAGCTGGTCTCCTACGAAGTGCCGATGGGGCTCGCGTTGGTGGCGGTCCTTCTGATGACGCGATCCCTCTCGTTGGTCGAGATCGTCCAGCGCCAGGACCGGATCCACCTCTGGTTCGTCTTCCCCGGACTGCTGGCGTTCTTCCTCTACTTCGTCGCCGGCGTAGCCGAAACCAATCGGAATCCTTTCGATCTGCCCGAGGCGGAGTCGGAGCTCGTGTCCGGGTTCAACACGGAGTACTCGGGAGTGAAGTTCGCCTTCTTCTTTCTGGGCGAATACACGGCGATGATCATCATCTCGTGCGTGGCCGTGACCGTCTTCTTCGGCGGATGGTTGCCCCCTTTTCCGCACGTCCCGGCGTTCGCCGCCTTGAAGTTGATTCCTCCCTTTGTCTGGTTCTTCGCGAAGGCCGGGTTCTTCGTGTTCTGCTACATCTGGTTCCGGTCGACGTTTCCGCGCTACCGGTTCGATCAGTTGATGGCCCTGGGCTGGAAATGGCTGCTCCCGGTGGCGCTCATCAACATCGTGGTGGTGGCCCTGGCGATCCTGGCCACTCCCGGATCGACCCGCGGCCTTTTCGTCCTGTCCTGGATTTTCGGCGCTCTGTTCGTCGTGATGTTGGGTCTCGCCTGGCTGCGGCGGATGCTCACCCGGCGCGACCGTCTGGCCGCGGTCCCGCGGGGAGCGGAGGAGACCGCTTGATCGGAGTCCATCGATGGCCCTGAAGAAGTGGCTGGACAAGCTCGCGCTGCTGGATCTCTTCGACGGTCTTTCCGTGACGGGGCGTCATTTCTTCCGGCGCAAAGTCACGATTCAGTATCCGGAACAGAAGAAGATTCCCTCCGACCGCTTCCGGGGGATGTTCCGACTGGACGAGGAGCGCTGCATCAAGTGCACGCTTTGCGCGATCGAGTGCCCGATCAACATCATCTACATCGACTGGCACAACGAGAAGAACGAGGCGGCCAAATCGGTAAAGGTGCTGGACCGTTTCGACGTCGACCTGAAGCGCTGCATGTTCTGCCAGCTTTGCGAAGAAGCCTGCCCGACCGTCCCCAAGTCGATCTGGCTGACAACCAAGACCTACGAGATGGCGTCCTATGACCGGAACGACTCGTTGTATCTGGACATCCGCAAGCTGACCGATTGGCGATCGGCCGACAACGTGAAGCCCTTCACCGTCATCGAGCAGGGATGAAGCGAGTGCTTAGACTCGTACTCGCCCGCCCGGAGCGGCCGTGACGGGAGGCGTCCTGCTGTCGGGCGGAGCAGGCGCCGCCTTCCTGATCTTCGCGGTCCTGGCCCTCGCGATGGCGGTGGCCGTCGTCGTCGCCCGCAACCCGGTCCACTCCGCGCTCTTTCTCCTCGCCTCTTTCCTGCTCGTGGCCTGCATCTTCATTCTTCAGCAGGCGGAGTTCGTGGGGGCGGTGCAGATCCTGGTCTACGCGGGCGGCATCATGGTCCTCTTTCTTTTCGTGATCATGCTCGTGCACCAGAGGACGGTGAAGACGGCGGTCACCTTCCAGCACCAATGGGACATCGCTCTGCTCTTCCTGCTCCTTTTTCTGGCGCCCTTTCTCTATGTGCTCGGCACGGCGAAGCTGCCGGACGTGCCGGCGAACCCGGACGCTTTCCGAATGGTCGACGGACGCCTTCTCGGAAATACGGAAGCGGTCGCCTGGGTGCTCTACCGCGACTATCTGCTCCCTTTCGAGGTGGCGTCGGTGTTTCTCTTAGTCGCGATGATCGGCGCCGTGGTGCTCGGCAAGCGCAGCCCGGAGAGGATGGACTGAATGGAAGGTCGTGGGTGGAAGGTGGTAGGTAGTAGGGACCTAAGCGGTATTCCCCTACCAGCTACCACCTATCACCTAACACCTCATACGCTATGACCATCACGATCAACCACTACCTCATTGTCAGCTTCCTGCTCTTCTCGATCGGGTTGCTCGGGGTTCTGGTGCGGCGCAACTTTCTGACGGTTCTGATGTCGGTCGAGCTGATGATGAACGCTGTCAATCTGAATCTGATCGCCTTCTCCCGCCGCCTGTCGGACCTGACCGGACAGGTCTTTTCTGTCTTCGTCATCACGATCGCCGCCGGTGAGGCCGCGATCGGTCTGGCGCTGACGATTGCCCTCTTCCGGCAGCGCAAGACGCTGAACATCGAAGAAGCCGACACGATGCGCGGATAAGGAAATGAAATCGGTTATCGGTTATCGGTTATCGGTTGTCGGTTGCGGGCACGGAGCTCCGGTCCCGGTCACCGAACACCGATCACCGATCACCGCAAGAGGAAGATGAAAGATCTCATCTGGCTCGTTCCGCTCTTCCCGCTGGCGGGGTTCCTCGTCAACGGGCTGGTCTATCTGATCTGCGAGTGTCCGCCGCGGAGGAGTCTCCTGCACGATCTGCAGCCGGACCAGCCGGCGGCGGAGTCCGCACTGGACCGCGGCCACCCGCATGCCCACATGCACCCGGAGACCCAGCCCCGGTTTCAGAAGCTGTATTCCGTCGTGGGTGTGGGCAGCGTCGCGCTGTCGGTGCTGTTCGCCTTCGGAGCAATCTTCGACATCGGCCTCTCGAAGCTCGCGGCCGGGGGCTCGCACATCGTCACGCTCTACCGGTGGATCCCCCTGGGTGTCAACGAATCCGTCTCGCAGGTGCCGGGCAAAGCGGCGGAGTGGTTCGTGGACGCCGGACTCCGCCTGGACTCCCTGTCGGCCCTCATGATCGCCTTCGTCACGTTCGTGGGCTTCCTGATCCACGTCTATTCGATCGGCTACATGGGTCACGATCGGGGCTACGGCCGCTACTTCGCATATCTGAATCTCTTCATGTTCTCGATGCTGGTCTTAGTCCTCGCCTCGAGCTTTCTTCTGCTCTTCGTCGGCTGGGAGGGCGTCGGGCTCTGTTCGTATCTGCTGATCGGGTACGACTACCATAAGAAGTTCGCGGCCGACGCCGGGAAGAAGGCGTTCATTGTCAACCGGATCGGTGACTTCGGCTTCATCCTGGGAATCTTCGGCATCTTCGCGCTCTTCGGCAGTCTGGACTTCGGGAAGGTTTTCTCGGCCGCGGCCGCCAGCCCGTCCGCTTACACTCCCTATCTCACCCTCATCTGTCTCTGTCTCTTCGTGGGCGCCTGCGGAAAGTCCGCTCAGTTTCCGCTTCACGTCTGGCTCCCCGACGCGATGGCCGGGCCCACTCCCGTCTCGGCGCTCATTCATGCCGCGACGATGGTCACCGCGGGGGTCTACATGGTGGCGCGCTGCAACGTTCTCTTTCGCCTGGCTCCGGACGCGATGCTGGTCGTGGCGGTCATCGGGGGATTCACCGCGCTCTTTGCCGCGACGATCGGCCTGGCGCAGAACGACATCAAGAAGGTCCTCGCCTACTCGACGGTCTCGCAGCTGGGCTACATGTTCCTCGCCTGCGGCGTGGGAGCCTTCGTCGCGGGCATGTTCCACGTCATGACGCACGCCTTCTTCAAGGCCTGTCTCTTCCTCGGGTCCGGCTCGGTCATCCACGCGCTCGCGGGAGAGCAGGACATCCGCAAGATGGGAGGGCTGTCTTTCAAGATCCGGACGACCTACGCGACGTTCCTGATCGCGACCTTCGCGATTGCGGGAGCTCCGCTGCTGGCCGGGTTCTTCTCCAAGGACGCGATTCTCGCCGCGGTCTTCGAGTCGCACTTCGAGCAGGCTCCCTGGCTCGGAAAGACCCTCTGGGCGGCCGCGTTGTTCACGGCGGGGCTGACCGCCTTCTACATGTTCCGGCTGGTTTCGCTGACGTTCTGGGGAACCTACCGCGGCACCAAGGAACAAGAGGCTCACATCCATGAGTCGCCGCGATCGATGACGGTTCCCCTGGTCATCCTGGCTTTTCTCTCCATCGTCGGCGGCTACGTCGGAGTCCCGATCGTTGCCGGCGGCGACAAGATCGGAGAGTTCCTTTCCCCGATTCTGCTCCCGGTCGCCGGTCAGCACGCCGCGCACGCGCACGCGGGAGTCTCGACCGAGCTTCTCCTGATGGCGATTTCCGTCGCGGCGGCCTCCGTGGGATTCCTGCTCGCCTTTTCGTGGTACGCCAAGGGCCACGGGCAGGTGCCGGCGAGGATCGCGGCGGCCGTTCCCGGCGTCTACCGGGCGGTGCGGAACAAGTATTACGTCGACGAGTTCTACGAGGCGGTGTTCGTCGAAGGATTGGCCAAGGGGGGAGGGCGAGCGCTCTGGGAGGTGGACGCGACGGTCGTGGACCTGATTCCCAACGGGGCCGCCGCGGTCACGCGCGGGCTTTCGTGGCTCGCCTCCGCCTTCGACCAGTACGTCGTGGACGGACTCGTGAACGGCCTGGCCAACACCCTTCAGGCGGGCTTCCGGGTCTCCCGGCGAGCCCAGACCGGCCGGGTGCAGAACTACGCGCTCGTCATGGGGGCGGGTCTCTTCTGCGTCGTCATGGCGTACCTGATATTCCGATGACGAGGAGTCAACAGTCGACAGTCGACAGTCGACAGCGAGAGATGGCCGGCAGCGCACTGTCGACTGTGAGCTGTCGACTGTCGACCGAGTCGGACTGATAAGCGAAGGGGAGTTGAGGAGTCGATGAACCTACAGCAAATTCCGATCCTCTCGATTGTGGCGTACGTCCCCCTGGCGGGCGCGCTCCTGCTGATCTTCTTCTTCCCCAAAGAGAAGACGGGGCCGATCAAGGCGTTCGCGACAATCGTCGCCGGCCTGGACCTTCTTCTCTCGATTCCGCTCTGGCTCGCCTTCGATCGGGCGCGAGCCGGGTATCAGTTCGTCGAACGCGCGTCCTGGATCCCGTCACTCGGCGTGGAGTACCACTTCGGAATCGACGGTATCTCGCTCGTCCTCTTGCTCCTGACGACCTTCGTCGGCTTCATCGCCGTCTACTGCTCATACACGGCGATTACCGAGCGGCAGAAGGAGTACTACATCCTGCTTCTCCTTCTGCAGACGTTCATGATCGGCACGTTCTGCTGCCTCGATTTCTTCCTCTTCTACGTTTTCTGGGAAATCATGCTCGTCCCGATGTACTTCTTAATCGGAGTGTGGGGAGGCCAGCGGCGTCTCTACGCGGCGATCAAGTTCTTTCTCTACACGCTCGCGGGCTCGGTGCTGATGCTGCTCGGCATCATCGCGCTCTACTTCGTCAATACGACCGGCTTCCTCGGTTACAGGGGACTCGGGAACGCGCCGACCTTCTCGATCGAAAGGCTGACGGCCGTCGCGGCCGGCATGCCGGTGGAGCTCCAGATCTGGCTCTTCTTCGCTTTCTTCTTCGGGTTCGCGATCAAGGTTCCGATGTTTCCCTTCCACACGTGGCTCCCCGATGCGCATACCGAGGCGCCGACGGCGGGCTCGGTCATCCTCGCCGCGGTGCTCTTGAAGATGGGAACCTATGGCTTCGTCCGTTTCTCGCTGCCCATGTTTCCCCAGGCGGTTCTGACGCCCTGGGTCACGGGCGTTATGGTGACGCTCGCGATCATCGGCATCGTCTACGGCGCGATGGTGACTCTCGTGCAGAAGGACATGAAGAAGCTGATCGCCTACTCCTCCGTCTCTCACCTGGGTTTCGTCATGCTGGGGATCTTCGCGCTCAACATGGCCGGAATTCAGGGCGCGATCCTGCAGATGGTCAACCACGGGATCTCGAC
>Ga0070698_100001495_pt1 | contig 25958 bp, 21 predicted proteins | sample KBSK1502metaG_FD_65477 | JGI IMG/M metagenome (GOLD analysis project Ga0070698, IMG submission 65477) | Corn, switchgrass and miscanthus rhizosphere microbial communities from Kellogg Biological Station, Michigan, USA - KBS K1-50-2 metaG | ecosystem: Host-associated > Plants > Roots >... | reverse complement strand
GGAGTTCCGCTTCAACGTGTAGCGGCGGGGGACGGACCCGCCGAGGTGACGACGGGCTCGTCCCGCACGGGGAAGCTCACCGAACCTGGTAGCTGTGGGTCCTTGACACCATCGTTCTCTCCTGACACCCCAGCCCCGGAAGCAACGGGGGTACACCCCCGGCGGTCAACGCTGCGGAGGTTACCGCCTCATCTTCCTGTTTTGCCTGCGCGGACGGGCAGGAGGGCTGAATAATCCCCATCAGAGGACATTCGGCTCATCGAGGCTCGAAAGGTCTCGTACTCTAGTTCGATTCCTAGTACACTAGGACGCTAGTTAAAAAGATTGCCCGAATCTTGATGTCTACCCTGCGCTGCAACGCCGGTCACTTGCGCTGTAACGCCGATGGACATGAGGATGGCATCAGGCGGACGGTAGCGGTGCTCGTTGTCCCTCGCGGGGGTGGGTGCCTGAACGAGCGGAGGTGTGATGGTTCGCAGGTCGACCCTCGATCGCGGTCCGCAGTCGGCCGTGCACGATGGCAGGTCACTGCCGGGGTCGCCTGCCCGGGGACGGGCGCCTGGCTCGCCGGCCGGTTCCTCTGCCCCGTGGCGCGGCGCGGGCGGCCGCTGGGCGGTCTGGGTCCTGCGCGTCCTTATCTGGGCCGTCCTGATCATCGTCGGCGTGCGAGGCGTGATCGCGATCGCGCTCAACCAGAAGACCCCGTCCGCGGCGCCGGCCAGCACCGGCGAGAAGGCCGGGCCCGCCCGCTCGTTCCCAGCCGGCCTGGCCGAGGCGTACGCCCTGCAGTTCGCCTCGGTGTACCTCAACGTCAATCAAGCCACCGCGGGGCAGCGCGCCCAGCAGCTGGCGGCGTTCCTCCCGGCCGGCTCCGATCCCCAGCTCGGCTGGAACCGGGCGGGCTCGCTGACGCTGCAGTCCGCCCAGGTCGCGGGCATCGACGTGCGTGACGGCCAGCACGCGGTCGTGACCGTGCTGGCCCAGGTGAACGGACGGCTGATGCAGCTCGGGGTCCCGGTCTACGCGGCGGGCGGCGGGATGGTCGTGTCCGGCCAGCCCGCGTGGCTGCCCGCCCCGGCGCAGATCTCGCCGCCGGCGCCCGCCAGCACGAACGGCGATCCCGCGGTGACGAGTGCCCTGCAGGCCCAGCTCCCGGCCTTCTTCCAGGCTTACGCGAGCGGCAGCTCGGCCACCATCGCGCGGTTCCTGGCCCCCGGCGCGTCCGTCACCGGGCTGGGCGGCGCGGTCGCCTACTCGTCCATTGCGTCCCTCTACGTCCCACCAGGAGGCGATACCCGCCAGATCACCGTGAGCGTTATCTGGCAGATCCCTGCCCAGAAGGGGGCAGCCCCCGTCCAGCTGCCCATGACCTACGACATGACTGTCGTCAGCCAGAACGCAAACTGGTACATCAAGAGCATCCGGGCATCGGTCCAGGCCGCGGGGCAGCAGTCATGATCAGGTTTCCGCCGGCCGCAGGCGCCCGTCCGCCAGCCGCCAGTTCCCCGTGACCCTGAAAGGGTAGTGCGATGTTGTCTCAACCGGTCGCCGCAGGAATGACCGCCGCGCTCAGTACCTCGAATCTGGTGACCTATCTGCAAGGGCTCTTCGGACCGCTCTTCCTGGGCATCGTCGGGATCGTGGCGATTTTCTTCCTGTTCACCCGCGAAATCACCCGGTTCGTCCAATTCGTCGTGCTGGCAATCGCTATTGCCGTAATCTTCTACACGCCCGGCATAATCCAGACTCTCGCCAAGGGCATCGCGAGCGCTCTCGGGGTTCACTGACCTAGCCCCGGCGGAAGGAGCACGTGCCCGTGGATCTGCCTACCTACACGAACATCTGGCGCATCGAAAAGCGGCTCTACAAGCTCTATGACCTGCGGCTCCCCATGCCGCTGCCGCTGGGCCAGATTGCCGCGTTCGCGGGCATAACGGCACCGTACGTGCTCATTCTCACGCTGATCGGCATACCTTTCAACCACAACCTGTTCTGGCTTTATGTACTTCCCCCCGGCGTGCTCACCTGGCTGGCTACCAGGCCGGTCCTGGAGAATAAGAAACTGCCCGAGCTGCTGGTTTCCCAGGTGCGCTACCTCGGCGAGCCGGCCGTCTGGTGCAGAATGTCGCCTTCGGCCGAAAAAGACGAGATCGCCGTGGTCGGGCGGGTCTGGCACGCCCGGCGGCGCCCTGCTGCTGCGGCAGCCTCCCGCGTGGAAGTCGCCGCCGAGTCCAGGCAGCCGGTCGCCCAGGCAGCCGCCGCCGGGCCCGGGCAGCCGGCCCCCCGGGGAGGCGTCGCCGGGTCGCGGCGGCCGGTCCCGGTCCCGGCGTTCGCGGGCGGCCAGCCGGCGTGGGCGGCGCCCGCGGCAGGCGGCCAGCAACGGCACATCGAGCCCCGGCACCGCCGGCCCGCCGCGGGCCCGCCGCGCCCGGCGGTGACCGCCGCAGGCCAGGAAGCGGCCGCCGGCCGGCAGGCACCGGCCGGCTTCGGGCAGCAGGCACCGGCCGGCTTCGGGCCCGGGGGCCGCGGCGCGCCAGCCCCGGAGGCGCGCCCGGCGGCCCGCGCGCCGCTGCCGCGGGAACGCGTCACCCCGGGCACCTGGCCGCAGCGCCCCCCGGCGAGCCCGGTGCTGCCCCCGGCCGACCGCGGCCAGCAGCCTGGGTGGGCAAACTCCGCGCAGCGGACGGGTTCCGCTGGCCGTGCTGCCGAGGCACCCCAGCGCCCGGTCATCGAAGTCGCGCACGCCGAGAACGGCCGCCGGCCACGCTGGCCGGCTCGTCCGGTCCGGCCACCCGCCGCCCGGGGCGGTCCGGGTCCGGACGCGCCGCGGCGGACGGGGCCGCCAGGGTCCGCGGCTAGCCCGGACCGGGGCGCGCCCGGACGTCGCCCGGCGCCGTGGCCAGGCGATCCATCCGAGCCGCCCGCCGGGCAGGGCGGTCCGGGTCCGGACGCGCCGCGGCGGACGGGTCCGGCGGGGCCGCCAGGGTCCGTGGCTGACCGTGGCCAGGTCGCTCGCGGCGGGCGTCCCGCACCCTGGCCGGGCGGCGCGGCCGAGCGGCCCGCCGGGCAGGGCGGTGCGGGTGAAGGCGTGCCGTCGGGGCCTCCGGGCGGGCCGGCTGGCCCGGGTCGGGTCGCGCCCGACCATCGTCCCGCGCCGTGGCCGGGCGGTCCGGCCGAGCCGCCCGCCGGGCAGGGTGCTGCGGGCGAGCGCGCGCCGCGTGAGACGCCCGCGGCGTGGGCGTCGGGGTCTGCGGCCAGGCCGGGCGAGCCCTCACCGCCGCGGGCTGGCGCCGATCCGGTCGGCCAGCCGGCGGTCCCGGCGATGAGCGAGGGGCCGCCCGCCGTCGAGTCCGGCGGCCCGGTCCCGGGCGGCGGCCAGCCGGCGCCGGCCGTGACGATCTCCCACGGTCCTGGCGAGGAGCGGCCCACGCAGACGATCGAGCGCGCGCTCAGCGGCCCGCCGGGGCCGCGGGGGCGCAGCTGGAACGACCGGGTACGGCTGATCCCGGGCGGGCAGGGACCGGGCCGGTCCCGCGACGCCGAACAGGAGGAGCGCGACAAGTCCCGGGCGCGAATGCCGTTGCCCGGGCCGCGCAGGGTGGTCGTCCTGGGCTGCACGAGCGGGGCCGGCCAGACCGTGATCTCGCTGCTGACCTCGCGCCTTCTGGCCAGCCTCCGCGCGGAGCGGGTGGGCGCGCTCGACCTCAACCCGGGCGGCGGCTCCCTCGCCCAGCGCGCCGGGTCGGCCCCCGCCTGGACCGTGCGCGACCTCCTCGGCGGGACGCTACCCGCCTCCCCGGCCGGCGGCCCAGCCTCCCTGGCCAGCGTCCAGGCGTCTCCGGACGGCGATTCCGGGCCGCGCGGCGACGACGCTCCTGTCCCTGGCCTCGAGGTGATCGGGTCGGGTGGTGACGCGGACCCGTCCGCCGTCAAGGGCCTGGACGAGGGGGATTTCGCCAGGATCGGCGCGAGCCTCGCCGCGCGCTACGCGATCAGCCTGGTCGACCCCGGCGCGTCCGCGGTGACCAGGGTGCTCGCCATCGCCGATCAGCTGGTCCTCGTCGCCCCGGCGAGCGCGGACGCACCACTCGCCGTCTCGAAGACCGGGGAGTGGCTCACCTCTCACGATCATGACGCGCTGGCCGCGGGCGCGATCATGGTCGTCAACGGCGTCAGCGGCCGGAGCGTGGCCCACGTCGAGCGGGCCGAGGCCATCGCGTCCGGGCGCTGCCGGGCGATCGTGCGGGTGCCGTGGGAGGACCAGCTGGGCGCCGGCGGCGGCCCGTGCGCGGACGCCGGCGCGCTGCGGCTGCCGGCCCGGCAGGCGCTGACCGCGCTGGCCGGGCTCATCGTGTCGGGCCTGACCGCCGGATCGGGGGAGCCACGATGAGCGCGAGGACGCGGAACACCCGGGGCCGGAGCAGGCTCAGCGTCCGCTACTTCGACGACAAGATCCTGCTGACCGAGACCCACGCGTGGGCGTACTTCCGGCTGCCCGCGGTGCCGTACGAGTTCATCACCCCGGAAGAGCGCGAGGCGCTGGCCACCAACATCACGGTGGCGCTGGCCGCGATCCGGATGCCGGAGGCCGAGGTCCACCTGCGGATCGCGCACCGCTCGTACCCGGCGGCGGAGTGGGCCGCGGGCCTGGACGCGACCTCCGACGGCGGTCCGGGCTGGCTGGACTACCTCGACGAGATGTACCGGCACGTGTGGGCCAAGGACTTCTGGGCGAAGGAGATCTACCTGGGCATCCGGCTGGGCCAGCGGGGCATGCGGGCCCAGCTGTCCGGCGGGGTGCTGTCCCAGTTCATCGGCGCCTACCAGGCCGGCGAGCGGGCGATGGGGCTGGACGACGAGTCGGTGCCGGCGGCCGAGATCAGCAAGTGGACCGAGCAGGCGGAGCGGTTCGGCCGTGCGCTCGCCTCTAGCGCGCTGGCGGCGCGCCACGCCACCTGCGATGAGGTGGCGTGGCTGTTCCGGCACACGCTGCGGGGCACCCTGGGTGAGCCGCCGCCGTCGGCGGTGAAGCGCCGGACGTGGGGCGCGGGCGAGATCGAGGCGCTGGCCGAGGGGCAGGTGCACAACGGGCGGAGCCTGCTGTGCCTGGAGCACCCGGCCGGCACGTCGTACACCGCGTTCCTGTCGTTCTCCCGGTTCCCGGACGTGATGTCGTTCCCCGAGGGCGAGCCGTGGCTGCACTTCGCCGACTCGCTGCCGTTTCCGGTCGAGATCAGCTCGCGGATGAAGCTGATCCCGCCGGCGAAGGCGAGCAAGGACGTGGGCCGGCGGCTGGCCCACGCCCGGGACATGGACGCGCACATCCGGGAGGCGGGCGTGGAGGCCCCGATCGCGCTGGCCGAGCAGATCGAGGCTGCCCGGATGCTGGAGCACGGCATCACCAAGGAGCGGCTGCCGTTCGTCTACGGCTGGCACCGGCTGATCGTCACCGGCTCCTCGCGCGAGCTGTGCGTGCGGCGCGCCGAGGCGCTGATCGAGCACTACCGCGACATCGGCATCGACGTGGTCAACTCCACCGGGGACCAGTTCTCGCTGCTGCGCGAGTCCCTGCCCGGGGAGCGGGTGAGGCTCAACTCCTACGTCCAGCGGCAGCCGCTGTACACGATCGCGGGCGGCGTTCCCACCGCGACCGTGGACCTGGGTGACGCCACGCCGGACGGCGCGGGCTGGATCGGGCCCTACATCGGCGAGACGCTCGGCCGGGCGCGGTCGATCGTGCACTTCGACCCGCTGATCGCCGCGGCGCGCAACAGGCCGACCGCGATCGCGATCACCGGTGAGCCGGGCGGCGGCAAGACCACGCTGGCGCTGCTGCTGCTGTTGCAGCTCGCGCTGCGGGGCGTGACGATCGCCGCGATCGACCCGAAGGGCGACGCCGAGCCGCTGGTCCGGCTGCTGGCCTCGCGCGGCCGCCGGGCCCGGATCCTGCCGCTCGGCGCGGCGGCGCCAGGGCTGCTCGACCCGTTCTCGTTCGGCGACGACCTGGCCGAGAAGCGCACGATGGCCACCGAGACGCTGCGGCTGCTGCTGCCCCGGATGAGCGAAGAGCGGGAAAGCGCGATGATCCAGGCGGTCGGCGTGGTCGCCGGGCAGGACCGGCCCAGCCTGGGCAAGGTGGTCAAGCACCTGGAGGAGGCGGACGACCCCGCGTCCAAGAACCTTGGCGCGGTGCTCAGCTCGATGTCGCAGATGCGGCTGGCCAGGCTCTGCTTCGCGCCGTCGGGCGGCGAGCAGATCGACGCGGCGGGCTGGACCACCGTGTTCACCCTGGCCGGGCTCAGCCTGCCCGACGCCGGGGTGCCGAGAGACGACTTCTCCTACGAGCAGCGGCTGTCGGTGGCGCTGCTCTACCTGGTGTCGCAGTTCGCGCGACGGCTGCTGAACGGCATGTCGTCGCGTATGCCCAAGGCGATCTTCCTGGACGAGGCGTGGGCCATCACCTCCACCCCGCAGGGCGCCAAGCTGATCCCCGAGGTGTCCAGGATGGGGCGGTCCCGCAACACCGCGCTGATCCTGGTGTCACAGAACGCGGGGGACCTGCTGAACGAGCAGGTGACCAACTGCATCTCCGGGGTGTTCGCGTTCCGCTCCTCCGAGCGGGTCGAGGTCGCGAACGTCATGGCCCTGCTGGGGGTGGAGCCGTCGGACGAGCACAAGGCCGTCCTGCGCGGCCTGGGTAACGGGGAATGCATCTTCCGGGATCTGGACGGCCGGGCCGGCCGGATCGGCGTCGACCTGATCTCGGATGACCTGCGGAAGTGGCTGGACACGAATCCGACACGCGCGCGATCCCCCGAGCATGACGCGCCCGGGGACGCCGGGCCCGAGCGGGCCGGGACCGGACGCGCCGCGGCGGGTGAGCCTGCACGCTGAACGACTGCACCCCGGGAGCCGCAATGGCCAGATTCGTTCCGCGCAAGTCACTGCTGGTGTTCGGGCTGATCGCTACCGTGCTCGGCTCTTCGGCCGCGACCGCGGTCGCCGCCACCGCGCACCCGGCCGCCGCTACCCGCACGATCACCGTCACGTCGGTTCCGGGCGGCGACCCCGCGGCCCCGGCCGCGCCCGCCGCGGTTGCCCCGGCCGCGCTGCCCGTCGGCGGCATCTGCTCGGTGCCGGGGATCGGTGACATCGGCAGCCTGCTGCACTTCTGCGCCGGGGGATCGAGCGGCCTGGTCGGCACGCTGAACAACATCTGCCAGCCCTCGCTGCCGCAGCCCGAGCCGGCGAACGGCGGCATCGACTCGATCATCCGGCCGCCCGCCTCGACCGGCCAGGGCCGGACGCTGTATGACAACTACGGCGTGGCCGGCCAGTTCTGGGCCGCGACGGACATGCAGTGCTCCGACATGACGTCGCTGATCGGCAACAACGTGGCCGGCATGGTCTTCGACGCGGCGAAGGCCGTCGACCGGGTGACGATCACCGTGTACCAGTCCGCGGCGGGCAACGGCATCCTGTCCTGGCTGTCCAGCACGGTCAACCGCCTGATCAGCAGCCTCGGCAACGCGATCTACTTCCCTTACCTGGCGCCTGTCGTGCTGCTCGGCGTGATGTGGCTGGCCTGGCACGGGCTGATCCGCAAGCGCGCGACCCGGACGATCGAGGGCACGGTCTGGATGGTGCTGGCCTGCGCCGCGGCGATCTGGCTGATCGGCAGGCCGGCCGACTTCACCGGCGTCGGCCAGTCGGTCTCCAACGGCGTCACGCAGGTGCTCAACGTCGCGTTCTCCAAGCTGCCGAACCCGGGCCAGGGCAACTGCGTCCCGGTGCAGGCCGGGGACCCGCAAGCCCTGAGCGGCGGCAGCTTCGGCTTCACCCAGGGCAACGGCTTGGTGGACCAGAACGCGAACGAGCTGTGGAGCGCGCTGATCTGCAAGCCGTGGCTGGACGGCGAGTTCGGCACCACCCAGTTCGCGACCGGGCACGGCGGCCAGACTGCGGTCAACACCTACGGCCGGCAGCTGCTGTGGGCGCAGGCGATCGCCGCGAACGAGCACCCGACCGCCGCCCTGATCAAGGCCAAGCAGGCCACCTACTCGGGCATCGCCGCGGACCTCAAGCAGAACGACCCGTCGGTCTACCCGCTGTTCCAGGGCAACCAGTGGACGTCCCGGCTGGAAATCGGGTTCGCCGCCCTGTTCGCCGCGCTCGTCGCGGGCGTCCTCGTGCTGCTCATCGCCATCACGCTGATCATCCTCAAGCTCGGCTTCCTGCTGCTGCTGATCGCCGGGCCATTCTTCCTGATCGTCGGGACGCATCCCGGGTTCGGCCGGGTCGTCGCCATGCGCTGGTTCGAGATGATCGTCGGGGTGCTGCTGAAACAGGTGGCGGTCGCCATCGTGCTGAGCGTGCTGCTCTACGCGTACTCGCTGATCATGGGCACGACGGACGCGGTGCTGCCGTGGGCGCTGAAGATCCTGATGATCGCGCTGGTCACCATCGCCGTGTTCATCTACCGCAAGCCGTTCCAGCACCTGTTCTCCGCGGTCGGCTACGGCTCGATCGGCGCGCGCGAGCGGGCCGAGATCGAGATGTTCCGGTCGCGGGAGGTGCTGCGCCGCAACGCGCTCGCCGCCGCCACCGCGGCGGCCGGCGGGTTCGCCGGGTACCGCGTCGGCCGGTGGTCGCGCCGGGACCCGGCGCAGTCTGCCGCGCTGGCCGAGAACATCGCCCTCGCCGCCGGCTCGGTCAGCCCCGACGCCGCCGCGGTGGCGGCCGGCCAGCAGGCCGGCGGGCCCGGAGCGGCCCCGAACGGGCACCGCCCGGCCGACGCGAACGGGTACCCGGACGGCACCGGGCCCGACGTCCACGGCGGCGGCGCCCGGGCCGGGATGGCCACGCGCGCCGGGGGCGGCAACGGCCGCGCCTGGGACACGGCGGACCCGGACGGCACGGCGCGCGCCGCGCCTCCCCTGCACCTGCCGTCGAGGACGGCCCGCGGCGCCGACGACGCCGGGTCCGCGCGGTCCGGCTGGGCGCGCGGCGCGGCGGCCAGCACCGGGACGGAGACACCCCCGGCCCGGACGGGCGCCGCGCCGCCGCGCCCGGGCCCGCCGAGGATCACCCGGTCCGGCCCCGCCGCGCCCGGGCCGGTCCCGCAGACGTTCCGGACGAGCGCGCTCCGCGCGGGCGGCGGCACCGGCCCGGCGCACGCGGGCAGCGGCGGCGGGTGGCCGCTGGCCGGGACCGGGGGCGGCCCGGGCAGCGCGGGAGACCCGGTGCGGTCGGGCGGTGCTGGCCCGCTGCGGTCGGGCGGTGCTGGCCCGGTGCGGTCGGGCGGTGGCACGGGCCCGGCGCGCCATGGCGGTGGTCCCGCGCCGTCGGGCCGCCCCGGCAGCCCGACGCGGCCGGGTGCCGCCGGGGGCTCGCCGCCGCAGGCGGGCGGCGCCGGCGGCGTGCCGGAGACCGGGGCACCCGGCTGGGGCGCGGCGCCCGCCGTCGGCGGCTCGCACGCGCGCTGGGGCGCCGAGGCCGCCCAGGGCGGCGGCGGCGCGGGTCTCCGGCCCGGCGCGGGACCCGGCGGTCGGCCGCGGTGGCAGCCGGGCCCGATCCGCCCGGCAGGCGGCGGGCCGGGCGCCTCGAGCCCTGAGCATCCGCACTCGTACGCTCCAGGCGCCTGGCCGGGCGCCTCTAGCCCCGAGCATCCGCACTCGTACGCCACCGGCGGCGCCGCGGCCGGGAGCGGGCCCGGCGGCGGGCCCGGCGCCGCGGCGAGCGGGCGGGAGGAGGGCGGCCGCGAGGCACCGCTGCCGTTCTGGCTCCGGCCGGTGCGGCGGAAGAAGTAGCGTTCCATGGAGCTGACGTCGCGCCAGCGGCAGCTGGTCTTCGCCGTGACGGTGGCCGCGCTCGCCGCCCTCGGCTTCTTCCTGCTGCGGCCGGGCACCGGGGGGTCGGGGCACCCGTCGGGGCGTGCCTCGCACCCCGCGGCCGCGGGCAGCTCCCGGCCGGCGCCCGCGGCGAGCCCGGCCTTCACCGGCGCTCCCTCCACCGCGTCGGCCAGGGTGAATATCTACCAGTGGCTGCCGTTCACCGAAGCCCAGCTGGCCAGGGCGGCGAGCCTCGTCACCGAGTTCTCGGCGTACTACGGCACCTATTCCTACACCGAGTCCGCCGCCGCCTACATCGGCCGGATGCAGCCCCTGACGACCAGCCAGCTCGTCCAGGCGATCGCGAGTGCGTACAACACGCCGGGGGTGGCCAGGCAGCGGAGCGCGCAGAAGCAAGTGTCGGCGGGCAGCGCGGTGATCGACGCGCTGCGCGCGTTCGGGCCCTCGAGCCTCACGTTCGTGGTCACCGTCGATCAGAAGATCACCGGGAAGAGCCCTAGCCAGCAGAGCACCCAGTACGCGGTCACCGTCACCGACGCGGGCGGCGGCTGGCAGGTGAACGACATCCAGCTCGCGTCGGTGGGCAATCAGTGATCCCGCTCACCGGATTCCGCGCCACGGAGCCCGCGCGGGGCTTGCGGACCGCCCGGCCGGCCGTGGTCGTGGTGATCCTCGGCGCCGGCCTGCTGCTGATCGGGCTGGCCGCCGTCCCGATGATGGTGGTCGGCGGGAGCAACATGCTGTTCGCCGTCGGCGGCAGCAACTGCCCAGGCGGCGGCGGGCAGAACGGCACGACCACGACCGCGGCGAGCACCCAGGCCAAGAACTCCATCCCCGCGAACTACCTGACGATCTACCAGCAGACCGGGCAGAAGTACAGCGTCCCCTGGCCGATCCTGGCCGGCATCGGCGAGGTGGAGAGCGACCACGGCAGGTCGACGCTGCCGGGCGTGCACAGCGGGGCGAACGCGTTCGGCGCCGCCGGGCCGATGCAGATCGGGATCGGCGGCGCGGCGGGCAACACCTGGGGCGGCGCGCCGGTCCACCCGGCGAGCCAGCAGGTGAACGGGGTGGCGACGGACGCCAACGGGGATGGGACGGCGAGCGTCTACGACCCGGCCGACGCCGTCGCCGGAGCCGCGAAGTACCTTCTCGCGCACGGCGTCCAGAGCAACGTGCAGGCGGCGATCTTCGCCTACAACCACCTGACGTCGTACGTCCAGGCGGTCACGTCCTGGGCGAGCACCTACTCCCGCGGCGGCTTCACGGTCAGCCAGGTCAGCGTCGTCTCCGCGGTGCAGTGCGCGACGCTCACCAGCGGCGGCGCCCCCGGCACGAGCACCGCGCCGCCGAACCGCGCGGCGGCCATCGCCATCGCCTACGCCGAGGCGCAGATCGGCAAGCCCTACCTGTGGGGCGGCACCGGCCCCGACGCGTTCGACTGCTCCGGCCTGGTGATGATGGCCTACCGGCAGGCGGGCGTGATCATCCCGCGCACGTCCCAGCTGCAATGGGCCTGGGGACCGCAGATCCAGCCCGGCCACGAGATGCCTGGCGACCTCGTGTTCTTCGCCGGGTCGGACGGCACCCCGACGAGCCCGGGCCACGTGGGCATGGTGATCGGCAAGGGCAAGATGGTCGAGGCGTACGCGACCGGATTCCCCATCCGGATATCGACGTACGGGACCAGCGCGTCGGCCGGAGGCGACCAGGCCGTGGTCGGGTTCACCCGTCCGTGGGCGCACGCTGGCGTCGTGCTGGCCGGCACGCCGGCAGGCGGCTGACCCGGCCCGGACGGCACGTTTGACGCCCCCTGGGGACCCGCATCATCATGTGATCACCCGCGGGTAGCGACTCGGAAGGGAGCGCCCATGCCGGCCCTCGTCCAGTCCGGCGCGTCGTCCTGGTCCCGGTCGTGCGCGGCCCGCCGCCACCGGGGCGCCGGCGGCGCCGGGCGGGTGCCGCGCCGCGGGCGGGCTCTTTCCCTTGTGGCGGCGGGGGCGCTGGTGCTGGCGCTGCTCCCGCAGGCCGCGCGGGCCGGCGGGCCGTCCTACGTGGCGCTCGGCGACTCCTACACATCGGGGCCGCTCATCCCGGTGCAGACCGGCTCCCCGGCCGGCTGCCTGCGGTCCACCAGCGACTACCCGGCGCTGACCGCGGCCGCAATCGGCGCCGCCTCGTTCACCAACGTCAGCTGCCAGGGCGCGACGACCTCGGACATGAACGGGCCCCAGCCGGTGCCGGGCGGGACCAATCCGCCGCAGTTCAGCACGCTCAACTCCGGCACCTCGGTGGTCACGATCGGCATCGGCGGCAACGACATCGGATTCCTCAGCATCGTCGAGACGTGTGCCACCGAGAGCCTCACCGACCCGTTCGGCTCGCCCTGCACGGACCACTACACCGCGGGCGGAACCGACCAGCTCGCGCAAGCGATCCAGGCGCTCGCGCCGACGATCGGCGTGCTGCTGCGGCAGATCCACGCGCTCGCGCCCGGCGCGCGGGTGTTCGTCGTCGGCTACCCCGTGATCCTGCCCGACACCGGCAGCGGCTGCTGGCCGCTGGTGCCCATCGCCTACGGCGACGTGCCGTACCTGCGCGGGGTCGAGTACAAGCTGAACGCGATGCTCGCCAGCCAGGCGGCGGCGAACGGCGCCACGTTCGTGGACACCTACACCGACAGCATCGGGCACGACGCCTGCCGTCCCCCGGGCACCCGGTGGGTGGAGGGGCTGATCCCGACCTCGCCCGCGGCGCCGTTCCACCCGAACCAGCTGGGCGAGCAGCACATGGCCGCCCAGGTCATCGCCGCCATCGGCTGACCCGCGCAGGAATTTCCCGAACGGCGGCGCCACGGCAGCCTCGCCCCAGCCCGCGCCCCGCGGGTGCCAGACGCGCGCGCCCTCCGGCCGCGCGAGGCCCCGCCCCAGCGGCCCGGTAGCGGCACTAGCTGATCTTGGCGCGGGCGGCCTGGAACCGGCGGTGACGGTCGTGGTCGCGCTGGCCGAGGAACGCCTTGAAGCTGCCGAGCCGGTAGCCGGGCTCGCCGGCGATCTCGGCCGTTTCGACCTCGAAGTCCTGGCTGAGATCGCGGATCCGGCGCAGCACCTCGCGCGTCCCCGGCGCGCCGCGGGTCGCGCGCGCCGGGTCCGCCGCGGCCGCGGCGGCGATCTGCGCGGCGGTCAGGAACGCGCGGCGCGACCGGAGCACTGCGTACACCGGGTCGCCTAGGTGCGCGGCCCCGGCGGCGGCCTCCGCAGACGGCTGCGGAGGGCTGCCGTCGTGCAGCAGCGCGGCGCGGATCGCGTGCCCTACGGCCTGCGCGACCGGCGGCGGGAAGGCGTTGCCCAGCTGCCGGTAGCGGGCCGTCTTGCGGCCGGCGAACTGCCAGCCCCACTCGTCTCGCCAGCCCTGCAGCCGGGCGACCATGTCGCAGGTCAGCCTCGGCGCGAGCGCCGGGTCGTCGCCGGCGCCAGGCGCGGCGTCGGCGATGCCGAGCCCGTCCACGCCCAGCTCGGCCCAGGCCCGTTTCGCCCGGGTGGGGCCGAGATCACCGCCGCCGTGCTTCTTGGACCCGCCGACGATCGTCGGCGCGATCCGGTTGGCCCGCAGCACCCACCGCCGGGCACCCGGCCAGCCGCGCGCGCCCATCAGGTCGGCCAGCGATTCGCCCACGGTAGGGGCCGGCCGGCCGGCCGGGGCCGGCCAGCGGAACCAGGGCGCATCGGCCGGCCGCAGCGCCACCAGCACGAACCGGGGCCTCAGCTGCGGGACGCCGTAGTCCGACGCGTGCAGCAGCCGCCAGCCGGGTACGTAGCCGAGCTCGCGCAGCCGGTCCAGTACGTGCTGGCGGTACGCGGCGAACCTGCTCTCGCTCAGCCCCCGCACGTTCTCCAGCAGGAGCGCGCGCGGCTTGATCACCTGGCACAGCTCCACCGCCCAGGCGAACAGGTCGCGCTCGTCCGCGGCGCCGAGCCTGCGCCCGGCGACGGTGAACGGGGGGCACGGCACGCCGCCGGCCAGCAGCGCGATGCCCTGGTAGTCGGCGGGGTTCCACACCTGCCGGTCGGCGGCGTCGCCCTCGGCGACCTTCCAGGCCGGCCGGTTGGCCCGCAGCGTGTCACAAGCCGCCGGGTCGAGCTCGACGGCCAGCGCGTGCTCGAACCCGGCCCGCTCCAGCCCGAGCGCCTGCCCGCCGGCCCCCGCGCAGATCTCGACCGCTTCAAGATCTGTCACGCTCGCCTCCCCTCGGCAGCCCTGACACGATGGCCCATCACGCCGTGGCGGCAGCCCCGCGGCGCCCGCACAGGTGCCCGCCCCGCCGGGTGGTCACCGCGCCGCGATGCTCACCCGTGTGCCTATCTTGGCCGAGCGGGGCGCGCTTGTGGCGGATACCCCCGTGCCGCTTCCTGTCGTGTCCCGAGACCATAGCGGCCGGGACCGACAGTGCGTCGGCGGGTTAGTCGCCGACGGCGACGTGCCGGGGTGACTTGCCGCGCGGCCGGGCCTGGCGGGGCGGCCTGGCCAGCTCTTCCGGGAGGATCAGCAGCGGGTTGACCGCGCTCTCCACCACCCGCGTGGCGAGCTCGGCCATCCGGGTGCCGTCGGCGCGGGCCGCGGTCCGCAGCAGGCCGAAGGCCTCCCTCGGCGGGACCCTCCGGCGCTCGGCGATGACGCCGATCGCCTGCTCCACCCGTACCCGGGTGGCCAGCGCGTGCTCGAGCTGGGCGACGGTCACCCGCAGGCGCGCCGCCTCGGCCGCCGCGCCGCCGGGCTCGCCGCCCTGTGCGGGCACCGGGCGCGGCGCGCCCGCCAGCCCGGGCGCGAGCAGGTCGGCGAGGATCATCGCGCTGACCAGATCCGGCAGTTCCTCGTCTCCCGCCCGCCAGCCGGTCCCGGTGCGCCGCACCGTGACGACGTGTTCAGCGTCCGGCTGGGCCGGCGCCGCCGCTGCGGCGCCGGGTTCCTGTCGCGGGACCGCTGGGCTGGCCGGCGGGCGGGCGGCGGCAGCCGTTCGGTCGAATTGATCTTTCACGGGAGCGCGGCGAGTTCCGACAGCCGGTCCTTGACCTGGGCTGCGGAAGGATTGGTCAGCGCGCTGCCGTCGGGGAAGACCACCGTGGGCACGGTCTGGTTCCCGCCGTTCACGGCCATGACGTACTCGGCGGCGTCCGGGTCGGCCTCGATGTCGACCTCCAGGACCTCGATGCCGTCGCGCGCCAGCTGGGCCTTCAGCCGCCGGCAGAACCCGCACCAGCGCGTCGTGTACATCGTCAGCGGCTCTGGCACCGCCGCCTCCTTCCGTGTCTGGCCATTCCGCACTGGTTAACGCGGGAAGTGGCGGCGGGCTTCCCGCCGCGCGCGGCCACATGCGCGAGGATGTCCGGGGTGAGGAGGACCGTGGAGGACGTGGAGCACGGGCCGGCGGGCACCGGCGGCCCGCTAGGCGCGGCGGGCGGCACGGGCGGGGCGGAGGCGGTGCTCGCCGCGCTGGACCCTGAGCAGCGCGAGGTCGCGCTCGCGGTCCGCGGGCCGGTGTGCGTGCTGGCCGGCGCCGGCACCGGCAAGACCCGCGCGATCACGCACCGCATCGCCTACGCCGTGCACACCGGGGCCGTGGATCCCCGGCACGTGCTCGCGGTCACGTTCACCACGCGGGCCGCGGGAGAGCTGCGCGGCCGGCTGCGCGGGCTCGGCGCGCCCGGCCTCGGCCTGGACCGGGTGGCGGCGCGGACCTTCCACTCCGCCGCGCTGCGGCAGCTCGGCCACTTCTGGCCCGCGGTGGTGGGCGGGCGGCCGCCCCGGGTGCTCGGGTCGAAGACCGGCCTCATCGCCGAGGCGGCGGGCGCGCAGCGGATCGGCGTCAGCGGCGCGGTTCTCGCCGACATCGCCGCCGAGATCGAATGGGCCAAGGTGACACAGGCCAGGCCCGGCGACTACCCCGCCGCGGCCACGGCGGCGGGGCGGCGCCCGCCGCTCGGGGCCGAGCAGACCGGGCGGATCTTCGCCGCGTACGAGGAGCTGCGGCGGGAACGCGGGCTGATCGACTTCGAGTCGGTGCTCGAGCTCACCGCCGCCATCCTGGCCGAGAGCAGGCAGGCCGCCGAGGAGGTACGGGACCGGTACCGCTACCTGGTGGTCGACGAGTACCAGGACGTCAACCCGCTGCAGAAGCTGCTGCTCGACGTGTGGCTCGGCGACCGGGACGACCTGTGCGTCGTCGGCGACCCGGACCAGGCGATCTACTCGTTCACCGGGGCCACCCCGCGCTACCTCACCGGGTTCGCCGCCGAGTTCCCCGCCGCCACCGTGATCAGGCTGGCGCGGGACTACCGGTCCACGCCGCAGGTGGTGACGCTGGCCAACCGGGTCATCGCGGCCGGCGGGGATGCGGTGGCCCGCTGGTCCGCCGCCCTGGTGGCGCAGCGGCCGCCCGGACCGGAGCCTTCGCTCACCGAGTACCCGGACGACCAGGCCGAGGCCGAGGCCGTCGCCGCGCGGGTCAGCTCGCTGATCGCCGGCGGGATCGCCGCGCGCGAGGTGGCAGTGCTGGTGCGGATCAACGCGCAGACCCAGGCGTTCGAGCGGGCGCTGCGGGACGCGGATGTCCCCTACCAGGTCAGGGGCGCCGAACGGTTCTTCCAGCGGGCCGAGGTCCGGCAGGCCGTCGGGCTGCTGCGGGCGGCCGGGAGGTCGTGGTCCGGCGCCGGGGATCCGGCCGGGCCCGCGGCCTCGCCCGCGCCCGCCGCGCGGCTGCCCGCCGAGGTCAGGCACGTGCTGGCCGGCCTGGGGCTGACCGGTACCGCGCCGCTGGGCGGGGGCGCGACCCGGGAGCGCTGGGAGTCGCTCGCGGCACTGCTCGGGCTGGCCGACGACATGGCGTCGGCGCATCCGGGTGCGACGCTCGCGGACTTCGCCGCCGAGCTCGCCGAGCGCGTGGCGGCCGAGCACCCGCCGGCGGCGCCGGGCGTTACGCTGTCTTCCCTGCACGCGGCCAAGGGCCTTGAGTGGGATGTGGTGTTCCTGCCCGGACTAGCCGAAGGAGTCCTGCCAATCGTGCACGCGCAGACGGGAGAGGCGATCGCGGAGGAGCGGCGGCTGCTCTACGTGGGCGTGACCAGAGCCCGGCAGCGGGCGGAGCTGTCCTGGGCTGCCGCGCGCGCGCCGGGCGGGAGGCATGCGAGGAAGCCGTCCCGGTTCCTCGGTTCGCTGCGCCTGGCCACCCTCACCTCGCCGCGGCCGGACGCGGCCGGCCCGGCGCGGCGGGGGGACCCGCGATGAGCAAGGCTCTCGACGATCTGGTGGATCTGCTCGACCTCGAGCAGATCGAGGTCAACATCTTCCGCGGCCGGAGCCCGGAGGAGAGGCTCCAGCGCGTGTTCGGCGGCCAGGTGGCCGGCCAGGCGCTGGTTGCGGCCGGCCGGACGGTGCCCGCCGGCCGGCCGGTGCACTCGCTGCACGCGTACTTCATCCGGCCGGGCGATCCCGCGGTTCCTCTCGTTTACACGGTGGACCAGGTCCGGGACGGACGGTCCTTCACCACCCGCCGGGTGTCGGCCATCCAGCAAGGGAAGACCATCTTCACGTTGTCCGCGTCCTTCCACCGGGCCGAGCCCGGCCCGGTGCACGCGACGCCGATGCCGTCGGTCGCGCCGCCCGATTCGGTGCCCCCGACCAGGGAGCGGCTGGAGAAACTGCTCGGCCCGCTGGATCCCCGCTACCGGCGGATGCTGCACAACCCGATCGACCAGCGCGTCCTCGGCCCGCTCACGGTCGAGGCGCAGCGGGACCCGGCGCTGCGGACGACCACCAACACGGTCTGGCTGCGGGTGGACGGGGAACTGCCCGACGACCCGCTGCTGCACGTGTGCCTGATGACCTACGCGTCCGACATGACGCTGCTCGACTCGATGCTGCTCGCGCACGGCCTGTCCTGGATGGACGGGCGTACCAGCGGCGCCAGCCTGGACCACGCGATGTGGTTCCACCGCCCGTTCCGGGCAGACAGGTGGCTGCTGTACGCGCAGGAGTCGCCGGTGGTCTACGGGGCGCGCGGGCTCGCCCGCGGCCAGGTCTTCACCCAGGACGGCGACCTCGTGGTGTCCGTGGTACAGGAAGGGCTAATCCGGACACAGTCCTGAGCGTTACAACTTCGTGTCGATCAAAAGCCCAGGTAGAAAAACTGTTGCCGGCCCCGGAGCGCGCTACGTAGGCTGCATCCATGTCCGCGGTGTGTTGTTGCCGAGTCATGGGAGGAGGTGCCCGTCGAGATGGCCAATTGCATTGAGTCCCCGGTCTTCGCTGTGACGCGTGCCGGCGCGACCCTGCCCCCGCCGGGTGCCGTCCTGCCGGGCGCCGGCAGTGGCCTCATCGCGTGTGCCGTGGTTGCAACGACGGGGCCGTCCGCTGCGAAGGGGACAGGTATGCCCGCGCTCAGCCTGGCGCATGCCCAGGAGCAGGTCTTCGGGCAGGCGTCCGTCCGTAAGCCGTACACCGACAAGATCCGTGTCGCCGTCACCGGCGGCGGCGCATGGGGTCCGCATCCGGCGAGAGAACCGGAACCGGTCTAGAAAGACCGGCCGATCTCCCTCGGAGGCCGCGGACCCGCGAAAGGGTCCGCGGCCTTAAGTTTTGCCCCGGCCAACGATCCGACGAGTCAATGACGACGGTAGGTCACACGAGAGGGGTTGGCACCGATGCAGTGGCCCGACACCACCGCCGCGCAGGCGGACGCGGCGGGGTTCGAGGCAGGATCCGCATCTCAGGGGCTGGCGCAGGTCGCCCGGCCGGTCAGGGGTCTGCGCCCCGCACCGGAGCAGGGCGGGCCGGCAAGGGGGCAGGCACTGATCTCGCAGGTTGCCCGGCGGCTGGACCTTCCCTGCCAGGAAGATCCCGAGCTGTTCTTCGCCGAGTCGCCCGCTGACGTCGAGTGCGCGAAGGCGCTCTGCCGGGGCTGCCCGGTGATGCTCGCCTGCTTCACCGGCGCGGTCGAGCGCAGGGAGCCCTGGGGCGTCTGGGGAGGCGAGCTGTTCCTGCGGGGACAGGTCATACCGCGCAAGCGGCCGCGCGGTCGCCCGCGCAAGGACGAGGTGGCCGCCTAGCACGGGCGGCTGCCTCGCCCCGGCCGGCTTCACCCCCCGCCCCGGTCGGCCGGCCAGCCCACCGGCCGGCTTCACGCCCCGCCCCGGTCGGCCAGCCCACTGGCCGGCCCGGACACCACTACGGAGCGAGAACGGATGGATTCACCATGTATCACCTGGCCGAAGTATCACGTCAACGACACGAAGAGATGCTGGAACAGGCGCAGGCGCGCCGGACCGCGCGGCGGGTTCAGGCCCTGAACCGCGCGCGGCGCCGGGAGGCGCGGGCGCAGCGGCTGATGAGCCAGGCGCGCGTCGAAGCCGGCCGGCTCCGGCGCGAGCTCGAGGCAGAAGCCTGATGCGCCGTGCACCGGCCTGACGGCAGCACCTCACTCGCGATCAAGCTGTTCGTCGCTGGCCAGGACGATTCTCGTCCTGGCCAGCGGCGCAGGCTTCTGTTCGCCCGGGCTCACCCTGGCTGGCCGGAGGCGAGCGGCGCGTCCGGCTCGCTCGTGTTCGGCTCGGTCGTGTCCGGGTAGTAGCCGGGCATCCACTTGATCACCTCGGCCCGGAACGGCCCCTCGCACTCCAGCTGGCACAACACCCCGATGCCCGCCGTGGAGACGCGGTGGATGAGCACGTAGGACGGCGGAACGTTGAACCTCCGGCTGATGTTGGACGGCCGCAGGTCCGTGACCCTGGCGGCCTCATCGCGCATCCACTCCCGGGTGAACTTGAACGTCTCCACCTTGGACGGCTCGGCCAGCGGGGCGAGGAAGGCCCGCAGCGCGTCCAGGTCCACCTCGATCCCTTCCTTGAGGAAGCCCTGAACGCGCAGCTCGTGCTCGACCTCGTCGATGTCCCCCTCGTCGTCGTGCATGATCCGCAGCAGCTTCCCGATGAACGGCGGGAACCCATCCGGGAGCCGGTCGACCGCGCCGAAATCGAGCACGCCGAGCCGGCCGTCGTCCAGCAGCCGGAAGTTGCCGGGGTGCGGGTCCGCGTGCAGCAGCCCGGCCCGGGCCGGGCCCGAGAACAGGAACCTGACCAGGAGGATTCCGGCCCGGTCGCGGTCCTCCTTGCTGCCGTCACTGATGATCTTCGATAGCGGCGTGCCGTCCATCCACTCCGTGATCAGCACGTGGTCGGTCGCGGTGATCACGGGCGGCACGCAGATGTCCGGGTCGCCGTCATAGGCGTCGGCGAACGCCTGCTGCGACGTGGCCTCCAGGTGGTAGTCGAGTTCCTCGGCCACCCGGTTGCGCAGCTCGTCCAGCAGCGGCTTGACGTCCAGGCCGGGCATCAGGATGCCGAACAGCCGGCCGGCACGGCTCAGCTGGTTGAAGTCGCTGATCAGCGCCTTTCCGGCGCCTGGATACTGGATCTTGACCGCGACCTGGCGCCCGTCGTACCAGACCGCCTTGTGCACCTGCCCGATCGAGGCGGCCGCCGCCGGCTGGTCGTCGAAGTCGGCGAATCGGTCGCGCCAGTCCTCGCCGAAGTCCTCGGCGAGGACCCGGTGCACGGTGCGGGCGGGCAGGGGCGGCGCCGACTCCTGGAGCTTGGTGAGCGTCGCGCGGTACGGGCCGGCGATCTCGGGCGGCAGCGCCGCCTCGAAGATCGACAACGCCTGCCCGAGCTTCATCGCCCCGCCCTTGAGCTCGCCGAGGACCTTGAAGATCTGCTCCGCGGTGCGCTGCTGGATCTCGCCGACAACGATCTCGGCCGGCCGGCCGCCGATCCGCTTGCCGATGCCCAGCGCGGTACGCCCGGCGAACCCCATCGGCAGGGTGGCCAGCTTGGCGGTGCGGGTGACCGCGCGGCGCGGCAGGTCGTTCACGATCTACATTGTCCGCTACTCGCCGGGTTCTCCGTCCATGTGCCGCTGGCCGGAGCCCGCCGCCGCCGCGGCCCGGCCGCGGCGGCCGGCCCGAGCACGCGCGCCGCCGCAGCCGCAACCCGGCTGCGGTGCCCAGGTCCGCCGGCGCCACTGCCAGTCGGGCAGGACCAGTTCCAGCGTCCCGTTCGTCACCGCGTCGGCCCGGCCGCCGCGATCGACGAAGGTCAGCACCTGCGCGCTGGCCTGCGCGGCCACCGACGTGGCGAGCACGCAGTCGCAGGCCGGCGTGCTCAGCTGGCGGCCGATGAGCTGGGCCAGGACCATGGGCCAGGCCGGGTCGCGCTCGGCCCGCGCCATGTCCAGGCAGCGCAGGCAGGCCGAGCGCCCGGGGATGACCAGCGGGCCCACGATGCCGATCGCCTCGCCGGCCGCCGCGGTCAGGTGCGGCACGTCGTCCGCCAGCAGCCCGGCGGCCAGCTCCGGGCCGTGGCTGCCGGCCAGGACGGCCAGGTCCGGCCGGCGGGTGTCGTCGTCGGTGCGGGTCTCGGGAGCGCTGCGCCCCACCGCGCGCGCCGCGCCGGCCGACCTCGGCTCGCCGATGTCCGCCGCGCACAGCCCGGCCGGCGCGAGATCGGCGGCGAACGCCGTGCCGGTATCCCGGCAGGCCACGTGGCCGATCCCGGCGGCAGCGAGCAGGGTCGCGATGCAGGCGCCGACCTTGCCCGCGCCGTAGACGCGCACGTAAGTCGCGGATCTGCGCGCCAGGGCGCGCGCGCCGCCGTCGCCGTCTCCGTGGGCGAGCGAGGTCGTGGCGAGCTCGGGCGCGAGCCTGGTGCGGAGCGCGTCCGGCAAGGTCCGCAGCGTGCCGGCCGGGAAGTCGTCGAGGACGCCGGCGGCTGCGAGCAGGCTGATCAGCCGGTCGGCCGTGTCGGCGGCGATGCCGTGCGCGCGGGCGGCGCTGATCACCGCCTGCCGGTCCCGGCTCCCGTCGAGCAGCCCGATCAGAGCCGCCACCCGGCCGATCCCTGTGATCGCGACGGCCCGGCGCGGGTCGATCCCGATCTGTAGCGTGTCGTTGTCGCGCCAGACGGGAAGAAGGCCGGGCTTGAGCGCCAGTCTCATGCGGCCAGCATGACAGCGCCCGCTGACACTCTTACTATCCGTGACATTCCGGGACGTGACCGAGGAGGGCTCATGACGGACGAGCCGCGGGCCAGTCGGCGGCCGTCGGCGGCGGATCTGGCCGCGGCGCGGGACCGGACGATCCCCGACGTCGCGGCGCCGGGCCTGCGCGTGCTGTTCTCCGGGATCAACCCTGGCCTGTACTCGGCGGCCGTCGGCTATCACTTCGCCCGGCCGGGCAACAGGTTCTGGCCGGCGCTGCACCAGTCCGGGTTCACCAGCCGCCAGCTCGAGCCGCGGGAGCAGGATCAGCTCCTGGCGCTCGGGCTCGGCATCACCAACGTGGTCGCCAGGGCCACCGCGCGCGCCGACGAGCTCGGCGCGGCCGAGCTTCGCGAGGGCGGCCGGCTCCTCGCCACCAAGGTGGCCGCGCTGCGCCCGCGCTGGCTCGCGGTGGTCGGGGTCACCGCGTTCCGGGCCGCGTTCGCCCGGCCGCGCGCGGTCGTCGGCGAGCAGCGCGAGCGCCTCGCCGGCGCCCAGGTGTGGGTGCTCCCCAACCCCAGCGGCCTGAACGCGCACTGGACTGCCGCCGCCCTGGCCGCCGAGTTCACCCGGCTGCGCGCCGCCGCGGGACGCCTCGCTGACCGCGGGCATCTCGGTATGTGAGACGGGATCGGAGTTCTCCCGGCGACGTGAAGAGCTGGTATTGCCCTGGCGATACCTGGGTTTCACGTACACGGAGAGACGCCGCCCGGCTCTCCCGACAGTCCGAGACGTCTCAACATGTGAGACCGACGACTTACGGAACGCACTGCGGCGCGAATCGTCCATGATCCGGAAGACTGAGCATGGCCACGGGTCTGCGGATCAACGACGTGAAGCGAAGCCCCGCGTCGCTGGGACAGCACCGGCGCTTCGCGTTGATGGCGCGTCCAGCCAGCGCCGAACACAAGCAGCACCAATGCTTCGCGATGTCCCCGCCTTGACGGATTCCGCGACCGTCGTGCCCCAGCGCGGCACCCCGCGGCAGCGGAGGTCCCGGCGCGAGCGCGAGTCCCCGGGCGGCACGGGCCGCTCGCCCCCCTTCCCCTGGGGGCGCGTGGCCCGGCCGTCTCCGCCCGGGGACTCCTCGCTCCCGAACCTAGAAGCCCGGCCACAGCCGATCAAGGGCGGCTGTGGACAGCGAAGTGGAGAACGTGGGGGAAGGCCCGGAGTGTCCCTGTGCACAAGCGGGAACGACCCTGGGGATTCGGTCGGGCTCGGACCGCTTTGCCCCGGCTGACCGGGAACTTGTTATCCACCGCCTGTGGACACAAGAAAGTCCGTTGGCCGGGTCATCGCCCCGACGGCGCCGCGCATAACCGCGGGCCGGGACAGACCGCGACGGGCGGGGGCGGCCGCGACAGGCGGGGCGGGCCGCGACGGGCGGGGCGGGCCGCGACGGGCGGGGCGGGCCGCGACGGGCCGGGCGGCTATTCGCCCTCGGCGCCTGTGCCTTCTTCCCGGGGTGCCTCACCGGGGCCGCCGGTGCCCCCGGGCTCGGTCGGGCCCTGATCGCCGCCAGCCTCGAGCGCCGAGATGTCGAGCTCCGGCTGACCGCGGACGAACCCCTCGGGGTCGTCGAAGTCCTCGGCCGTCGGCAGCAGGTCCGGGTGCGCCCACAGGGCGTCCCTGCCGTCGACGCCGCGGGCCTCGGTCAGGCCCTGCCAGATGACCGCCGCCTCGCGGAGCCGGCGGGGCCGCAGCTCCAGGCCGACCAGCGTGGCGAACGTGCGCTCGGCCGGGCCGCCGCTCGCCCGGCGCCGCCTGATCGCCTCGGCCAGCGCGCCGGCGTGCGGCAGCCGGTGGCCGGCCGCGGCGTCCACCACGGTCGCCACCCAGCCCTCGACCAGCGCGAGCAGCGTCTCCAGCCGGGACAGCGCGTTCTTCTGCTCGGGCGTGTCCTCCGGCTGGAACAGCGCGGCGCCGGACAGGGCCTCACGCAGCGCCTCCGGGTCCGGGTTGGTGATGTCGACCTGCGGCATCGCCGTCCGCAGCAGCGAGGTATCGACCTTCATCCCCCGCGCGTACTCCTCCACCGCCCCCAGCAGGCTGCCGCGCAGCCACGGCACGTGCGCGAACAGCCGCTGATGGGCCGCCTCGCGCAGCGCGAGGAACAGCCGGACCTCGTCCTCGGGGACCGACAGCCCGCCGCCGAACTCGGCGATGCCGGCGGGCAGCAGCGCAGCCACGCCCTCCGGCGCCAGCGGCAACCCGACGTCGGTGGAACTGACGACCTCGCGCGCCAGCGCGCCGACGGCTGCGCCGGTCTGGCCGCCGACCATCGCGCCGCCGATCTGCTGCATCATCGGTGCGAGGCCGCCCAGGCCGCCGCCCATCGCGGTCATCGCCGCGCGCATCTCCGGCGGCAGGTCGCTGAGCTCGTCCGGGTCCAGGCTGAACATGCCGCCCATCGATTCGACCGCCTTCGCGGCGATCGGATCGCACAGCTTGGACCAGACGGGTAGCGTCGCCTCCACCCATTCCGAACGGCTCCACGCCTGGGCCGAGCGGATGCCGGACGGCAGCGCCGTGACGTCACCGAGCCACAGATCGGCCAGCCGCAGCGCCTCGTCCACCTGGCGCCGCTGGCTGTCCAGCACGCTGGGGTCGCCCTCGGCCACGACCGCGTGCCTGGCCACGTTCTTCGCCAGGTCCCAGTTGACCGGCCCGCCCCGCCACGCCATCAGGTCGGCGAACTGACGCAGCGCGTCCGCGAACTGCTGCGGGTCACCCAGCGGCCCGAGCGCCCCGAACGGGCCGCCCGCGCCCGGCGGCTGCCCGGGTCCGGAAGACTGCTGCGGATCGTCCGGGTCCGGATCCCGGTCACCCGGCAGCCCGAAGCCGAAGGGAGGGTCAGCCATGTTCGCGGCCTCTCGGGCAGGATGGAAGGGTCATGTCCGCCACGTTATCTCGGGAGCAGCCTACTTTGACCATCCCCGAGCCCCAGGTTCGCCGGCGGCGTAGCCCTGACCAGGGCGATGCCGGCCGGAGCGGTCCCGTCGTGGCCATCACCGGGGCCGCCCGCGGGCTCGGCCACGCGCTGGCGGTGCGGCTGGCCGCGTCCGCCCGGGTCCGGCGGGTCATCGCGATCGACGATCACCGCGGCGAGGCGACGGGCGTGACGTGGCGGGTGGTCGACGTGCGCGATCCCGCGCTGGGCGGCCGGCTGGGTGAGGTCGACATCCTGGTGCACACCGACCTGGACCTGGCGCCGGAGTCCGACCGCAGCAGCAGGCGGGCGTTCAACGTGCGCGGCGTGCAGACCGTGCTCACCGCGGCCGCGGCCGGGCGGGTCGGCCAGGTGATCCTGATCACCAGCGCGATGGTGTACGGAGCCAGGCCGGACAATCCCGTGCCGATGAAGGAGTCGGCGCCGCTCGCCGCCGACCCGGACGGCAGCGTGGTGGGCGACCTGCTGGAGATCGAGGACCTGGCCCGGCGCTCGCCCCGGACGAATCCCGGCACGACGATCACCGTGGTGCGCCCGGCGGCGCTCGTCGGCGCGGGCGTCGATACGTTCGTCACCAGGCACTTCGAGGCTCCGAGGCTGCTGGCGGTCAAGGGCAGCGCGCCCCGCTGGCAGTTCTGCCACACCGACGACCTGCTGTCCGCCCTCGAGATGGCGGTGGCCGGCGAGGTGGCCGGCGCGTTCGCGGTCGGCTGCGACGGCTGGCTGGAGCAGGAAGAGGTCGAGGAGCTGAGCGGGCTGCGCCGGATCGAGCTGCCCGCCGGGCTGACCTTCGGCGCCGCGCAGCGGCTGCACCGGGTCGGGATCACCCCCGCGCCCGCCACCGACCTCAGCTACGTCGTCTACCCCTGGGTGGTGGACTGCGCCACGCTGCGCGCGGCCGGCTGGCGGCCCCGGTACGACAACCAGACCGCGCTGGCGGCGCTGCTCGACCAGCGCGCCGGGCACCACGCGGTGGCCGGCCGCCGGCTGGCCGCCAAGGACGCCACGATCACCGCGGCCGGCGCGGCGGGGGCGACCGTCGCCGTCATCGGGACCGCGGCGATCGTGCGCCG
>Ga0070698_100001494_pt1 | contig 25962 bp, 28 predicted proteins | sample KBSK1502metaG_FD_65477 | JGI IMG/M metagenome (GOLD analysis project Ga0070698, IMG submission 65477) | Corn, switchgrass and miscanthus rhizosphere microbial communities from Kellogg Biological Station, Michigan, USA - KBS K1-50-2 metaG | ecosystem: Host-associated > Plants > Roots >... | reverse complement strand
GGGTCCCAGAACTTCACGCCCATGATCGGGTCGACCGTCTCGAGCGAGACATCGAGGTGCTCCAGGGTCTTCGCCTCGTGGGTGGCGCCCCAGATGTTGGCGTCGGTGGAGTACGCCTTCTCCTTGCTGTCGCGGTAGGGCAGGTCGTGCTCGGTGAGCCACTGGCTCATCTCGGCGCGGCCGCCCAGCTCGGTGACGAAGTCGGCGTCCAGCCAGGGCTTGTAGATGCGCAGGCCGGGGTTGGCCAGCAGGCCGTAGCGGTAGAACCGCTCGATGTCGTTGCCCTTGAAGGTCGAGCCGTCGCCCCAGATGTGGACGTCGTCCTCCTGCATGGCGCGCACCAGCAGGGTGCCGGTGACAGCGCGGCCCAGGGGCGTGGTGTTGAAGTAGGCGCGTCCGCCGGTGCGGATGTGGAAGGCGCCGCAGGCGAGGGCGGCCAGCCCCTCCTCGACGAGCTCGCGCTTGCAGTCGACCGCCCGGGCCAGTTCGGCGCCGTACGCCATCGCCCGGCTGGGGACGCTGTCGATGTCGGGCTCGTCGTACTGCCCGATGTCGGCGGTGTAGGTGTAGGGAACGGCTCCCTTGTCGCGCATCCACGCGACCGCGACGGAGGTGTCGAGGCCACCGGAGAAGGCGATGCCGACCCGTTCGCCGACGGGGAGGGAGGTCAGGACCTTGCTCACGCGTTCTTCTCTTTCTGCTGCTCTGCTGAGTTGTTCGCCAGGTTGGCGAGCGCGGTGAAGCGCCGGGCCAGGGCGTCGCCGCCCTGTGGATCGCGACCGATGACGAGGACGGTGTCGTCGCCGGCGATGGTGCCGAGTACGTCGTGCAGCTCTGCCTTGTCGAAGGCGCTGGCCAGGAACTGGGCGGCCCCTGGCGGGGTGCGCAGCACGACGAGGTTGGCACTCGCCTCTGCGCTGACCAGGAGCTCGGCGCAGAGCCGGGCCAGTCTCGCCTGTCCGGCGCCACTCTCGCGGGTCGGCGACGGGCGCCGGTCACCGCCCTCACCGGGCACCGCATAGACCAGCGAGCCGTCGCCGGTGCGCACCTTGACCGCCTCGAGCTCGACCAGGTCGCGGCTCAGGGTCGCCTGGGTGACGTGCACGCCCCGATCGGAGAGCAGGTCGGAGAGCTCGGTCTGGCTCTTCACCTCGTGGTGGGCCAGCAGGTCGATGATCTGCTGTTGACGCGCGTTCTTGGTGAGCGGGCTGAGCGCGTGCTCGGTCATCTCGTCGTCACCCGCTCCGAGAGCCACATCAGGATCGACTTCTGGGCGTGGCGGCGATTCTCGGCCTCGTCCCAGACCACGCTCTGCGGGCCGTCGATCACGTTCGCGGCGATCTCCTTGCCGCGGTACGCGGGCAGGCAGTGCATCACGATGGCGTCGGGCCTGGCGTGCGCGAGGAGCTCGCGCGTCACGGCGTACGGCGTGAAGAGGCGGAGCCGCTCGTCGGCCTCCTCCTCGCGACCCATGCTGATCCAGGTGTCGGTGACGACCACGTCGGCACCGAGGACGGCCGCGATCGGGTCGTGGTCGACATGCACCGAGCCGCCGGTCTCGCGCGCGATCTCGTGGGCTCGCTTGAAGACCTCAGGATCAGGTTCGTAGCCCTCAGGGCAACCGAACTCGACCTGCATGCCCGCCGTGGCGCCAGCGATCGCCCAGGAGTTGCCCATGTTGCAGGCTCCATCGCCGACGAAGGCGACACGGACACCGGCCAGCGTCCCCTTCTGCTCGCGCACGGTCTGCAGGTCGGCGAGCAGCTGGCACGGATGGAACTCGTCGGTGAGCGCGTTGACGACCGGGACACCCGAGTATTCGGCCATCGTCTCCAGGTCGCTCTGGTGCGCGGTGCGCCACACGATCGCGCTGGCCTGGCGGCCGAGCACGCGGGCCACGTCCTCGACCGACTCGCGCTGGCCCATCGCGGCCAGGCCGCCGTCGACGGTCATCGGGTTGCCGCCGAGCTCGGCGATGCCGGCGGCGAAGGAGACCTGGGTGCGGAGCGTGGGGCGGTCGAAGACCAGGGCGACGGTCTGGGGCCCGGCGAGCGGCTTGGCGTCGTAGGGGGTGGCCTTGAGCTCGGCGGCGAGCGCCAGCACCTCTGCCTGCTCGGCCGGGGTCAGGTCGTCGTCGCGCAGGAAGTGCCTCATGCGGTGCCTCCCTGGGCCGCGTCGAGGATCGCCGGCCAGGCGGTGAGGAACGACTCGACGTCGTCTGCGGTCAGCACCAGCGGCGGCACCAGCCGGAGGCTGGTCGGGGTCGGTGCGTTGACGATGAACCCCGCCTCCAGCGCCGCGGCCGCGACGTCTGACGATGCCGGCCCGTCTAGCTCGATGCCCAGGAACAGCCCGGCTCCCCTGACCTCGCTGACCCGCGGGTCGGCGGCCAGCCCGTCGGCGAGCTTGTGGCCGAGCTCGCTCACGTGGTCGAGCAGGTGGTCGGCCTCGATGGTGTCGAGTACGGCGAGCGCAGCGGCCGCCGCGACGGGGTTGCCCCCGAACGTGGTGCCGTGGTTGCCAGGCTCGAAGAGCGTCGCCGCGTCGCCGAGGGCGATGGTCGCGCCGATCGGGATGCCACCGGCGAGCCCCTTCGCGAGCGTGACGAGGTCGGGGGCGACGTCGGGATCCGTGGCCGCGTGGAACCACGCGCCGGTCCGGCCGATGCCGGACTGGATCTCGTCGAGCCAGAGCAGCGCTCCGTGCGCGCGGGTGATCGCCCGTGCCGCGGCGAGGTAGCCCTCGGGCGCGACGATCACGCCCGCCTCGCCCTGGATCGGCTCCAGGATCACTGCTGCCGTGTGGTCCGTGACGGCCGCGGCGAGCGCGTCGACGTCGCCGTACGGAACGAAGGTGACCTCACCTGGCAGCGGCTCGAAGGGCTCGCGGTAGGCGGCCTTCGCGGTCAGGGAGAGCGCGCCCATGGTCCGGCCGTGGAACGCGCCCTCGGCCGCCACGAGGTGGGTCCGCCCTGTCTTGCGCGTCAGCTTGAGCGCGGCCTCGTTGGCCTCCGTGCCGGAGTTGGAGAAGAAGACCCGGGCTGGTTTCGAGACGCTCGCTGGCGCTCGCTCCTCAGCCAGCAGCGCGACGAGCCGTTCGGCGAGCTGGATCTGGGGCTCGGAGGCGAAGAAGTTGGAGATGTGCCCCAGCGTCTGGAGCTGCGCGGTCACCGCGGCGACCAGGGCGGGGTGGGCATGGCCCAGGGAGTTCACGGCGATGCCGCCGAGCAGGTCGACGTACTCCTTGCCGTCCTCGTCCCACACGTGCGCGCCGGCGCCGCGGGTCAGCACCAGCTTCGGCGGGCCGAAGGTGTTCATCAGGGCACCGGCGTAACGGCCCTGCCACTCTGCGTTGCTCATGAGCCGGCCTTCCGGGTCTTGGTCTCGACGCCGGGCAGCACCTGGGTGCCGACGCCCTCGGCGGTGAAGATCTCGAGGAGTACGGCGTGCAGCTCGCGGCCGTCGACCACCGTGGCGCGCGGGACTCCGCCCTGCACGGCCTGCAGGCAGGCGCCCATCTTCGGCACCATCCCCGACGCCAGCGACGGCATCAGCTCGGCCAGCGCCTCGGGGCTGATCTCCTTGATCACGTCGTCAGAGTGCGGCCAGTCGCGGTAGAGGCCCTCGACGTCGGTCAGCACGAGCAGCTTCGCGGCGCCGAGCGCGACCGCGAGCGCAGCGGCGGCGGTGTCGGCGTTGACGTTGTGGACGACGCCTGCCACGTCGGGCGCGACGCTCGAGACGACCGGGATCCGGCCGGCCGCGATCAGGTCCTGGACCGCCTCGGGCCGCACGTGGGCGACCTCGCCCACCAGGCCGAGGTCGACCTCCTCGCCGTCGACCACCGTGTTGGTCTGCTGGGCGGTGAACAGGCCGGCGTCCTCACCGGAGAGCCCGACGGCGAGCGGACCGTGCTCGTTGATCAGCCCGACCAGCTCGCGCTGCACCTGGCCGACCAGCACCATCCGGACCACGTCCATCGCCTCGGGCGTGGTGACCCGCAGCCCGCCCCGGAACTCTGACTCGATGCCGAGCCGGTCGAGCATGTGCGAGATCTGCGGACCACCGCCGTGGACGACGACCGGCTTGAAGCCCGCGAACCGCAGGAAGGCGATGTCCTCGGCGAAGGCCCGCTTCAGGGTGTCGTCGGTCATGGCGTTGCCGCCGTACTTCACGACGATGATCTCGCCGTGGTAGCGCTTGAGCCAGGGCAGCGCGTTCGCCAGGACCTGGGCGTCTTCCTTCGCGGTGCTCATGAGCTGTAGGCGCTGTTCTCGTGGACGTAGGCGTGGGTCAGGTCATTGGTCCAGACCGTGGCCCGCTCGTCGCCGGCCTTGAGGTCGATGGTCACGGTGACCTCGCGCGGCTTGAGGTCGATGGCCGCGGGGTCCTCGGCCGGGGTCGACGTCCGGCACACCCATACCCCGTTGAGGGCGACGTCGAGGTCGGCCGGGTCGAACGCCGCGCTCGTCGTACCGACCGAGGCCAGCACCCGGCCCCAGTTGGGGTCGCAGCCGAAGATCGCAGCCTTGAACAGGTTGGACCGGGCCACGCTGCGGCCCACCTCGACCGCGTCGTCCTCGCTCGCGGCATTGAGCACGGTGATCGCGATCTCGTGGTCGGCGCCCTCGGCGTCCTTGAGCAGCTGCATGGCCAGGTCGGTGCAGGCCTGCGTGAGCGCGTCGGTGAAGTCGGCGAGCGTCGGTGTGATGCGGCTGGCGCCGCTGGCCATCAGGGTCACGGTGTCGTTGGTGGACATGCAGCCGTCGCTGTCGAGCCGGTCGAAGCTCACCCGGGTCGCGGCCCGCAGCGCAGTGTCGAGGTCGGCGGCGGAGACGACTGCGTCGGTGGTGAGTACGACGAGCATCGTCGCCAGGGCGGGGGCCAGCATGCCCGCGCCCTTGGCCATCCCGCCGATCGACCAGCCGGCACCTTCGACGACCACCTGCTTGCTCACCGAGTCGGTGGTCATGATCGCGCGGGCTGCGGCGTCACCGCCGGTGGCGCTGAGGCCCGCATGGGCGGCATCGACCCCGGCCAGCAGGTTCTCGCGCGGGTTGGCCAGCCCGATCAGGCCGGTTGAGCAGACGACGACGTCGATCGCCCCGATGCCGACCTTCTCGGCCACCCGTTCGGCGACCGCATGGGTGGTCTGGAAGCCGTCGGCGCCGGTGTAGCAGTTGGCGCCGCCGGAGTTGAGCACGACCGCCTTCACCACGCCGTCCTTGACGACCTCCTGCGACCACAGGACCGGGTTGGCCTTGCAGCGGTTGCTGGTGAAGACGCTCGCGGAGTCGAAGGTCGGGCCGTGGTTGACGACGAGGGCCAGGTCGAGGGGCGGTGACTGGGGGTCCTTGGCGGTCTTCACGCCGGCGGCAACGCCGTTCGCGGTGAAGCCGAGCGGATGGGTGACGGTCATTTCTTCGGCTTTCGGGGCTGGTCGCTCTTGGCGTGCGAGCGCTGGGGCTTGGCAGGGACGGCGGGGGCAACGGTGTGCCCCGATCGTCGCCAGGCCTCGGCCGCCTTCTCGGCGTCCTTCTGCTGGATCAGCAGCCAGTCGGTGTCGAACGTCGAGAGCACGAAGACGCTGATCCCGTCGTCCTTGAGCGGTGCGAGCAGCCCGTGCAGGATGCCGACCTCGGCGAAGTCGAGCGGACCCTCGACCTCGAAGGCGATGAACGGCTTCTGGTGCCGGACCTTGGTCGGCACGCTCCGGCCGGCGCACACCAGCGAGGTCTCGGTCGCCGTCGCGGTGATCGAGAAGACGGAGGAGGCCTCTGCCCAGGTGGGGATCTCGGCGCCGGCGGCCAGCCGCACGACGGCAAGCGTCTCGGGGAACTGCTTCAGGTTCATGGGGCCATTCCGATCGCTGTGAGGCCCGTCGTCTCATCGAGACCGAGCGCGAGGTTCATGCACTGGACGGCGGCGCCGGCGGTGCCCTTGGTGAGGTTGTCGACGACGCCGACCGCGACCAGCCGGCCGGCGGTCTCGTCGACGATGACCTGGAGGTGGACCGAGTTCGACCCCGAGACGGCCTTGGTCTGCGGCCAGGTCCCTTCGGGCAGCAGGTGCACGAACGGCTCGTCGGCGAGCGCCTCGGCGTACACGGCGCGGACCTGCTCGCTCGTGACACCGGCCCGGACCGGAGCCGTACAGGTGGCCAGGATGCCGCGCGGCATCGGCACCAGCAGCGGCGTGAAGGAGACCTTGACCTCGGCGTCGGTCAGGGCGGACAGGTTCTGCACGATCTCGGGGGTGTGCCGGTGCACGCCGCCGACGCCGTACGCGCTGACGTTGCCCATCACCTCGCTGCCGAGCAGGTTGGTCTTGACGGCCTTCCCGGCGCCGCTGGTGCCGGAGGCGGCGACGATGACGATGTCGCCCGGGTCGACCAGGCCGGCAGCGACCGCGGGCGCCAGGGCCAGGGACGACACCGTCGGATAGCAGCCGGGTACGGCGATCCGGCGCGCTCCCGTGAGCAGATCACGCTGCCCGGGCAGCTCGGGCAGCCCGTAGGGCCAGGTGCCCGCATGGTCGGACCCGTAGAACTGCTCCCACGTCGCGGAGTCGGTGAGCCGGAAGTCGGCGCCGCAGTCAATGACCACCACCCCGTCACCCAGCGCGTCGGCTATCGCCGCGGACTGGCCGTGCGGAAGGCCGAGGAACACGACGTCGTGTCCGGCGAGCGTCTCGGCCGTCGTCTCCTCGAGCACGCGGTCGGCCAACGTGATCAGGTGCGGCTGCAGCGTGCCGAGCCGCTCCCCTGCGTTGCTGCCGCCGGTGAGCGCGCCGATCGTGACGGCTGGATGGCCGGCCAGCAGGCGCAGCACCTCGCCCCCGGCGTACCCGCTGGCACCGGCGATCGCGACGCTGAACTTCTCCATATGCATGACTATACAGTGCTCTGCATGATCATGTGCAGGGGCTCTCGATTCGGGAGGCGATTCGGGGGTGCGGACTGTGAGGCCGCGCCACTACGTTCGGATCATGGCCCGTCTCTCCTTCCCTGACTACCTGCACACCATCGCCCGCGAGTCGGCGCGCTTCCGCGAGGTGCTGGCCGACTGCGACCCGGCCACGCAGGTGCCGAGCTGTCCCGACTGGCGCGCGGCCGATCTGCTCTGGCATCTGGGCGACGTGCAGTTCTACTGGGCCACCGTGCTCGAGGTCCGTCCCGCCGATCCCGGCGATCCCGAACCCGAACGCCCCACGTCGTACGACGGACTGCTCGCCTTCTTCGACGAGCAGAACGCCCGGTTGATGGCCGCCCTCGACGGCGCTGACCCGGCAGACACCGCCGTGACGTGGAAGGCCGACGCCCAGACCGTTGCCTTCATCTATCGCCGCCAGGCCCACGAGGCGCTGATCCACCGGCTCGACGCCGAGCTCACCGCCGGCGCAGTGACGCCGTTCGACAAGGCGATCGCGGCCGACGGTGTCGAGGAGTGCCTCGACGTCATGTTCAGCGGCTGCCCGCCGTGGGGCAACTTCGCGCCGCTCCCCCACTACGTCCGCGTCGATCTGACCGACGTCGACGAGCAGGTGTGGGCGCAGATCGGCCGGTTCACCGGCACCGAGCCCGACACCGGCGTCGAGCACGACGAGGACGACATGCATGTCGTCGCCGATCCCGGCGTCGAGCCCGACGCGGTCATCGAGGGCGCGGCGGGTGCGATCAACGCCTGGCTGTGGCGGCGCGGTGACGACAGCGAGATCAAGGTGCACGGGGACCGCGCCGTCTACGACCACTTCCGCCTCGCCGTGAACCACCCCATCAACTGATGGGCAGCTTCCGCGCAGCCGTGGAGTCCGGTGACCCGGCCCGGATCTCGGCCACCCTGTCCCCCGAGGTCACGTTCCGCAGCCCAGCGGTGCACGCCCCCTACGTCGGGCGCGACACCGTGCAGGTGGTGCTGGCGGCGGTCGTCCAGGTGTTCGAGGACTTCCGCTACGTCGCTCACCTGACCGACGGCGACGACGAGGTGCTGCGCTTCAACGCGCGAGTCGGCGGTCGCGACGTCGACGGGGTCGACCTCGTGCGGTACGACGAGTCGGGCCAGGTCGCCGAGCTCAGCGTGATGATCCGGCCACTGTCCGCGCTCAATGCGGTGCGCGACGCCATGGCGGTCCAGCTCGGGCTGGCCTGACTCAGGCCCTCAGAGCGCGGTGAGGCCCGCGGCGTGCCGATCGGCGAGCTCGGCGTAGTAGGCGCTGTTGGCCTCGACCCAGAACTCGGCAGGCGTGCCCGCGATCGGCCTCTTGACCACGGCCGGTGCGCCCGCGGCCAGGACGCCATCGGGGATCTCGGCGTTGGCCGCGACCGTGGAGCCGGCGGCGATCATCGTGCCGTCGCCGACCCGCGCCTCGTCGAGCATCGTGCTGTTGTTGGCGAGGATGGACTTCTCCCCCAGCCGACCTCCGTGCATCACGCACGAGTGCGCCACGGTCGCGCCGGCTGCGATCTCGACCACCGTGTCAGGCCCGCCGTGCACGACGGAGTTGTCCTGGATGTTCGCGCGCTCGCGGACGATGATCCGGCAGATGTCGGCCCGCAGCACCACGCCGTACCAGATGCTTGCGCCGGCCTCGACCGTGACATCGCCGATCAGGGTGGCGGTGGGGGCGACGAAGGCCTCGGGATGCACAGTGGGGCGCTTGCCCTCGAACTCGAACAACGGCATGTCGGCGAACCTATCGGGTGGATCCGGCCGCTGCCCGCACTAGGCTCCGCCGCGTGGTGACACGACTGGCGATCTTCCTCGGATCCAGCGACGGCGTCGATCCGCGCTGGGCGGAGACGGCGTACGACGTGGGCCGGGTGCTGGCCGAGCGCGACATCGAGCTGGTGTACGGCGGCGGCCGCTCCGGACTGATGGGTGCGGTCTCCCAGGGGACGCTGGACCACGGCGGACGCGTCTACGGCGTGATCCCGCGGTTCATGGTGGAGCGTGAGTGGGCGCGACTGCGTGAGGAGCGCGTCGAGGTGCACGTCGTGGACACCATGCACGAGCGCAAGGCCATGATGGCCGTGCGCGCCGAGGCGTTCCTGACCCTGCCGGGCGGTCTGGGCACGCTCGAGGAGCTCTTCGAGATCTGGACCTGGCAGACCCTCGGGCTGCACCCCAAGCCGGTCGGGCTGCTCAACGTCGACGGATTCTGGGACCCGCTCGTGACCACGCTGCACCGGCTCGCCGACGCGGGCTTCATGAAGGCGAGCACCGTCGACGACCTGGTCGTCGCGCCGACCATCGAGTCGGCGCTGGACCAGCTCTCCTAGGCTCGCTGGACCGCCCCCGTGCGTTCGGCGGCCAGCGCCACCGCCGCATCGCGAGCGGCCGAGGCCTCGCCCTCCTTCAGGGTCCGGTCTGCGGCACGGAAACGCAGGGCATAGGCCAGCGACTTCTTGCCCTCGCCGATCTGGGATCCGGTGAAGACGTCGAAGAGCCGGATCGACTCGAGCAGCTCGCCGGCGCCCTCACGCAACGCGGCCTCGACCGCTGCGGCCGAGGTGTCGGCATCGACGATGAGCGCGACGTCCTCCTTGGCGACGGGGTACGACGAGAAGCTCGGCGCCGGCCTGACCTCGACAACGTGGGCGAGGAGAGCGTCGAGATCGAGCTCGAGGGCAGCGGTGCGCTCGGGCAGGCCGTAGGCCTGGCAGACCTTCGGGTGCAGCTCGCCGGCGTGGCCGAACTCGGCTCCGCCGACCACGAGTCGCGCGCAGCGACCGGGGTGCCACGGCGCCCGGGAGGCGCTGACGAGCTCGACGTAGACGCCGAGCTCGGCGGCCAGGGCACGGACCACGCCCACCGCGTCGGTCCAGTCGGCGTGCCGGCCGGAACCTCGCCAGTCGGCAGGCTCGCGCTCGCCGGTCAGGACAACGCCCAGGAACAGCGGCTGGTGCGGGAGCGTCGCGAGCAGCTTGTCGAGGTCGTCCTGGTCGGGACGACGGTCGACGCCGAGGATCGGGGCCGGCCCGTTGCCGACGGGGAAGGCGACCGTGGCGGTCTCGAAGAGCCCGGCCCCCGGTGCCCCGCGGCCGATGTTGCGGGCCGCGGTCTTGAGCAGGCCCGGCAGCAGCGTCGTGGTGTAGGCCGGCTCCTCGCTGGACAGCGGGTTCTCGAGGCGCACCGTGTCGCGGCGCGGATCGTCGGCCGGCAGGCCGAGGGCATCGAGGGCGGCCTCGCCCACGAACGGGAAGGTGACCACCTCGACCAGGCCGGCACCCGCGAGGGTGCGGCCCACCCGGCGGCGCAGCCGCTGGCTGCGGGTGAGTCCGCGGCCCGCGCTGGCCGAGGGCAGCACCGACGGGACGTTCTCGTAGCCGACCTGGCGCGCGACCTCCTCGACGAGGTCGAACGGGTCGGACATGTCGGGGCGCCACGGCGGGACCGTTGCGGTCAGCGACGCGCCGTCGACCACGACGTCGCAGCCGACGGCCTCGAGCAGGGCGACGGCGCGCTCGCCGTCGATGTCCATGCCGGTGATCCGGGCGGCGAGGTCGAGGGGCGCCTCGATCGTGCGTCGCGCCGGGGCGGCGCCGACGACGGTCACGCCGGAGCCGATGGTGCCGCCGCCGTGCGTGACCAGGAGCTCGGCGACCCGGTCGGCCGCGGCCTGCGGCAGCTCGGGGTCGACGCCGCGCTCGAAGCGCTTGGACGCCTCCGAGCCGAGCTTGTGCCGCTTCTGCGACCGGAAGATCGAGACCGGGTCGAAGTGAGCGGCCTCGATGACGACGTCGGTCGTGGTCGCCGAGATCTCGGTGGACTCGCCACCCATCACGCCGGCGATGCCGATCGGCCCGCTGTCGTCGGTGATCACCAGATCCTGGACGTCCAGAGCCCGGGTGACGCCGTCGAGGGTGACCACCTTCTCGCCCGCCGCGGCACGACGTACGCGGATCGGGCCCTGCAGCTTGGCCCGGTCGTAGCCGTGGATCGGGTTGCCGAGCTCGAGCATCACGTAGTTGGTGATGTCGACGGCCAGCGAGATCGGTCGCATGCCGCACTGCTCGAGTCGCTGCACCAGCCAGTCGGGGCTCTTGGCGGTCGGGTCGAAGCCCGACACCGTTCGGGTCACGAAGACCGGGCAGCCGGCCGGGTCGTCCACGACGACCGGGTAGCCGTCGGCGTTGGCCGCCGGAGTAGCACGCAGGGCAGGGTCGACGTACGAGGTATCGAAAGCCAGGGCCGCCTCGCGTGCGATGCCGCGCAGCGACAGGGCGTAGGCCCGGTCGGGATTGATCTCGAACTCGATGGTGGTGTCGTTGAGGCCCAGGGTCTCGAACGCGTCGGTGCCGGGCTCCGCGGTGCCGGCCGGCAGCACGATGATGCCGTCGTGGTCGTCGCCGAGCGCCAGCTCGCGCGCCGAGCAGATCATCCCGGCCGAGAGGTGGCCGTAGGTCTTGCGCTCGCTGATCTCGAAGTTGCCCGGGAGCACGGCTCCGGGCAGGCAGACCACGACCAGGTCGCCCTCGACGAAGTTGTGGGCACCGCAGATGATGCCCTGCGGCTCTCCGGTGCCGTTGGCGGCACCGACGTCGACGGTGCACCAGTTGATGACCTTGCCGTTCTTCTGCGGCTCCTTGTCGATCGTGAGCACGCGGCCGATGACGAGGGGTCCGGTGATCTGGTCGCCGGGAACGTGCAGGGCCTCGAGCTTGAGCCCGAGCGCGGTGAGACGCCGGGTGAGCTCGTCGGCGGTCACCTCCTCGGGGAGGTCGACGAGCTCGCGGATCCAGCCGAGCGGGGCGCGCATGGCCTCAGATCTCCGTTCCGAAGGAGGAGGAGAACCGGACGTCCCCCTCGAAGAAGTCACGCAGGTCGCCCGCGCCGTGGCGGAACATCAGCGTGCGGTCGATGCCCATGCCGAAGGCGAAGCCGGTGTACGTCGCAGCGTCGACGCCGCACGCCGTGAGCACGCGCGGGTTGACGATCCCGCAGCCGCCCCACTCGATCCAGCCCTCGCCTCGGCAGGTGCGGCAGCTGTCGGCGTCGATGCCACGGCAGACGAAGCAGACCAGGTCGACCTCGGCCGACGGCTCGGTGAAGGGGAAGTACGACGGCCGGAAGCGCGTGGTGATCCCGTCGCCGAACATTGCCGTCGCGAAGTGGTCCAGGGTGCCCTTGAGGTGAGCCATCGTGATGCCCTTGTCGATGGCGAGGCCTTCGACCTGGTGGAACATCGGGCTGTGGGTGGCGTCGTACTCATCGGTGCGGAACACCCGGCCGGGGCAGACGACGTAGATCGGCGGCGTACGGGTCAGCATCGTGCGGGCCTGGACGGGAGACGTGTGGGTGCGCAGCACCATCGCGTTGCTCGCGGGCTCGGTCCAGAAGGTGTCCTGCATGGTGCGGGCCGGGTGGTCCGGGCCGAGGTTGAGGGCGTCGAAGTTGAGCCACTCCGCCTCGATGACCGGGCCTTCGGCGACTTCCCACCCCATCGCCACGAAGACGTCGGCGATCCGCTCGGACATCATCGTGATCGGGTGCCGCGACCCCGTGGGCGCAGCCACGGGGAGAGTGACGTCGACGGTCTCCTCGACCAGCATCCGCTCCTCGTGCTCGGCCTCCAGCTCCGCCTGGCGCGCTGCGAGGGCCTGGTTCACGGCCCCCCGGGCCTGGCCGATCCGCTGACCCGCCTCCTTGCGGGCCTGCGGCGGCAGTGCGCCGATCTCGCGGTTGGCCAGAGCGAGCGGCGAACGGTCACCCGCGTGGTCGAGGCGGGCCTGCTTGAGCTCGTCGAGGCTGGTGGCCGCTTCGATGGCCGTGATCGCCGCCGCGCGAGCGGCGTCGAGCTCCTCGGCGTGGAGCGGGGTGACCTCGACGGGGTCGTACTCGGTGTTCGGGCCCGACATGACTGCCTTTCCGGCGGTGGGTGTGCAGGCTGAGTCTAGGAAGTCGCGTGTGCCTCCGGCGACCGGGTTCCGGTGGCGGCGATCGCGAACCTCACTCCGGGCGTCGATCCCCCGAGGGCCAGCAGATCTCGACGCGCGCGCCGCCGCTCGGCGAGTCGTCGATGTGCACCTGGCCGCCGTGGGCCCGCACCAGCCCGTTGACGATGTACATGCCCAGCCCCGACCCTCCCCGCGCGCCGTGCTTCCAGAACTTCGTGAAGATCCGGCGCCGGATCTCGTGCGGGATCCCGTCACCCTCGTCGTCCACGATCAGGCAGACACCCTCGAAGTCGGACCCCGGCGGCATCGGCGTGGCCTGCACGTGCACCCGGCCCTCGCCGTGCCGCACGGCGTTCTCGATCAGGTTGGTGATCACCTGGGTGAACTTGTCGGGGTCGACGAAGATCTCCGGAAGGTCGTCGGCGGTGTCGAGGTCGATCTGCCGGTGCGTCCCGGCGCTGACCGAGTCGACCACCCGGCCGACCAGGACGGTCGTGTCGCTGGGTCGCGGATAGAGCGAGAGCCGCCCGGTGTCGATCCGGGCCACGTCGAGGAGCTCGGCGATCAGCCGGCTGAGCCGGTCGGCGTCGGCGTTCACCGTGGCCAGCATCAGCTTCTTCTGGTCGTCGTTGAGCTTGTCCCAGCGGTTCAACAGGGCCTGGACGAAGCCCTTGACACCGGTCAGCGGCGACCGCAGCTCGTGGGCGACCGTGGCCACCAGGTCCGAGCGCTCGCGGTCGAGTCGTTCGCGACCCCGACCGCTGCGCAGCGACACGGCCACCCGGGAGATCGGCTGGTCGAGCGCGGGCCGATGGATCCGGGCGGTCACCAGGACCTCGATGCCGCTCGCAGTGACCCAGGACTGCTCGGGCACGCCGGTGCGGGTCGCCAGGCCGGCGTACGGCAGGTTGGCGCTCACCCAGGCGTTGCCCTCCTGGTCCTGGAGTGCGAGGACCTCGTCGAGCGGTCGCCCGACCAGCTCGTCGACGCTGCCGCCGAGCATCGCGGCCGCGGCCAGGTTGACCAGCTCGACCTGACCCAGAGCGTCGGCAATGACGACGCCGTCGGGCAACGCGTCGATCGCCTCGGGGTCCACGGTCGCCACCTTAGTGGCGTGTGTCCGGTCAGGCCTCGACCTCCGCGAGCGCCGCGCGCGGCTGGGCGACCACGTGCTCGAGCAGGAGCATGACCAGGACCGCTCCGACCACCAGCAGTGCCGCCCCGACCCGGAATCCGACCGCGTAGCTCTGGGTGATCGCCTGGGCCTGCCCGACGCCGTCGCGCATCAGCGCCGCGGCATGCCGCAGCGCCAGCGTCACGATGGTGGCCAGGCCCAGGGCACCGCCGACCTGCTGCATCGCAGCCTGCACCCCGGACGCCAGCGAGGAGTCCTGTCCGGTGACCTGGTGCAGCGCGGCGTTGCCGATCGCGGGGAACGACATGCCCGAGCCGAAGCCGATGACCACCATGCCCGGCACCACGTCCGCGAGGTAGGTCGTGTCGAGCCCGATGCCGCTGGTCAGCAGCAGGCCCACGGCCGACAGCGAGAAGCCGAGCGCGAGCAGCGGTTTGACCCCCAGCCGGGGCATCAGCGCCGTGCCGATGCCGATGCCGGCGCCGATGGTGAGGCCGAACGGAAGGTAGGAGAGCCCGCCCTTGAGCGGCGACCAGTGCAGGATGTTCTGCTCGAACAGGGTCAGCAGGAAGAAGTAGCTGAAGAACGCCGAGGAGAAGAACAGGGTCACGAAGTTGGTCACCACGCGGGTGCGGTTGCGGAAGAACTCGAGCGGGATCAGCGGCGCCGCCGAGCGGGACTCGACGAAGACCATCAGCGCAAGCAGCAGGAGTCCCCCCGCGAGCGGGGCGAGCACGTTGGCAGAACCCCACGAGTGCCGAACAGCCTGCAGCAGGCCGTAGACGACGGCGATCAGGCCGCTGGTGCCGAGGATCGCGCCCAGGAAGTCGGGGCGGGCGTGCTTGCGCTCCATCTTGCTCTCGGAGACGAGCATCGGCACGACCACCAGAGCGAACAGGGCGACCGGGAGGTTGATGAAGAAGATCCACCGCCACGACACCAGGTCGGTCAGCACGCCGGAGATGACGGTGCCCGAGGTGCCGCCGAGACCGGCGATGCCGCCCCACAGGCCGAGGGCCTTCATCCGCTCGTGCGGGTCGGGGAAGAGCAGGGCGATCAGGCCCAGGGACGCGGGGGCAGCCAACGCCTCGCCGACTCCCTGGAGGAACCGGGACGCGACCAGCATCTCGGGATTGGCGGCGGCGCCGCAGGTGGCCGAGGCGAAGGCGAAGAGTCCGACGCCCAGCATGAAGATCCGTCGCCGGCCCAGGATGTCGGCGAGCCGGCCGCCCAGGAGCAGCAGGCCGCCGGCCATCAGGACATAACCGTTGACGACCCAGGCCAGACCGGGGTCGGAGAAGCCCAGGTCGTGCTGGATCCGGGGCAGGGCGACGTTCACGACGGTGACGTCGAGGATGAGCATGAACTGGATCAGGCCCAGGACACCCAGGGCCTTCCATCGGCGCGGGTCGGGCTCGGCTGAAGTCATGCGAACAACCTGCCACCGACCACCGACAACGGCATCGCCTTTTCCGCGCGGAGAGGTCGGTCGGGACTCAGCGGCGCTGGGCTCGCGCGCTGGCGTAGAGGCAGATCGCCGCGGCAGTCGACAGGTTGAGCGACTCGGCGCGGCCGTGGATCGGGATCGCGACCCGGTGGTCGGCCAGCGCCGCCAGCTCGTCGGGCAGCCCCCACGCCTCGTTGCCGAAGAGCCAGGCGGTCGGGCGGCTGAGCAGGCCGTCGTCGATAGCATCATCGAGGCTCACCTCGCCGTTGCCGTCGGCAGCGAGTACGACGAGTCCGGCCGACTGGGCAGCCAGGACCGCCTCGACGGCGTCGGTCGACAAGGCGACGGGCAGGTGGAAGAGGCTCCCCACGGTGGCGCGCACCGTCTTGGGGTTGTAGGCGTCCACGGAGTGGCCGGCGAGCACCACGGCTCCGGCGCCGGCGGCATCGGCACACCGGATGACCGTGCCCGCGTTGCCCGGGTCACGCACGTCGGCGCAGATCGCCACGAGTGCGGGTGCCGGGTCGAGCACGTGGTCCAGCGGGCGATCGAGGTGCCGGCAGAGGGCCACCACACCCTGCGGGTGGACGCTGTCGCTCAGTGAGGCGAGGGCCCGGTCCTCGACCGGCGTCCAGACCGGCGCGGCCTCGCGCAGCACGGCGTACTGCTCGCTCGCCGCGACCGTCGCGAAGACCTCGACGACGCAGCCGGGCACCGAGAGCGCGCCCTCGACGGCCTTCGGGCCGTCAGCAAGGAACAGCCGCCGCTCCGATCGCTCGGAACGGCGGCTGAGCTTGCGAGCTTCCTTGACCCGGCTGTTGCCGACGGCCAGAGGGGCGCTCATGTGCAGGCCGTGGGAATCAGGCACTGACCTTGGGCGCGTTGACGTCCTCGGGGAGCGCGGCACGAGCCGACTCGAGGATCGCCACGAAGGCCGGCAGGTCGTTGACGGCCAGGTCGGCCAGGATCTTGCGGTCGACCTCGATGCCGGCCAGGTTGAGCCCCTGGATCAGCCGGTTGTAGGTCATGCCGTTGGCGCGGGCGGCCGCGTTGATGCGCTGGATCCAGAGCTTGCGGAACTCGCCCTTCTTCTTGCGGCGGTCGTTGTAGCTGTAGACCAGGGAGTGGGTGACCTGCTCCTTGGCCTTGCGGTACAGGCGCGAACGCTGACCGCGGTAGCCGGAAGCGCGCTCCAGGACGACCCGGCGCTTCTTCTGTGCATTTACTGCCCGCTTGACGCGTGCCATGTCTTACTCCTTGTAGCTAGTGGTGAGCCTGGCGAGGCCCAAGCGGGTTGTCAGAGACCGAGAAGCTTCTTGGCCCGACGGGTGTCGGCCTTGGCGACCTCCGTGGTGCCCGACAAACGACGGGTCATGTTCGAGGGCTTCTTCTCGAGGTTGTGGCGCAGGCCCGCCTTCTGGCGGCGGATCTTGCCCGAACCGGTCACCCGGAAGCGCTTGCTCGCACCGGAGTGCGTCTTGTTCTTCGGCATCTCGTTGCTCTCTATCGGTTGGTGATGCTGTGTTCTGGAAAACTCAGAGGTCGATGTCGGGGTCGAGCGCCTCGTTGCGGCGCCGCTCCTTCTTCTGCGTGGCGGGTGCACCCTGGGCCACGCGCTCGGCGTGCTCCGCGGCCTGGTCCTCGGCACGTTCGGCGGCCTTGGCGTCCTTCTCCACCTTCATGGCGACCTTGGCGTCGGCCTTCTTGGTGTGCGGACCCAGGACCATGATCATGTTGCGGCCGTCCTGCTTGGGGCTGGACTCCACGAAGCCGAGCTCCTGGACGTCTTCAGCCAGGCGCTGCAGGAGGCGGAAGCCGAGCTCGGGACGGTGCTGCTCGCGACCCCGGAACATGATCGTGATCTTGACCTTGTCACCGGCACGCAGGAACCGGACGACGTGACCCTTCTTGGTCTCGTAGTCGTGCGCGTCGATCTTCGGTCGGAGTTTCATCTCCTTGATGATCACGTTGGTCTGGTTGCGACGGGCGTCACGGGCCTTTTGGGCGTTCTCGTACTTGAACTTCCCGTAGTCCATGAGCTTGCACACGGGGGGCTTCCCCTGCGGCGCGATTTCGACCAGATCGAGGTCGGCCTCCTGGGCAAGGCGCAGCGCGTCGCTGGTCGCGACGATGCCGACGGTCTCACCGTTGGGTCCAACGAGACGGACTTCGGGGACCCGGATCCGGTCGTTGATACGCAGCTCAGTGCTGATGTGTCCTCCAAGGTTGCAGTGGGTGCGGAAATCAAAAAAAGCTTCCGCTCGATGCCAGCGGAAGCCACATTCCGACACGTCACCCCTGAAGGCACGCATCGCGCACAGGCTCCTCAACTTCGTGAGCCTGTCGCTCGTGGACCGGACCCGACGACCTGGTGAAGCGGCGGTCGATGCGGGTGGGAAGCCGTGCCGGGGCATGGTTTCCGCTTGGCGTGATCGGCCCTGCCCGTGGAACTGGTGGGCAGAACTGATCGGTCAACGAGAAAGACTAGCCGATCATTCCCCCGCGGGCCGAATCCAGGCAGCGCGGCCGCCGACGCCGGCGAGCGTCCAGCCCCGGGCGACGGCCTGCAGGTCGTCGCCCTCGATCACGAAGCTGTGCGGACCAGCGACGTCGACGAGCAGAGCCGCCGCGTCGTTCTGCAGCGCCGACTGTGCGGCCAGTTGCGTCGCCACCGGGACGGGACGGGCCTCCGGGTTCCACCGGCGCATCGTCTCGAGGCTCGTGAAGGTCAACAGGGCCAGCCGGCCGTCGCGCCCGGTCAGGAGCACCGCGGCCATGTCGCTGGTCTTGTCGTGCGCCAGCCCGTGCTCGTCGTACTCGACCTCGCCGAGCAGCGCGACCACCGGTGCCAGGAGCCGGCTGGCCTGCAGCGCCCGGAGCGCCAGGGGGTACGACGTGGGGTCGCCGTCGTGGGCGGCGAGGGCGGCCATCACGCCCGGGTCCGCGTCGCCGGTGTCGTCGGGGAACGCCGGCGCGGCCAGGATGCGCTCTAGGTTCGGCTGGGACCCACTCATGCGGGCCATTCTCCGCTGTCCGCGGTCAAGTCGCTCCGCTGGGGCCACATGACCCCCGCCGGCCATGCCGCTGAGGCGCCAGCTGTGGCTGAATGGCAGAACCGGCCCGTACCCAGGGAGGGGGCTCGATCATGCAGTCTGCATGGCGCAATTCGGCGCTCATCACCGCGATCGTCACCGGACTCGTGATCGCCGGACCCAGCGGCCCAACTGCGGCGGCCCCCCTCGACAGCTGCTACAGCGACGACAACGCAAAGCCGGCCGTCGACGACCTGACGCTGTCCACCGACCACGTCGACGTGACCGCCGGCGCCAAGAGCATCGCCGTCACCCTCGCAGCCCACGATGACGGTGGTCCGGGCGAGCCGTCCGGCATCGCCAGCGCCTACGTCCGGGCCGACACGTCGGCGGGTGGTGCAGCCGTGACGGTCGACCTGACCGATGCGGGCGGCGGGTCGTGGACCGGCAACCTGGTGATCCCGAGATGGACCGTTCCGGGCACCTGGAACGTCACCGAGCTGACTGTCGTGGACCACGCGGGTCTCGAGGTCAATCTGGACAGGTCCGGACTGATCGCTAACGACCTGGCGCGGTCCTTCCACGTGGTGTCGATCCGTGACCACACGCCCCCGAAGCTGACCGGCTTCACCTTCACACCTTCCCTGGTCGACACCCGGACCACGGCGAAGGCGATCACCGTGACGGCGAGGGTCACCGACACCCAGTCCGGCGTCGACCGTGTCGTGGTCCTGGGCTACAAAGCCGGCACCAGGAAGCACTGGAACCTGAACCTCAAGCACACCTCCGGACAGGTGTGGACCGGGCAGCGGCTGGTCCCCCGCTGGTCGGGCGTCTCGGACTGGACCTTCGGTTCCGGCGCCTCCTCCGCCGTGATCGCCTACGACCGCATGTCCAACGCGCGCGCCTACAGCTACGCGGGTCTCGGCGCGCTCGGCTTCAAGCGCGACTACTCGGTGATCAGCCGTTGGGATCGGGCACTGCCCACCGTCTCGAGCGTGGCAGCGACCCCGCACCTGCTCGACGTACGCACGGCTGACAAGTCCTTCACCATCACGGTGAGGGCCGCCGACGTCGGCTCGGGCGTGGCGATGGTGAAAGTCGACGGGCCCGGCTACCGGGTCGCTTTGCACCGCGTCTCCGGCACCCCTCAGTCGGGCACCTGGACGGGGATCGTCCACGTGCGCCGCTGCAGCGCACACTCCGGCTCGTGGACGCCCTCAGGCATCGTCTTGCGCGACGGGTCGAATCCGTGGCGCTCGATCAGTGCCGGCGACGTTTCGTCCTGGCCCCAGGTCAAGGTCACCGGCCGGGACGTGACGGTGAACTACCCCACGGTCACCTCCGCGGGACCCGCCGCCAACGTCGTGCTGGCGTTCGACGAGCGGGTCAACGGCATCACCAACGAGAGCGCGCTCCTGGTCGGCGAGGGTGTGGACCATCCCGGCGTCTGGACCTGCCTGAACGGCAGCAATGCCGTCGTCGACTGCCTCACTGGTTCGGTGCGCACCGCACGCTTCGACCCCGACGTCGATCTCGTCAGTGGCGGGTCGTACGCGCTCCTTCTCGACCCTGAAGGCGTCCTGGCTCTCACGGACCTGGCCGGCAACCCGTTCAGGCAGTTCTATCTCGCGCTGGACGTCCCCTGACGCATCCGGCCGTGTGACAGGCTTGACTCGTGGACCCGATCTGGACTGCCCTCGCCCTGCTGCTCTCCGGCGCTGGAGGCTTCTGGACCGTGCACGCGTTCCGCACGCGCGGGGTCGCGGCCGGGCTGAGGGGCGCCGGCCTCACTCTCCTGCCGCTGGCGGCCCTGATGACCGGGACGCTCGAGCTCCTGGTCGACCTCGGCGTCGACATCGGCGACTGGGCGGTCGGCCTGGTCTTCTCCCCGCTCGTGTGGCTGGGGATCATCCTGACCGGCACAGCGGTCCTGCTGTTCGGTGCGGGCACCTTGATGCAGCGGAGGGCCCTGCCTCCCGCACCCGAGCGCAAGGCGCTGCCGAAGGCCGGCGGTGCCACCTCGAAGGGCGCGCCCGCCATCGATGACGACCTTGCCGACATCGAGGCGATCCTCAAGCGTCGCGGGATCTCGTGACCGATGGTGTGCACCAGGTGCTGGCGCTGGCGAGATCACGGCCGGCCAGGCTCGGTGCCACCCGGCTGATCTGCATCGACGGACCCGCCGGGTCCGGCAAGACGACTCTCGCGGAGGAGCTCGCGGCCGAGGCGGGAGCCACCGTCGTCCATCTCGACGAGCTCCTGGACGGCTGGACCGGCGGTTTGCCGAACGTGGTCGACGCGCTGGTCAGCGACATCCTGGTGCCCCTCGCGGCCGGGCGTGCTGCGACGTACCACCGCTATGACTGGCACGCCGGACGCTTTGCCGAGTGGATGCCGGTGCCCTCCAGCGATCTGCTGATCGTCGAGGGCGTGGGGTCGGGGTCGAAGGCCGCAGCGGCCTACGCGTCGGCGGTGGTGTGGGTCGAGGCTCCGCACGACCTGAGGAAGTCCCGCGGCCTGACCCGCGACGGCGACGACTTCGCGCCGTACTGGGAAGCCTGGGCACTGATGGAGGCCGAGCACTTTGCCCGGGAAAGCACCCGGTCGCGAGCCGACGTACGACTCGCGACCGGGTAGGGCTTGTCCGTCAGAGGATGCCGCGGGCGTGGAACGCAGCCTGGACCTGCGAGGCCGCGGTCGCGCCGTACAGGGCCTGGGCGGTGTTCACGGTGACCTGCGCGGCCTGGGCGAAGTTGGTGCTCGGGGAGTAGCTGAACTGGGCCTCGAGGATCACCTTGTTGGCGACATCACGACCGAGCGCGGTGTTGATGTCCCACAGGGCGTGCGACCAGATCTCACCGTCGTCGTGCACCTCACCGGTCTTGTTGGCCACCGTCTTGGTGGTGTCCAGGCGCCGGATGCAGTGCGGGGTGGCGGTGGTGTAGGACGTGGAGTCCCAGTCCATGACGCAGACCCACGGGGTCGTGGCGGTGTTGCTGCTGTTGGCCTGGGACATGGTGGCCGCGAGGTAGTCGCCGAAGCCCTCGCCGATCGCACCGCCCTCCTCGGTCGAGCCGAAGCCGGGCACCTGGGCGTCCTGGACGGCGTGGCCGTATTCGTGCCAGATGACTTCCTGGTCCTCGCCGTCGTCGACTCCGCCGGTGCCGATCGTGATGGTGTCCTTGGTCGGGGTGTACCAGGAGTTGTCCTGGGTCGACTGGTCGACCAGCAGGTCCTGCGACTCGTTGTTGACGTTGGTGAAGCCGAGCGACTGGATGTAGGACTGCACCGTGTCGACCGCGTAGTAGGCATTGACCTGCTCGAACTGGTCGGCGTTGCGGGTGTAGTTGAACGTGTTCGTCGCCGAGAAGGCCAGCGTCTTGGCGTACTTGCCGGAGCCGAGCACCTGGGCGTAGGTGCCCTTGAGGTAGCCGCTGCCGTTGAGGTGGTGCAGCGCCACCGTCGTGTACGCCGCGGCCGGGACGGCGCTGTCGGCGTCGTTGTTGTCCTTGAGGGACTCGTTCTGCTGCTTGACCACCGGGTTGGGGTCGAAGACCTGGCCGGTGCCGTCGGCGTAGCGACGCTCGTCGGTGACCTTCAGGACCTTGCCGTCGGCGGCGCCCACGAGGACCTGCTTGTCACTCACGGTCTCGACCTTCCAGACCAGCTTCGGCGTCGTGCCCGGAAGGATCGCCAGGCTCACCGAGCGGGCCGCGCCGTGGCTCCGGGCGGCCGCCTGGGCGGCAGCACGGTCGATCTTCGCGGACACCGAGGAGAGCGACGACACGTCGAGGCGGCCGTCGACCACCTGCTTGCCCGAGCTAAGGTCGTGGACGGCGTAGAACCCGCCGAGCACCGGAATGCCCCGGTAGGTCTGCTGGTACCAGGTGTGCGAGCCCAGCAACGAGGTGGTGGTCTGCACCAGGCTGAGGCTGGACGGCACGGCGTCGGCGGATCGCGCCGGTGCGGCCTGAGCGACCAGGCTCGGGGCGGTGGACAGGGCGGCGGTGGCCAGCAGGGCGAGACCGGCCAGGGTCGAGGTGCGTCGCATGGGTATTCGCTTCCTGGGTGTGGAATGAATTCGGCGAGCACACCGAACCACAGGCGGAGGGCTCCGTGGAAGGCTCTTGCACGATCAATTTTCCCGCCGCGCACCGCGATTGCCCCGAAAACGCACGTCAGCTCGTGGACGCATCCGGCCGGGTCGCTGCGGCGCACCTAAGGTGGCCCGATGGTGACACCCTCCGGAGAGCAGTTCGAGATCCGCGCAGCCGGCTATCGCGCGGTCATCACGGAGGCGGGAGCCAGCCTCCGGGTCCTGGAGTACGACGGTCGCGCGCTCGTCGACGGCTTCCCCGACTCCGAGTCGTGCAGCGGAGGCCGAGGCCAGCTGTTGATGCCCTGGGCGGGCCGGATCCAGGACGGCTCCTTCACCTTCGGCGACCGGGCGTGCCAGCTTCCGCTGAGTGAGCCCGCCCTGCGCAACGCCTCGCACGGTCTGGTCCGCTGGGTCTCGTGGACGGTCGAGGAGCACACCGGTCATTCGGTGTCGCTGGTCTACCGGCTCCCGGCACAACCTGGCTATCCGTGGTCGCTGGACCTGCACGTGTCCTATGACCTGTCGGCCGACGGGCTCACCGTCACCCAGACCGCGACGAACCTCGCCGACTCCCCCGCGCCCTATGCGTGCGGCGCCCACCCTTACCTGGCGGTGGGTGAGGGTCCGATCGACACCTGGGAGCTCACCCTGCCGGCCTCGCGCCGGACCCTGGTCGACGAACGCCTGCTGCCGGTGGGCTCGGAGCCGGTCGATGACACCGACTACGACTTCCGGATCGCTCGACCGATCAAGGACACCGTGTTCAACGACGCGTTCACCGAGCTGGACCGCGACGAGTACGGCCACGCGGCCGTCGTACTCGAGGGCGACCGGGACGGGCTGACCCTGTGGGTCGACGAGTCGGTCCGCTGGTTGCAGGTGTTCTCGGGAGACGCGCTGCCGTACGGCGCCCGCCGAGCGATCGCCATCGAGCCGATGACGGCTCAGGCCAACGCGTTCCGGACCGGCGAGGATCTGGTCACCCTGGCGCCCAGTGGAGAGCCCGGCGACGACCTCTCGGTGTCGTGGGGCATCCGGGTCAACTGATCAGGCTGCGGAGCTGGCGCACGGCCAGCTTGGCGCGGTCGCCGTCCGAGGCCTGGATGCCCAGGGCCGAGACCGTCGTGCCGTCGGCCAGGTCGAGCACCACCCACGGGGCGCCCGGTGGCAGGTGCACCGCCAGGATCTCGGCGTACTCGAACTCGCGACGGCGGTAGCCGTTGACCACCACCAGCCTGGCGTCCTCGGCCGTGACCCGTGACCTGAGCACCGCCCAGCCGGCGGTGTAGGCACCGGCGGTGAGCACCACCATGGTGATCCGCTGGTACGTCGAGAAGTCGTCGCGCACCTCTGCGGGGAACGCGAACCACGCTGCCAGGGCGAGCACCAGCAGCAGGCTGCCGGCGGTGAAGCCCGCGATCCGGACCCCGATCGGGCGCCACGTGTGGGGCAGCACCAGCTCGCGGTCGGAACCGTCAGAGCCGACAGGCATGGATGTCGGTGAGCAGGATGGCGCGGGCACCGAGGTCGTAGAGCTCGTCCATCAGTCGCTGGGCGCCGGCGCGCGGCACCATCACGCGGACCGCGACCCAGCCCTCCTTCCCCAGGGGCGAGATGGTCGGGCCCTCGAGACCCGGCGCCTTCGCGGTCGCCGCGTCGAGGTTGGTGCGCTCGATGTCGTAGTCCATCATCACGTAGCTGCGCGCGACCAGCACGCCGTCGATCCGGCGCTTGAAGACCTCGAAGCCCTCGTGCTCGGTCGCCCCTGCCCGGGTGATCAGCACCGCCTCGGACGCCAGGATCACCTCGCCGAAGGTGGCCAGGCCGGCCGCCTTGAGGGTGCTGCCGGTCTCGACCACGTCGGCGATCACGTCGGCCACACCCAGCTGGATGCTGGTCTCGACCGCGCCGTCGAGCCGGGTCACGGTCGCATCGATGCCACGTTCCTGCAGGAACGCCTCGACCACGCCGGTGTAGGACGTGGCGATCCGCTTGCCGGCCAGCTGCGAGAGGTCGTCGTACTGTCCGATCGGGCCGGCGAAGTGGAACTTGGAGCGGCCGAAGCCGAGGCTGAGCACCTCGTCGGCCTTCGCCCCCGAGTCGCGCAGCAGGTCGCGGCCGGTGATGCCGACGTCGAGGGTGCCCTCGCCGACGTACAGCGCGATGTCGCGAGGACGCAGGTAGAAGAACTCGACGCCGTTGTCGGCATCGGTGAGTGCCAGCTCCTTGGTGTCGGAGCGCTGACGGTAACCGGATTCCCTGAGGATCTCGGTGGCCGCTACGGACAGGGCGCCCTTGTTGGGGACGGCGATGCGAAGCAGTCCGTTGCCGTTGGTTGAGCTTGTCGAAACCATGGGGTGTTCCTCAGAGGTGGGCGTAGACGTCGTCGAGGGTGAGGTCACACGCGATCATCAGGACCTGCGCGTGATAGAGCAGCTGGCTGATCTCGAGGGCAGCCGCGTCGCGACCCTCGTGCTCGGCGGCCATCCAGGACTCGGCGGCCTCCTCGATCAGCTTCTTGCCGATCGCATGGACGCCGGCGTCGAGCTGGGCGACGGTGCCGGATCCCTCAGGGCGGGTCTGGGCCTTGAGCGTCAGCTCGGTCCAGAGCTCCTCGAACGTCTTCACAGGCAGCAAGCCTAGGCGGTCGGGCGCGCGCTCGACCGAACGGACCGTCTGCATGGACCGTTCGGGTCATTTGGCGCGAACTCCCGTCACGCGCTGCCCCGGGCCGGCGTCTCATGGACGAACGAGGAGATGACCGCCGTGACCGCACGCACCGACGCCGTTGCCCGACCCCGGGTGGCCTTCGCCCTGTCCGGGGGCGGCGCCCATGGCGCGGCCCAGGTGGGCATGGTGCAGGCGCTGCTCGGAGCCGGGATCACGCCGGACGTGATCGTCGGCTGCTCGGTGGGCGCTCTCAACGCGGTGTACGTCGCGGCGGACCCGACCGCCGGAGCCGCCGAGCGACTGGCTGACCTCTGGCGTTCGCTGAGCCGGCGCGACGTGTTCGGCTCACCGCGGCGGCGGACCCTGCTCAATGCGCTGGCGCGGCGTGACCATGTCTACGAGAACACCGCCCTGCTGCAGCTGATCGACCGGATCTGCCCGGTGCGCGACCTGGCGGACCTCCACGTCGAGACCCACATCGTGACCACCGACCTTGATGCAGCGCACCCGGTCTGGTGGACCAGCGGTCCCGCGCACGACATCCTCGCGGCCAGCACCTGCCTGCCGGGCGTCTTCGCGCCGGTCGTGCTGCCCGGCGAGCACGGCTCGTCGCGGCACGTCGACGGCGGGGTGTGCGCGCCGATCCCGGTGGCGTACGCCGCCTCCCTCGACGTCGACGTCG
>Ga0070698_100001493_pt1 | contig 25988 bp, 22 predicted proteins | sample KBSK1502metaG_FD_65477 | JGI IMG/M metagenome (GOLD analysis project Ga0070698, IMG submission 65477) | Corn, switchgrass and miscanthus rhizosphere microbial communities from Kellogg Biological Station, Michigan, USA - KBS K1-50-2 metaG | ecosystem: Host-associated > Plants > Roots >... | reverse complement strand
AGGACCGACCACCACACGCGTCGCGCACTGCCAGCAGGTGAGCCCCGAGCTGCCGACTTACACTGTCCTGTTTGCCTGTAGAGTGCGAAAAGAGGCCCGAGCCAACAGTCTGTGCCGCAGTGAGAGTTGCGAGGGTGTCACCATAAGTCTGCGTGTAGGACGCCTGCCCATAGTAAAGCCAGAGAGCAGCGGGCATGCTTCGGTCACGCTTCTCGAGAATTGGGTGCATGCTCGGCGTCCCAAAGCGTTGCGCAAGAGCGTTCTTTAGACAGGTGGAGTCAAGGGGCTCGGCGAGGGGAGCTGTTGCCACTGCGTACCGATAGCAGTCCACACCTAGAGTGCAGAGTAGCGAAAGTCCCAGTGCCAGGGGGCGTAGTGTCATAAGAGTGGCGGCCTACCGGATCGCGCTTAAACTGCGGGCGACGTGTTCGCGGGCGCAAGGCGGTGGAGCGGCAGAGAAAGAGGCTAGCCAGCGAGGCAACGCCATTCTTCCCTACTTGTGAGCGCCCGGCAGCTTCAAGCGTTTGTAGGCAGCGGCTTCCTATTGCGTCCGCACAAGGAGAAAAACAACCGCCCAATAGGGGACAAGAAGTATTGACGCCAGCTTGAAGCGCCGTAGCCACGTCTGCCCTTCGGGCGCGTAGTCGGCCTCCCGCAAGCTGCGGAAGCCATATACGTCTGTGGCGCGCCGTGGTAGATGGCAGTACCGATTCATCCTGTACTGGAGATACCCCAACGCAATAATCGGAGCTACCAAGAGGAGAGCGAGAATGAGATCGTGCCGCGTAATCGTGGGCATCGGATTGTCGGTGTGCTGCCGCCTTCTATGAGGGGCCGCCTGTCAAGCCTTCCGGATCGGAAGTAAACAAGTGCCCCCCAGTTCCTCGCCGGAGTGTTTGTCCTGCTCCTGTCGTGCCCCCGCCGCGAGGGCGGGAATCGCACGGGGAGGTGTTACCATCAGCTGATAACAAACTGTTACCTCTCACCTGAACTGTTCAGGACGGAGCCGCGAAGCTATTTCCTTGTTCATCAGCTCCAGCACCTGATCCGGATTGACCTCTGTGCCGCCGAGATTCAATGAGAGATCCGTAAATCCCAGTTTGTGGTTCAGCTGCACCATGCCGCGAACCAGAGGTGAGAGTCTACCAGTGTACTTGCCGGGGTCAACGAGGTCCAAGCAAATGAATGGCTGCCCAGCGCTCCTTTTCAAGAAGGCGCTGCGGATGTCCTCCCAGTTGATGATTCCCACTTTCAAGGTTCGATCGAGAACGCCGTTGTCGTCAATGACGATTCTGGGCCGCCGGTCGACGAGCTGCATGGCAAATACCAAAGCACAGCCTCCGAAAAATAGGATACAACCCCACGCAACTAGGCGGCTGGAGCCTTGCACCAAGAGGAATACGCCAGTAGCGACGAACGCAAGTGCGCCCAGGAGCTGAATGAGCCAACGAATGCGAGACGAGCCAATGACGATGCGTTCCAAAGGAGGATGCCTCGCTGCGGTTTAAATGGATCGCGATTGAGCTGTGGGCGCAGCCCGTCTGCTTTAGCGCTGGTAGGCAACGCCGTCACGGTAGGATCTTGGGACGTTCGCGGGAGACCGGCAATGGACTACCGCTCGGTTCGGTGATCTGCGGGCCACGTGCGTAGTCGGCAGGCGGGAGCGGGCTTCGATCATCGGCGAACCGCCAGGTGCCAGTCGAATCGCGGGAGACTACTAACCCGAAGTGGTTCGTGCGCACCCACCAGAAACCGATCAGCCCATACCGCCTAAGCTTGGTGGCCGTAATGATCGCGTGATCGAGGTCCAATGCCTCCACGTAAGGTGCGAATGCTGGCCATAGCTCACGGGCGGTTTGTCTCAAAGCGGGTACGTCTTGGAGTGAGCCGAGAGCTTCGTATTCGAGCTGGAGGGCCGGGGGGTCTCCAGAGCCGAAAGTCCAGTACTTAACCCTGTAGATGTCGAGAGCCTTCCCCGAATCCAAGCGGAGGTGTTTTTCCCCGCCAGGGGGATAAGGACCATATTGCCCTTGGGGCACGGACGCACACCCAAGCCCCAGAGCAAGAGCACAAACGAATCGCCACACGGTCAACAGGGACTGATCGCGCCTAAAGGATCTCCCCTAAGCTGCGGTCACCGGCCGCCACCTGCAAGCGTATGTTCGGCGGCGTCACGTACAAGGACCCTCGTAGACAACAAGCCGCCTTCGATTGTGATCGAGCAGAGCGCGACACTGCACGTACGCTGATGACAACGCGGTCTGAGTGGGGCAGTCCACCAACTCGCTTTGGGGATTACCAGTTACCGGGACCACTTCGTACGTTCGATCTTCGTGCAGGGCGAGACCGAGATCGTGACGGTCTCGCACGGAAAGATGGATTACAAGCACATTGCCGCGCAGCGCAACTGGCCAAGAATCCAATGGCACGGGCCACCGTCGAACGGGACGCCCGGTCGAGTCGAGTTCGGCCACAGTTTCCCCTACAAGCCGATTGTCGCGAGGCGGGATAGTCTGACTCTCGACGAAGGCCACCGCACCACACGGACCATCCCCGATATCGAGGTCGCGGAAGACGGAGTCTGGAAGTCCCTCTTTAGGCCAGTACAAGAGTGGGAGGCCACGGTCACGAAAGACCTGGTTAAGGACGCGGGCGGCGTCCTGGGGATCCGCCGGTAGCCCACTAGCGATGCTATCCCAGGTGCGCGCTATCGTTGAAGGTTCCTGAGCGCGCGCTGCGACAGCTGCGGTGCTGAATGCGGCAAGAAGCACGAATTGTAGCCTCATGTCGACACGCCGCCTCCCGGATCGCGCTTAAGCTGCGCGCGGGGACCGGCAACTTCACGCGTTCGGGAGGCCCGCCGAACGTACCAGGCACCATCTAGCGCTAGAAGCTAGGGACTGCGATTCGCCGCGTGAGCGTAACGCGCTTGTGATACCGCGAGCCCTCCGCTGTGAAACCGTCGGATCCAGGCCCGACAACCAGCAAATAAACAGTGCAAGGATGGTTCACGTTTTGGGGATGGACCGCGAAACGCCTTCCCCTGTCATACTGGACACGCTGATGTGTACGGCCGGCATGTCCACTATGGCCAGGCCCCCTAAACCGGGCCGGCGGACGTTATCAACGTCTTTCTGTCTCGTCGGGATCTTGGGACTGGTACCGCGAGAAGCCGACAGCCGGACGAATCTAGGCCCGCCACGGTTTATCCCAAATTTCGGTCCTGCTGACTCTATATAAGGTAGGAGGACACGTTAACGACCGCCTGGGCAGCGAAGACGCGGCCGAGCCGAGTTTACCCGGAAAACGTCCTCCAAGAGGAATAGAGCTGCGTCAACGGGTAGCGCTTCACGATGATGCAGTCGCTTCAACAAACAGAGCACGCTGGCTTGCTACGCCGACGGCTCACAACGTAATTCAGAAAGGTTTTTCCAAGAATGAGCAGTAACAGTAGAAGATGTTGTCCCTTTTGGATTGTTCATGTCCGCCCGGGTATCCCGCATGGTCGGCTCGTAGTCCAAGACCGATGGGAAGTTCAGCTCCTGAGACGGGCGTTAGGCACTCATGCGGCGCTATTTCGCGTCAGACGCTACGAGCATTCCGAGCAGCCCGGACAAGTTGTATTCGGATATGCGGGGCAAGTGCTGGTTGGGGACGAGAGTACGGCTAGCGTTGTGAGGTTTGCGTTAGCTAACCCCCACGAACTCGATGACGGTCTAATGAGATTTGTCGTCGACTTGAGTTGGTATCCCGTGCCGGGCGAACTGCTTGGGATGCTGGTGCAGAAGTTCAAGCGACTCCGGCGGCAGATGAAGTGGCGCGATCGCGAGATCAAATGGCGTGATGAGCTCATCAGGCGGCTTAGGTGTAGGGAGAGCATTCCGGGCCCGGCATCGCTGACGACCTGAAGTAGTTGATAAGTTTCCGGCAAAGGGTAACGGCCAGCGCAGCAGCAACCGCTGGCCGTTGGCCTGCGTGTCACCGGCGACGTGTAATGGCACAAGCTGGAGGGCACGCCCTCAGCGTGCTCAGCTGCAGCTTTGTCGCTCCGCCCGTGTGTCCTTTCTTCATCCTTAAGGCGGCGACAACGACCGGAGCGGCGTATTGCGGGCGGCGAAAAATGCGAAGAAAGCCTACGCACACCCCATAACAGGGTAGCTCGGCGCCCTAGTTCGCTTATTTCGCATCCTGGGGAGGTCCGTCCCTGTTGGATTTGGCCAGGACCTGCGCGAACATGGCACCAATTGGTGTTTTTCGTGCCGTTCGGGGGGACTTATACAATATAGGCCCCAATCAAGCTGAATGGACCTCAGCTCAGTTCGGCCCGTTCGGCTTCCGGGGAAAACGGATCACCACGAGACACCAGGAGGTCACAACATATGGTACCTGACAATGCACAAGGCCCAGTGCCGAATACCGACTCTCTATTGTCACCTGTAGCCGTTGCGAAAATGCTTGGCCTGAGTCCCCGGCACGTATTACGATTGCCGATCCGGCGACTGCGGATAGGCTATCGCACGGTGAGGTATAGACTACGCGACGTAGAGGCGTTCCTCGAAGGTCGCAACGCCGCAGCTTAGGCAGCACATCAAAATCGGTTTGCGAAACGCGCCGAAGGACCAAGCGTTTCGATCACTACCCTAAACAACGCAGTCTCTTAACCCGGAGGCAAGAATGCAGCCGTAGAGAATGCAGAGGAGAGTTACAATGGCAACGAATCTTGTATCACTCGAAGAACACATCAATCCCAGAATCAAGCAACATGAGCGCCCAGAGCCTCGTCCGGACGCAATCACGTCCGGGTTCTCGCCCGAGGCGCCAAACCCAACCGTCCTTGATTGGGCACTTGCTTACGCGAAACGTGGGTGGCCTGTCTTCCCCCTTGCTCCAAGGGACAAGACGCCGCTCATCGCCACGAAACGCGGTGGCCATGGCTTCCACGACGCCACCACCGACGTCAATCAGATCCGCCAGTGGTGGACGGCGCACCCCGATGCCAATATCGGAATTCCTACCGGGCCGATCAGCGGGATTGTTGCGGTAGACGTTGACGGTCCGCAAGGCGATGCGCGACTCCGCGAGATTCTCGGCGGCGTGTTGCCGACAACGCTCACTAACGTCACGAGCCCCGGACATTATCAGCTCGTGTTCGCCTACCCTCAAGGAGGCTTTCCGTCACGGGCCAGGCAGGTCGGCGAGCAACTCGACACGCGCGGCGACGGAGCATACATCGCCGTCACGCCGAGCGTCCATCCTTGCGGGACGCGCTACGGTTGGCGGAATGCCGACGTGCAACCGCTGCCGGTCCCGCCCGCGCTACTCGCAGCCGTGCGGGCAGCAAGTGGCTCGAATCGTGAGGTAAAGTCTCCCGTTCCGGAGAAAATCCCCGTGGGCATGCGGGACGACAGCCTGTTTAGGCTCGCGTGTTCTCTGTTGTCCAAGGGTATCACGCCGGACGTTACCCTTGATGCCCTCCTCGCGGTCAACGCCAAGCAATGTGAGGTGCCATTAGACCGGGCGCAGGTCGAGGCAAAAGTCGAGTCTGCGATGAAATACGCTTCGGCGAGAGACTTGCCCGCGCTCAACGTCGCTGCTTGGCCCGACCCACCCGGGCCTGAGGCGTACTACGGACTTGCCGGAGAAATCGTTCATGCGATTGAACCCCACTCTGAGGCGGATCCCGTGGCGTTGTTGGTGCAGCTCCTGGTGGGGTTCGGTAACGCTGTCGGTCGAGGCCCATACTACTTGGTGGAGGCCGACGAGCACCACTTGAACCTATTCACGTTGCTTGTCGGCCCGACGGCGAAGGGCCGGAAGGGCACGGCATGGAGTCATGTGCGCGCGTTGCTAGAGCGGGCTGATCCGGCCTGGGCTGCAAATGCGGCTTCGGGGCTCTCGTCAGGCGAGGGGCTGATTTGGGCCGTGCGCGACCCAATCGAGAAACAGGAGCCCGTCAAGGAGAAGGGCATCATCACCGGCTACCAGATGGTCCTTACCGACCCCGGAGTTCAAGATAAGCGACTTCTTGTCATGGAATCGGAGTTTGCATCAGTCCTGAAGGTCATTGAGCGCGAAGGCAATAACCTATCGCCCGTAGTCCGCCAAGCGTGGGATTCCGGTCGCCTTAGAACGCTCACGAAGAACGCGCCCGCACAGGCGACAGACGCTCACATCTCGGTCATCGCTCATGTGACGGGTGAGGAGCTGCGCGCGAAACTCAACCGCACAGAGCTGGCCAATGGTTTCATGAATCGGTTCCTCATCATCTGTGCTCAGCGGTCGAAGTTGCTCCCCGACGGCGGCCAATTCGCCACACTCGACACGCGTTTGCTGGTCGAGCGTCTCCGCTTCGCCTTGGCCTTCGCGCAGGGAGTTCCTGGAATGTCCGACCTCGGTCCTGGAGTCTCCACGATGAAGCGGGACGGAGAGGCTAGTGAGCTTTGGCACGCAGTTTATGCTGAGCTGTCGGACGGCAAGCCCGGTCTCTTAGGTGCTGTGACTTCGAGAGCAGAGGCGCAAGTGACCCGGCTCGCCTGCGTCTATGCGTTACTCGATCAGTCCGCAATCATACGACGCGTGCATCTCGAAGCGGCGCTCGCGGTATGGAAGTACGCTGCGGCGTCCGCACAGTTTGTGTTCGGCGAAAAGCTCGGTAACCCGGTCGCAGACGAGGTGCTGGTCCACTTGCGTGCGCACCCCGAAGGCCTCACGCGGACGGCGTTGCAGGCGTTATTTCAGCGCCATAAGTCGTATGAGCTGAGGCAGGCACTCCCGTCCCTAGTCGGCCAGAACCTGGCCTACTTCGAGAAACTATCAACCGACGGGCGTGCCGAAGAGCGTTGGTTTGCGAAAGATGCGAAGAAAGTCCTCCTTCAATCCATCGAAAGCGAGGCGACCCCTTCTGAATCAAGGCCCGTAAAATTTTGCGGGGATACTATAGCAGCGGGTAGGACAGAAGAGGCGGCTAAGCCGAGAAACCACCCCCCCTTTCTAGAGAACAATCCAGACAAGTCGCAAGCGGCATGCAGTGACGTGGAGGCGGTACACCAACAGCGGGCCGAAGATAACCCTTGACGCCCGAAGAGTTCATCGACCAATGGACTAACCGGCTAACCGAATATCGCGCGGTAGCAGCACAGGTCGATGGTGAAAAAATATGCGAGCGCGTCTTGGAGGACTTCAGCGCGGTGCTGGAGTCGGAGGCGAACGCCGCCCTCACGCTTGCAGAAGCGGCTAGTCGCTCGGGGTACTCAGAAGAGCACCTGGGCCGATTAGTTCGAGACGGCAAGATTCCCAACGCAGGGCGACGCGGCGCACCACGTATACGCGCGGGTGACCTCCCGCGCCGTCCCGACACCAAAGTTGCGGGGCCGCGATCCGCGGCCTACGATCCAATTACCGACGCTCGGGCTCTCCTAAACCGACGGAAAGGAGGCGATCATGGCCTCAACCCGTCGTAACCAATGGAGATTCGTCCGAGGCAAGTGGACTCGGTCCCTCGGCGAACGAGGTTATCGAGTTCGGCTCTTTCAAAAAAGAAAGGGGGGCACGTTTTACCGTGCGGTATGGGTAGAAGGGAAGCGCGACATAGCTTGCCTCTATACGAAAGACCGTGGCGAGGCGGAGCGGCTGGGCACACTGCTACTGGCGGAGTTGCTGAAACAGGAGCCCGTCCACGTGCCGGGCAAGGTAACGCTAGGTGAACTGTGGGACCGTTTTCGACACGAGGCAGTGAGTTTTCTAGATAACGGTGCCACCACGAAACTCGACGCGGTGTCTCGCGCTGCAATCTTGGTTGGTTTCTTTGGCGAGGATTGCGAAGTGAGCCAACTGACGGAACGGGATCAAGCCGCGTACGTCGCGCAACGACTGGCGGGTGGTATCCGATGCACAAATGGCCGCGTGACTCCACCAGTCCGACCACGATCCGCTGAAGCAGACTTAGTGTTGTTGCATGGGATGCTGGCGTGGGCGACCACGGTCCGGGTGCAGGGAGGTCAGCGGTGGCTGAGAGAGAATCCGCTTGCTGGTATCAGGCGGGTGCGGGAGCAGAACCCGAAGCGTCCAATAGCGACGTGGGAGCGCTTTGTCCGCACGCGGGCGGCCATGCAGAAGTTGCGTGAGTCCTCAACGAGCGAGATGGAGAAGGTACGATGGACAAAGATGGAACTCGCCCTCGTGCTGGCGGAGGCTACAGGGCGTCGGCTTGGCTCCATTCGGCAGTTACGCTGGGAAGACATTGACCTGACACGTGGCACGATTCGGTGGAGGGCAGAATCAGATAAGAAACGCCGCGAGTCGGTCGTGCCACTGCCCGCGAAGCTTGGGGATGAGCTTCGGCAATTCCAGCAGCTCTTAAGCACGGTGGGAGGCTTCGTGTTTGTGGCTCCGCTAAAACCCGATCAGCCGCTGGATAGGCACTGGTTCGAAAAGTGGCTCGTCGTGGCCGAAGAGAAAGCTGAGCTGCCCAAGTTGGAGGGGGGTCTTTGGCATCCGTATCGCCGAAAATGGGCGACCGAGCGCAAGTATCTCCCGCTCAAGGATGTTGCTGCAGCCGGTGGCTGGCGGGACACGGAAACCCTGCTCACGTCCTACCAGCAACCAGATGACGAGACGCTCCTCGCCGTTATGAGCGAAGAGCGTAAAGTTCGGGATCGCGTCCAGGGCGCCTAGACCGAGAAACGGCACCCCAAACAGCACCCCAGTTGTGTAAGTAGTCGGGACGGCGGGATTTGAACCCGCGACCCCCTGAACCCCATTCAGGTGCGCTACCGGGCTGCGCTACGTCCCGTCAAGCCGGCAACACAATCTAGCCTCCATCCTGATGAAGGCGAAGGGCTGTAACGGTCACCGCGCTGCGCGGGAAGTACGACTCGTTCGCTAGACGCACCCGGGTACCATCAAAGTGGGGTGCAGTGAATGTGGTGGTCTCGACGATAGTGGCCGTCCACCGTGATGGGGACGGTGAACGGACCCGGGATGTATTCCAGGGCCACGACCCCCGGACTTCATCAAGCAGAACGCCGCTGACCCCGCCGCGCTGACGCCGAGTGAGCGCGATCACAGGGGCGGTGGTCGCGCGTCCGGCGCCGGTGTGACCCTCCTCCACCGACTCGACTCTTTACCGCGGGTCGCAGTCGGGAGGGCATACGGCCGACCAGGAGCGTTCTCTCGGGGTTTACTGGGCGCGCCTCACGCTCGATGGGGACTACTCCATCCGGCGGGGCGCATGGTATCGGGTGACCCAGTTTGCCAATGAGAATATCATCCTCGACGTGCCGGGCACGTACGTCACGGTGCCGCGCAAGGCGGTGGAGCTGGTCGGGACGCCGCCGCGCCGCTGGACGGTGGTCCCGCGCCCTCCGGGGTACACGTGGCTGCCCGAGAGCTGGGGCCAGCACTATGGCGTGTGTCCGGGCTGTCACCACCGCGCGCCGCTGCTCACCATTCCGCAGCTGCTACGCTGTCCCCGCTGCAGCGAGGCGTTTCCAGTCGCGTGGGATGAATCGTACCTCCGCAAGTGAGGGAAAGGAGAAACGAGCGGTTCTAATCGCTCCAGGGGCAAGTCCCATTGGCGAGCGCGACGTTCCCCCTCAGCAAATGGTAGACATACGCGCCGAGGCAGAACTTGCCGAAGAGCAGCGCGGCGAAGGCCACGGCGATCAGCCCCTGGAAGACGTAGGACGCCGTCCTCCACCCCTGGAGCAGGGTCAGCCCCGCGGCCAACATGAACACCGCCGCCATGCCCTGGGCGAATCGCGGGGTCCCGGTGCCTTGATGAGCGGCGGCCGCCCGCGCGGCCGCGCGATAAACCGATTGTAGACGTTCTCGAACGGATTCGCCACGGGCACGAGCACGTTGAGCCACAGGATGCCCGAAAAGAGCAGGAAGATCGCCGCTGACTGGGTGAGGATTGCCGCGAGCATCATCGATCCCACGATCGTGGGCTGGAACAGCAAGCCTTTGAACCGCAGGGCCGCGACATCCGGGGGCTCCGGCGCAAACCCCTGCTGCTTCATGAAGTTGGTTACCGCTGACCGAGCCATGTTCGTCTCTCTCTCATTCCCATTTCACCAATTTAGCGCGACCCGCTTGCGGGCATAGCGCCGCGGCCATATTGTCGTCCTCCTCCTCCATCGGAGATCCATCATGCGCGCCCTTGTCCGGACGCTCCCCATCGCACTCGTCGCCGCACTCGGCTGCCAGGCCCCCCCGCCCAAGGACACGAGCCCCGAGGCCAAGCAGGCCATCGACGCCGCCAACGCCCAGTGGCCACGCCTCACCGCCGCCGGCCACGCCGACTCGATCGCCGACTTCTACCACTCGACCGCGGTGCTCCTGCCTCCCAACATGTCGCCGGTGCGCGGGCGCGACGCGATCCGCGCGTTCTTCGCCACCATGAACGGCATGGCGAGCCCGCCACCGGTGCTCACCCTGCGCGCCGAGTCGGTGTGGGCGAGTGGGCCCATGGCGGTGGAGCTGGGACGCTGGAACTTCGCCTGGGCCCCGGGCGCCAAGCGCCCCGCGGGAGCCCCCGCTGCCGATTCCGGTAAGTACATCGTGCGCTGGGTGCAGGAGAACGGACGTTGGTTCATGGCGCAGGACATCTGGAACTCGGACGTCGCGCTGCCGCTGCCCCAGCCACCGAAGCGCGGCGCCTAGGGCTTGGTCCGCCTGGGCGCCCGCGGAGCCCAAGGGGAATTGAAATCGAGACCGACCAGCCCCAGCGGATCGAACGTGATGCCGCCGTACGCGGCAAGCCAATGGAGGTGCGGACCCGTCACGCGGCCCGTTGCGCCCACCTCACCGATCACCTGGCCGCGCGCCACTGTGTCGCCGACCGCGACCAGAGCACGACTGAAATGCAGGTATCCGGTGACGAGCCCCGCGCCGTGATCGATCAGCACGGTGGTCCCGCTCAGATATAGATCGGCGAGCAGGGCAACCACGCCCCGGTTCGCCGCCCGCACGCTCGCGCCGCGCCGGCCGGCGAAGTCGACACCCATGTGACGACTGCGCAGCACGCCGTTGAACACGCGCGCCACGCCGAAGCGATCCGTCACCGCGCTCGTCCGTGGGCGCATAAACGGCTCGTGCCACAGCCGGGGCGTCTCGTGGGCCCGCCGTCGCACGCCGTCCACCAGCTCGCGCTCCTCCTGGAGCTGTCCTGCGAGCGAGTCCGGTGGCTGCACCAACGCAGGCGCCGCGTGCAGGCGCTCGCGCGGCGCCCGTCGCCGCCTGGGCACGAGCCAGACGACGACGGTATCGCTCGCTCCACCGGCTCGCTCAACCGTGGCACGGGCCGCCACACTGTCCGCCCCGTCGAACGGCACGGCCGCGAGGGCGCGAAAGCCGTGTGGCGTGCGCTCGAAGTGGAGCGGCTCACCCGCGAGCTCGCCGTGCACCACGGCCCCGCTGTCGTCGGAGCTTGCCGAGAGCTCGAGCAGGACGGCCGACCCCTCGAGTGGCACGCGCGGACGCCAGCTAAGACGCGGCGGCCCAGCGACACTCTGCGCGGCCGCACTGGACACCCCGACGCACGCGACCAACACGACGAGCGAAGCAACAACCCCGCGCGGCAGCACCGCCATCGCCGTCACGAGCAACAACGCCGCCAGCAGAAACGGCGCACCCGGCACTCCCGCCGCTCGGAACGGGCCGATCGCCGCCGCGAACACCTGGGTGAACAGCAACGGCGCGATCACGCCCGCGATCCCCATCAAGCTGCCGAGCGCGCCTTGCAGCCGGCCCTGCTCATCCGGCCCGACGCGCCGGGTCATCAACCCCTGCAACGAGGGATACGTCAGGCCGTACAGCGCGCCCAGCGGAATCCCCATCAGGAAGATGCCGCCCGTCGGCGCCAGGCCGTACACGACGAACCCGAGCGCGCCACAGGCGAGCCCGGTGCGTAGGGCGCGCGGCTCGCCCAGCCACCGCACCGCGGGACCCACCACGCCCGCCTGCACCACGATCGACGCCGCGCCGACGATCGCCAGCGCGAACCCCACCGCGCGGGCGGTCCATCCAAAGCGATAGTCGCCGTACACCACGAACACGCTCGGCAAGGCGTCGTGTGCAACGCGATTCACGAACGCCACGACTGCCAGAGCGACGAGCGCCTCGTGTCCCCGCAGCAGACCCAGCGACCCCACCGGATTGGCACGGCGCCACGCGAACGGCGCGCGCCGTTCCAGAGGCAACGACTCGGGAAGCACGAACCAGCCGTACGCCGCGCCTACGATGCTGAGCGCTCCCGCCGCCCAGAACGGCGCGCGGATGTCGATCCCTCCCAGCAGGCCTCCCACCGCCGGCCCGAGAATAAACCCGACGCCGAACGCCGCCCCCAACATGCCGAAACGTCGCGCGCGCTCGTCGGGCTCGGTGACGTCCGCGATGTACGCGAACGACGTCGTGAAGCTCGACGCCGTAATGCCCGACAGCATGCGACCGACGAACAGCCACTGCACCGTGGGCGCCAGCGCCATGATGACGTAGTCCAGTCCCAATCCGAGGCACGACAGCAGAATCACCGGCCGCCGTCCGACGCGATCGGAGAGCGCGCCCAAGACCGGAGCGAACAGAAACTGCATCGCGGCCCACACGGTGCCGAACAGCCCCAGCAGCCCGGCCGCGATGATATCGTTCCCGCCCTCGAGCTGGATGACGAGCTTGGGGAATACCGGCGCGATGATGCCGAGCGCCAGCATGTCGAGCAGCACGGTGCCGAAGACGAACCAGAAGGTGGCGCGTCGCACGTTGGGCTAGAAGCGCCCGACGAGCTTGGCGATGGCCGACCGGCAACCCTCCTGTAGGTCCGGATCGAGTGCCGCGCAAAAGGTCTTCGCCTGCCCGTCGGAATGGTAGTAGTACACGAAGTCCAGCACGGCACCGAGCACGCAATAAGACCGCTGCTGGTGATCCCGCCCGAGCTTGCAAGTCGCGACCGTAGGGGACACCTGATTCCGGCTGACGGTCGCCGCATCCCGCCCCAGGCTCTGGTAGCAATTCTTTCGAAACGGCGCGCCCACGCCCGCGCACAGCGCGAACACCCGGGCAAAATCGCCCCGCACGGCGCCCAGCGCGTACGACGTCTGCATGTCGAAGCACTCCGCCTTGTATTTCTCCGCGACGGCGGTGCAGGGATAGAGCGGCTCGCCGGGCCGCAGGTATTTGCTGTAGTTGCCGCCGTGCGCGCCGTCCACGATGAGGTTCTCCATGAAGACGCCGTTGACACAGGCATTCTGCTCCATGGCACCCGTCAGGCCGTCGCAATCGTGCAGCGCGTCGAACAGCTCGTCGTCCCGGACGGCCATGACGGCATGTCCCAGGCCGTGCACGCAGTTGAAGTAGTCGAGCGACTGGCGCTCTTTTCCGGGCACGGCGGCGCAGACGGCGTCGAGACCGCTCAACAGGTTCGTGCGTCCCCGCGCCAGGGCAAAGCCCTGCATCACGCCGTGATAGTATCCCGAGCCGCAGGCATTGTCGCCGTGACGAAACGCCTCGGCGACGTCGCCGTACTTCGCGATCGCCGCCTGGCCGATCGCGTGGGTGATCGCGTGGCATAACCGCTGCATCTCGGGATCGGCGCCGTACCCGGCCTTCAAGTCGGCGAAGGCTTCTGCCACGCCCTGCCCGGCGACGATCGAGCGGTAGCGCTGCTCGTAGCACCCCAGCGCGAGGCGCAGGTCGTTGGAGCAGCGCGCCGCGGCCGGAGCTCGCGACGTCGTGAGGACGTGAGAGCCCAGGATGGAGACGCCCCCCGCGGCCACCGCGATCACACCGAGGGCCAGGATTCGCGCACGGCCGGTCCATTTCATGGCTCGCACCATAACACGGGCAGTGGACCGGACGGAAGCGCGTATGGGTGGTGGGGGCGCCGCCTCCCTAGGCCGACGATCCGGCGGCCGTGTTCACTCCCAGGAGCCCGTTGATGGGGCACACGCGGGTGCGCGCCGTCTGAAACGCGCCGAGCGCCACGAACGCCCCCGCGATCAGTCCCCAGTAGCCCTTGTGCACCAGCGGCAGCCACGCATCAAGCACCGAGAGAATCAGCAACGGGTAGCCGAACTGCGCCGTCCCGTCCTTGAACCCGCCCATCGCGTAGATAATCCCGACGTACATCATCGCGGCGCACACGATCCACGTGAGAAATCCCAGCGCCTGGAAGAAGCCGTCCAGCGCGGTGAGACCGCCGACGATCGCCAGCGTCCCAGCCAGCTGACGCGCCCGGGCGTCGAACGGACCGACGTTGATGCCAGCCTGCGCCATGGAGCCACCTCCGGTGGAGTGCCTTGTCAGTAAGGATGGCGTCCGCGCCCGGCGTGCGATAGTCACGCGCAACGCTCCACCTGACAGCGCTCTGTCCGACAACGCCTTATCCGGCAACGCCTTACCCTGGAACGTGTCACCCGTCGTTGTACGCTGCCCCCGCCGGGCTGCATATTGGTCCCCCCTATGGTCACCGGCGACGTCTGGCTGTTCCGCATCGTGCATCAGGACACGGGCAAGCCCGCGCAGGGCGTGCCCGTGACCGTGCTCGACCGGGCTGGCAATGCCGCGGGCCACTGGGTGAGCGACGCGGACGGGATCGTGGCCGTGCCGCGCCGCGACATCCTTAAGCTGCGGCTGCGCGTGGGCCTGCGCAGCGAAGATCCGATCGAGCTGGCGACGGTGACGCTCGGAGACGAGCCGACGCCGCTCGCGGCGCCCAGCCACTTGCCGCCTCCCAGCGGTGGCGCGGGGGAGCGAGGGGTGCGCGAGCTGCAGGCGGCGCCTCCCGCTCCGGCCTCGGGAGCGGGGGCGGGGGTGCCACCACTCGCGCGCGGGCCCGATCCCGTCGACGTGCCCGGTCACGTCCTCTACTTCCAGCGTCTCGCCATGTTCGCCGAGCGAGCGCCCGCCGCGGCCGGGCCGACGTCCGACCCGGTGGCCGACTTCTTCTCGCTCGCGAGCGAAGGGTCGGGCGCGATGCGCTACGGCGCGCTCATCGAGGTGGAGCAGTACTGGCAGTCGCTCGGCGTGCAGTGGGGCGAGCTGCTCTACAGCGCGACGCTCACGCCGGGAGACGAGGCCAAGCTCGCGGTGCTGGACGGCCGCTGGCGCCGCGAGGCCGAAGGGCGCGAGCGCCCGTTGCAGATCCTCGCCCGCATGGTCGGCACGTCGATGCTCGGCGACTTGGTCTCCGCGCTCCGGCCCGAGCTGCAGCTCGATGCGCTCACGCTCACCGAGCCCGGGCTCGAGTCAGCCGCCGCCGACACCGTCCAGATGATTCGCGACCGCACCGAGCGCATGAGCAACGCGTTGCGGCGCCGCCCGCTCGGCGTGGTGGACGCCCCCGCCGACGCGCCTGTCACCGGCGCCGTGCGCACCGTGCGGAACACGACCCGCGATCGTCTGGTCACGTTCCACTTCTTCGAGCCGCTCGAGCGCTTCAAGGTGATGGCGCGGAGCCCGCGGGCCCGACCGGTGATCTTCGTGCCGTTCCGGCTCCCCAACGTGGCGACCCCGGACGTGGTGCGGCGCTTCGGCTACCTGTTCCGCCGCACGCTGCTCGATCGCGGCATGCTGCCCGATCTGGAGCGGCTGCTCGGGGGCGACGAGGCCGCCGTGCCGGCGGATGCGCGCGGCCGGCTGCTCGAGCACATCGAGGCAAACCTGCTGTACTACTCCACCGCGATCATCTCGGCCGGCGATCCCGCGGCGCGCCACGTGGCGCTCTCCAAGCTGCGCGATCCGGGGGGGCGGCCGCTCACGGACGTGATTGAGAACAACGTCGTGGGGCGCATCGGCAATGCGATCGCGCTGCCGCTGCGCTCCGCGGCACAGCTCCCGGAGGCGTGGCGGGACGCGCTGGCGGCGTACCACGCGAAGCCGCTGCGCGCGACAGAAGGATTCGTGGTCACCATTCCGCATCCCGGCGTCTGGGTCAGCGCGCAGGCGCACGAGCCGATGCAGCAACAGGCGGACTCGCAGGAGGCGGCCGGGTGACGGCCCCGTGGAGCGCCGGTCTCTCGCTGGGCCCGCCGGTGCGGGCCTTTTTTGGGTCGGTGCGGGGCGTCGCGTTCTGCACCCTGCTCGCGGCGGTGCTCGCGGCGTGCCCGGCGCAGGCCCCCGACGTCGCGCCGCGGTCTGCGCGGGACAGTGCCGGGGCCAGCTCCGCGACGGCGCGCACGCCGCACGATTCGGCGCTGGAGCAGCGCGTGGCCCGGCTCGAGCTGCGGCTGCTCGAGCGCGACGCGCAGCTCGAGGAGCTCCAGGCGCGGCTCGACGAGGCGCGGCAGGAGGTGGTGCGCGCCATGGCGAAGCTCCAGACCGTCGCGAGCCGGGCCGAGGCGGCGTCGGCCATCGCGGAAGCGGAAATCGCCGTGCAGGCGCTCCGCGGCGTGGCGGCGTCGCAGCCGGCGGCCGACCTGGCACAGGCGACCACGCTGCTGCAGCAGGGGAGCGCCGAATTCGCGAAGCAGAACTACGGCGGGGCGCTGTACCTCGCGAACCAGTCCAAGCGCGTCGCCGGGGCGGGCAGGAGCGGAGTGGGGAGCGAAGGGCGGACGCCGCAGCGCGTTGGCGAAGTGCCGTTCGCCGTGCCGGTGCGGCTCCAGGCGACCGCGCGCGGCCACGTGCGGGAGGGCCCGGGCAGCAGCTACAAGGTGGCTTTCACGGTGGACCCGGGTGCGGCGTTGACCGGCTATTCCTATCTGGATCAGTGGGTGCGGATCGCGGACGAAGGCGGCCGCAGCGGCTGGATGTTCCTGGGCCTCATCGGGCGGCGCGAGGCCCGCTAACGCACGGCGCGGAGCACGCGGTTGCGCCCCTCCCGCTTCGCCTGGTACAGCGCCGCGTCGGCGCCGGCCAGCAGCTCGTCGGGGGACTCGCCGTCTTCGGGAAACTGCGCCACTCCCACGCTGAGGGTCAGCTTCCCCCCCACCAGCTCGTCGCGCGCCAACCGCGCCTGAATGCGTCGCGCCGTCTCGGTGGCGCCCTGCGCCTCGGTCTCCGGCAGCAGCACCACGAACTCCTCCCCACCATAGCGCGCGGCGCAGTCCACGTCGCGTGTGGACTCCTTGAGGATGGCCGCCACGCGCGCGAGCGCGGCATCGCCGGCGAGGTGGCCGTAGGCGTCGTTGTATTCCTTGAAGTGGTCTACGTCCAGCATCAACAGCGCGAACGGGTGCTCCAGTCGCCGGGAGCGGCGCACCTCGTTCCCGAGCGCCTCCATGACATAGCGCCGGTTATAGAGCTCGGTGAGGTCGTCGGTGATCGAGAGCCGCTCGAGCTCGCGGCGGCTCTCGCGTAACCGAGCCACCATGTCGTTGAACACCTCCGTCACGTAGCGGAGCTCGCGGCCGCCCACCACTGGCAGGTCGACGTCGAGATCGCCACCGGCGACGCGGGCGGCGCCGCGCGTCAGACGGTTGAGCGGCCGCGTGATGAGGAGCCCGAGCACGTAGGCGAGCAGGCCCACCCCGACGAGCAGCGCCGCCACGATCAGCACCGTGACGTTCCGGAGACGGTTCACCTGCCGGAACGCTTCCGCCGCCGGGACCTGGACCAGCACGGCCCAGTCGACATGCGGCACGCGCTTGGCCGAGGCCACGACGCGGTCGCCTTGCAGGCCGGTGAATTCGATCGGAAGCCCCTCGTGCTCGAGCAACCGCTGCGTGACGGCGCTGTCGAGGTGGCGCTGCATCAGATCCTCGCGCTCCGCCTCTGAGCCCGCCAGGGGCTGGCCCGCGACGGTGATGAGGTACACGCGGCCGGCTGTTCCCGCGGCGAACCGCCGCAGCAGGTGGTGCACTGCGGCCAGGTCGAGCTTGGCGGTGAGCGCCCCCAGGAAACGGCCCCCCGTCTGGTAAATGGGGACGGCGAAGACGACGACGCCCTTCGCCAGCGCGCCGTCCCAATACGTATCCCCCAGCACCGCGTTGTCTGTCCGGATGGCCGCGGCCCAGTTCGCCGGCAGATGGGCGGGCGTCGCCTGCCGGGCGGTCGTCGCCACCGCCTCCCCCCGCGGGTTCACCACCAGCAGCTCCGGGTAATCGGCGAAGCGCTCGCGCACGGACCGCAGGTAGTCGGTGAGACGCGCCAGCGCGGGGGCGCCGCCGCGGCCGGTGATCCGGTCGAGGTTCTCCGAGACCTCGTACGAGCTCGCGAACACGCGCAGCTCGTACAGCCGCTCCTTGACCCAGAGATCCATTTCGCGCGCGGTCTGCGCGCTGACGCTCTGCAGCTCGCCCGTGATCTTCTCGGTGAGCGAGCGCTTGTTCTGGAGGTAGGAGATCCAGGCTGTGGTGAAGGAGGGAATCAGGGTCGCGAGGATACCGAACACCAGCATCTTGCTGCGGATGCTGTCCAGACGCAGCAGTCGCAGCAGCCGCGAGACCCCCTGTTCCCAAGTGCTCACGCGCGCATCCTAGAAATTGGGCTCGTCCGCGGTGGGGCCGTACACGGCGGGGACCGCCGCCCCATTGAGACGCAGGTACACCGTGAGCTGGCCGCGATGATGCACGAGGTGATTGAGTACCGTGCGACGGTACACGGTGAGTTTGGGGTTCGTCGCCACGGCTCGGCCGGCGACCTTGAACGTCCAGGGCTTCTTGAACTCGGCGTCCGACGCCGCCAGCACGGCGGCCCGGGCCGCGGCCACGTTCTTGTCGAGCAGCTCGAGGATGCGCCGCGTACTGTCGAGCGCCTCGAACCGGGGCGGCGGACCACCGGGCGGCATGATGTCGAGCTCGTCCAGCGTGAGGACGTTCACCACCCAGCCCGGCAGCTCCGCGACGAGCGTGGCGAGCCGCCCCAGGGGCATCGATTTGGGATGTGGCTTCCAGGAGGCCTTGCCGTCGGGCACTCGCTCGAGCACTCGGCGCGTCGCGGCCATCTCCTCATCGAACTCCGGGAGCAGCAGCTCGGCGAGCGGCATGCGCGCCTCCGTATCGGAAGAGCGGCCAAGCTACTGCACCGGTGCGGGGTCAGGCAAGGCTCGATCGCCGCTCCCGCCATCTGGAGATGGCCTGCGCGTGCTTCGGGTAGTGACCGTAGGTATCCAGCCGCAGCCGCCGGCGAAAGCGGGTCTCGCGGGTCAGCTGGCTCTGGGGTGCGCCCTCGATGAGGGCGACGAGCCGGCGATGCACGTCGTCCCGCTGCCGCAATACGGCGGCGAGCGACAGGCCGCTCCGCTGCGCCGTCATCTTGGCGTTGAAGGCATCGATACCGCCGTGCATCACAGAGTAGCGCGGCGGCTGCCCGCCCGCCAGGACGAGCGGCAGATGGGTCAGCGCCTCCTCTTCCCACCAGGTCACGTGCGCGATGATGTCCTTGACCGACCAGTCGCCCGTCACGCCGGGCTCCAGGAGCTGCGCGTCCGCCAGGCCCGCGTACGACTGCTTGAGCGCCTGCCAGGCGACGTCGAGCCGTCTCAGTAGCTGCGTTCGAGTCACCGATCGCCCTCCTCACCTGCAACATGCCGTGGCGGCGGGGCCGCCGCTATCCGGTCGTGCCGCGCTTTTGACGGCGCGGCGCGAGTGCGCTAGCGTTGTCGCTCGACCCCGTCGGAGCGACTCGGTGAGCGGCACGCGAGCAGCGAGGTGGTATCGCTGGGAGGACGTCCCCCGCGAGGAATTGCACGAGCGCCTGTCGCGCCGGCTGATCACGGGCGACCGGATGATGCTCGCGCACGTCTACCTGAAGCGAGGGTGCGTCGTCCCGCGACATTCGCACGAGAACGAGCAATTCACCTACATCCTCGAGGGCGCGCTCCGGTTCCTGGTGGGCGCGGACGGCGCCGAGGAGATCGTGGTGCGCGCGGGGGAGGTGCTGCACCTGCCGGCGCACCTGCCGCACGAGGCGCACGCGCTCGAGGATACGCTCGACGTGGACGTGTTCTACCCGCCGCGCGAGGATTGGCTCAACAAGACGGACGCGTACCTGAGGAAGTGATCCCTCACCCCCGTTCCCCCTCTCCACGACGTGGAGAGGGGGTCAGGGGGTGAGGACCCGCGTGCCCGATCGCTCGGAGAAATTCCCGGTCCCACGCCGCCGAGATGCCTTCGCGCGGCGAGTAGGGCCCGGGCTCGTAGGCGCGCGATGACACACCCAGCTGCGAGCGCTCGCAGATGTTCCAGTCCTGACGGTTGGTCTCGTCCCAGAAGCCGACGGCGTCCTGCGGATCGAACCCCGGCTGCCCGAACGCGTCGGCGTGGAACAGCCACTCGCAGGTGATGTGCGTGCGGTCGGGCGCCTGGGGCGAGAGTGTGTGGAACATCACGTAGTCGGGATGCAGCGAGAGCAGCAGGTTCGGAAAGATCGTGTAGAAGTAGACCCGGTTCCGGTCTGCGACCGGCAGATCGCCCACCGCCGGCCCGCACGCCCGGCCGCTCAGCGTGAGGCTCCCGCCCGGGGCGGTGATCACCATGTACCCGCCGAGATAGGGTCCCTCGAACAGGTCGTTCTCACCGCTCGTGTACGGCGTGAGCTTCGCGAGCCCGGGATGGATCACGGGGCAATGGAGGCATTCGGAGAAATTCTGGAAGATGAGCTTCCAGTTGGCGCGGACGTCGTAGTCGACGCGGGCGCCGGAGCGGAGCCGCTCGATGTTGAACCGGCTGAACCGGCGCTCGAGCGGGGCGAACGCGCGCGCGAACGGCTCGGGGTCGCGCGCCAGATTGATGAAGAGGAATCCTTCCCACGCCGCGAGCGCGACCGGGTGCAGCGGATAGTCCCGCTTGTCGAAGCCCGCCACCTCGTTCATGTGCGGCGCGCCGATCAGCGCCCCGTCCAGCGTGTAGGTCCACGCGTGGTAGGGACACTGGATCGTTTCGGAAAGGTGTCCGCGCCCGGTCTCGCACAGCCTGGTGCCGCGGTGGCGGCACACATTATAGAAGGCGCGCACCGCGCCGTCCTGGCCCCGCACCACGATGACGCTCTCGCCGGCGATCGGCCGGACCACGTAATCCCCGGGGGCGGCGAGCTCGGCGGCACGCCCGACACACACCCAGCGCTGCGCGAAGATGCGCTCCTGCTCCTCGGCATAGATGGCGGGGTCCACGTAGTAACGGCGGGCCAGGGTGCGCTGGCCCTGCTGGTACGCCTGGGTGGCTTTGACGAAGCTGGCCATGACGGGAACGCTAGGGAGCCCCGCGCCCGAATGCCACTCCCCGCCGCTCGGGTCCGATTCCGGCGACCACGGCGCCGAGGATGAACACGGTCGTGGCGGAGAGCGCCATGGCCGTCGCGTAGCTCGTGTGCGGGGCGAACAGCGCCTGCACGTGCGGGATCTGGCTCGCGATCGCCACGCCGCATTGGTAGGCGAAGCCTGGCAGGAAGCCCCGCACCGCATCCGGTGAGAGTTCGTTCAGGTGCGCGGGGATCACGCCCCAGGCGCCCTGGACGAAGAACTGCATGATGAACGCGCCCGCCACGAGGAGCGGGAGCGCGGGCGCGAATGCCCAGATGGGGATGGTCACGACCGCGCCCGCCAGCGCCAGCCCGATGGTACGCCGCCGACCCAGCCGGTCTGAGTAGAGGCCGCACAACACCCCGCCCACCAGCGCGCCCACCTGGGAGAACGCGGTGAGCGCCGCCCGGCCCGTAGGCCCGAAGTGCCGGTCGCGCTCGAGGAAGGTGGGGTACATGTCCTGCGTGCCGTGGGACACCATGTTCATCATCGCCATCAGGATGGTCAGGTAGACGAACAGCTTCCAGTTCGACACGATCGCCCGGCCCAGACCGGACCAGCTGTCGTGCCGGGTCTCCCGCCACACGTCCGACTCCCGCACCCGCGCGCGCACGAACAGGGCGAGCAGTGCGGGCAGGCCACCGATGAAAAAGAGCGGGCGCCATCCCCAGTGGGGGTACACGAACAGGTAGCAGACCGCCGCCAGCAAGTACCCCAAGGCATAACCCTGTTGCAGCAGCCCCGACACGACGCCGCGGTAGCGGGGCGGGATCTTCTCCATCACCAGGGACGCCCCCACACCCCATTCCGCCCCCATGCCGATCCCGAACAACGCACGCAGCACCAGGAACGTGACGTAGCTCGGCGCCAGGCCGGTGAGCACCTCGATCACCGAGTAGAACACCAGGTCGATCATCAGGGGCAGCCGTCGGCCATAGCGGTCGGCGAGGAGCCCGAAGATGAACGCGCCCACGGGTCGGAACAGCAGTGTGAGCGTGAGCGACAGCGCGATGGCGGCGTCCGACTTCCCGAACTCGCGGGCGATGGCCGTGAGCGTCATCACCACGAGGAAAAAGTCGAACGCGTCGAGCGTCCAGCCGAGGAATCCCGCGACGACGGCGGCGCGCTGCTCGGCGGCGGGGCGTGCGGCGGTCATTGGTGTCCCGCGAGAGGAGCCTCTAGATTACACTCGTGCGCGTTGCCCCGCTTGCCTCGCTCGTGCTGTGGTGCGTCGGCGCCGCCGCCCAGAGCGGCGCCCCCCGTCCGGTGGTCGCGGTGATCAATCTCCGATTCAACGGGGGGCACGCCAACGTGCTCCAGCCGGGCGACACGGCAGTCGTGGCGGCGGCGACGAGCAAGCTGCGCGCGACGCTGGGCGCGTCGGACGTCGTGACGATCGTGGATTCGAGCGTCACCACCACGGCCGTCGCCGCGGCGGAAGCCGATGGCAATGCGTGCGACAACGCCTGCGCCCTGGCCGTGGCGCGACGCCTGGGCGCGGGCTGGGTCGCGAAGGGGACCATCTCGAACCTGTCGAACCTCGTGTGGCTGTTCTCCGCCGAGCTGTTGGACGCGACGACGGGGCAACAGCTGTTGGGGGACAGCTACGAGATCAAAGGCGAGGCGGCGCGCATGGCGCCCGTCGGGGCGCACAGGTTCGCACAGCGCGTGGAGAAAACAATCGCGGCCAAGTTGCGTTGACACCACTGGAGGCTCCATGCGGCACCCTCTCATGATCGGAATCGCCCTCCTCGTCAGCGGCCTGCAGGCCGCCCCTGCCCGCGCGCAAGAAACCGCCTCCGACACCCTGCTCACGGTCGACCATTACCTCGACTGGGAGCAGGTGGCCGACCCGCAGATCTCTCCCGACGGGGCCCAGATCGTCTACACCCGCCGCTGGGTGAACAAGGTCGATGACAAATGGGAGTCGGCCCTGTGGATCATGAACGCCGACGGCTCGCACAACCGCTTCCTCGTGAAGGGCTCGGACGCCCGCTGGGCGCCCGACGGCACTCGCATCCTCTATCTGGCCGACGGGGAGCCCAAAGGGACGCAGCTGTTCGTGCGCTGGATGGACGCCGAAGGCGCGTCGTCGCAAGTCACGCGCGTCACCGAGAAGCCCGCCGACCCGCGCTGGGCTCCGGACGGCAAGTCGATCGCGTTCGTGATGCTCGTCCCCGACTCGACCGCGTGGAGCATTTCGTTGCCCAAACCGCCCGAAGGCGCGAAGTGGACGCCCGCGCCACGCGTGGTCGACGGCCTCCACTATCGCCAGGATCGGGTCGGGTACATGACGCAGGGTTTCACCCATCTCTTCCACGTGCCCGCGGACGGAGGCACGCCGCGCGCCCTGACGGGTGGGCGCTGGAATGTGGGGGCGCGCTTCGACGGTCTGGTGCTCGGGGCGGGCTACGACTGGACCCCCGACGGGCGCACCATCGTGTTCGACGGGCTGCGGGACACCACCTGGGACCGCCAGTACCAGGTGTCGCGCATCTATGGGCTCGACGTGGCGAGCGGGACGATCCGGACGCTCGTGTCGCGGCCCGGCTTCTGGGCGAACCCGGTGGTGTCGCCCGACGGCAGGAGCGTCGCGTTCGCGGGCTATGACTCGACCGGGCAGACCCACCGCACCGCCGACCTGTACGTGATGGCGATCGACGGCGCGGGTGCGCGTGACCTGTCCAAGAGCCTCGACCGCGATCCGGACAACCTGCGCTGGGCGCCCGATGGCAAGGGCGTGTACTTCACGGCCCCGGACCGCGGATCGATCAACGTGCGCTACGCGGACCTGGCGGGGGGCGTGCGCGACGTCACGCAGGGTGCGCAGGTCGTGTCGCTCGCGTCGCTGGCGCGGACCTTGGTCGCCGTGGGCATACGGAGCGACCCGGAGCACGCGGCCGACGTGGTGCGGCTCGACCTGCGACGCCCGCAGGGGCTCACCCGCCTCACCAGCGTGAACGACGACGTGCTCGGCAACAAGCATCTGGCCAAGGTGGACGAGGTCTGGTACAACTCCACGGGCGGAGCGCGGGTGCAGGGCTGGGTCGTGAAGCCGCCGGCGTTCGATCCGGCGCGGAAATATCCGCTCATCCTCGAGATCCACGGCGGCCCATTCGCGATGTACAACGTAGCGTTCAGTTACATGTTCCAGAACTTCGCGGCGAACGGCTACGTGGTGCTGTACGTGAACCCGCGCGGCTCGACCGGCTACGGCGACGCGTTCTCGAACGCCATCGACCACAACTATCCCGGTCCGGACTACGACGATCTCATGGCCGGCGTGGACGCGGTGATCGGCAAGGGCTCCGTGGATACGACCCGCATGTACGTCTCCGGATGCTCCGGGGGCGGCGTGCTCTCGAGCTGGGTGATCGGCCACACGGGTCGCTTCGCGGCGGCCGCGGTGCGCTGCCCGGTGATCGATTGGATCAGCATGGCGGGCCAGACCGACATTCCGCTCTTCACCTACAGCTTCTTCCATCAGGCGTTCTGGGACAAACCGGACGAGTGGCTCGCCCATTCGTCGCTGATGCAGGTCGGGCACATCACGACTCCGACCCTGTTGATGACGGGCGAGCTGGACCGGCGCACGCCGATCCCGCAGACCGAAGAGTTCTATACGGCCCTGAAGGTGCGCGGTGTGCCGACGGTGATGCTGCGCTTCAACGACGAGTATCACGGCACGGGATCGAAGCCGTCCAACTTCATGCGCACGCAGCTCTACATGATGAGCTGGTTCCAGAAGTACCGCCGTCCCGGAGCCGAGTCGGCGACGGGGGCGGGGAACCGGTAGCGCGCTGCGCCCGGACGACCGGCCCGGTGCCCGGGCCGGTGTCGTACAGCGAGACTCTTGACACCGTAGCTCCGGCGCAGCATATCCGCCGCGTGTTGCTCGTCCAGTTGTCGTACGGCCGTCGAACTGGAGGACAGGACATGCGCGGTTTCCGTCTGCTCATCGCGTGCGTCGGCCTGTGCGGGCTGCCGGGCTGGGCGGCGGCGCAGGGCCGGACCATCACCGGCCACGTGACCGACGCGGTCACGAGCGCCCCCCTCGGTCGCGCGCAGCTTTCCTTGCGGGGAACGGAGACGGGCACCCTCAGCAAGGACGACGGCTCGTTCACCCTGACGGTGCCGGCGGGGGACGTTACTCTCGTGGCCCATCTCATCGGCTACCGGCGGCGCGAAATCGCGGTGCCGGCGGGAGAGCAGAGCGTCGTCATCGACCTCGAACGTGACGTTCTGAAGCTCGAGGCCGTGGTGGTGACGGGTCAGGCCACGGGCCAGGAGCGCCGCAATCTGGCGAACGCCGTCGGCACGGTGAGCGCCGACCAGGTGAACCAAGTGCCGTCGCAGGACGTGGAGCAGGCGCTCCAGGGTAAGATTTCCGGCGCCGACATCGAATCCAACTCGGGCGCGCCCGGCGGCGGTATCCAGGTGCGCATGCGGGGCGTCACCTCGATCATCGGCAACTCACAGCCACTGTTCATCCTGGACGGCGTGGTCGTCTCGAACGACGCCGTTCCGGGCGGCACCAACGCCATCACGCTGGCCGAGGGACCCCAGTCGATCGCGACGGTGGAGGACAACCCCGCGAACCGCCTCGCCGACTTGAACCCGGGTGACATCGAGACCATCGAGGTCCTGAAGGGCGCGTCGGCGTCGGCGATCTACGGGTCCAAGGCCTCCAACGGCGTCGTCATCATCAAGACCAAGCGGGGTCAGGCCGGCGGGGCGCCGCAATTCGAGCTCAGCCAGGGCGTGGGCTTCGCCCAGATCTCTCATGAGCTCGGGGCGCGGGTGTTCCGCGATTCAG